>Ga0307474_10003966_pt1 | contig 10647 bp, 6 predicted proteins | sample atmos_gasesECM1C_2_FD_203312 | JGI IMG/M metagenome (GOLD analysis project Ga0307474, IMG submission 203312) | Hardwood forest soil microbial communities from Morgan-Monroe State Forest, Indiana, United States - atmos_gasesECM1C_05 | ecosystem: Environmental > Terrestrial > Soil > Temperate...
GACCACGTGCAGAAGACCCTCGACCGGGCGACTGAGGCAAGGGCTGGCTTTGATCTTGAGCACCGTTTGCTGATGCCGGACGGTTCAGTCAAGCACCTCCACTCTTTGGCTCGCGCGCTGACGATATCGCCCGGGAACCTTGAATTCGTAGGTGCCGTGACGGATATCACTGCCGCAAAACAGGCAGAAGAAAAAATCCGGGAACAGGAATTGGAGCTCCGTCAGATTATGGACTCCGCACCCCAATTCTTGTTTGTGCTAGGGAGTGACGGAAGCCGTTTGTATGCCAACCAATCCGTCCTAGAGTTCCGCGGTCAAACCGTGGAAGAGTGGCAGACGCTCAATTTTCGTGAGCGCTTTCATCCAGAAGATGCGGACCGTATGGCTCGCGAAAGGGAGCAAGCACTTTCTAGCCGATCTCCGTTTGAGACGGAAGGACGAATGCTTAGGCATGACGGCAAGTATCGTTGGTTCCTCTTTCGTTACAAGCCGCTGAAGGATCAGCTGGGACGCATTACTCGTTGGGTTGTCCCGGCCATTGACATTGACGATCGCAAGCGATCGGAAGAGAGACTGCAGCAAGAGAACATTGCGCTGCGCGAAGAAATCGATAAAGCATCGATGTTCGAGGAAATCGTTGGAACTTCTCCGACTCTCCAAACGGTGCTTTCCCTCGTGTCCAAAGTCGCTGCAACGGATTCCACCGTTCTCATCACAGGCGAGACCGGCACAGGCAAGGAACTAGTTGCCCGCGCGATACACAGGCGCTCCCAGCGCTCCTCATTCGCATTTGTGAGTGTGAACTGCGCAGCCATCCCACGCGACTTGATCGCCTCGGAATTGTTCGGCCATGAGAAAGGCTCTTTCACCGGAGCCACTCAACGGCGTCTGGGACGCTTTGAACTGGCCGAAAGGGGCACAATCTTCCTTGACGAAGTTGGAGAGCTTCCCGCCGAAACCCAGATCGCGCTTTTGCGTGTTCTGCAGGAACACGAATTTGAGCGTGTCGGAGGCGCTGGGACCATCCGAACTGATGTTCGCGTTATCGCTGCCACCAATCGCGACCTGGAGTCCGCGATCGCATCGGGCACGTTCCGCAGCGACCTGTTTTACCGCCTCAACGTTTTTCCCTTGGAACTGCCGCCTTTACGGAATCGGCGAGAAGACATTCCCCTACTGGTAACGTACTTCCTGCATCGCCACGCACGAAAATCGGGCAAGCATTTTACAGCGGTTGACAAGAAGAGCCTGGATCGGCTGCAGGCATACACCTGGCCAGGTAATATTCGGGAGCTGCAAAACGTGATCGAGCGATCCGTCATTGTCAGCGAACCACCGACATTTTCAGTGGACGAGAGCTGGCTCTCCCGACCTTCCAATGATTTGGATGTCCAGCCCCACCCCTTGTACATGTCTCCTGCTCGGGAAAAAGCGATTATTGAGGCCGCCCTGCGCGAATGCGGAGGGCGGGTGTCCGGACCGTCGGGAGCGGCTGCCAGACTGGGCATTCCCGGAACTACCCTGGAATCGAAGATCAAGGCGCTGAAGATCAACAAGAACCGCTTCAAGGGGACAGATCCCAAAAACAGTTAGCTGGCGATCCGGGCGTGAGTTGCACCGCCTTTGCGAGACAAGGCCGATGCGATTTTCGTAATTTTACTAAATTCGTAATTTTATATTCCCAGCGGAACCCCTTAAATTCAGCAACTTACGGTTGGCGCTTGTCTTGCTTTCATTGTGGCCAGACGGAATGCTAAGAATTGGCAGGAAAGCGAACGGGGACGTAGTCTTTACCCTAAGCGGCCGGATCGACAAAGAGCACATTGCCGAGTTAGAAGCGCTCATCGCCGGCGAAGGGAAAGATCGCCGCATCATTTTTGACCTCGAGGAGCTGACTCTGATCGGTCAGGATGGCATGGCTTTTCTTGCTCAGTGCGAAGCGGTTGGCATCGCGCTGGCGAATTGCGATCCATACCTCCGCGAGTGGATCGCGAGACAAAGGACTGGAAGCTAGCGAAATCGTGGAACGACCGAATTCATAGAGAACTAATTGAGATGACGAGCCTAAATTTGATCGGGTCCAGCGCGAAATTCCAGGCGTTGTTGGCAGAAGTGGCGAGAGTGGCTCCGGTGAACTCCGCTGTATTGATCCAAGGCGAAACGGACACCGGAAAAGAAGTGATTGCCAGAGCCATTCATGAGGCTGACCTTGGCTAACTTGATCGCTAGTGGAGGAAGTGCATGATTTCGAGAGCACCATCCGTTGTTGCCCTCATCTGGGCTGCATTTATCGCGGGATCCCTGCACGCGCAGGGTGTGGCGACGGGCCGCATCTCAGGAACCTTAACCGATGACTCCGGCGCCGTTCTTGTCGGCGCGTCTGTCCAGGCCAAAATTCTGGAGACCGGCACCTCGCGGTCGACGGTTACCGATTCCGGAGGGCGCTTTGCCATCGCAGATCTGCCCATCGGCTCTTACGATGTTCGCGCTTCGAATCCGGGTTTTGACACCGTCGCTCGCTCTGCGATCGCCCTTACCGTCGGCGCCGATCTGGTGATCGACTTCACCCTGAAGGTCGGGCAGGCGCGTCAGGAGGTGATTGTGAATGCGCAGGTTTCGCGCGTGGAGACACAAACCGCGGCGGTCTCTTCTCTCGTGACTTCGGAGCAGTTAGCCAACCTCCCATTGAACGGGCGGAACTTCGAACAATTGATCGCGCTGGCTCCCGGAGTATCCGTGGCGGCATCCACTCTATTACAGGTGGGCGCAACAGCGGCGAACCCGATCTACGGAAACCAGAGTAACTATTCGGTTTCCGGATCGCGCCCCGTGGGAACGGCGTTCCTGCTGGACAACACGGACATTTCTGACTTCTTCAATCACGGGACCGGCTCTGGCGTAGCGGGCACATCCCTTGGAGTGGACGCGATGGCGGAGTTCCAGGTCCTAACCAACACTTACAGCGCCCAGTTCGGAGGGACCGGCGCCGTGGTCAATATCGCCAGCAAATCGGGAACGAACCGCTTTCACGGAACAGCGTATGAGTTCCTTCGGAACAACGATCTCGATACTCGCGGTTACTTTGATGTCGATGCGAACGGGAAACCCTCTTCGCCGCCGCCCTATCGCCGAAACCAGTTCGGGGGAAGCTTGGGGGGCCCGATTAAAAAGGACAAACTGTTCTTTTTTGCAAATTATGAAGGCCTGTTCTCTTCGTTCGGCCAGACGGGGATCGCTTACGTCCCCGAGCCTTACGTCTTGAAAGGCCAGGTCTGTAATGTCAATCCTCAAACCACATCACCCGGAGTGACTACCTGTCCATCCGGCGATCTAACGCAGGTCGTACCATCGGTGCCTGCGACGCAAGCGGCGATCCTCGCCCTATATCCGAAGCCTGCCACTTCGGCCCCAGACCTCGGAAGTTATGCGCCCTTCCCCGAAACATCCAGCCTGGGCACTGCGGAAAGATATTTCCTGGGGCGCATGGACTATTTGATTTCTTCTCGAGACTCTGTGTTCGGACGCTACGCGGTGGATTGGGTCAATCAGACCAATCCATTTGCTGGCTCGCTGATTCCGCGCTGGCCGGATCGCGAGATCACTCGCAATCAATACGCCACCGCGGAAGAGCGCCACATTTTCGGTCCTACCAAACTCAACTTGTTCCGGGTCAGTTTTGTGCATACCGACTCAGGCGGCAACCCGACAGGTGAGGTGCCCGCGCTAGATTTGTTCCCGAGCGCCGACCGCCCGAATACTGTCGTGGCTCCCGGCGGCGGACTCAGTTCGGTGGGGGCCGATGCCTCTGAACCGTTCCGTGTCGTCCAAAACAAGACGCTGGTGGGGGACGACTTTCTTTGGAGCCTTGGGGCCCACCGCATCACGGCTGGGGCCTCCGTCGCCAGAGTTCAGAGCAGCTTTGAGCAGGGCCAATACGAAGGCGGCGCCTTTACATTCTTCGCCCTCTCCAATTTCCTTCTGGGCTCCGCGGATCTCTACTACGGATCTGCGCCGCCCACGCCGGATTACAATAGCTCGCGCGGCTTCCGCCAAGTCGACTTCTTTCCCTATATCCAAGACGATTGGAAGGTGCTGCCGAGGCTCACTCTGAACCTGGGACTTCGCTGGGACTTCACGACCAACCCGGTTGGCAGCGGTGCTCCGCTCGAAGCCGTCGTAAATCCGTTGACCGATTCCGGCTTTACCTTTGAACGGCATGGGTTCGCGCAGAATCCGAATTGGGCGAACGTCGATCCGCGTTTCGGTATCGCTTACGATCCATTCTCAGATCACAAGACCTCCATCCGCGCCGGCTTTGGAGTCTTTCACGAGCCAGTCGAGGCTCGGACATACGCTCTTGGTTACATTGCCTCCGCGCCGTCTGCCTTCATTCTGGATGAACCACCCACGGGCGGAATTCGGTTTCCGGAGATTCCGAATACGCCGTTCGATCAAACCCAAGGAATCAGCTACAACGCCAATCACGCCCCCTATGTCATCCAGTACAACTTGACCGTGCAGCGGGAGATCTTTGCTCATGCGGTGGCATCGCTGGCTTATATTGGCTCGCACGGGGTCCACTTGTTCACCTCGGTGAACGGGAATCTCCCCATCCCGTGCAGCGCACCGAGCGCGCAATTGCCCCCCTGGTGTCCATCGATGGCCACAGGCACTCCTGGGTCACGCGGGAATCCCTTCACGGGTCAATTGACCAATCCGAATTTTTCTGACTTGAGCGATGCAGTGCCGGCAAGCACGTCCCGTTACAACTCCCTCCAGGCTTCTCTCAACCGGCAATTCGGCGCGGGATTTCAGGCGCAGGCGTCGTACTCGTGGTCCAAGTGTATCGACGATGGCTCCTCGACTTACCCGCTCGAAAATTCCCTCGGGACCACCGATCCGTACGACCGGGCGCTGGATCGGGGGCCGTGTGCGTTTAATCGCACTCAGAATCTCGTGGTCAATGCGTTGTACTCTCTTCCGTTTCGTCGAAACAAACTTGTGTCGGGATGGCGGTTGGCCACGTTGATCACCGCGGCTTCGGGCCTTCCGGTCGACGTTGCGAATGGATACGATCAGAGCCTGGGTGGCGGCTGGGCGCGTCCTAACTACTCCGGAGCGGCCGGATGCCATCCGTATGAGATCCTCAATCAGCCTATCGTGGGACCGGCGATCCAGTACTTTAATCCAGCGTGCTACACGCTGGAGCCCTTGGGGACAAACGGCAATGTAGGCAGAAACTCGATCTATGGTCCAGGTTTGTTCAACGTCGATTTCTCGGTTGTGAAGCGAACAAAGATAACTGAGAAGCTCGACACCGAGTTTCGTGCCGAGATTTTTAACTTGTTTGACCGCGCCAACTTTGGTCTTCCGAACCCGGCCGTCTTCACCGGACCGACCGCCGGCCAAACCACTACCCTGACGACTCCGCCCCGGCAGATTCAGTTTGCCGCGAAACTTCTGTTCTGAGGCCTCCCGATTGAGTCGCGACCGACATCACGAAGCCTTTTTCAAGGTCCACAGGACCATGACATCGTGTGTCACTGAGGCACCCTACGCGTCCGATGAAAAAGGGCTTTTCCAGTCGGTGTGCGACATCCTGGTGAGATCGGAATTGTTTCAGCTGGCTTGGTTTGGTTACGCGGCGCGGAACACACAAAGAGTTGCAGAGCCGATTGCCTGCTCAGGAGACACCGGGGGCTTTATCGGGGAACTGAAGCGTGCGCTGAGTCGGGAGGACTACGAGGATCCGGCAAGCATATGTATCCGTACCGGGGATGCCTGCTGGATTAACGACATTTCCGGTCATCCCGGCCTGGAGGCCATGAGACCCGCTATTCAGCGTCGTGGATTTACTTCGGTGATTTCTGTCCCGGCTATCTCGAAGGATGTTGTCTCTGGAGCGCTCACACTCTATTACAGAGATCCGGAAGAGTACGGACAGGAGCACGTAACCGTCCTGAAGGAACAACTCAGCCACGTGCATTCGGTTTTCGCAGCCAGGTCTCCGAATCCACGCCCGCGTTCAGAAGAGCTTGAGGCTGAACTTCGAGGTCTCATTGATGCGTTACCGATCACCGTCGGACTAAGTAACGCGGAAGGACTATTGCTCCATCTGAATCGGCGACAGGTGGAAACCACCGGCTATACGGTGGAGGATCACGTCTTTCGGGGCGCCATGCTCAAATACATACATCCTGACGATGTGACCAGGGTCTACGCAGCCTCCGCAGAGGGTATCGCCCGAGGGGCGCCGTTCGAGTACGAAGTGCGGCATCTTCACATTGACAATCAGTACCACTGGCTTCTGGTGCACGGCGCCCCCATTCGAGACCAGGATGGCCACATCACCCGATGGTGTGCCACCGGCACCGATATTCAACAGCTCAAGCAAGCCGAAGAGAAACTACGTCAGAGCGAAGCGGAATTGCTTGAGGCGCAGAGAATCAGCCACACGGGAAGCTGGAAGCACGATCTTGCCTCAGGGACCATGACCATCACTCTGGAAATGACTCGGATATTCGGTATCGAACCGGATGAGGACGCGTCGACGAGCGAATTGTTCTTTGGCCGCATTCACGCCGAGGACAGACCCGGTGAGGCGATCAACTACAAGCGTGCCGCACTGACCAAAGCCGGCTTCGAATCCGATTATCGGATCGTCCTTCCAAATGGCTCTGTCCGGCACGTTCACAACATCGCGCACCCCAAGTTGAATGAAGCCGGCGACCTGGTGGAATTTGTCGGGACCGTGATCGATGTCACAGCCGCGAAGGAGGCGGAAGGAAAGATTCGGCAAAGCGAGAAGGAAGCCCGGCAGCTTCTCGACTTGTCGCCGCTGCACATCACCGAATTGGGGCCTGACGGTACCCGCATTTATAACAACCAGGCGGCCCTCGAGTATTACGGTCTCGCTCTTGAGGAGTGGCAGGGATCTGATTTTCAGAGGTTGTTTCATCCCCAGGACGCGGAACTTGCCGTGAGCGAAGTTCCCGGCAAATTGCAGGACGGTTCGCCGTTCGAGTACGAAGCGCGGCTAAAGCGAAGAGATGGACAGTATCGCTGGTTTCATTACCGCTGCAATCCCATGCTGGATGAATTGGGCCGCATCACACGTTGGTATTGTGCCGGAACCGATATCGAGGATCGCAAGGCGGCGGAGCAAAGGCTCCAGGACGAGAATATTTCGTTGCGCGAAGATCTCGACAAGGCATCCATGTTCGAGGAGATTGTGGGAAGTTCGGCGGCCCTGAAAAAGGTGCTCTCCCACATCTCCAAAGTCGCGCCGACCGACTCCAGCGTTCTGATCACCGGCGAGACCGGCACTGGCAAGGAACTGGTAGCGCGCGCCATTCACAGGCGGTCACGGCGATCCTCGCACACATTTGTTAGTGTGAATTGCGCCGCGATTCCGCGTGATCTCATCGCATCGGAATTGTTTGGCCATGAAGAGGGTGCGTTCACGGGAGCAACGCAGCGTCGTTTAGGGCGGTTTGAGCTGGCCGAGAAGGGCACGATTTTCCTCGACGAAGTTGGCGAACTCCCGGCAGAAACGCAGATTGCTCTTTTGCGGGTTCTTCAGGAGCGTGAATTTGAGCGTATGGGAGGAAGCGGCTCCATTCGAACCGATGTGCGGGTAGTTGCCGCCACCAATCGCGACCTAGAGGCTGCCATCGCCGCGGGTACCTTCCGGAGCGACCTGTATTACCGGCTCAACGTCTTTCCGATCGAGATGCCCACCCTGCGCGAGCGAAGCGAAGACATTCCCTTGCTTGTCGCGTATTTCCTTAATCGCTACGCACGAAAAGCAGGCAGGCATTTTACGGCGCTCGACAGGAAGAGCCTCAATCTGCTGCAATCGTACGCCTGGCCCGGTAATATTCGTGAATTACAAAACGTGATCGAGCGATCCGTTATTGTCAGCGAGTCGCAGACATTTTCTGTGGATCAAAGTTGGCTTTCCCGGAGACCTTCGCCCCCCGCCTTGGCTTCCCAACCGAACCTCTTCAACCGGCTTCCCGCTGAGGAGAAGGCCCTGATTGAGGCTGCCTTGCGGGAGTGTGGAGGACGCGTGTATGGGCCATCAGGCGCTGCTGCCAGGCTGGGCATTCCGCGGACCACGCTGGAGTCAAAGATCCGGTCATTGAAGATCAATAAGAATCGCTTCAGGGGGCCAGACCCTTCGAAGGACAGCTAGCCGCTGCCGGTCGATTCGCACCGACCTTCGCGGGCATTTTGTACGGCGCTCGTCAAATTGACGATGTTCGTCAATGAAAACGAGCCGTCAATATCTCTTATTTCAACGACTTCCGGTTGGCGTTCGGCGTGCTTTTTGTTCGGCGAGGAACCCGGATGTTAAGGATTCACAGGACGGCAAACGGGGAAGTGATCTTTATGCTCAGCGGCAGAATCGACCAAGAACATGTTCCCGAACTGGAAGCGCTCATCGCCGCGGAAGGGAAAGATCGGCGCATCATTCTCGACCTCAAGGATATGACTCTGACGGGTCAGGACGGCATCAATTTTCTCGCTCAGTGCGAAGCGGCTGACATCGGGCTGGCGAATTGCGATCCATACGTCCGCGAGTGGATCACGAGACAGAAGGGCGGAAGTTAGAGTGATCGATTCGGCGGTCCTTTCATGAAGCTGAACTTTGCGCCGTTAGGTTTGAACTATACAGATGTTTTAACCAGGCAAGAACGTTTTGGGAGGTAATGACATGTCTTATTCTGTTTCGCTGAGCAGGCCGGAGCGAGAATATACACCGGTGATGTCGTTTGAGGATCGTGCAGAAATCAATCAGGGCGACCTGATTGGATCTAGCGCCAGCTTTCAAGCGGCGCTGAAGAGAGTGGGAATTGTGGCGCCTACTGATTCCAGTGTCTTGATTCAGGGGGAGACCGGGACGGGAAAAGAATTGATTGCAAAGGCAATTCACAACCAGAGTTCTCGACGTCACGCACCGTTCGTAAAACTTAATTGTGCTGCGATTCCCGCGGAACTGCTAGAAAGCGAACTCTTCGGGCACGAGAAAGGCGCGTTCACCGGAGCGATCGCGCAGACCATGGGTCGATTTCAGCTGGCGAACAAAGGCACGCTTTTCTTGGACGAAATCGGCGACCTTCCTCTTCAGCTCCAGCCCAAACTATTGCGTGTTCTACAAGAGCAGGAATTTGAGAGGTTAGGAAGCGCGCGCACCATTAGAGTGGATGTTCGCATAGTGACGGCTACGAACCAGGATCTTACAAGAATGGTCCAAGATCGTCAATTTCGCGCGGATCTTTACTATCGCCTGAATGTCTTTCCGATCTGCCTTCCTCCGTTGAGAGATCGGGCGGGCGATGTTCCCTCACTGGTCCGGCACTTCGTGCGCAAGTACTCGCGGCGATTGCAGCGAAACATCGAACACATTCCGGATGAAGCGCTGGATGTACTGAAGCACCACGATTGGCCGGGAAACATACGCGAACTTCAGAACTTTATTGAGCGCGCCGTACTGATGTCGACAGGGGCGGATCTCGATGCGCCACTCGCGGAGCTAACTTCCGTGCCGAAGGCCTCGACGGAATCCACCAACCGTACACTTGCCGAGGCAGAACGGGACCATATTCTCGACGTGCTTGGTGAAACTAACTGGCTCGTCGGGGGTAAGGATGGCGCTGCCGTGCGACTCGGATTGCCACGGACAACACTGATCCACAAGATGCATAGACTAGGCATCGGGCAGGGCAGCTTGACCCGCCCGTCAGCTCTTCATACGCGTCGCTTGTCGCGGACTGCGCCGTCAACCCTTCGTGCAGAGTCGAAGTGGGCTCATGCAGGCGGAGCTTGAAGCGAATGACGACGGGCTGTTCAGAACAGAGAAGGAGTTGTCACAATCCCGTTCCACAGATTGAAAAAGAAGCGCCGGAACGGTTTGACGAAGCCTTAATTGGGTGCTGTGCGAGTTTCGCACAAGTCCTGAATTTGGTCCGGATCGTCTCTCCGACAGATTCTCCGACCCTGATTCTTGGTGAGACCGGAACGGGAAAGGGATTAGTTGCCAGGGCGATTCACAACCAGAGCTTGCGGCGAAATCATTCCTTCGTCGCTTTGAATTGCGCTGCGATGCCGGTCTCATTACTCGAAAGTGAGCTTTTTGGCCATGAACGTGGCGCATACACCGGAGCCTTGTCGCAGACGATAGGCCGGTTAGAGCTTGCTGACAAAGGGACTTTGTTTCTGGATGAGATCGGTGATCTGCCGCTCGAGTTGCAGCCGAAGCTGCTACGGGCCCTGCAAGAACAGGAGTTCGAGAGGCTCGGCAGTACGCGGACCATTCGTGTTGATGTTCGTGTGATAGCCGCGACGAATCAAGATCTGAGCGAGTTGGTGCAGCAGCGTCGTTTTCGCGCCGACCTCTACTATCGTCTCAACGTGATTCCCATAACAGTTCCCGCTCTACGAGAGCGTCCTGAAGACATTCCACTGTTGATGGATCATTTCGTGCGCCAGTTCTCAGAACGAATGCACAAGTCAATCCAGAGGATCCCTCAGGAGTTGAGTGACCTCTTGAGCAGGTATGACTGGCCCGGCAATATTCGTGAACTACAGAATTTCGTTGAACGGACGGTGATTATGTCCAACGGACGAGTACTGCGGCCGGCG
>Ga0307474_10003967_pt1 | contig 10644 bp, 8 predicted proteins | sample atmos_gasesECM1C_2_FD_203312 | JGI IMG/M metagenome (GOLD analysis project Ga0307474, IMG submission 203312) | Hardwood forest soil microbial communities from Morgan-Monroe State Forest, Indiana, United States - atmos_gasesECM1C_05 | ecosystem: Environmental > Terrestrial > Soil > Temperate...
AGCGATAACGCACGCCGCGTGCGAGTTCGCGGAGATTCAGGCGTTTGCTCGTCGCATCTCTAGGGCCGAGGAGCCGCTGCACGCGGCGGCGCAAGTCCTGCGTGCGGATCAGAAAGGGTTCGGCATTTTCGGCGCGGGATTGGATCAGGCAAACGGCGGGTTTAGCCGGCAGGGCAGGGAAGAAATCGTCGTCCGCGCGCGCGGGTTCGAATTCGAGGCCGCAGTCTAGTTCCAACACCGATTCAGAATACAATCCCTTGGGTCAAATTGTTAGCGTAGCGAAACGTCGCTTTTACGACCAGCGGTCCCAGCACGTGCAGAAATGCCCAGAACAGACTGCCGGGTTGTTCTAGGGTCGTGGCGAAGAGCCCATTCGATTATTTTGTCAGGGATCGGACGAGCGAAGAACGGAACGCCTCGAGCACTGCGGTACGTTATTGCTGGCCTCTGGGCCTGGTAGAGATTATATAGGGCGCCTGCGTGGTCCGCGGAGGACCGATCAACTTTCGCGGGAGCCGAGTGCCTCGGCTTGTTGCTCGAGGAAGATCTCGCTTCGGTTTCTGGTCCAGCCGATGGCGCCGACAAAAAACAACAAAAAGCCGCACGCGAACAGGATCACCGGCACGATGAGAAGCGTGATGTCCAGAAGTGGGCGTTCACGAACAGAAGCGCGAAGGCTAGGAAGAGCAGAAAAAGTTAGAAGCCCGGGATGTGGGCCTGCCTCTGCCAGACATCTGATCGGAGTCGAACTTCAGCAGCCGGAAGGCGGCAACGGAAAGTCCGATGCTGGCCAACAGCAGGTAGATAAATCTGCGCGTCACCGGGGCCTACAAGCGGAGAACCCAGGAAGAAATGACGAGGCGCTGGATTTCGGAGGTGCCTTCGTAGATTTCGGTGATGCGGGCATCGCGGTAATTGCGCTCGACGGGATATTCGCGGCTGTAACCGTTGCCACCGTGTATTTGTATCGCTTTGTGGGTCACCCGAGTGGCCATTTCGCTGGCGAAGAGTTTTGCGATGGCGGCGTCCATGCTGAAGCGGGCGCCTGTGTCTTGCTTCCAGGCGGCTTTGCGGACCAGGAGGCGGGCGGCGTCGATCTCCGTGGCCATATCCGCGAGCATGAATTGGATGGCTTGGAATTGCGCGATGGGGTGGCCGAAGGCCAGGCGCTCGACTGAATACTTCTGCGCGGCCTCGAAGGCGCCTTGCGCGATGCCTGTGGCTTGTGCGGCGATGCCGATGCGGCCGCCATCGAGCGTGGAGAGCGCGACTTTGTAGCCTTCGCCTTCGCTGCCTATGCGGTTGGCGACGGGTACTTCGCATTCGCTAAAAATCAGTTCGCAGCAGGCAGTGGCGCTAATACCGAGTTTTTTTTCCTCTTTGCCGGTCTTGAATCCGAGCGTGCCTTTTTCGACGACCAGCGCGGTTATACCTTTTTCGCCTTTTTCGGGGTGCGTGTTGACGTACACGATAGCCGCGTCCGCTGCGCCGCCGTTGGTGATCCAAGCTTTTGTGCCGTTGAGGATATATTTGTCACCGGCCTTGACGGCTTTGGTTTGTAGAGCGGCGGCGTTGGAGCCGGCTTGCGGCTCGGTGAGCGCGTAGCAGCCGATTTTTTCGCCACGGGCATAAGGCTCAAGGAATTTCTTTTTCTGCTCGTCGGTGCCGTAACGATGAATCGGGTCACAGTAAAGGGAATTCTGTACGGAGAGAATTACTCCAGTGGAAGCGCAGCAGCGGGAAATTTCTTCGACGACGATGGTGTAGGCGAGGTGGTCGAAGCCGGCGCCGCCTTCGGATTCTGGGAGTGCGACACCGGTGAGTCCCAGCTCAGCGGCTTTCTTGAAGGTCTCGCGCGGAAAATGGCCTGTTTCATCGAGTTCTTTGGCGATCGGGCGGACTTCCGATTCCGCGAACTCACGCACGGTTTTTTGCAACAGGGCTTGCTCTTCGGTCAGATCGAGATTCAACGGCGAACTCCTCGTGTTATGGGCAGACGTACACAATTCGTTTGCATAGATATTCTAGCGGGGCGCGGCAGCAGGCTCCTCGGCTGCGAGCGACTTGCGGAGGCGGTCGTAGGTAACCTTTAGTTCTTCCGGGTGCACGCGGGTTTCGCCGGTCACGGTCATGAAATTTGAATCGCCGAACCAGCGGGGAAGAACGTGAAGATGAAGATGTCCGGCGACTCCAGCACCGGCGGCGCGGCCGAGGTTCATGCCGAGATTCATGCCGTCCGGGCTGTAATTCGCGCGGAAGGATTTTTCCACACGTCGCGCAAGTAGCATCATTTCGGCCAGAGCATCGGCATCACAGAGCGCCAGCTCGGCAACGTGAGCATACGGGACGATCATCACGTGGCCGGAGGTGTAAGGATAGCGATTGAGGATAATGAAGGTTTTCGCGCCGCGATAGACGATGAGCGTGTTTTCGTCATCCTGGCGCGCGACGGCATCGCAAAAAATGCAGTCAGGTTGCAGCCCGTTCCGGACTTCCGCCATGTACTTGTAGCGCCAGGGAGTCCAAAGATAGTCCATCGAGAAGCATCCTCAAGAACCAAAGTCGTGCGGACGACAGCATAGCGCAAAACGCGGAGCGAGTCGCACGGGCTCACCCGGTTCTAAGCTAGAGCCTTCCGAGACAGGTAATTTTCTGGGGATGCCAGAACCGGTTAGGGATGTTTCGCGTCTCCGGAAGCCGGGGCGGCCGAGGTCGCGCCTGCCGATGCGGCTGCTTCGGTGCTGTTCACAAAATCTTTTAGCTCTTTGCTGGGCTTGAAAAAGGGAATTTTCTTTGGCGGGACTTCGACTTTTTCGCCGGTCTTGGGATTGCGGCCCACGCGCCCGCGGCGCTGGCGAGTGCGAAAGCTGCCGAAGCCGCGAATCTCGATCTTGTCGCCCTGCTGGAGGGATTCGATAATGCTGTCGAAGATGGTCTCGACGATGGTCTCGGACTCCTTGCGAGGGAGCTCAGTGATGCGCAACACCTCTTCGATGAGATCGGCCTTCGTCAACGTGAGTTGCTTGGTCATCGTACCTATGCCTCGTTGCAGAGCCAGAGTATCAGCGCTCGCAGGTTCTTGTTGCGAAACGGTTTAGAGGGGCGGGACGCGCCCGGTTGCCCCTCTTCCTATCATTAAATTGACCCGCAGGTAAATGAAATTGTGCAGCCCCTAAATGCCCTGCCGGCGGGGCCCCCTGCAGCCCGGTTGTTGCAAGAAAACCTGCCCGAGTCATTGGCCGTCGAGCGCCCGCCGGGCTTACCGAGTAGACAGTTTGGACTTGAGCGCGTCGCCAATCGTTGCCGTCGAAGAAGACTTCGACGTGGAGCGGTACTGCTCGATCTCTTTCCGCTCGATTTGCTTGGCAGCGGCACGGTAGCTCAATCCGATGCGGCGCGTCTCCGGGCTGATCTTGATGATTTTGAAATCGTACTCCTTGCCGGGCTCAAGCGGGCCGGCGCTCTTAAGCGGGCCGGTGCTGGTGCGCTGCATCGGAGAGTGGCCATCGTCGCGGCGTTTGCGTTCCTCGATCTCGGTGTTATGGCAGAGCGCTTCGATGTTTTCTCCAAGCTCGACGAACGCGCCGAAAGTGGCGATACGCGAGACTTTGCCCTTCACGATCTGGCCGACCTTGTGTTGCTTGAACCACTCGCCCCAAATGTCGTTTACTTGCTTGATGCCCAGGGAGACGCGGCGATTCTCGGGATCGATCTTCAACACTTTTGCGGTTACCGGTTCGCCCTTTTTGAAAACTTCATGCGGGTTCTTGATGCGTTCCGTCCAGCTTACGTCGCCGACGTGTACGAGGCCGTCAAAGCCCTCTTCGATTTCGACGAAAGCGCCGAACTCTGCGATGTTGCGGATTTTGCCGGTGACGATGGTGCCGACGGGATATTTTTCCGCGACCAGCAGCCAGGGATCGGGAAGAGCTTGCTTGATGCCCAGCGAGACGCGGCGGTCGCTGGGCTTGATGTCGAGGACGACGACGTCAACTTCGTCGCCGACTTTCGCGATTTTGGAAGGGTGCTGGGCTTTTTTTGACCAGCTCATCTCGGTGACGTGCACCAGACCTTCAATGCCTTGCTCGAGCTCGACGAAGACGCCGTAGTCGACGACACCGACCACTTTGCCTTTTACTTTACCGCCGGCGGGATACTTCTCCGCGGCGTTCACCCACGGATCGGGCATCAACTGCTTCAGGCCGAGCGAGACGCGCTGCTTTTCTTTGTCGAACTTCAGAATGATGACGTCCAGCTCTTGCTCGGGCTTCACGACGTCGGAAGGATGCTTGACGCGGCCCCAGCTTAGGTCCGTCAGGTGGAGCAAGCCGTCAATGCCGCCGAGGTCGACAAAGGCCCCGTATTCGGTGACGTTCTTTACGTAGCCGTGCACCACTTGCCCTTCGGTGAGCGTTTCCATCAGCTGGGCGCGCTTGGCGTGCAGTTCTTCTTCAAGGATGGCCCGGCGGCTGACGACCACATTGCCGCGCCGGCGGTTCAGTTTGGTTACGCGGACTTGAACGTCGGTGCCGGTCAGATCGTCGAGGTTTTGCGTGGGACGAAGATCAAATTGCGAGCCGGGCAGGAACGCACGGACGCCGATGTCGACCACCAGGCCGCCCTTGATGCGGTCCACGACCTTGCCGGTGATGGTTTCCTTGGCTTTGTAGGCCGCTTCAATTTTTTCCCAAGTGCGGCGGCGCAGAACTTTTTGATACGAAAGAATGGTGAAGCCGTCTTTGTGCTCGCCGGTGCGCTGGACTTCGATGGTGGCGTTGGGCTCGGGACGCGGAATGTCGGTCTCCGAGAATTCCGCCGCGGGAATCAGACCTTCGGTCTTTCCGCCTAGGTCGACCACCACACCGTGTTCCGTGTAGGCGACAACTTTTACTTCGATGATTTCGTTTTGCGAGGCAGCTTCATGCTGCTCGTCATACTGCTCCATCAGCTTGCTCATTTCTTCTGAGCCAGCGGCCTCTTCGGCAGCAGCCGTAGCTTCGGCATCGGCGGGAGCTGCGGTTGTCACTACGGCCTGTGCTTCCGACGCAGAAGGTGCCTCAGCAGGCGCATGTTCGGGAGTCGCGACTTCGGCAGATTCCGCCGCATGCGCATGCGATTCGACGCCAGGGTCGCTCGGGTGTGCGACGGGCGCTGGAGTGCTTTGCGGTACTTCCGCGCCGTGCTCGCCGGTCGGCGCCGAATTGGTTTCCGTCGGGATGCCGTTGTGAGTAGGGTCGGAATCGGGTGCGGGTGCCGCTGCGGCTGTTGAGGACTGGTTGTCGTAGTCGGGAAACATGGTTGTTGGCCTCCGGAAGATAACTTCTATTCTGTCCATCCCGGTTACGCCGGGATAATGCAAAACGCCGATAAGATTCCTTGCGAATTCCCTGAGGGGGTCTATGCAAGGAGGTTAACCGCTAAGCGGTCATACTGGACAATGGTGCTGCGGGCTTTTCGAGGCGCGCTGCAACCTCAAAAGGATACTCGCCGCGTTGCGCCTGTGTCAATGAAAGCGGTTCGGCCAAATCTGGCCCCAGCTGCTTGGCGGGTTTCTAGGTCGCTCTGATCGAAACCTCGGGAAAACACTTGGCTAAGCCGGATACCTTTTCAGCAGCTTCTGGGCCCGAGCTTTCATGGCGGGCGTTCCGGATTGCACCGCATCTTCAAGAAGTCGCAGCACCTTTGCGTTCTGGCCGGGATCGTTTCGCAGAAGATCGGCCAGACCCTGGAGAGCGAAGGTCTTCACGATCGAGCTGTGATCGTCGAGATAGCGGTGAAACGCTGCGGCGGCGCGATGACGCTCCGCCGTAGTGAGGCGAAGCCGCGGAACCATTAGCGCGAGATGCCAGCGCAGTTCGATCTGTTGCGCCTCGTCGAGCAGGCCGAGGAGTTCTGTTTTGTAGCGGTCCAGGAGCCGGGGCTTTTCGGCGGAAACTTTTTCGGCCGCGTCCGCTGCCCGCATTCGCACGATGGGGTTGTCGTCCCAAAGGCACTTGATGAGTTCCGGAAAACGGCGAGGTTCCTGCAGAACGAGGCGGGCTAGTTCATCCGACCGGCCTATGGAGCGCCGGCCGCCGCCTTGAAGTTGGATGAGCAGTCTCAATCGCGGCATAACGATGGTCGCCAGAGCTAGGCGGGGACCGGTGGTGCGTCTAGAGGTGCGTGTGGATCCGTAGCCGGTACTGACCGAACGAAGGTTCTGAAATCCTCGTCCATGGTCACGCTCTGGCGCGGCCGGCTTGAGTGCTTTCGCGGCGGAAATCGGGGGCAATGACTTCGACGGTGCGGCACATTTCGAACAGGCGCGAGCGCATGCGGCTGCCGATTCTTTGTTCGAGAGAGTCTTCGCGAGTGGGCATGACCAGTTTCCCGCTGGGAAGACGGGTGGCTTCGCCTTCTTCGGCTGGATTGTCGTAGTAGTTCGTTGTGATGATGGTGGTGCGGCGCTCGTTGTAGCGGGCGTTCAGTACGATGCCGACGATGTCGCGGACCCAATCAGAAGGTTTGCTAGCGCCGAGATCGTCGAGGACGAGGACTTCGACGGTCCGGATGGGTTCGAGGATGCCCATCTCCGTGGTTTCGCTGGCTTGGTTGTAACTGGCTTGGATTTCTTTCAGTAGTTCGCGGTAATCGCAAAACAAGCCAGGGTGTCCGCGGCGAATCAAATCTTTCAAGGCGGCGACAGCCAGATGCGTTTTGCCGACGCCGGATGGCCCCATGAGCAGCAGGCCTTTTTCGGCAGCAGCCGGGTAGTCGCGGACAAATCCCTGCGCGAGAAGCTTCGCTTTTTTCAGCGAATCCGTCTGCTGCGGTGTCGCGCCGACGTCCGTGCTATAGCTTTCAAAATCGCAATGCTGGTAGCGCCTGGGGATGTGCGCGCGTTCGATGACACGCTCCGAGCGCTCCTCCATTCCGCAATCGCACGCTACGGCTACCTTGCCAGAAGCGCCGTCCGGTCGCGGCACGAGCTTCCAGCCGGTTCCTCGGCAAAGGGAGCAATTCTCAAGAGCCATGCGGACAGGATAAGGTCCGGGAGCTTCGACGGCAAGATGTCTGTTACCGGCTGGCGGTTCCCGCCCGGCCAGTCCGTTTAGGTGCTGCCCCCATCGTAGTCCTTAGGAGACGGGCGTGATCGTCGATGTGGCTTGGCGGGCGTTTCGAACTGAAAGAGGCCGAACGGAATGTCTGTCGCCCTAAGATGTTCGAAGGATGCGCGGGCTTGCGCGCACGATCGCGTGCCGGGGCTTTTTATCTTCTAAGTGTGACGACGCTACGCGAGAGAGTTCTTGCTGTACAACGGTGGCGAATTCGGTCATTTGGCGTTCCATTTCGACCATTTTTTCGCGCATGTTCAGGATGATTTCGATGCCCGCGAGGTTTACACCCATGTCGCGCGCCAACGTGAGGATCACGTCGAGGCGCTCGAGGTCGGAATCCGTGTAGAGACGCGTGTTGCCTTGCGAGCGGGACGGTTTGAGCAAGCCGACGCGTTCGTAGAGACGCAGCGTTTGCGGATGGAGCTTGTAGAGTTCGGCGACCGCGCTGATCATATAGCCGGCTTTAGCGCGCTTTCTGCTTCGCTGTGGCATCGTCTTGCTCTCTCAACCTTTCCTGTCGCCTCAAGCGACCCGGCGTTCTCTAACATCGGCACGGCGTGCCGTGCCCTTACACTCCTGCTTTGGCGAACAAATCTTTGCGCGGATCTTCGGGTGCGACGGTTTCTAGTTCTTTCATTAGCGTGCGCACACGCTCATCGGTTGGCTGCGGCACGACTACCTGGATTTCGACGTATTGATCGCCGCGCGAACCGTTGCGTGCGCTGGGCACGCCTTTTTCTTTCAGCCGCAGTGTCTTGCCGCTGTTCGTCGCCGGGGGAATGCGGACGAGCGAGCGGCCGTCGATTGTGGGTACTTCGACCTTTGCGCCGAGGCTGGCTTCCGGCACGGTTACCGGAACTTTTGTATATAAGTCATCGCCGCGGCGCTCGAAAAAGGGATGGGGCTTTACGTCCACCCGCAAATACAAATCGCCTGGAGGTGCGCCCATCGTTCCAGCGTTACCCTTGCCGGGCACGCGCACGCGTGAGCCGCTGGCCACCCCCGCGGGAATGCGCACTTCGATAGTTTCGGTGCGCCGCAGGCGGCCTTCGCCGGCGCACGTTGGGCATATTTTGCGAATTTTGCCGGTACCGCCGCAGCGCGTGCAGGGTACGTTGAATTTCATTTTTCCCGCGGCTTGCTGGATGGTTCCCGTGCCGTGGCAGGTCCGGCAAGTCTCTGGGGAACCGACCGCGCCCGTGCCGTGGCAGGTGTCGCACGTATCGAGGCGCGTGATGGTGAGTTTTTTGACGGCGCCGCGCACGGCATCCCAAAAGTCGATCTCGATCTGATATTCGAGGTCGCCGCCGGGTTCGTGTTCCGGTTCTTCGCCGCCACTCCGGCCGCCGCGGAAAAACTGGCTGAAGAGATCGCGGAAACTCGCATTGCCGCCCTGCGCGCCTGAGCCGCCGCCGAAATCAAACCCGCCAAAATCGAAATTCACGCCTTCGCTGTCCTGCTGGTGTCCGCCCCCCGGACCGCCCGGAGGAATGTTGTCGCTGTAAAAGCCGTACTGGTCGTACATCTGCCGCTTCTTCGCGTCGGAGAGTACGTCGTAGGCTTCCTGCAGCTGCTTGAATTTCTCTTCCGAGGATTTGTCGCCGGGATTGAGGTCAGGATGGTATTTGCGCGCGAGTTTGCGAAAAGCCGTGCGAATATCCTTCGCGCCCGCCTTCTTCGGGACCCCTAATAGTTCGTAATAATCTTGTTTGGCAGTTGTGGCCATCGAAACCAGTTAACGGTCGACGCTTCGCCCACATTCTGGCGAGCAGTCGAAAGTTGAAAATTCAAAAAAACAGGCTACTCCAGCAAGCAAGTAGGGCGGGGTCAGCCCCGCCTCTACAGGCTCCGGTTGCTTTCTCAATTAGGCCGCTTGCTTTCGTCTACGTCTACGTATTCGGCATCAATCACGTCGCCGGGTTTTTTGTCATGTGCGCCGCCGCCCGAGGTCGAGCCAGCTGCACCACCGCTCGTTCCAGCGCCCGCACCGGCTGCGCCGGCCTGCTTCGCGCCGGCCGCTTCATTGGCCTTGTAGAGAATCTCGGCAATCTTGTGCAGCGACTTCTCAAGGTTTTCCGTCGCGGCGCGCAAGCGCGCCGTGCCGCCTTCGGCGATGGCTTTCTTGGCTTCTTCGATAGCGTCTTCGGCGGACTTGACGTCCGATTCCGCAATCTTGTCGCGGTTTTCGCGGACCATCTTCTCCGCCTGATACATGATGCCGTCAAGCCGATTGCGCGATTCGACTTCCTCCATACGGCGTCGGTCGTCTTCGGAGTGCGATTCGGCCTCGGTGCGCATCTTTTCGGCCTCTTCCTTGGTCAGACCGCTCGAAGCAGTGATCGTGATCTTCTGCTCCTTGTTGGTGGCCTTGTCCTTCGCGCTGACGTTTAAGATGCCGTTGGCGTCGATGTCAAAGGTCACTTCGATTTGCGGCGTGCCGCGCGGCGCTGGCGGAATTCCGTCCAGCTTGAATTTGCCGAGCGAACGGTTGTCTGTTGCGAACTTGCGTTCGCCCTGGAGAACGTGGATTTCGACGCCCGGCTGATTGTCCGCGGCCGTCGAGTACGTCTCTACCTTCCTCGTCGGAATCGTGGTATTGCGCGGGATCTGCACGGTCATCACTCCGCCGAGCGTCTCGACGCCCAGAGAAAGCGGCGTCACGTCCAGCAGCAGGATGTCCTTCACTTCGCCCGCGAGTACCGCGCCCTGAATCGCAGCCCCTACGGCTACGACTTCGTCAGGGTTTACGCCCTTGTGCAGCTCTTTTTCGCCAAAGAACGTGCGTACCAGCGCTTGCACCTTGGGGATACGCGTCGAACCGCCGACCATCACTATTTCCTGAATGTCGTTCGGCGAGAGCTTCGCGTCTTCCAGGGCCTGCTTTACCGGCTTCATCGAGCGTTCGAGCAGGTCGTTCATCAATTGCTCGAGGCGCGTGCGCGTCAATTTTTGCTGCATGTGGATGGGACCGCTCGGGCCCGCGGTAATAAACGGCAGGTTGATTTCGGTCTCCATCATTTGGGAAAGCTCGATCTTGGCTTTTTCCGCCGCTTCCTTCAGGCGTTGCAAAGCCATGCGGTCTTTGCCGAGGTCGATGCTGTTTTCTTTCTTGAATTCGTCAATCAGCCAGTCCACGATGCGCTGATCGATGTCGTCGCCGCCCAGGTGGGTGTCACCGTTGGTGGACTTTACCTCGACCACGCCGCTGCCGACTTCCAGAACGGAGATATCGAACGTGCCGCCGCCGAGGTCGTACACCGAGATGGTTTCGTCGGTCTTCTTGTCCAAGCCATACGCGAGCGCAGCCGCCGTCGGCTCGTTGATAATGCGGACGACTTCGAGGCCCGCGATTTCGCCTGCTTGCTTGGTGGCTTGGCGCTGCGCGTCATTGAAGTATGCGGGAACGGTGATGACCGCTTTCTGGACTTTCTCACCGAGAAAATCCTCCGCCGCCGCCTTCAGTTTGCCGAGGATCATCGCGGAGATCTGTGGCGGGCTATACACTTTGCCAAAAATCTCAACGCGAGCATCGTCGTGCTCTCCCTTG
>Ga0307474_10003969_pt1 | contig 10641 bp, 7 predicted proteins | sample atmos_gasesECM1C_2_FD_203312 | JGI IMG/M metagenome (GOLD analysis project Ga0307474, IMG submission 203312) | Hardwood forest soil microbial communities from Morgan-Monroe State Forest, Indiana, United States - atmos_gasesECM1C_05 | ecosystem: Environmental > Terrestrial > Soil > Temperate...
CGATGTTGCATGTGAGCCGCGCCCGGGCATCCCTTTCCATGTCTGTGCTCAAACAGTTGACCACAGCTACGATCGCCTTGCTCGTGGGCTACTTGGTGTTCGCTGACCAGCGCTGGAGCATTTATGAGATTCTGCAGGCCGCCATCAGCCTGATTCTGATCATCATCGTGTTCAATCAGTTTCTGCCGTTCGTTTTTTTCTCGCGTACCAACGGCGCATGGCTCATCCGCTGGGGTTGGCTGCTGAGAATTCTGATTTACATGGTCCTGCCCGTCACCATCGTGCTTGGCTTTCTGCAATCGGTGGCATCGCTTACACGCCAAAACACGCGTGAGCAGCCGGAAAGCGCAGCCGAAGCTGTGGATGCATTGATCGAAGCGGGACAAGAAGAGGGGATTATTCAGGAAGGAGACCGCGACCTGATTCAGTCCGCGGTGGAATTCAGCGGCAAGACGGTGCGCGAAGCCATGAAGCCGCGTCCTGAGATGTTTGCTGTCCCGGTGGAGACCACTGTCGAGCGCTTTATCGAAATGCTGCGTACCAAGCATTACTCGCGGGTTCCGGTGTACGCGGAGAGCATTCACAACATTAAGGGAATTGTCTATGCGCAGGATGTGCTGCAAGTTCCGGACAGCGAGGCTTCAGTGCGTACTCTCGATACCCTTATGCGACGCGACGTTTATTTCGTGCCCGAAAGCAAACTTGGCAGTGACCTGCTGCGCGAGATGCAGAAGAACAATATTCGCATGGCAATCGTGGTCGATGAATACGGAGGAGTGGCCGGGCTGGTGACAATCGAAGATCTCGTGGAAGAGATTGTGGGCGAAATCCGCGATGAGCACGAGAAGCCCGAGATCGTCAGAGAGAATGAACTGTCCTACATCGTCTCCGGAGGAATGGACGTAGACCGGCTCGCCGAACTTTTCGGCACCAAGCCGGAAGGAAGGGAATCGGCGACGGTCGCAGGTCTGGTCAGCGAGTTGGCGGGGCACATCCCGAGAAAAGGCGAAACTGTAAACGACGACGGGTTGCGCTTCGAAGTTCTTGAGTCCACCCACCGCAGAGTAGAGCGCGTGAGAATCACCGCAACTCAGCCGCGGCAATTAAAGCTGATATAGTCAAAGGGCGGCCTTCGGGCTTCAGGAAAATCCCAGCCTCGAAGCTCAAAAACCGGGAGTCGAAAGCCGAAGCCCGATATTATGCCCTTCCGCTCCGGATTCGTCTGCATCCTCGGCCGCCCTAACGCCGGTAAATCCACGCTGCTGAATGCGCTGGTGGGCGAAAAACTCGCTATCATCTCGCCTAAACCGCAAACCACCCGCAACCGCATCCTGGGCATCGTTAACGTTCCAAAAAGTAAGGGCCAGAGCGGGGCTCAGATCGTTTTGATCGATACTCCCGGTGTGCACAAGCCCGACAGTTCACTGGGGCGCAAGATGATGGTCGAAGTCCGCGAAGCTTTGGAGGGGTGCGATGTTGCGCTCCTTATCATGGATTCTACGCGGAAGCTCGATCAGCGCGATGAGTTTGCCATTCAAATGCTGAAGCATTCATCGACAAGAGTCTTTCTTGTTCTCAACAAAGTTGATCTGCTGAAAGGGGCTAAGAGCAAACTGCTGCCGTTGATCGAAGACTACAAGAAGCTCCATGCGTTTCATGACATCATCCCAATTTCCGCTTTGAAAAAAGATGGGCTCGATATCTTGCTGAAGCAAGTTACTTCTGCTTTGCCAGCCGGACCTCCGTATTTTCCGGAAGATCAGGTCACGGATCAGCCGGCGCGATTCATGGCGGCCGAGGTTGTGCGCGAGCGTGTGCTGGTCGAGACTGAAGACGAGCTCCCCTACGCGACCACCGTGATCGTCGATAACTTCGAGGAGGGCGCTAGGCTGACGCGAATCTCCGCCACGATTTACTGCGAACGAGAAGGCCAAAAGGGAATCCTGATCGGCAAGCAGGGGCAGATGCTCAAACGAATTGGGACATCGGCGCGATTGCAAATCGAAAAGATGATAGGAACCAAAGTTTTTCTCGAACTCTATGTCAAGGTGCGGCCCAACTGGCGCGAATCGCGCGGTTTTGTCGAAGAACTCGACTGGAGAAAGCAATTAGATCACTTGACCGAAGGACGAATGGAATTGCCAAGCTCACTTTCAGCAAAACACACCGGCCGGAAACTTGCTAGATAACGAACGTGGCCGTAACTACTTCCACACTTTGGCTGCAGCCTTTCGGTCATGTCCCGAGGCTTGTTGCATCCTAAGCATGGCGGTTACAATCAAATAACTAATCGTGCGGAATCGTGAAATATAGGCCCATACATAATGTCATCGTTGGAGTTTTCCGGGCAGCCTCTTCCCGAAAAGGATTTTGATCCAGCCAAATTGCACTTGATTTTGCGAGTCACGCTTTCAGCGGATCGCAAGGCCGTAGACCCCGTGGTGCAGGAAGTGATGGCAGTGGTCCGCCAGATGAAGGATATCGACGGCAAGGAAGACGCAATCGAGTTAGCGCTGCAAGAAGCCTTAGCCAACGCGGTGATTCACGGCGCCAAAGAGGATCCCACTAAGACGGTTGAATGTCTGGTCAGCAGCGACGAAGAGCGAGGTATATTGATTGTCGTACGGGATCCCGGCACTGGCTTCAACCCTGAAGCCATCCCCGGTTGTACTGTGGGAGAAAACGTCTATTCCGATCACGGTCGTGGCATTTTTCTGATCAACCAGCTCATGGATGAAGTGGAGTTTCGAAAGAACGGCACTGAAATCCACATGGTAAAGCGGTAGCTCTTCTGTACCGGCTACTCTTTTGACGCGATCCCCAACGCTTTCATTTTGCGATATAGGTGGCTGCGTTCCAGTCCCAACACCTCGGCGGCGCGGGTAACATTGCCGTGATTTTCATCGAGCTTCTTCAAAATAAAATCTCGTTCATAAGCGTCGCGCGCCTGATGCAAAGTTGAGAACTCGCTGCGAACTGCGCGTCGATGGCCGTCGCGGTAGACCAGTGGAGGCAAGTGTTTGCGGTCGAAGCGCGTGGTCAGGGGATTCATGATTACAATTCGTTCAATTACGTTGCGCAATTCGCGCACATTACCCGGCCATGAATAGCGCATCAGCGCCTCGACCGCGTCGTCGCTGATCTCGCGCGGGCGGCGGCCGTAGGTCGCCGCCAGGTCTTTCAGGAAGTGTCTGGCAAACAGGGGAATGTCTTCCTTCCGGTCGCGCAACGGCGGCACAAAAAATGGAATCACGTTTAGCCGGTAAAAAAGGTCTTCTCGGAAATTTCCCTTGGAGATTTCCTCTTCTAAATCCTTATTCGTGGATGCAATAATTCGCGCATCCACCATAATCGTCTCGTCTCCGCCCAGTGGAGCGACGCGTTGCTCCTCCAGTGTGCGCAATACTTTTGATTGCGTCTTCAGGCTCATGTCGCCCACTTCGTCAAGAAAGAGCGTTCCTCCACTGGCTTTTTGAAACTTGCCTTCCTTATCGACAGTGGCTCCTGGGAACGATCCCTTGTAGTGACCGAACAATTCGCTCTCGATTAAGTCTTCAGGAATAGCCGCGCAGTTAACTTCAACAAAGGTCTCTTCCTTGCGCAGGCTTTGCGCGTGAATGGCGTGGGCGACGAGTTCCTTGCCCGTACCCGACTCGCCATAAATCAGAACTCGGCCATTAGTCGGGGCCATCAGGCCAATCTGCTGGCGTAGAGCCTTCATGGGAATGCTGTCGCCCACAATCACACTTTTGGCGTGAAGCTGTTTTTTCAGATCGACATTCTCATGCCGCAGTTTCTTGGATTCGATCGCATTCTTTACGAGGATCAGCGTCTTGTCGATGGAGAGAGGCTTTTCCAGAAAGTCGTAGGCCCCCAGCTTAGTGGCGCGCACCGCGGTTTCGATGGTGCCGTGCCCGGAGATCATAATTACCTCGGGCGGGTTGTCCAGCTCGCGGATGCTTTCGAGGGTCTGAAGCCCGTCGATGCCCGGCAGCCAGATGTCCAGGAGCACCACTTCGACAGAGTGATTGCGCCGCAGCAGTTTGAGACATTCTTCACCACTCTCGACGGATGCAGTCTCGTAACCCTCGTCCGCCAGCACACCCTCGAGCGATTCGCGGATACCGGTTTCGTCGTCAACGATGAGAATTTTATGCATGCTGGGTCGTGGCGGTGGCGAGTGCGGGCTCGGGGACGACCGGCAGTTCTACAATAAAGCGCGCCCCAACCGGCTGGTTTTCCTCCACCCGAATCGATCCATGATGCTCTTCGATGACGCGGCTAACGATAGCCAAGCCAAGGCCTGTTCCGCGCTTTCTAGTGGAGAAGTAGGGCAGAAAGAGTTTTTCTTTCAACTCGCTGGTCACGCCATGTCCGGTATCGGCGACGGTGATTTCGACCGCGTCTCGGCTGACCACAAGCGAGGTTGAAATGTGAATCTCACGCACCAACGAATCTTGCATAGCCTCGGCAGCGTTGTCCACCAGGTTGGCTACGGCTCGCTTGATAGCTTCCGCGTCGGCCATAACTTTGGGTAGATCAGGAGCCAGCGATTTGTGCAGGCCGATGCCGTCCAGCCTTCCGTTAAACATGGAAAGCGAATCCTCGATCACTTCGTTGATGTCCGCCGGCTGCGGCTTGGATGCGGGAAAACGCGCCAGCGAAGAGAATTCATCCACCAGCCGGCGAACCGTTTCAACCGCACCAGCAATCGTTTCGGCACAGGAGCGAACAATATCCATCGACGCTTTGTCCGGAGACGGGGTGCGTTCCAGATGACGTTGAATTCTTTCCGCGGAGAGCGCGATCGGCGTCAGCGGATTCTTGATCTCGTGCGCCACGCGCCGTGCCACCTCGCGCCACGCCGCCTGTTTCTGAGCCTTTAGAAGATCGGAAAGATCTTCGAACACGATTACGTATCCGGAGCGTTCATCCTGATGATGCAGGGTCGCCACGGTGACCGCCACATTCAGAGACGCGCGCTGCAGAGGCATCTCCATTTGGCTCGTGGTCATGCCCATGCGATCGGCGCGGCGCAATAGCGGTTCGAGATCTTTTAGAACTTCTTGCGGGAACACATCCCCCAGACGCGCCCCGCGGAGCACCGGTTCTCCGTCAGCGAAGCCTTCCGGGTGGAACATACGCAGCAGAGCCTGGTTGGCGTGAGTGACGAAGCGCGCCGCATCCAGCGACAGCACGCCCGTCGGAATGCTTTCGAGAATCGTTTCCATCTGGCGTCGGCGTTGGTCGAGTTCGGCGTTCGCGGTTCTGACATCGCGGCTGGAAGCTTCGATCTGTCGCCGGCTGGTTTCCAATTCTTCGGCCATGCGATTAAACGAGCGGACCAGGTCCCCAATTTCATCGGCGGCGCTTACGTCAATTCGGTAATCGAGACGTCCGCGAGAGATTTCGTGTGTGGCCTCAGCCAACGCAGCTAAGGGTCGAGTCACTAGCTTCGACAAAAACAGCGCCAGCCACGTCGTCACAAAAAGCACCATCATGGTCAGCAACAAAAGCAGGCCCATGTAGGTGCGGCGAACTAGTCTGCGTTCATGAGCCAATTCGATGTAACGTTGCTGGCTGTCTTCCACATGCTTGACTGTTTCCGAGAATTCGCGGGGCAGTGGGATCGCTACCAGGATCAGGCCGTCGTCTCCCACCCGGGCACTTGCAAGCGTGTATTCTGTTTGAGCCCATGTGAACTGTGCGGGCTTCGACGCCTCCACGTCGGCGAGCGGCATCCTTGATTTCAACAGCGACCATGGAGCGGGGGCATTGAAGCTCGCTTCTGCATTGCCATCCTGCAGAGCAATGGCGAACCCGCCTTGCAGTGTCACCTCATGATTTTGGAATTCGCTTTCCACCGCCGAAAATCCATGTCCGGAAAAACTTCGCTCTGTATCAGCAGCGGCGGCAATCGACGTTGCTTCGGCACGGGCATTCTTTGCCGCGTAATCGCCCAGCAAAGCTGCCATGGTATGCGTGTCAGAGCGAACCTCCTCCACCGGGGTGGAAAACCACTTGTCGATCGACCGGTTCATCAGCCCATAAGCGAACCAGTACATCACCATGACGGGCACAAACGACAGCAGCAGCGCCCCAACTACCATCCGCGTGCGGAATTTCGAGCCCAAAACTCCCAGGCGGCGTTCGGCAAACAGCTTCAGGAGATTGCGCGCCAGTACGAAAGTAAGAGCGACGAAAAGCAGCGAGATCAACAGCGACAGGGCGTAGAACACCACAATCTGCTGATTGTTTCCTGGACGAAGGAGGGTGAGATCGAAAGCTGTTTGAGAAACCAGAATGGCAAGCAGGAAAAATACCGCCACCGCCAGCAAGATGATGTACGGCTTGCGATTGGAGATCGTAGGAGGTCGAGTTGGAGCGGTCTGCACCATGCGAGTCCTGCGGTCCAGTCGCCGCTGGCCGCGGTTCGCGGGCGATGATTGGACTGGAAGTAATTATAGATGCAGGCGCGGCTGCTGAAGAGGGCCTCGGTATGCGCGGAGACCTTTAATAGTCAATGCGAAAGCGGGCGTCCCGTGGCCAGTTCTTCCAACATCCCGCGGTAAGCGGACTTAGGCAAGTAAGCTCGATCAAAGGGAAGCGCCTGTCCCCGAGCGCCACGAGAATGAGAGCCAATCCAGGAGTATTTGTCGGTGAATCCCCAGGTCTGGATCGCGGTGCAGCCCGGATTTTTTAAGCACGCCCGCACAATACCGCGGTAAATGTCGGCCTGGCGGCTCAAGTCGTCACCTCGAGGACGGCCGTTAGAATCCAAAGGCAGCGAAACGTCCAGTTCCGTGATGTGAACTTGCACCCCGAGTGCTGTGAGCCGTGCGATGTTTGCCGATAGATCGGCAGCAAATTTCGCAGCGTCCATATCGAGCGAGGGTACGTGCAGCTGAAGACCTACACCATCAATTGGCACACCACGACTTTTGAAATCTTTAACCATGGCGTAGATTACGTCTGACTTGCGATTCAATCCTTCCCCCTCCGCTTCGTTGTAAAACAGCAAGGCATGCGGATCGGCTTTATGCGCCCAGTGGAATACTTGCTCAATGTAGGCCGTTGGTTTTCCAGGCAATCCAATGCCCGGCTGGTTGTACCAGATGGAGTTACGCGCATCACCGTTCTCATCCAGAGCTTCATTGATCACATCCCATGCAAAGACTTGTCCCGCATAGTGCTTCATCACTCTGCTGATGTGCTGATGGAGAAGGTGTGCCAACTGGCGAGTGCTGAATTGACCGCTCGTCAGCCAATCCGGATTGTCGTGATCCCAAACCAGGCAATGCCCGCGGACTTTCATCTGGTGGGTTTGCGCAAAACGAACGATCTCATCGCCCTGCTGGAAGTCGTACCGAGTTGCCTCCGGCCGCAGAGTTCGCCACTTCATCGCATCCTCGGGTTCAACCATGTTGAATTCTCGAGCTAACGTTGAGGTGTAAGCCGCCTCGGAAAGCAGCAGTGTGGGACGAACTGCCGTTCCAATGAGCACGCCCGCCTTCTCTGCCTCCTGCCGCAGTGACGATTGAGCGCTGCCCCAAGGTGCTATGGCCAGTACGAAGGCTACGGCCGACGACCAGCAATTTTTAGTCAAAGACAATTCCCGACACCTGACTCCCCGGACCTAAAACGTCCGTCTAACTTGAGGTCTCATGATTAGACCCAGGGAGGAACTCCTGTAAAGGGCATACGTCACATCGGGCCTGTGATTTTCTGCAGTAATTCTTGCCCACTCCAACGATCAAGCCGTGCATCTCGTTGTAAACCTGCGCCAAGGCACTACGCTTGGCCGCGCTCATCGCCGAGGGAGCGTGCGAGGCCCCGGCGAAACCCTTTGCCAATTGCTGGTTCACGCCGTCGCCCGAGCTGTTACCCGACTCCGCTATCGGGGCGAGCGCCTTTTCGAACAACTCGCGGATTTCCTCATAGCCAGTTTTTTCAGAAAGAATCTCATGACGAGCCAGAATCCGCCGCGTATACGCATCCACCACGAAAACAGGATGATTCCCGGCATAAAGCAGGATCGAATCGGCAGTTTCTGGGCCAATACCATTTAAATCGAGAAGTTCTTTGCGCAACTTCTGAGTCGGGCACGAAAACATTTTTGTCAGCGATCCTTTGTATCGCTGATCTAAGAATCTGACGAAAAGTTTTAATCGTTTCGCTTTCTGGCGAAAATATCCTGCGGGGCGAATGAGGCGCTCGAGTTCGGCCAATGGCGCCCGCCGAATCCCTCTTGCGTTCAGCAGTCGGGCCGCCCTAAGGTTGGCTAAAGCCTTTTCTACATTTGTCCAGGCAGTGTTCTGAGTCAGATAAGCGCCCACAATCACTTCAAACCTTGACTGTGCAGGCCACCAGTGCTGCGCTCCCCACGCGCGAAATAGAGCGTTGTAATAGCTCCGAACCTGATGATGTTTCCGCTCCATCTGCAAATTGGAAAACTCCTGTGTTCAGTTTACGCCGGGCGCAAGAGACGGCTCATTGATCTCGAAGTGGAATGGTTGGCGCTTACCTAAGTCCATGTACCTCAGCCTGAAATTTGATTCCCGCTCCCGAAAAACTTCATCTGGCGCGGGTTTTCAGGCATAGCCTGCACCTCCTGCGGAATAGCGGCAAGTCCAAGTACCACGGTAACTGGTACGGTAATCGACTTACTGTGACAATTTCTGTCAACACAAAGACACTGCTTTCTCCCGCAAGCAAAAAGCGGCGCTTCGTGTGAATGCTGGTGATTCGGCCCGGCATCGCTCCACACCGTGGATAGGAGATCGACGTATGTCTCAACGGCTGGGTGACCTTCTCGTCAAGGAGAAGATCATTACCCCAGAGCAGTTGGAACAAGCGACCAAGGCTCAGAAGGAGCAAAACTGCCGCCTGGGGTCCGCCTTGGTGAAGCTTGGCTTCCTCACGGATGAGGATGTCACGAATTTTCTTTCCCGGCAGTACGGCGTCCCCGCAATCAACCTTTCTTATTTTGAAATTGATCCAGCGGTCGTCAAGCTCATTCCATTTGAAACCGCGAAGCGCTACCAGATTCTTCCGCTAAGCCGCGTGGGTGCATCGCTCACCATCGCGATGGTCGATCCCACCAACGTCTTCGCCATGGACGATATCAAGTTCATGACCGGTTTCAACATTGAGCCGGTAGTGGCCTCGGAGAGCTCCATTCTGGCCGGGATCGATAAGTCCTACGGAGCCTCGACCAAGGAAGAAGACCTGGAAACGGTCATGCAGTCGATGTCGGAGATGAACGAGAGCGACATCGAAGTGCAGGCCGAAGAGCAGGAGATGGAGCTGTCGCAGCTGGAGAAAGCGGCAGACGAAGCTCCGGTAGTCAAGCTCGTGAACCTGGTTCTCACCGACGCCGTGAAGCGAGGGGCCAGCGACATTCACATCGAGCCTTACGAAAAAGAGTTTCGCGTCCGCTTCCGTATTGATGGCGTGCTGCAGTCGATCATGTCACCGCCCATGAAGCTCAAAGATGCGATCACGTCCCGACTGAAAATCATGGCCAAACTCGACATCAGCGAAAAGCGTCTGCCGCAGGACGGCCGCATCATGCTGAAGATGAACATTGGCGGGCGTAAGAAGCAGCTCGACTTTCGTGTCAGCACACTGCCAACACTTTGGGGCGAGAAGATTGTGCTCCGCTTGCTCGACAAGGAAAATCTGCGCCTTGACATGACCAAGCTCGGGTTCGAACCTGAATCTCTCGTCAAGTTCGAGAAGGCAATTCTTAAACCTTACGGCATGGTACTGGTCACAGGTCCTACAGGATCAGGAAAAACCAACACCCTCTATTCGTCGATCTCGCGCCTTAACCAGCCCGACACCAACATTATGACGGCCGAAGATCCCGTCGAATTCCAGTTGGGCGGCGTCAACCAGGTGCAGATGAAAGAGCAGATCGGTTTGAACTTTGCCGCCGCGCTGCGTTCGTTCCTTCGTCAGGATCCCAACATCATTCTGGTCGGCGAAATCCGCGACTTCGAAACGGCGGAAATCGCCATCAAGGCCGCTCTCACCGGTCACCTTGTTCTCTCCACCCTGCACACCAACGGCGCGCCCGAAACTATCACGCGCTTGATGAATATGGGTATCGAGCCGTTTCTCGTAGCCACCTCCGTGCACTTAATCTGCGCCCAGCGCCTGATTCGCCGGATTTGCAAGGAATGCTCGGAGACGGTGGAAGTTCCGGTTCAGACTTTGATTGAAGAAGGATTTTCGCCCGAAGAAGCTAAGACCATAAAAATCCAGAAGGGCAAAGGCTGTGGAGTTTGCAACAACACGGGATACAAAGGCCGCTGCGGTTTATATGAAGTTATGGAAGTAGACGACGAGATCAGGGAGTTGGTCCTGGTCGGCGCCTCGGCTGTCGAGTTGAAAAAGAAAGCGATCGAGCGTGGCATGATCACGCTTCGGCGCAGTGGTCTGATCAAAGTCGCGGCGGGCATTACCACGTTGGAAGAAGTTGCCCGCGAAACGATTCACTAATAAGCAATAAGAACGTAACGGAAGGATATTTGCCATGGGCTTGTCGCTGAGTGATCTGCTGAAACGAATGCTGGAGATGAACGGCAGCGATCTCCACATCACCACCAATTCGCCGCCTCAGATCCGCGTTCACGG
>Ga0307474_10003972_pt1 | contig 10636 bp, 10 predicted proteins | sample atmos_gasesECM1C_2_FD_203312 | JGI IMG/M metagenome (GOLD analysis project Ga0307474, IMG submission 203312) | Hardwood forest soil microbial communities from Morgan-Monroe State Forest, Indiana, United States - atmos_gasesECM1C_05 | ecosystem: Environmental > Terrestrial > Soil > Temperate...
CGGAGCTCGCTTATGTGATCGAGGCTTCTCCGAGCGGCCCCGCGCCGAAGCAATCCGGGCCAAAACTGCCGACTACGCCTTCGAAGCCAACAGGCAAGATGCGTCACAAGATGGCGCCCATAATAGCCGCGGGGATCTAAAGCATTGCGAACATGACCGTGCCGCTCTGGCGCTATTGCAGGCCTAATCCAGTCGCAGCCGTATCCACGATAGTGCGTCCAATCATCAGCGAAGCGGTCGCCGCCGGGGACGGAACATTCAGCACATGCAGCATTCTGCCTGACGGAACGAACTGAAAATCATCTACCAAAGCACCCTCGCGGGTTACTGCCTGAGCGCGAACCCCGGCCCCGCCGGGAATCAAATCTGCCTTGTGGACGTCAGGGACCAGCCGCTGCAAGGCGTGAACAAATGCCGATTTTGAAAAAGATCGGTGAAATTCGTCGAGTCCGCTCCGCCAATTCTTCGCACCCATCCGCCAGAATCCTGGAAAAGCCAGCGATGAAGCCAGATCTCGCAGGTCGAAATCCGTGCGCCGGTATCCTTCGCGACGAAAAGCGAGAACTGCGTTAGGTCCGGCATCCACACTGCCGTTTATGCGGCGCGTGAAGTGAACTCCGAGAAATGGAAATCGGGGATCGGGCACTGGATAGATGAGCCCTCGCACCAGTGACGAGCGCTCGGGGATGAGGTCGTAATACTCACCGCGAAAAGGAACGATCATCACCTGCGGATCGTCGCCGGCCATGCGGCTGATGCGATCGCTGAAGAGTCCGGCACAGTTGATGAGCGATGTCGCGGAAAATGCACCGCCGTTGGTTTCGACCACAATCTCATCCGCTGTCCGCCTGAGAGCGAGTACGGCGTGGGAGGTGAGAATCGTTCCACCGCGGTTACTAATGAGTTCGGCATATTTGTCGCAAACAGCAGCGTAGTCAGTAATTCCGGTTGAGGGGACCACCAGGGCGCGCAAGCCGGTGGCGTGAGGCTCGAACTGGCGCAGTTCTTCCGGCCCGATGGATTGCAGTCCCGTCAGTCCATTCGCTTCGCCACGTCGTCGCAATTCTTCCAGACGCGGGAATTCTTCTTCTTGCGTAGCCACAATCACTTTGCCGCAAATTTGGTGAGGGATGTTGTGTTCACGGCAGAATTCCACCATCGCGGCGGCGCCTGTCACGCATAATTTCGCCTTCAGCGATCCCGGCTTGTAGTAAACCCCAGAATGAATGACGCCGCTGTTGTGGCCGCTCTGATGGCGGCCTACGCGATTTTCCTTCTCAAGCAGCAGGAGGCGGGCGCGGGGAAAGCGTTGCGTAATTTCAAGGGCCACGGCCAGGCCGACGATTCCGCCGCCGACGATGATAACTTTGTAGCGTCCACCAATCATGGTCTGCGATGGCGCGTGTGCGCGTTCTGGAACGGTACGTTCTTCGGCATCTTCACGAGTTCACAATACTAGTTCACGACGAGGGTTATAGCAGAGGCTTGATGAGCCGGCACCCCCCCACGTGCCAGTCACCGTAATTGTATAGGTACCGGGTTGGGTACCTTGTTGCTGGCCGCCACCTCCACCTCCACTGCCCCCACCCCCGTTCGTTCTCTGAACGCTCCTCTTCGTGGTCGTTATCGCTATCTGTGACCGGCGGCGTGGCATTTTTCTTCGTGCCCTGGGCAAGTACGATCGGCGTCAATAAGAAAAAGGCTGGCAAGAGGACGAGACTGGGGCCGCGAGCTGCGTGGTGCAAATTGGAAAGATCATAGAGGCCCAGAGCCAAGTATCGGAGTGACGGACAGCAGGGTCAATCTCCAAAGCGAGGAGAGTCCGCTCAGGACCGTTCTGGGAAGCTAGTCTCAGAATTCAGGAAACGTCGGCAGGCACTCGCCCACACTACGGAGAGTTAAATAGTGGCTTGATGTGCCGACGGATCCAGTCGAGGATTTGGGCAAGGCGGAAGTCGTGCCGATCCATCGAGCCGCAGCTGAACGCATGTCCGTCCGTCGCGTCGACTTCGATGGAGAAGGCGTTGCGTCGCAGAAAGACATCGGTGGCGGTGAAAGCGATGCGCTTATCATCGTCAAGGAATCCGTGATTGTTGCCGAGAGATTCCACCAGCGCGGCCGCTTCTTCTTCGATGGAATTGCAGTAGCCTGTTTGCGGACGAAACGGCGGCCTCCACAGAACCCTGTCGCGGCTACCTTGGAGGCCGCCGAATAGCTCGATTAGTCGATGCTGCAGCCGGTAGACTTCCGCTACCGACCTCTCCATCATGATAAATCAATATAAGTTATTATCTGTCCATACCGTTGTAAATGAAGGCTTTGCCAGTGCCCAAGTGGCGTCTTCTGGCGGTTTGTCTTGCCAACCGGCGCAGGAATGACGCGTGTAGGAAGGCCTCCTCAACGATCGCGTCGTGGAAAAAAGGCAGTCGTAATCTTCGGATGAGAGAAGTTCAGCAGTCACCTCGCGGTGCCTGTACAATCTCCACGGATTCTCGTTCCGACTAAGAGTCCAAGTGGTGAAGACCGATGGCGATCGATTGGCAGGCGTTCCGGCTCACCATAGAATTGGCGCTGGTGGTGTCGGCTATCCTTTTGATGGCGGGTCTACCGCTGGCTTACTGGATCGCTTTCTCGCGTTGGAAGTGGAAATTTATCGTGGAAGCGCTGGTTGCCTTGCCAATTGTGTTGCCGCCGACAGTGCTCGGGTTTTACGTGCTCGTTGCACTCGGGTCCTTGAGTCCCCTGGGACGCTGGTGGCAATCTTTGACCGGCCACCCTCTAGCGTTCACTTTCACAGGGCTGGTGATCGGTTCCATCCTCTATAGTCTGCCGTTTGCGGTACAGCCTTTCGCGGCTTCTTTTTCTTCGGTAGATCGGAAACTGCTGGCAGCCTCGGCAACGCTCGGGGCTTCGCCGTCACGCACGTTCTTCCGCGTGATCGTTCCGCTCTCCATGCCCGGACTGGTGACGGGAGTGGCTCTGGCATTTGCTCACACCATGGGCGAGTTCGGGGTTGTGCTGATGGTGGGAGGCAACATCCCGGGCGTGACGCGCACCATCTCCATTAGTGTTTATGATCAGGTGCAGGCCTCCAACTACGCTGGCGCGAACGCCATGGCGGTGCTCTTGCTGATCTTCTGCTTTGGGGTGCTCATGGTGGTCTATGGCCTGAACCGCAGAGCGCCGACTCAAAGATTATGGCTCCTGGGCCCGATCAAATAAATGAATCTTCGATGCCCGCGCCTGTGGAATCCAAAACCGCAAATCAAACGCTGGCTGCCCGCATTCGCAAGACTCTGTCTTCCACCGAGCGTGAGTTTTCTCTCGATGTGGAATTCAGCGCCGCGCCCGGATTCACGATACTGTTCGGTCCGTCGGGCTCCGGCAAGTCCACTCTGCTCGATTGCGTAGCGGGATTGGCGACTCCGGACGCGGGGCGAATCGCCGCGGGTGAACGAATTCTGTTCGACACCAACACTCGCAAGAATCTTGCGGTCGCCAAACGCGGGATTGGCTATGTCCTGCAAGATCTCGCATTATTTCCGCATTTGACCGTTGAGCAGAACACGGAGTATGGGCTCGCTCATCTTCCGCAGTCCGAGCGTAAGCAGCGCGCCGCTGAGATGTTACGGGAATTTGGGATCGACCATCTGCGCGAGCGGCGCCCGGCTGAAATCTCAGGAGGAGAACGCCAGCGCGTGGCTCTGGCGCGGTCTCTCGTGACCGAGCCATGCGTACTCCTGCTCGACGAACCTCTTGCAGCTCTCGACGCGCACACCAAGGCGAAGATCCTCGATGATTTACGCCGCTGGAATCAGGCGCACTGCATCCCCATTCTGTATGTGACGCACAGCCGCGCGGAAGTAATAGCCGTGGGCGAACGGGTAATTGTGATGGATGAAGGCTGCATCGTAGCGCGAGGGACGCCGCACGAGGTATTGCGAGCTCCGCTTCAGGAAACAGTAGCGCAGTTGGCCGGCTTTGAAAACATCTTCGACGCCACGGTCTGGCTGGTGCACGAGGATCGCGGGACGATGACCTGTCGGCTGCACGGCACCAAGCCCGACTGTTTTGTCCTATTGGAAACACCTCTGATTCGGGCCGAAGTAGGCTCGCGGCTGCGCGTGGGAGTTCGCGCGGGCGACATTTTGTTAGCGATCGGAAAGCCCGTTGGGCTCAGCGCCCGTAACGTGATTCCCGGGAGGTTAATCTCTTTGGAGAGGAGAGACATGATCATTTCCGCGCGCGTCGATTGCGGCGTGGAAATGGATGTTTACCTTACGCTCGCGGCACGCGATGCCCTGCAGCTTGAGACGGGCCGCGAAGTCTGGCTGGTTATCAAGACGTACTCCTGTCATCTTATGCAGCGCTGAGTGCGGGACCCGGCGATTCCAACCACAAAGGTGATGAGGAAGGTCATCTCGAAATTAGGTATTACCCCCGAGCGATCGTTTCTAAGGTTTCCCGGCGCGGTTCGGGAATGGTGCACTAATACGGCGGCGGTTGATCCCTTCACAGAGACCAACCAACCGACAAGTTGTCCTGGGTGATCACGCTTTCTGGAGGGATTGGCGAGGCCTACACTCCACCTGTGATCGGCAGAGATGGTACGGTCTACGGCATCAATGATGCAGTGTTGAGCGCTATCGGGAAATAGGTGAGGAAGAAAGAGCGTGAAGCTCCGATTCCGAGGGCGGGGTCCGCGCTTGTTCGATCTTCTCCATCTCGATCACCGCGATCCACTGTCCCCGCCGTTGTTCTGAAAATACCTTCTGACCTCCAAGAATTTGCGCGGCGGCGGCGGGCGGCACATCGCGATGAAACCCAAAAAAACGAGTCTTCCATTGTGTCCATCTCCGCCAGCGGTCCCACCGCGCGGAGCCAGGCTCGTATTTGGTCGAGAAAATCAAGGCGACCTCATAGTTTGAACGAAACTCGGCCGCAGAAAGCATTTCGTCAAGAGAGAAATCCTCGATGCGCACCACGCTCATTGGCCGAGTCATATAGCCGAGCCAGGGGCGCGTTAGTTCGTCCGAGGCGGGCCACGCCGTCAGCACGCGGGCCATGGGATAACGGGCCTCCAGAAACCGCTCGCCATCCTCATGCAACACAATGTAATCGCGGTAGGCGAGATTATCTTCCGGCGAAAATCCATAGGGAGGATTCCAGAACCACGCCACCACAAAAGCCAGCGCAACGAACGCAACCGCAGCCGGCCAGAATTTCATTCGGCGCCATAGGGTGGAGACCGACAAGATGATCACTAGTGGAACCGCCGGGAGCATATAACGAGCCAGCACTGCGCCGCCGATCAACGACATTGCCACTGAATAGGTGAGGACGACGACATAAAAAACCATTTGCACCGGAACAGTGATGCGAGGACGTTCCGACGTTGAATCAAGTAAGGGCGGGAGCATCCGCATTGCGAGTAACATCGAGGACGTCAAAACCCATAAGTGGAGATAGCCGCTGATCTGCCACAGGCGCATGGCCAGTGCTAGAACGAAGCGAATGGGACTGAGCGTCGCGGCCACGTTGTAGCGGAAGAACTCCGGATTGCCGAAGACGAAACCCGTGTGCCCGTAGTGGTAGCCATACCAGGCTGCCAGCGGCAGTGCTGGGATCAACAGTGAGACGATGCGCCGCGCGGAGCCGACGTTGTTCCTCTGCCCGCTCCTCTCTACATCGCGGGCCAACCACAGCTTCCGCGACGAACTATTCGTCGACAGAACGCCCATGATTTCCCATCCTGCGAGCGCAATCGGGGCTAGAATCGCGGTCTCCTTCGTTAATGCCGCGAGGGAAAACCACAGGATGGATGCAATCGGTTGTTCTTCCACGTAGGCTGCAAGGCCAAAGAACATGAGCCCCGAAGCGGCCAGATCCACCTGTGCCAGAGAGCTTTGCGTGAAGAATACGGGATACACCGCCGTGCACAACGTGGCTGCAATCGCCACGCGCGTGTTAGCGACACATTCGGCCAGGCGAAATATTCCCAGCAATGAGAAAGCCGCCAGGACCAGCATGGCCGTCCTAGTGACCAAAGGCGCATCGCCCACCACCTTCCACCAGAACGCCAGCCAGACCATTACCAGCGGGGGATGCGCGTTCGAGACTGTGGAATGCGGAATGATACTTCCGTTGAGCAGGATATCGCGGGCAGCGGGAACGTAATAGCCAGCTTCGTCCCAGAAGTAAGGCAGCCGCAAGAGAGGTAAGTGCAGCAGAAAGACAAACGCAAATATAATCGCGAAGACCAGAGCTGGGTAACTACGCGACCATTGCGTTGGAACGCTTTGGCCCGGCCGGTAATCTGTCAGAAATGTTCCCCCTGCCAGTGCCTGGGCGGAAGCAGTCGCCCTGTCCGAAAATTATCCGAACAATGAAATAAATGAGTGCCGCCGTGCGGTCTCCCATCTCTTGCCCCAACCTGTAGCGATACGCGGCGTCGCGAACCCACCGAAGAAATGCTTAGTGTACCTGGCCCCCGGGATTCATGCGTGGGTCAAGTTTGATTTCTCCGAAGGCGGTTTCGTACCCGGAAACATTCTGCTGCAGGAGTCCGAGCAGCGCCTTCGCTTGCTGCGGGCTGAGGTAAATGCCTTGGAAGTTCCGGATCTCAACTTGAGTTTCGCTTTGCTGTTGTACGGTGCCAAATACGAGGAAAAAGTCCCAGACATTCACTCGCATCTGCACGCTGTTTGCATAGGCTTCCCGATAGTCGGGGGCATTGATCAGCTTGACATTGGGTTGTGGCGGAGCGCTCATAAGCAAGCAGTGTAATGACATTGGAACCATAAAGGGAAGACGCCGAGTTTGAATCCCTGCAATACCCGCGCCTTCGCTGGTGCTGCCTGCACGGCGCATTGATCCTGACAGAAAGTGTCAGACCGGCTGCTAGTTTCTGGCGAATTGGGCTCTGGCCGAGTGCCGCGAAAGGTCATGGCCGTAAGCTACTTTGCTGAAACCAAAGGGCTTGTAGGATGTCATTACGGGTGTTGACTGGCGTTCGAAATGCGACACCTGGAAACGTTGCAAAATTGATTCTGCGAGTTCTTTATGACCCATAAGCCTGAAGAAGCGGCGGCCATCGAAGAAGAAATTATTCTCCCCGAAAACCTTTTGCCCTTGGGATCTGTGCTGGGAGCAGGTGTTACACCACTAGACGTCAGCATGGTTTTGGCGAAAGTGTTCAACGTTCAGTATGCCGAAGTTGCACTGCTGCGGCTGGATGGCGGCCTGCTTAAGTTCATCTTTCCTGAGCATCTGCGCACCACCGGGGCTATTCCGATTTCGAGCAAGGCTGTAGCCGCTCACACTGCCTTGAGCAAGAAGGCCGAGATCTTCAACAACTTTGCCCGCGTTCAACACGCCAGCATTTTTGAGACGATCAAGCCAGTGGGATCCGAAGTTGAAGATGCGGCGCCCCCCGCTCCTATTCAGAAACTGATGTCCGTACCCATCCTCGATCCGAATTCGACGGTTCTCGGGGTCCTTCAGATCTCACGGAAAGGGATGGATCCGCGCCATACGCAGGATTTCAGCCGGGAAGATCTTCATGATCTCGAACTCGCCGCCGGCCTGTTAGCCGCTTCGCCCGTCATGCTGTGCAATTGATCGTCTCGATTTCGCTGCGCTCTCCGCAGGCTTGAGTCGGTTCAAACCGGCTCAAACCGTCGTCCTCCCTTGACCGCCGCCTGCCCGGACTGTATCATGGGCGAACAAAAAACGAACATATGAGTTCACCCCTTCTGTTCCCCTTTCTCCAGAAGTCATCGCTAGTTGGCATCGCCAAACTGGCGTCGGAGGGCGAATCGCTTCGCGAAGGGCACAATGTTGAATACTTCACGCTGCCCGCGCGCTCCCTGTTGAACCGGTGCAGCGGTGTACGCATGCCTTTTACCTGGACGATTAATCCTTATCGCGGTTGTGAGTTCGCCTGCAAGTACTGTTATGCCCGCTACACTCACGAATTTATGGAAATGCGTGACGGCGTGGATTTCGAGCAGAAAATCTATGTCAAGCAGCACACCGCGGATTTGCTGCGGCGTGACTTGCGTCGGGTCAAACCAGGCGAATCCATTGCCCTCGGCACTGCCACCGATCCTTACCAACCGGCGGAGCGGCGCTATGAAGTGACCCGCGGAATCCTGGAAGAGTTCATTCGCCACCGCGGCTTGGAGCTGGGTATTGTCACAAAATCGAATCTGATCGTCCGCGATCTGGATCTGTTGCGCGAAGTCTCGCGGAACAATGTATTGTCGGTCCACGTCACGGTAACCACGCTGAACGTGGAATTGGCGCGCATACTGGAGCCGCGCGCGCCTCGACCGGATTTGCGGCTGGAGGCAGTTCGAGAAATCAGTGAAGCCGGATTCAACGTCGGTGTGAGTTGTTCGCCCGTCCTACCCGGCATTACCGATTCTCCCGCGGATCTGGAGGCCCTGGTGCGAGAGGCCGCAGCAGCCGGAGCGCGCCACATCTTCGCCAACCCGCTGTTCCTGAAACCATGTTCGGCGGCGGTTTTTCTTCCTTTCATCGAAGAGCACTTTCCGCATTTAGTCGACAACTACCGCCGGCACTATCAGGATCGTGCGTTCCTGCCGCCCTCGTACGGCAAGCGGATATCACAGCTGATCGTGCGCCTCCGCCAGAAATATGGAATCAAGCGCGCTGACCCACGCGGAGCAAAACATGGCGACAAATGGCCAGTGCAGGCGTCTCGCGAGCAGTTGGAATTGTTCTAATGATGGCAGCATTCAGGGAGAGGTTGATCTTGACGCAGCGAAAGTCCTAGTCTAGCCGGGTAATATGGCACGAATCGTCATCCTGGGCTGCGCCGGCAGCGGAAAGACGACTTTAGCGCGGCAGCTTGGCGAACGGACTGGCGCGCCCGTTATCTGTCTGGATTCAATTTGGCAGCCGCACTGGACAGAGAAAGACGTTCCTGCTTTCCGAAGTTTGGTGAAGAAGGCGCACGCGGGGGATGAGTGGATTAGCGACGGCAACTTTGCACTGGCCACCTTCGATATCCGATTGCCTCACGCCAGTCTTGTGATTTGGCTTGAGCGGCAAAGACTGTCCTGCGTCTGGAGTGCAATCACGCGAGTGTTCAAACGCCAAGAAGTTCATCGGATAAGCAAACTCGCAGAGGTGCTAGCATTCGTCCGGAGCTTTGACCAAGTGAACCGGCCGCGCGTAGAGGCGACGAGACTTTCCTACGGGCTTCACGTGCCAATACTCAGATTGAACAGCCGCCGAGAGATTGCTGGTTTTCTATCCTCCTACGACAATGACATTCCGTCGGCCACTGGTCTGCGATCCTAAGGACCTGCGAATCTAGTCGGATAGAAGTTCGAAATTCAGATCGGATCGCATCTCCACCCTTCCTCTATAATCACTGAACCTTATGGCGACCGCTCCCCCACCGGCCTCCGCGCAACGCCCCCCGCTGGGAGTGCGGTTGCACCAGTTCTGGCGGCGAGTCACGGAAGGCCTGGAGCTTACTCAACTTTGGTCGCAGTTCGAAACGGAAGCCCGCGCCAGCTATCGGCTTTACTCCCGGGATGTCGCTGCAAAGACTCCAACGGACCTCACACAGCGCGGCCGCCGGATGCACGTCGTTAAGGAATTTTTCTGGGCAGTTCTTGAGAAGCTTTCGCCAGCACGCCGCGTGCTCCTTCTGGTTGCCTTAGTGATGCTTGTGATCCCCAGCAGCGGTTTCAGTTATCGCGGTGGCGACCACGAGTTGCACGTCCTTGAATTCGATTTCCATTTCTGGGGCGGGCTTCTGATGTTCCTGCTGCTGATGCTGGAGATTGCCGACCGCGTCGTGATGAAGCGCGATTTACAAATTGCACGCGAAATCCAGACCTGGCTTCTTCCCGGCGCTCCGCCGCAGATCCCAGGAATCGCAGTTGCCTATGCCACGCGCCCCGCCAATACCGTCGCAGGGGACTACTACGATGTTTTTCCGCGTCCCGGCAAAACCAATGAAGAGAACCGCGTCGTATTTGCCGTGGCCGACGTGGCTGGCAAAAGCATTCCCGCGGCCATGCTCATGGCTACATTTCAAGCGAGCCTCAAAACACTTTCGACCGCGCAGGTCGCCCTGCCCGAACTGGTCGCGAACATGAACCGATACGCGTGCTCCAACAGCCAGGGCGGATTGCGTTTCACCACCGCATTCCTTTCGGAGTACGACGCAGCCCGGCGTATTTTCACCTACATCAACGCAGGTCACAACAACCCGATTCTGCGCCGCAGCACGGGATTGATCGAGCGTCTCGATGTGGGAGGCTTACCACTCGGAATTCAACCCGAAGCCCGATATGAATCGGCGAATGTGGCGCTTGCACCGGGTGATTGGCTTATCATCTTCACCGACGGATTGGTCGAAGCCGAAAACGCTCACCAGGACGAATACGGTGAAACCCGCCTGCTGGGGGCAATCGCGGCGGGCCCGGCCGCAACGCCTGCAGAAATGCTCAATCGCCTGATGGCGGAATTGGATTTATTTGTCGGGAACACACCGCAGCACGACGATGTGACTTGCCTGCTTGTAAAAGCGGAGTAATAATAATCAGGTCGTGGCTTAGTTTGGGACATGCTGATGTGGGGACAGCCGCCCCCC
>Ga0307474_10003973_pt1 | contig 10634 bp, 7 predicted proteins | sample atmos_gasesECM1C_2_FD_203312 | JGI IMG/M metagenome (GOLD analysis project Ga0307474, IMG submission 203312) | Hardwood forest soil microbial communities from Morgan-Monroe State Forest, Indiana, United States - atmos_gasesECM1C_05 | ecosystem: Environmental > Terrestrial > Soil > Temperate...
GATGGCGGCTTCGCGGTACTTGCCCTTGTCGAAATAGCGGTTCCCGCTCTCCAGAAATTTTTGTTTACGCACGTTGGGATCACGAGAGCACCCCGTGAGCAACGCAGCGACGAGGAACCCAACGAGAAAGAGGCGAACGACTACAGAACGGCTCATGTTTTCTCCAAAGCAGGCCCGCCGGTGTATGTTATTACGAACTTCTGGACGTTACACCAAGGTACTGCAATACCAATCCTAAATAAAGTTACTCGCGTCATACGGGGAGGCACGCCGACGCTATCGCCGCGGCAAGAAAAGGTCAAGGCACGGGCAGCCGTGCCCGCTCCAAAAGAGAGTTTACTGCAAAGTATGGCTGGACGCTCCAGTATCCGCACTTCCGGTGATGTTGTAGCGCTTCAGTTTGCGGTAGAGGGTGGCACGACTGATGCCGAGCATGCGTCCGGCCAGGGCTTTGTCGCCTTTGACTTGTTCGAAGACGCGCTGGATGGTGGCGCGTTCGATGTCTTCGAGGTCGGTGGTGGAGAGCGGAGTTGAAGCTGCACCGTCAGTGGAACGCAATTCGGCGGCCGCCGCAAGATCAGAAACCAATTCGGGTGCGGAGCCTGACGGGGTCCGGGACGCGCGCGAATCGAGGCTGGCGAGGGAGGGGGGAAGATCGCCAAGGTCGATGAGCGTACCGTCGCCGAGCGCGACGGCGCGCTCGATGCAGTTTTCCAGTTCGCGCACATTGCCTGGCCAGTCATAATTCATCAGCGCCTTCATCGCGGCGTTAGACACGCGCAGGTCCGCGCCGGGAGCGTAGCGTTCGCAAAACCATTGCACCAGCATAGGAATATCGCTGCGGCGCTCGCGCAACGCGGGGACGTGTACGGTGACGACATTGAGTCGGAAATAAAGATCCTTGCGGAAGGTACCGTTTTTGTAGGCGGCCTCGAGATCACGGTTGGTAGCGGCAATGATCCGCACATCCACCTTGACGCGCTGATTGCTGCCCACGGGACGCACCTCTTTTTCCTGCAACACGCGCAGTAGCTTGGCCTGCAACTCGAGCGGCAATTCGCCAATTTCGTCGAGAAAAACCGAGCCCGTATCGGCGGATTGAAACAGTCCCTGCTTGGATTTGAGAGCGCCGGTGAAGGCCCCTTTTTCGTAGCCGAAGAGTTCGCTTTCGATCAGCGTGGGTACGAGCGAGCCGCAATCGACGGCGACAAATGGACGGTTGGCAAAAGCTCCGCGGAAATGAATTGCGCGGGCGATCAGCTCCTTTCCGGTACCGCTTTCGCCGGAAATGAGGACGGAAGTGCGCGTGTCCTTGAGACGAGAAGCCACCCGCAGAACCTCCTGAATCTTAGCGGAGGATCCGATGATACCGTGCACGGCTGTTTCGGAATCCATCCGCTCGCGCAGGAATTCGTTTTCCTCGACCAGTCGAATTTTTTCGGCCATGCGGCGCAGGAACAGCCGCAATTCTTCGAGTGGAGAAAACGGCTTGGTGATGTAGTCGTAGGCCCCAAGCCGCATGGATTGCACCGCGGTTTCAATGGAGCCGTGGCCGGTCATGAGCGCGACTTCGGTGCGGGGCAGAAGTTTTTTTACTCTCTCCAGGAATTCCAGGCCCGACATCTGTGGCATGACCATATCGCTGAGGATCATGTGCACGGGCTGCTCTTCGAGCAGGGCAAGAGCCGACTCGCCGCTATCGGCTTCAAGGCAGATGAAACCCAAAGCCTCGCCCACGGTCATGCAGAGCTTGCGAATGCTCTGCTCGTCGTCGACGACCAGCAGGCGGATGCGGAGTTCTTCCTTGCCGAGCGCCGGTCTGTAAACTGTGGTCTTGCCGAGATCTGCGCTCACCGGGCTTTCCCCATAGTTTTCTCGACCGCGTTGATCAGGTCCTGCACGCGGAAAGGTTTTTCCAGATAGAGCGCGCCGATCTTGCGGAGGGTGGTGACGGTTTCTTCGTTGGCATAGTCGCCGGTGATGATGACAACTCTGTCGGCGAGATCGGGGCGATGGGCGGAAATCCAGGAATGGACCTGGGCGCCGTCGACGCCGCCGGGTGTGCGCATATCGGAGACCACGCCGAGGTATTGGCCTTTCTCCAGAAGGCGCAGAGCTTCGGCGCCGGATTCGATGCAGACCACTTCGTATCCGTTACGCTCGAGCGTGGCGCTGACCAGAGCCATAATAGAAGGCTCGTCCTCAATGAGCAGAACCGGCAAGAGAGAGGGGCGGAGGCCTGGGCTTGTCATTTTTTTAATACTCCTGCGGCCACACCAAGTGAAGCGATGTGGGGCGCTGCGGGAAAGCGGACGATAAAGGTGGCTCCCTGTACGTCGGTATTGTTGTGGCAGAGAATTTCTCCCCCGTGCTCCTTCACGATGCCGTAGCAGATACTGAGGCCGAGGCCGGTTCCCTTGCCAACCTCTTTGGTAGTGAAGAAGGGATCGAAGATGCGATCAGGATGAGAGATGCCGTAACCATTGTCGCAGAAAGAAACTTCGACGGCGTTGCCGGCTTTAGTAGTCGTAATTTCGATACGAGCGGGGCGGCCGATCTCGTGAACTGCGTCGTAAGCATTATTCAGGATGTTCAGAAAAACCTGCTGCAGTTGATGGGCGTCACCGTTGACGTCCGGGAGTCCCTCGTCAAGGTGTTCGACGATGTCGACGCCGTGGCTGTTGAAGTCGTAAGAACGCAATTGAATCGTGCGACGAAGAATTACGTTGACTTGCACAGGGTTGCGCTGCGGCGGCATCTGGCGGGCAAAGCTGAGCAAATTCTGCACGATCTGTTTGGTGCGCTGGGCTTCCTGCAGGATGATGCGGAGATCCTTGCGGGCGGTTTCTGGAAGATCGGGGCTTCCGAGGAGTAGATCGGCGAAACCGAGAATGGCAGTCAGAGGATTATTTACTTCGTGGGCAACGCCGGAGACGAGTTGTCCCACGGCGGCCAATTTTTCGGCGTGAACCAGTTTATCCCGGAGTTCGGCGGAGTCCGTGATGTCTGTCATGACTACAACGATGCTATTGATGTTGTTTTCCTCGTCCCGCATGGGGCTAAGATTGACGGAAAACTGGCCAGTGTGGCCGTTCGCGCGCATGATTTGCAGTTCCAGGTTGTCGACTTGTCCACCGCGCAGAATGGTCTGCAGCGCGTCCGAGAGGGGACGAACATAGCCGGGGGCCGCCAGTTCAAGCAGGGGACGACCTAAGAGTTCGCGCTGTTCGAAACCAGCCTCGTACCAGCGGCGGTTGGCGTAGCTGATGAGGCCGGCGGTGTCAGAGACCAGGATTAAGCTTTGCGTGTTGCTGAGTATCTTCCCCGAGAAGTCGCGTTCGCGCTGCAGTTCCGACTGGTAGGTGTGCAGTCCAGTGACGTCGAGCATGAGGCCGCGAATCTGCACCAAACGGCCCAGATTGTCGTACATGCCAAAAGCATTGATTAAGACGTAGATCGGAGAGCCGTTCTTGCGGCGAAGCGTAGCTTCAAAATTCCGCATGTGACCATTTTCTTCAAGGGCCTGGCTGTGGAACAGCCGCTGCTCGGGAGTGGAATAGATTTGAGTAGGAATATCTACCTGGAGAAGCTCATCGCGGCTGGCGTATCCCAGCATCGCCACCAGGGCGTCGTTGACTTCGACAAAACGGCCCTCTGGAGTACTAAAGAAAAGTCCCTCTTGAATATTGTCGAACAATTCGCGATAGCGGCGCTCGGCCTCGCGGCGGTCGGTGATGTCTTTGAGGACGTGGATCGTCTGCAGACGTTCGCCGGCGACACCGTGAATTCGCGAAGTGGAAACCAGATAAGTGCGGTCGAGCGCGGGGTGAACGTATTCGTCCGTGTCATCGCCCATGGCCCGGCAAAACGGGCACGAGTAAAGGGCCGGTTCAGTGGTCAAAGCCAGGAGCGCCCGCATGTTAACGCCGATGAGTTCGTGGGGAGCAACCCCGATCATGGCAGCCAGAGAGCGATTCACGCGTAAAACCTTATCTCCCTCATCGTGCACCACGATCAAGTCGGTCATGGCGTCGAAGATTTCCATCCAATGGCGGTTGGCCAGTTCGACCCGCGTGAACAACCGGGCATTATCCAAGGCCATGGCGGCGTGGCCGGCGATGGCCTCGATCAGATCGCGGTCTTCGGCCGCGAGCGGCTGAGCGCGTCCCGAGAGGCAGAGCAAACCAGCGAGTTCTCCGTTGGAAGCGGGTAGACGAACTATCACGCAGTCGTTCCACCCCAAATCCGAGGCCAGTTCTGCGCCAAGAAGATCGGGGGCGCCGCCGGAAACAATGGTATCGATGTGCTTGCTGGCGTACTCGCCCAGCGAGCGCGCGAACTGCTGGTGCAGTGCGGGATCGTCCGTGCGCGCGCGAATCTCGAGGGTCTGCGGGTCAAGGGCGGGATCCAGGACTGGATGGTTTTGGGTCGTATCGTCGTAGATTGCGTTGTCGTAGATTGAATGAGCAGGCGCCGAATGGTCCTGACCGGCATGCTGGTTCGGAGGATACTTTTTGCGCAGAATCTGCGATTCCGCCGAACTCCCGGGAAGAATGCTTTTCGCGAGACCTTCCAGATGGCTGTGATCGCTTGATCGGACTTGAGGAGCAGCCGGCAGTGGATGCAGCGCCACTATCTGGAATCTTCCATCCTGAAATAAAGCGAGAGCACCGGCGCGAGCTTCGGTTAATTCGACGGCACGATCGACAAACTTACGGGCGAAATCGGGCAGGCGCAGCAGGCCGTCAATGTCGCGCGCAAGTTGGATCAAGACGTCGGAGCGCCTGCGGTTGAGTTCGGATTGATGCAAGTTGTGAGCGACCTCGAGGACCACTGAAACCTGGGCGGCCAGGGCGCGGGCGCGGCGAATATCCTCACGGGAGATGCCAGTATCGTCCAGACGATCTAGTACGCCGAACATCCCGAGCACGCTTCCATCGGCGCTTAGCAGAGGCACTGCGAGCAGTTGCCGGGCCTGGTAACGCGCGATAGCCGGCAGATTTACACCCGCTTCCTGGCCGAGATCGTTGGAGCAGAAAACTTCTTTTGCCCGCAAAGCGCGGGTGGCGATGCCCTCAGGAAAAATATTATCGACGCGCTGCGACCGGCCGCGACTGACACTGTGGCGCACGTGAAATTGGCCGTCGTCGTCTAGCAGAGCGATGAAGCAACGTCCGAAGGCGAGGAAATCGGCGGCACGAACGACGAAAGCCTCTAGAAAATGATCGAGATCCCCAATGGAGCTGAGTTCGGAAGAAATCTCCAGCAACTGGTGCAGTTCGCGAGCCTGGGCCTGAGCGGTAGAAAAGAGTTCTGCATGAGCCAGTGCGACGGCGCCGAAGCCGGCGATGACCGACACCAACGATCTCTCCTCGGCGGTGAAGGCGCCTGTGGACCGCGGATAGACCAGAATCGTTCCCTCGCTGCGAGAAGTGCGGAAAGGAGCGGCGATCAGCATGCCGGCAGAAATTACGCTGCCCAGCGAGTGTTGATCGCTGCTGACCGAGATGGTGATGACTTCTCCGGCGGAGACGGCGCGTTGCGCCAGATCGGCGGCAAAGCGAATGGTCTGGCGGTCATGGCGAGCACGAAAGGAATTGGCCAGCTGCGGGGTTTCTGCCGAGACCGCGCGCAGCTCAAAAGGCCCCTCGCGGCGCAGAAGAACTGAGACCAGACGAGTCCGCAGCAACAGACGGAGGCGGTCGGCGAGAGCCTCGATGACGGTGTCGACGTCGGCTGTTCCGTGCAGCGCAGTGGCTACCTCGGTCAGTATCTCGGCGCGGCGGTGCTCCTCGCGCGAAACTTCGACCATGCGGGTCGCTTCCAGCAGGCTGCCCAGTTGTCCGGCGAGGATGGTGGCCTTGGCCGCGAGATCTTCATTAAAAAACTCATCTTCGGAGTCGTGTAAGAAGGTCACTGCGCCGATGACTTCATCGAGAACCACCAAAGGTGCGGCCATAAGGGACCGCGCCTCGAATTCCCGCAGCGCAGGGACGGCAGCGGACCGGACCTGATTGACGAAAGTAGTGCGCCGGGTGCGGACGGCTTCTGCGGTCACCGCGCTCTGATGAGGAAGCAGGCGAAGTCCTATGAAACGTTCGGCCAGTTTGCCGTCGGCCTGTTCGCCTACGAGTTCGTCGCCAATATGACGCCGCCAGAAATACACCCCGGTGCAGTCGAAGAACTCGCAGGTGATGCGGCAGAAAAGTTGAATGAGAGAACTTGAGCCGGAGCGTTCCGCCGCTTTCGCGGCAATGCGCCGAAGGAGTTTTTGAAAAGCATCGTCCGAATCAATGTGGGCTCGGCCTTCCGGTAACGGCGTCGAATTGCCTTCAGCTAGGTTCAGAGCATCACCGTTTACCGATAAGGTATTTAAACGATTCCCACAAGTGATTGAATCTAATGGCAAAATATCTGTCATCTCAATTTGAGTCAAGTGAAATGGGCGAACAAGGTGCCTAAGTGTGAAATCCCGGGAATAAAGGCATGTGGCCTCTCAGTTTGAGAATAGCCGTGGACGAGACAGGAAGTGAGACGCGGCGATGACTTGGCTCGGACTCTGGTAAAGCCGACGGGCCTGCGCTAAGTCTTTGGTTCTTCAAGGCAAATATCTCGACGTGACTTTGGTTTCTTCCGAACCTCACGCGTGGCCCCGGCTTTGCTCGGATGGGATCACCAGGATTATTGGCCAGGAGGGATTGTGTCTTTGCGACGGACGGGAGTGTTGTTGACAGCCGTAGTTGCGGTGGTAGCAGGTGTGGGCACATACGGGGTCCGAGCTCAGGATCCGGAAAACGAAATCGTGCGCCGGGCTAAGACCAAAGTGCAGCCCGTGTATCCAGAATTGGCACGCAAGATGAAGATCACCGGAACGGTAAAGGTGCAAGTTGTAGTGGCCGCAAACGGCACGGTGAAGGACGCAAAAATTGTGGGCGGGCATCCCGTTTTGGCGAATGCAGCGCTCGATGCCGTCAGGAAGTGGCGCTTTGAGCCCACGTCCACGGACAGTACGGGCGTGGTGGATTTCAAGTTCGAACCTAATCAGTAGCGGTGCGGGCAGACAGGCGGCCGGAGGATACGGCATGACGATTGGCAAGAAGCTTTATCTAAATTTCGGAATCATCCTCAGCATGGTGGTAGTGCTGTTCCTCGTGAACCTATTGGCGGTACAACGAGAGCATGCGGCCAAGGCGGCGGCCACGGCTTCGCTGGAGTTAGCGGACGCAACCAATGAAGTGCGCTTCCAGATGATGCAGGACCGCCTGTACCTGAGCAACTACCTGCTCAGCGGCGACAGCCGCGAAGTCGACCGGATGAACGAGGGTCTGCGAATGCTCGCCGATAAATTGCAGCAAGGCAAGAATCTGGCGAATTCGGAGCAGGAGCGCTCGGCGCTGGAGCGGGTGCAACAACTGGAGCAGTCCTGGGGCAAAGAGTTTGCTCAACCTCTGATCGACAAACGGAAGGACGTCGACTCGGGTAATGCAACCGTCGCCGAATTGCAGATCTATTACCTTCAGAAAGACGCTTCTTCATGGGTTAAGAATTCGACCGACGCACTAGATCAGGCGGAAGGAGAAAATCGCAAGCTGGTCGAAGCCCGTCGCAAGTCCGATGAAACCGCAAGCACTTGGACGGTTATGGCCGCCATCGTCAGCACCCTCGTCGCTTTGGGGCTGGGGGTTGTGGTCGCATTCACCACCGCCAAATCGATCACTCAACCGCTGACCAATCTGATGACGGTCTCGCGCCAGATTGGCGACACCGGCGATCTGGAACACAGCATCGACGTGGACCGGCAGGACGAAATCGGAGAACTGGCGCGCACCTTCGCCAAGATGGTCAGCTATCTGAAAGAGATGGCGGGAGTTTCGGAGTCGATCGCCGGCGGAGATCTTACGGTGGAGGTGAAGCCGCGCTCTGCTCACGACACGCTGGGCAACGCTTTCGCCCGCATGGTGGAAGGTTTGGCCCGCCTGGTGCGCAGCGTACGCGACGCTTCTTCACAAGTTGCTACTGCCTCAGGGCAAGTGGCGAACGCATCCGACGATTCGGCCAAGATCGGGCTGCAAGCGTCGTCCGCTATCGATGAAGTAACCAGTACCATGCACGAGATGAGCGTGAACGTACAGAACATGGTGAAGAGCACGCAGGTGCAAGCTTCCAGTGTGAGCGAGACTTCGGCGTCCATCGATCAAATGGTGGCTTCCATTCAGCGCGTGGCTGACACGGCCAAGGTGCTGCTCGACATTTCGAACCGCTCGCGCGAAGAAGTGCACAGCGGTATTACCACCATGGAGAAGGCGACCGACGGGCTGAACCGCATCAACGCGACCATCACCAGTTCCGGAGAAATTATCGGTGCGCTGGGCCAGCGCGCCGATGATATTGGAAAAATCATCGAGGTGATCGATGATCTGGCGGAGCAAACCAACTTGCTGGCGCTGAACGCGGCCATCGAGGCGGCGCGTGCTGGGGAACATGGGCTGGGCTTTGCCGTGGTGGCAGACGAGGTTCGCAAGCTGGCAGAAAAGTCGGCCCAGTCGACCAAGGAAATTTCCGAGCTCATCCAGAGCATTCAGAAGGAGGCCCGCAAAGCCGTGGAAAACATGGATCGCTCCACCGGCATTGTGAACGAAGGGCTCGATCTTGGCGGGGAACTCAATGGGGCGCTGCGCAAGATCTCGAACGTGGTCACCGAAGTTTACAAGTTTGCGCAGGAGATCGGCGCGGCCACCAACGAACAATCCCACGGCTCGTCGCAGATCGCACGTGCAACCACGCGGCTGAACGAAATTACCCACGAAATAAGCTCAGCGGTGGAAGAACAGGCTTCAGGAGCGCAGGCTGTGGTGAAAGCCATGGAGCGGATGCGCGAACTGGTGCAACAGTCGACCTCGGGATCGACCGAACTGGCGGCGTCGGCGGAGCAGATGTCGAAGATGTCCCGCGGATTGCTCGAGTTTATGGACCGCTTCGCGCTGGATGAATCTTCAGCGCCGCGGCTCTCTACCTCCGACGACAGGCCGCAGAACGCGCGACGGGCTACCGCTGGCTCACGTTATTAATCGCATTATCGGGAGATATCAGAACCAACGATGAGTCGCGAACTCCATATCGTGGGCTTCCAGATCGGGCGTGAGACCTATGGGGTACCCATCACTTCGTTGCATGAAATCGTGCGCGTGCCAGAGATCACTGCCGTGCCCGATGCGCCCGATTATCTGGAGGGCGTGATTAACCTTCGAGGAAAGATCGTCTCGGTAATGGATTTGCGCAAACGTTTTGGTCAAAAGCAGGCCGAACTCAAGAAACGGAACCGGATTCTCGTGGTAGAGCACTCCGGAAGGCTGGCTGGACTCATCGTCGACTCGGCTTCCGAAGTGGTGAAGATTCCCATTGAAGATGTTGAAGCGCCGCCTGCTGTCTTTCAGGAAGGCGGGCTCAACTGTGTCACGGGATTGGGGAAAGTTCGAGGCCGTCTGATCGTTTTGCTTGATATGACCAAGCTGCTTGCTCCGGCCAGCCTGCTGCAGGAGAGCGGGAAGGCGGAGAGCAAGGCAGCCAAGGCGGATGCGCGGGGAGCTGCGGCCAACTAAGAGAAGCAAGTAAAAGAAGGAATACGGGTGCGCATTATGAAGTACTTCACGGGAGGCGTAGTGAGCTTCGGGCACCGGGGACAGGAATCAGAATGAGCACATTCGGAGCGGCACCAGCTCCCATCTTGACGGAAGCCGAACTCAAGCTTCTGCAGGCGCTGGTGTATCAGGAGTGCGGCATGCACTTCGACGAGCGCCGCACGCACTTCCTGCAGGACCGCCTGCTACGGCGGTTGAAGGAGTGCCACGTCGATTCGTTCTACGCCTATTACCGTCTGCTCATTAGCCAGGAAGGTAAGGCGGAACTGGCCAAGCTGGTGGAAAATCTTACCGTAAACGAGACGAGTTTCTTCCGGCACAAGGCGCAGTTGGACTTGTTTCAGAAACATGTTTTGGAAGAAATGCTGAAGCATAAGCAGGCTCACCGAGAATATTCCATTCGGATATGGAGCGCGGGATGCTCGACCGGGCAGGAAGCCTACACCCTGGCCATGATGTCGGTGGACTCTCTGGCTTACTACTACCTGCGCAATCCGCTGCCGGTGGAGATAGCGCTACCCAAGCCGCTGATTCCGCCTCCGTGGCGGGTGGAAATTCTGGCCAGCGATATCAGTTACACCGTGCTGCGGACCGGGCAAGAGGGAGCCTACAACGATCACCAGATGAGCACCGTGGATTACGGATTCCGCTTGCGTTATTTCGACAAAGTCGGCGACCGCTATGCGGTCAAGAAGGCGTTGAAAGAGATGGTTCACTTCGACTTTCATAACCTGAAGACGGAATATCTGCCGCAGCGCAACGACGTGATCTTCTGCCGCAACGTAATGATGTACTTTGACGTGGCGGAACAGAAACGGCTGGTGGAAAAGTTTTACCGCTGCTTGAATCCCGGCGGGTACCTCTTTGTTGGCCATGCGGAAAGCCTGCTGGGCCTCACCGATAAATTCCAAATGGTGCATCGCGACAGTGGTACCGCTTACCAACGGCTTGAGGTGCGAGAGTGAGCGATTCACCCGACGAGCGTGGAGCGGAACT
>Ga0307474_10003974_pt1 | contig 10631 bp, 6 predicted proteins | sample atmos_gasesECM1C_2_FD_203312 | JGI IMG/M metagenome (GOLD analysis project Ga0307474, IMG submission 203312) | Hardwood forest soil microbial communities from Morgan-Monroe State Forest, Indiana, United States - atmos_gasesECM1C_05 | ecosystem: Environmental > Terrestrial > Soil > Temperate...
ATCGTCGATTCCGCTGGATATATCATGACGAACGCTCACGTGGTCGAAGGCGCGCAACGGATTCGGGTGGCTCTGCCTCTGCCCACCGATTCAGGCCGCACCGTGCCCGTGGGGAAGCGCCACATCGTCGAAGCGCGATTGATCGGTGTTCATAAGGATACCGATCTCGCCCTGCTCAAGATCGATGAGAAAGATCTTCCAACTCTGCCCCTCCTCTCACAGCCGCGTCCCCGCGTCGGGCAACTCGTCTTCGCCATCGGCAGTCCCGAAGGCCTACAGAATTCGGTCACCATGGGAGTCGTAAGCGCGGTCGCCCGCCAGCCTGACCCCGAGAAGGCCCTCACCTACATTCAAACCGACGCGCCCATCAATCCCGGAAACAGCGGTGGACCGCTCGTCGATATGAATGGATCGGTAGTCGGAATCAACACTTTCATCCTCTCAACCGGCGGCGGCAGTGAAGGCCTGGGATTCGCGATTCCCGCCCGCATCGTGGATTTCGTCTATCACAGCCTGCGCCAATACGGTCACGTGCATCGCGTAGAGATTGGCGCGGTCGCACAGGAAGTCACACCCACACTCGCCGAAGGCCTGCACCTCGCTCAACACTGGGGCGTCATCATCGCTGACATCAAACCCGGAGGCCCGGCCGCTACCGCTGGACTGCAGGTTCAGGACATCGTTCTCACTGCCGACGACCGCCGGATTGAAACGCTGCCAGGGCTTTCCTCGGCGCTGTATCTGCATCGACTCGATCAAGTATTAAAATTGGAGATTTTACGCGGCGAGCAAAGGAAAACTCTCTATGTCCCGGCCATCGAGGAGCGCGATCCCATGGATCAACTTTTCGATGCTGCCGACCCCGAAAAAAGTCTCGTCGCAAAACTGGGCATCCTCGCGATCGATATCACTGGCGAATTGCGAAAACAGATCGGGACGCTGCGTATCGCTTCCGGCGTAGTGGTTCTGGGCCGAGCTGGCGACCTCATTACTCCCGAGACCGGGCTCCAAACCGGCGATGTAATCCACGCGCTGAACACAACTCCGATCACATCCCTCGACACGCTGCGCGCCGCAGTTCAAAGCCTGAAGACCGGAGACCCTGTGGTCCTGCAAGTCGAGCGCAGCGATGGACTCACCTACTTGAGTTTTGAGATGGAGTAGACGCGACGCAAACATCTTCAGCCTGAGCCTGGTTTGCCGTAAAATGCATTCTGGGCGCCCGTAGCTCAACTGGATAGAGCATCTGCCTTCGGAGCAGAGGGTTGGGAGTTCGAGTCTCTCCGGGCGCACCACTCGCTTCAGGGACGGAGGGTTTGCTCATGGGCCAGTGCGCCCCCCAGACCTTCCGTGCGATTACTCCTACAAGTGGCTTCCCCTCCAGATGAAGGCCTCCGCGAATCAAGTTATTCTGCATGGAGACTCAGGCGAGATCACGCAGCAGGGATTTAGATTTTAGCTGGCACTACGACGCCCTGTCCGGAACGCTGACCATCCCATGTCTGAACCGCCCACGGTGGGCGCCATGCAGCGCCGTGAATAGCGAAGTACACGATTTGGTGGGAGGATAAACATGGACCATGCAGAAATCCGGTGAAGCCGTTTCCGGGAAGTAGCCGGCGATGCGCTACGGTATTGGGAGCTACGTCGCATCGTTTACAACTGTGGGTTCACTGCCGTCGTCATAGGTTTTGGTTGTATTGACGTGGCCCCACTTCCGTAACGCACTGGCCTGTTCACCGTTCCTGAAAATAACTGTTCTAGGGCTGCTGGCTGGCAACCTACTGGATTGCCGACGAAATTTATCCCTTCGTGAATTGAACGGGAGGAATAATTTTTTCCGGCGGACTCAATCGCAATAACATAGGCCGCGAACCACGCTTAGAACGCGCTGCCACCGCCGCCGCCAAAGCCACCACCGGAGAATCCTCCGCCACCGCCGCCACCCCCAAAGCCCGACCCCGTAGAACTCGATCTGGGCGCGGACACGAACACCTGGTGCATATCCGTCGCCATCCCATGCATTGAACTGGAAAATAGGATTGGATTGAAGCCGGTGCCGTAGCCGTATCCGGCCGGGGCAGCATACCAACTCGGCGGATCTTTGATGATGCCCGCGAAGGCTTGTGCCCAGTGGTGTTCCACGCCCAGAGCCATGGCATAGGGAAGAAACTTTTCGAACGTGTTGGGGGGCATTACTTTGAGGCGATCGGCGTCGACGCGGTTCATGAATTCCTGAAATCCGAGCACGGCGATGTGAGTACGCGCGCCTTTGATAGTCTTCGCCGTCATCACGCGAGCGAACAGCCACCAGATCAGCGCGCTAATCAGGATACTCAGGATCAACATCGGAACAGAACTGAAAAAATCAGCCCAGCCGAAGTATTGAAAGATGGCAAAAGGAATGACTATGCAGAAAGCTGCGCCAAAGCTGTAAGCGTTGGCGGATTCGGGATCCAGCGAGTAAATGCCTTTCTGCTTGAGCGCCGACATAATATCAGTGCGGAGCACAGGGACGGCCGTGTAGAAACGGTTCTTCAGGCTGGACAAGCGAGTGTCGGGGACGTCGCCCGTAAAAATGTTTTCCATCATGACTCGCTCGTGAGGAGCGAGACCACTCCAATCCTGACGTTTTTGCAGTAGATGGAAAATGTAGTCTTTGTGATGGAAGAGGAGGCCCTTGTCGTCTGTCTCTTCGATTTTGATGAGCCCCCGCACCGCTAGATCGACAATGGTCGAAGTAATGTCGCGAGGATGGATGCGATCATCGAGCAGGGTCCCGGCTTCAGCGGGAGAGATTCCCGTGGGAGGCTCGTACATCGGCGCGACGGACATTCCAGGGTCGGGGTCGCGGCCGGCGTACCACCACAGAATGAACATCACGGCGAGGGTAACCAACGGGAGAAATACAACTGGGTTGCTTCCGATAAACCAGAACAGTTTGGTGAGGCCGCCGGGTTCCTTGAGGGTGCCCTTTGGGATGTAGACATCGATCGTCATGCCACCGCGCATGGGTAGGGGATCGTTGGTTGCGAACTCCGCGTTTGAGCCTTCCACCCTGGCGGTTGCATCGCGCTCGGTCGACCCGTAGACGCCCGTGAACGCTTGCGCCCGCAGCGATCCGCTCGCTGAATCGGGCAAATGTACAGTGGCCGTGGCGCGATCGATGGGAACAGGCCAATCGTTTCCGGTCACATTCCAATAGAACTCGTCATACTGATCGAAGAAGCGGGCAGCGTTGCGAACGCGATAAGTGATGTCGACTGTGCGCGTGGCATCGCCGGCGTTGGGAATGTAAATTTTAAGATCGCGGGCGGCGCCGGACGTGGAAGAGTCGTATTTGAGTTTGGCGCCGTTTTCATCCGTGATGCTTTTGATGTCGATGAAGAGTTGGTAGTTCGTGCCGTCTGGTCCGGGATATTCGATGGGAATCGTTCGATGAATGCCGTGCCACTCGCCAACGAAGACCAGTGTGATGGTTTCGCTCACCAAAGCGCTGCCGTCCCCGTTGACGGTGATAGTGTCCTGATAGTTGGAGATGCGCCAGGATTTTGCGGCGGCGGGCGCGGCGAAGGCGAGGATGGTCGCCAGCAGCAATGCCGCAGCTGGACGCGATCTTTTCTGCTTTATCCCGATCATAAAACTAGAACTTCACGGCGACAGGCTCGCGATCGGCCTCGGTGGTCTCGAAGAACTGGCGCGGGGTGAAGTTGAACATTCCGGCAAGGATGTTCGTGGGGAATGACTGGATCTTAGTATTGAGGTCGCGGACGACGGCATTGTAGTAGCGGCGCGCGTTCTGGATTGAGTCTTCCGTCTGACTTAACGATCCTTGCAGCTGCGTGAATTCCTCCGAAGCCTTCAACTCTGGATAATTCTCGGCGACGGCGAACAGACTCTTGAGCGCGCCGCTGAGCTGGTTCTCTGCCACGGCTTTGCCTTCGGGCGTGGTCGCCTGCATGGCCTGCGAGCGGAACTTGGCGATATTCTCGAAAGTCCCTTTTTCGTGCGCGGCATAACCTTTGACGGTCTCGACCAGATTAGGGATGAGATCGTGGCGGCGCTTGAGCTGGACGTCGATATCGGACCAGGCCGAGTCGCAGCGCACGCGCAGCTGCACCAGGCTGTTGTACATGCCAATCAGGACGACGGCGATGACAACGAGGATCACGAGAAAGATGATGCCGATCATTAGCGTCTCCTAGAGGAAGCTTTATCTCGAAGGCTTGGTCTCGAAATCATTGGGACGGTAGCACAGAGAGGTTGCAGGCGCAAACAAATCCTCCTTAATTTGCTCTATTGCTTTGGGCAGGCGAACTTCCACGCATGATTAAATACTGCGCGAGAAACTTCACCAGCGCAGCCGAGGGGCGGCTGTCCCCACATGAATATTTCCCACGTAGACACTTTGATGACGTTTGGGGTTGAAGACGCAGCAGGTCGAGCTTCAGGAACGGGGTTACTGCTGCGGGGCGAAGTAGCCTTTGCGGGCGCGGACTTGAAGGTCTTTCTTGAGGGCTGAGATTTCGATGGAGCGATAACGGCCGTCGGCATCGAAGTCGGCGGGTTTGTAGGAGACGACGTACTGGCTGCGAAGTTCGTCTTCGATGGCGGCAAAGGAGTGAGTGATGTCCTTCATCTTGAAAGGAAAGAAGGCGCGGCCTCCGGTTGCTTCGGCAAGTTGTTCGAGGACTTTGTCGCCGCGAAGGATGAGTCCGCTGTCATCGGTAGAGATAGCGTAAATAATCACTTCGGCGCGCTGCGCCATTTCGATGGCTTGCGCGCGAGAGAAATCGCTCTGGTTATCTTCGCCATCGCTCACGACTACGATCGCCTTCCGTGTGGGATGATCGGGACGGTCTTTCAGGAACTTATCTTTACAGGCGCGATAGATTGCATCGTAGAGCGCAGTGCCTCCACCATCCTGCAAGCGGTGGATGCCATCGGAGAGCAGTTGCACATTGTCGGTGAAATCCTGCGTGAGCTGGCTTTGTTTATTGAAGCCGACTACGAAAGCTCGGTCGAAGCCAACCCGCACCGAGTGTTGGAGAAAGCTGATCGCGGCATTTTGCTCGAAATCAAAACGGCTGTGGACCGAACCGCTCACGTCGATGAGCAAGCCCATGTGCAGCGGCAGATCGGTTTCGCGGCGAAAGTTCAGAATGGATTGCGGAGGCTTATGATCGTCAAGGATCGTAAAATCGCCCTGATTCAGATCTCGAACAAACTTGCCATGCTTGTCGGTGGCGATGAACAGCACGTTCACTTCATCGACACGCTTGTGAATGGTGAGCATCGCGCCGGCCTGAGGATCATCGGAGGGGGCGGGACTGGCATACGGGCTCGAGCCGGCAGCACTGCTGGCGTAAGCATCGGCGTAGGGGTCTGACTGGGCAAGGACCGGTACCGCAAGAGCCAACGCGGCCACCAGTGCCAGAAAGCGACTGGCGGATCGCGTGTAGTTCATGCCTGAAAAGTCCAAATTTTTCACTCCGCCCGGTCCCAAAATGAACTTCCGATTCATTAGATGCACGCCGACTGCCGAATGATGGGCGGCCTGCCGCCACGCTATCCATTGACTCTAGAGCGCGGTCGAACGAGGTGCCAAGTTACAAAAGGAGCACTCGTTTGGTCATACTTTGAGCCTCCTTATCGATTGCTCTCATACTACCCAAAGTAACCCAATTTTTGCGATTTTGAGCTGTAGGAGACAACTCCCAGGAGGGAGAACGGTTTAAGATGGGGCGTCTGCAGAGTGGACGAGCCGTGAAGAGAACCATGGGACGACGGGGAGGAATGATTCTGATGAGATCCAAGATGAAAAACATTCGCAAGGTTGCCGCCTTCTTAGTTGCTTTATGGTTCTGCCCAGCGATGGCTCTCGCCGCCGCCGAAGCGGAGCGGGTGAAAGAGGCGGGCGAAGTGATCAAGGAAATCCTGAACATCCCTGACGATATCCCACAGGACTTGCTGGACAAGGCGGAATGCGTGGTAGTTCTTCCGTCGGTGAAGAAGGGCGCGTTTGGTGTGGGAGGCAGCTATGGACGCGGGGTGATGGTGTGCCGGACCGGGCAACACTATACGGGTCCATGGGGAGCGCCGGCTCTGTACGCGCTGGAAGGCGTGAGCTTTGGCTTCCAGTTGGGCGGCCAGGCAACCGACTTCGTTTTGCTGGTTATGAATCCCAGTGGCGCGCGTTCGCTATTAACGAGCAAAGTGAAGTTGGGTGCGGACGCTTCGGCCGCCGCAGGTCCGAAAGGGCGTACTGCCGAGAGCGCGACTGACGTAGTAATGAACGCGGAAATTCTTTCCTATTCCCGCAACAAGGGACTATTCGCCGGAATATCGCTGGAAGGCTCAACCCTACGCTCGGATGGAAATGCCAATGAAAAACTCTACGGGAAAAAGTTAAGTGCGAAGGAAATCATTCTGGAGCGGAGGGTGGGAGTTCCGAGTTCCGCCCGGCAATTGGTATCTCTGCTGGATGCGAAGTCGCCAAAGAACAAATCGGATCCGAGGTCGCTGGAGTAGTTTGGCACTGGCGTGCGACTTTGGGTGGGGCGGTGTTTCAGTGCCGCAATAAGCTCTCCGTTTGCATGAGGGCCACGCGCGGCTCGGAGCTCGCCGCGACCGCGGCATTCTGTAGTCCCCTTTATTCTGTAGTCCCCTTTATGATGAGCTGGCACGACCCCGATAAACCTCCAGTTCGTTGCGCATGGGCGCGGAGCGACCTGATGATTCGCTATCACGATAAAGAATGGGGAGTGCCCGTCCACGATGACCGCTCGCTCTTTGAGTTCCTGGTTCTGGAAGGAGCACAGGCGGGCCTGAGTTGGGAGACCATTCTCAACAAGCGAGAAAACTACCGCGTGGCCTTCGACGGCTTCGATGTGAAGAAGGTTGCACGCTACGACCGGCGAAAAATCGCGCAACTGCTGAAAGACCCCGGCATCGTGCGCAACCGCTTGAAGATCGCATCGGCAGTGCGCAATGCCCAGGCGTGGCTGCGAGTGCAGGACGAATTCGGCAGCTTCGACGGCTTCGTGTGGCAGTTCGTGGACGGACAGCCGCGAGCGAATTCATGGAAAGCGCGGCAGCGAATTCCGGCGAGCACTGATGAATCTGACGCCATGAGCAAAGAACTGAAGAAGCGCGGTTTCAGTTTCGTTGGATCAACCATCTGCTACGCGTTCATGCAGGCCGTGGGCATGGTGAACGACCACGTCATGCAGTGCTTCCGGTACAAACTAAATTGACGCCCCCACCGGAACGATGCAGACGAGCTGGGACTCGCTTTTTTTGCTTTTTGTTCGCCACGTTCCGCAAGTCTAGCTCAACTCGACTCTGGCTTCAATATTCAATTCTTGGAGATTCAATTTTTGAGATGTCCTGAAGGCATCGAGTAATCACCTCATCGCGCTGTCCATCCCCGGCATCAATGCCCGGGCTTTTTCGCGCTGGATTGGTAAATTCCGCGATAGATATCGCTTGAATTCACTTGGGCTTGGGCGAAGGCAGATTGGCTTTCGACGGAGCACTCGCGGGCGGTGGCACCTTCTGCGCATTCTTGTCGTCAAGGTCGAGGCCAAAGGTGGGGTGCTCGTAGGTCCCGGCTATTCGTATGGGAACAATTTCTCCCTTGCGCTTCTTCTTGAAAAACGGTTCCATCACTTTGAGCAAGAACGCCTTGGTGCCACTGCTGGTATTCGAGATCTTGGTATCCACTTGCATCTGGCCGCGCAAATCAATCTTGTGATCGATCAGATCATAAGTTCCATGCAGTCGGGCGGTAGCACCCGGAACTCCGAATGAGAGATCGGAGAATCGTGCCACACCGCCGAGAAGGGTGAGTTGTCCGTTCAGATCGGTGAGCACGGTTTCGGGATCAAAGAGGTCTTTCTCCTTATCCTTATCCTTATCTTTATTTTCAGCATCTTTAGCATCTTTAGTTTTCGCATCCTTATCTTCATCTTTTTCTTTTTCGCCTCGCGCGCCAGCGCTGAGCTTATCGACGTCCCGTTGAGTCGATGGTTCGGAGAACATTCCTCGCGTAATTCCAAAACTGCCGTGCAACTTAACTTTTTTCAGGAACCCTTCTGGACCGGGAGGAATCTCGGCCCGCGCCTGCAACGTGACGCTACCGGACATAGGGGCGCGGGTTGCCTTAACGAACAGAAGTAAAACATCCTGAATGCGCGCGTTCCTTGCCCGCAGGTCGATGAGCGCGGTTTTCCCCTTGCCGCCCGGGGTTGAGGCGATGCTGCCTTGCGCTACCAGGTGTGTTTTCCAGAAGTTGGCATCTACCTGCTTAAGGAAAGTATCCCCGCGGGTGGCGTCGACGTAGGCGCTGAATTGTGTCGTCAGGCGAACCGCGTGGCCACTGGACTTTACTTCGAAATCCGGAGTGTCGGTGGTCCCTGAGAGGTCGATGTGAGCCAGCTTGCCTGCAAACTTTCCCGTCGACGAAAGCTTGCCGGCAATGCCCCCGTATACGCTTAGATCGGCCTGCTCAAATTTGTAATCACCGGAAATCGGAGTTTCACCCGCAGCAGTCCGGTTCCATAACCCGAACTTTCCCTCGGCGGTGACTTCGCCGGGCGGCTTGGGATTGTGGACGTTCACGTGGTAAGTCAGGGGACCTTTCCATCCCACGTCCCGCAGCAATGCTTCATGAATGTCGAACCGCAAAGGCTTTTTTCCCGGGTCACTTGAACCGAACTCAACGGCCGAGCCGTTGGCCACGATCTCTGCGATGGTGATTTTTGATGGCGTAATGTGGAACTTTGAATGGGTGTCGAAGGGTGGGATGGAAACCAACATGCCCTCAGCGACAATTCGACTGACCCTCTGCGAGAGAAAGCCGACGTAGCTGCCTTGAATGGTCAACTTCCGGATGGTGATGAGAGGCTTCGCTTCGCCGGGCTCGTGGTGAAAAACCAATCCTTCCAGAATGCAGCCCGGAGACGGGAAAAAAGTCTCGCGAAACGTACGGAATTGTACCTGGCTGTCACTGGCCTCTTGCAGATTCTGCAGGACGGGAGCCTGCGCGAAGGGCCATTTGCGGCTCAACAGCAGGGCGAACGCGCAGAGGGCTGCGACACCTACGATCACGGCCAGGATGGCGATCTTTCCTACACGTCTTCGTCGTCCCGACTGCGTTTGGACCGTGTTGGCGGGCGTAGCGGGGGCGAGAGGCATCATGCTCTTGGAGGCCGAAGCAAGTATCGAGGTTGCTGTCGAAAACTGGCAGACCAGAGGATAAAGGGTTGATCATCGATTTACCAGTGTTAGAGTGGCCGCGGTTGCAAAGCCGCAGAGCGTCAATTGAGGTAGGACTGATCTCATAAATGGCCGCCACTCGATCTGGGCCTCGCTTCGGCATAATTTCCGGGTTGCCGACATCCGCCCGCAATCGGCGGGCTGCAAACGGAGCTTGCACTTCCCCAGGCGCGTTCGAGGGCTTCACATGAAGTTTTTCGTGTGGTAAGCAGACATTTGGGACGCGGCGGCTGGCTCAAAGCCAAGCGCTTGCAAGCGTTCCCTGCGCGTGCGGTCCATCTCGCGCTGAAGCTCAGCCACAAAGCGCGCGCCCTTACGAATTTGTTCGACCGAAACGCCTCCCCCCGCGTAAACCACGAGCGCGTCGTGGACGTAGGGACTGAGGCCTGAGATTGACGCGAGCATCTGGCTTCGGCGCTCGACGGCGGCGGTCAGCGAAAGGCGCTTTTCCGGCTCACGCTCGAAGACATAGCGCAGGTGCTCAGTGCCAAATGCCACGTGCCGCGCCTCGTCTCGGTGCGCCAACAACGCGAGCGCGGCGGTAACGGGGTCGGGCGCGTGTTCGGCGAGGAACTTCAGAAGGGTGAGGAAGGTTCCTTCGCCCATGACGCACAAAAGGAATGTGGCGGTGGTGAAGTCAGGCTCCTCGAGGAGAGTCTTCAGGGAAAGCTGCCCGCTCATGGCGGTTGTGCCGAGTCCTGCGTCGCCAGCTTCGGCCCGGCGAGTGAACGCTTCCGCGTGCCTCGTCTCGTCGACAACTTGCATGGCAAGCACTTCGACCACCTCGCGGTAATGAGGGTGAATGCGGGGAATGAAGCGCGCAGGGACGTATAAAGCCGCAAACTCATTCTCCGTGAGAAATGTCATAATTTGGGCAACTGCGTGTTCGACCTCCATTGGCAACTTGGGAAGCTCTTCCCACGGGACGTCTCGCCGTACCGACCACTGATTCGCAGTTGCCTGACCGTAAATGGTATTCAATTCCCTTGCCCAGACGTCGCGTTTCTTGCGCAGGGTGAAGCCGAAGTCGGGCCCGCCGCATTCGACGTACGCGCCACGAGGGGCGACGCCCCAAGTCGGATCGGCCGTTTCGGAAACCTGAATACGAGACGTGGCTATTGACGGTGCGAGTCCGGCCGATTGTATGCGGTACACTCCGGCAACACCCAGCTTTGGCTCACAGCGATTACCTTCTTTGCGGCACCATGCCGCGAGCTGCTCGACCAGTTGGGGTGAATCTCCGCGAACTTCGAACCAATCGCCCGCGCGCAATTGCGCTAGCGTACGGCGCAACAGGACCGTGGCTCCTTCGTGCAGCGCCAGGTCTTCGAGATCAAGCTGCTGTTTGGGTG
>Ga0307474_10003975_pt1 | contig 10631 bp, 12 predicted proteins | sample atmos_gasesECM1C_2_FD_203312 | JGI IMG/M metagenome (GOLD analysis project Ga0307474, IMG submission 203312) | Hardwood forest soil microbial communities from Morgan-Monroe State Forest, Indiana, United States - atmos_gasesECM1C_05 | ecosystem: Environmental > Terrestrial > Soil > Temperate...
TGGCACACACCGATATAAAATAAACCGGCGCTTGGCACAAGCGCCTCTACAACGTTTATTGCACTGGCGAAGTGCAAACTGAACAACCCAGAATTAAGAATTTCATCGACGGCAAATTCGTCGAACCGACAACCGGCAAGTATCTCGACAACATCGAGCCCGCGACGGGCAAGCCGTACTCGCAAGTCGCCGACAGCGGAAAGGAAGATGTCGATCTTGCCGTGGCCGCGGCGGAGAAAGCATTCCTGGGCTGGTCAAAAACACCGGCCCAGAAAAGATCGCAGATCGTTCTGCGGATGGCCGATCTGATCGAGCGCGACTTGGAAAAGTTCTCGCGCGCGGAATCAATCGATACTGGCAAACCGATCACGCTTGCGCGCACGCTCGATATTCCCCGAGCAGTTTCGAATTTCCGATTCTTCGCAACTGCAATCCTCCACACCGAAAACGAGGCCCACGTTACCGACGGGGTCGCTTTTAATTACACCCTGCGTCAGCCGCGTGGCATCGTGGGTCTGATTTCCCCGTGGAATCTGCCCCTATATCTGTTGAGCTGGAAAATCGCGCCCGCGATTGCGGTCGGCAACACCACGATCGCCAAACCGAGCGAGCTCACGCCGATGACGGCGTTTCTGCTCTGCGAAGTTTGTGTGGAGGCGGGATTGCCAAACGGCGTGCTCAATGTCGTACACGGTACCGGGCCGAAAGTCGGGGCCGCCGTGGCGGCCCATCCGAAGATCGGTACGATCTCGTTCACCGGTGGCACCATCACCGGTAAAAAAGTCGCCGAAGCGGCTGCACCATTGTTCAAAAAAGTTTCGCTCGAGCTCGGCGGCAAAAATCCAAACATCATTTTTGCTGACGCCGATCTCGACGCTGCGATCGCCGGCAGCGTTCGATCGTCTTTCGCCAATCAGGGGCAGGTCTGTTTGTGCGGTTCGCGCGTGTTCGTGGAAAAGCCTATTTACAATAAGTTTGTCGACCAATTTATCGACAAGGCATCAAAGCTGAAACAAGGCGATCCGCTCGACGAGAAAACCGAGCAAGGCGCGATCGTGAACAAGGCGCAGCTCGATAAAGCGAAGTTCTATGTGGACCTTGCCCAGAAGGAAGGCGGCAGGATCGCACTCGGCGGGAAAGCGCCGAAATCACCAAACGAGCGAACCCGCGACGGCTATTTCTTTCCGCCGACAGTGATTGTCGATCTTCCGGTTGCGTGCCGGACCAATCGCGAAGAGATTTTCGGCCCGGTCGTAACGATTGCGCCGTTCGACAACGAGGAAGAAGTGATCGGCTACGCCAACGACACCGATTACGGACTTTCTTCCAGTATCTGGACCCAGAATCTAAGCCGCGCGCATCGCGTCGCCGAGCAAATCCACACCGGCACGGTTTGGGTGAACTGCTGGCTCATCCGCGATCTCCGCGTCCCTTTCGGCGGAATGAAAGCCAGCGGTGTCGGCCGCGAAGGTGGCACCGAAGCCTTGCATTTCTTCACCGAGCCGAAAAATATCTGCATCGCAAAATGATTACTTCACCGGACGGTAGTATCGTCCGTTCACTTCATCTCCGATGATAACAAACTTGGCCTGCGACGCTGACAAAGGATCGGATTTCCAGGAGAAGTCGATTGACGGTACTTTAACTTGCGCCTCAAGCTGTGCGGTGGCGCGATAGCCTTCAATCCGGAATTGCTTCTGGGGATCGTCGTAAATGATTTTTTCGTCCGTCGCTTTCCATATCATTTTAAAACTCATAGTGGCTGGTGTGCCGACGGCATCGAGCGCAGGCCACTTTGGTTGATCAACAAGCGCAACGTTCTCCATCTCGAGCGTCGCTGTTTGCCCGTCCGGGCTAATGATCAGCCCGCCTTTAGGAATTGGAACAACCCAATATAGCCCGGAAGGCGCAATTGGAGGATGAAAATCGTGGATTTGATTTTGAGGAGCAGCCTGCCCCTGAAATAATGTCAGTCATATGTGAGTGAATGCCCCGGTCTGCGCACTGCGCCCGGCGAAGTATTCTCCCTGCATGAATCCGTAGTCAGTTGTGGGCGTGCCAAATGCGACTCGGTTGCCTTTATTGTCAGTGCCCATGCCGACGAAATCGGCGCACCGGCCGACTCGCCCTTTGAAATGGTAGATGTGCGACGGCTCCAACTGTGGGCCTGCCGGCTGATTATGACTGCCGTTCTTGTCCAGCCACGGTATTCGATAAGGATCAGTGCCGCCGTTGTATGTCTTGAGCTTTGACTCTGGCGGCTCATTAGTGGCACCAATGTCACGAGAAAATAAGAGCGATGCTGATGCGCCCGAAGCAATACTGAGTGTCGTACCAAGAAATTTACGCCTTGTGTCTGCCGGGGAGCCGTCAACTGTTTCCGGGACTGGCACAAGGTAGTTGATCGTTCATCGAGAATTGCTGATGGTCGGGTATGTGCCGAGCCATTAAAACCCTGCATAATTTTTCACCGCCGGCGACGAATGATGAGATTCGGGCGTCGTCGCTGCAATTCGTTCGAAAGCTGAGCGGTGTCACCAAGCCTTCGAAAGCAAACGAAGAAGCATTCAATCGCGCGGTAGATGAAGTCGCCCATGCCGCGCACCATTTACTCGAATCGTTGGTGACGAACGCGCCGCCGCGCAATCGTGAGATTGAAGCGACGAAGGCAAAAGAGCGATCAGCGAAACGGTTTGCTCATGCTCACGACGGGAATGGGCATCGGCATTGAGTGATTTGATTAAGACTAAGAGGAAGCGGAAGAGGAAGAGTTTATGAGTGGAATTAGACTTTTGGTTGGCACGAGGAAAGGCGCGTTCGTTCTCACATCCGATGCGAAGCGCAAAGATTGGAAAGTGGACGGGCCGCATTTTGCCGGCTGGGAGATTTATCACATGAAAGGGTCGCCGGTTGATCCAGACCGGATTTACGCGTCGCAAACCAGCGCCTGGTTCGGGCAGGTCATTCAACGATCGAACGACGGCGGGAAAACGTGGGAGACGCCCGGCAGCAGTCCCGAGGATTTGAAAGGTCCAGACGGGATGCCCAAGGGCGAGAGCAACATGTTCGTTTATGACGGCATCCCCGGCACGCACATGTGGTACGATGGCACGCAGCATCCGTGGGAATTCAAACGTGTGTGGCACCTCGAGCCTGGGCTCGATTCGCCCGATCATCTTTACGCCGGCGTGGAGGACGCGGCGTTGTTCGAATCAAAAGATGGCGGTAAATCGTGGAGTGAGCTTTCCGGTCTGCGACAGCACGATACCGGCCCGCGTTGGCAACCGGGCGCGGGTGGGATGTCTCTGCACACAATTTTGATCGATCCGAAGAATCCGAAGCGAATGTTCGTCGCGATCTCGGCCGCGGGCGCGTTCCGGACCGATGACGGCGGCAAAACCTGGAAGCCGATCAACAAAGGTTTGCATTCGCAATTCATGCCCGATCCAAACGCGGAAGTCGGTCATTGCGTCCACCGGCTGGCAATGCATCCGTCGAAGCCGAACACGCTGTTCATGCAAAAGCATTGGGACGTGATGCGGAGCGACGATGGCGGCGATTCGTGGCGGGAAGTGAGCGACAACCTCCCGACCGATTTCGGATTTCCAATCGACGTCCACGCGCACGAGCCGGAGACGATTTACGTCGTGCCGATTAAGAGCGACTCCGAACATTATCCGCTTGATGGAAAACTGCGGGTTTACCGCAGCCGGACCGGCGGCAACAAATGGGAAGAACTCACCAAAGGTCTGCCGCAAAAGGATTGTTACGTGAACGTGCTGCGCGATTCGATGTCGGTCGATTCGCTCGATCCGTGCGGCGTTTATTTTGGAACCACCGGCGGCCAGGTCTACGGATCGTCAGACGCCGGCGATTCGTGGAACGCAATCGTGCGCGATTTGCCAGCGGTGCTCTCGGTGGAAACACAAACACTGACGTGAAATCCCAAACCACAAATCCGAAATCCCAAGGAATTTCAAAATCCCAATACCCAAATGTCCAAAACGGTGTGCTTCTAGGCGCTTTTAAAGATTTGGGCTTTGAGCTTTGTCTGGGATTTGGCGCCTGGGATTTGGGATTTACGCGATGATTCGGGTCGTTCTTCCGCATCACCTCCGCACGCTGGCCAAAGTCGGCGATGAAGTGCATGTCGATCTCAACGGGACCGTAACGGTCCATGCAGTTATAAACGCGTTGGAAGAAACGTATCCGATGTTGCGCGGAACAATCCGCGACCATGGAACACTCAAACGCCGACCGCTCGTGCGTTTTTTTGCGTGTGGCGAAGACATTTCGCACGAATCACCGGACACTCCCCTTCCCGACGCAATTGTTAAGGGCGCAGAACCGTTTTTCGTCATGGGCGCGATTGCCGGCGGCTAGTCGCAGGGCAAGCGCCTCGCTTGCCAATTTCCGAAATTGGCAGCCGGAGCGGCCGCCCTACAGTCGCCCGCGACATGGCGGACGTTGTCGCGGCCAGCTTTTCCTATTGATGATCGCGCACGCGGCTTTTGATCTGACCGCGCTCTGGACGATTTACTACGGCTTGGAAACGCGCATCGCGCGCCTGATTTTCAGATAGTGCACCGCCGATATCAGCTTTGCTTCCGATGCCGAAATGGCATTGAATTGCGGCGTGAAGTATTGGGCCTTTATCAGCTACAGCCACAAAGACACCGCGGTGGCTGATTGGCTGCATACAAAGATCGAAACCTACCGTGTCCCACGGAGCCTTGTCGGCACCCCAAGCCGTGAAGGCGATGTGCCGATGCGTATCATGCCGATTTTTCGCGATCGCGACGAATTGCCGACGTCAGCAGAGCTCGGCGATAACCTGGAGAAATCCCTGCAGCAATCGCGTTATCTCATTGTGATTTGCTCACCCGACGCCGCGCAATCGCGCTGGGTGGAAGAAGAGGTGCGGGCGTTCAAGGGTTGGTACGGGCGCGAGCACATCATCGCTTTGATCGCGCGGGGCGTTCCCAACGCGACCGACCGCGACCGCCCGGAGGAGGAATGTTTTCCCGCAAGCATGCGTTTTGATGTCGGTGCGGCCAACGCGCGTGTCCAGGTCGAACCCATCGCGGCCGATCTGCGCCCTGAAGGTGATGGACGAGAGCGCGCGTTCTTGAAAATCCTGGCCGGCGTTCTCGGAGTTGGGTTCGACGATTTATATCAACGCGAAAAGCGCCGCCAGAAGCGCCGGCAAACGATGCTCGCAGCCGCGATCGTGTTGGCACTTGCCGCCATTGGCGCAACCTGGTGGTCCATCGCGCGGATCGGTCGTTCCCAAAGACAAATTGGCCAGCAAGTAGCGACGGTGCAGCAACAGGCCGCCGTGGCTACCACGCAATTCGAAAAAGTCCGACCGACAGATGCGGGCGCGAAAGAGCGAATCGACGCGGCGGAACAACGCGCGATCGACGCCATCAAGGCGACAGAGCAAGCGCGGCTGAATAACGTGCCAGACGCCGAGTACAACAAGCTTCAATCCGCCGCCATTGGCGCGATTCTCGAAGTAGAGCAGAGCGCGCAGACGACGGAGGAATCGATTTACGCGAGGGAGGTCAATAAAACCGCGCGCGCGATGTTTTCTGACGAGCTGCATGCATGGGAGGCTAAAATGGACGCGCGGCACGCTGCGATGATTAAGTCCATGGAAGATAAGATGAAGACCCAGATCGAGGCCGCGAAGAAGGCCCAGAAGAAAATCCGTGAGTAATTCTTTCGAAAGTAAACGCGCGCCTGAGCCGGTCGGCGCGTTTCCGCACGCGAAGCGCGTCGGTAATTTGCTTTTCCTTTCCGGAATCGGACCAAGGGTGCGCGGGAGTAAAGAAATTCCCGGCGTCACGCTTGATTCCGCCGGCAAGGTTGCGAACTACGACGTCGCGAAACAGTGCCGCGCCGTTTTTGAAAACGTACGCCTGGTCCTTGAAGACGCCGGAGCGAGCTGGAACGATATCGTCGATGTAACCGTGTTCCTCACGAACATGAAAAAGGATTTCCCGATCTACAATAAACTCTACGCCGAATATTTCGCTGGCGACGGCAAACCAAACCCAACTCGCACCACAGTTGAAGTGACTGCACTGCCCACGCCGATAGCGATCGAGCTGAAGGTGATCGCGCATTTAGAAACCGCCACAGATTGACACAGATTTTCACAGATTTGAGCTCCAGAGACTTTCCATCTGTGTTTCACCGGTGTTGATCTGTGGCTAAACAATTTCGAATCATCGCCGCCGATCACACCGGCATTACGGTTTCAAATCTGGAAAGGTCGCTTGCGTTCTGGCGCGATGTGCTCGGTTTTGAATTTTCGCACAGCACGCATCAGACGGGCGAAACGCCGGAGCAGATCACGGGAGTAAAAGGGGCCGAGCTGAAGCTTGCGGTGTTGAAAACGCCGAGCGGTCATAAGATCGAGTTGCTCGAATACTTTGCGCCCGCAGATCGCAGATGCGTCGATATTCGACCGTGCGACGTCGGTCATGTCCACGTCGCGTTAACTGTTGATGATCTCGATGCAGTGTTGCAGAAGATTGCAGCATCGGGGTGGAAAGCCGCGGGCACACCGCAAACGCTGACGCACGGGCCGAATGCGGGCAAACGCGTGATTTATGTTCGCGATCCCGACGGAACCACAATCGAATTCATGGCGGTTCCGAACTAGACAGGATTCACAGGATTATTTCGATTTGGGTCTCGCTAGAAATCGGGCTAATCCTGTCTAGGTAATCATGCAGTTTTCTGCCGACCAAAGTTTCGCTAAAGAGCTCGATGCCGAAGATCCGTTCCGATCGTTTCGTGACAAGTTTTACCTTCCGCTCGGCAAAGATAACAAACCGCTAATTTATTTCGCCGGTAATTCGCTGGGCTTGATGCCGAAATCGGCGCGGGAAGCTGTCGATCAAGAGCTGGACGATTGGGCGAAACTCGGTGTGAATGCGCACCTCGAGGCGAAAACGCCGTGGTACACTTATCACGAACCGTTGCGCGAACCGACCGCACGAATCGTTGGCGCGAAACCGGTCGAAGCGATCTGTATGAACAGCCTCACGGTGAATCTCCACCTGATGCTGGCGACGTTTTATCGCCCGACGAAATCGCGATTCAAAATTCTAATGGAAGACCCAGCGTTCCCTTCGGACACCTACGCGATCAAAACGCAAATCCATCATCACGGACTCGATCCGAAAGACGCACTCGTGTTAGCGAGTCCGCGCAAAGGCGAATTCAGCGTGCGGACCGACGAGATTGTCGATCTGATCGAAAAAAATCACGACTCACTCGCGATTGTATGGATCGCAGGTGTTAATTTTTTTACGGGCCAGTTGTTCGACATTCAGACGATCACCAAAGCGGCGCAAAAACACGGGATCGTTGCCGGATTCGATCTTGCCCACGCAGTCGGCAATGTGCCTTTGTCGATGCACGATTGGAATGTCGATTTCGCCGTTTGGTGTACCTACAAGTATCTCAATGCCGGGCCTGGCGGGGTCGCCGGCGCGTACTTGCACGAACGGCACGCGACAAATACCAGGCTTCCGCGGCTGGCCGGTTGGTTCGGGAACAATCCTAACACGCGTTTTCGAATGCAGTTGGAACCGGAATTCATTCCGGTCGCGTCAGCGGACGCGTGGCAGGTCAGCAATCCGCCAATTTTTTCGATGGCGCCGTTGCGCGCTTCACTCGCGATCTTCGACGAAGCCGGCGGCATGAACCCGCTGCGTGAGAAGTCCACAAAGCTAACGGGCTATTTGGAATTCCTGCTCAATCAACTCGGGTCGAAAAAATTCAGCGTGATCACACCACGCGACCCGAGTGGGCGCGGTTGTCAGTTATCAATCCTCGCTCACGAAAATCCGAAAGAATTGTTCAAGGAACTCGGGGCCGCCGGGGTGAAATGCGATTTCCGGGAACCAAATGTTATCCGCGCTGCGCCAACCCCACTGTATAACACGTTCGAAGAAGTTTGGCGCTTCGCCCAAATCCTGGGCAAAACAAGGTGAAGGTATAGCTACGGCGCTCAGTCGCCGTGACAGCCCAATCTGGCCGGAACGCCTCGACAGAACGAAGCGGCTAGAGGTCAGCCGGCAGACTCGACCGGACTCGGAGACGGTGGGACTCGGGTCCTGATCACGCTAAATCTCTTTTTCAAACTCAAACACGGTCGTTCGACGAGGTAATAAGACAGCGTCGCGCATACAAAAGTGCAGATGATTTCCAGCGCCACTAATCGAAAGCGTTCCAATGCCGGGAACCTTCCGGCAACGAAAGTAAAAACCGGGAAGTGCCAGAGGTAGAGGCCGTAGGACAGGCGTCCGGTCCAGACCAGTGGAGGCAGTCGCAAGACCCTGGCGAAAATGCTTTCGCGATTGGAAAGGATGGCACCCAGCGCGAATGCAACGCCAAGCGCGAACAGCGTCCCACCGATGGTGAGTCCGAACGGCACCTGAATGTTCGCCGGAACCGGGTATGCGCGAAACAGAACGTAAACGACCAATGCTGCGCCGAGCAATCCGAGGGCACCAAAAACGCGACGCGAAACAATCCCATAACCCGACAAACCGAGCGCGCAGCCGACCAACAGTGCGTCAGCTCGCGTATCCAGTCCGTTGTAAATGCGATTGAACGACTCGATGCCGCGGTAGAGATAGATCCGGTCCAGATTCACCAGCACAACGGCGGATCCGATAACAATTAGAACCTGATTTACGTTCAGCTTGCGCGACAAAAGAAATAGGAGTGTGATCGGCCAAAAAAAGTAGAATTGCTCCTCTATCGACAACGACCACAAGTGTCCGAGGATTCCTAGATCGCGCCCGAACGCTCGCAACCAGTTCGCGATGTAAAACAACGCACCGAGCGAATCCCATCGCAGCGTCGACGCTTGTTCGCCTGGTTGAGTGATGGTGAAAAACACATTTAGAACGAGAAGCAACAAGATCACTGCCGGCAGAATTCGAAGTGCGCGGCGCGCGTAAAATTTCTTCAAACTGATCCGACCACTGACTGAGAACTCGGAAACCAGAATCGCCGTGATCAGGTAGCCGCTGAGAACGAAGAAAATGTCGACACCCAAACCGCCGGCGTAGACAAGATTCAAATGCCCCGCCATGACCAGAAGCACAGCGATTGCCCGGACCCCGTCCAACGAGGGTTCATAGCCAAAAACTTTTTGGTTTTCGCTAGCGCGCGTTTGCGGTCGGCCGAACATCGGCCGGCAGCATAGAGAAGTCAGCGCGAGCCGCCAACGTTGAACCGGCGACTAGCAGAGCAGCTGTTTGACGCAATCGATCAAGATCGAGATCGAAAACGGCTTAACCAGATACTTGACCTCGTGCTTGTTGAAGAAAAGCGCGATGTGCGGGTCGGCGGCGAAGCCAGTGATGAAGATAAAACGGTCCGCCAGGGACGGCCGAACCTCCTTTGCCTTCAAATAAAATTCGTCGCCGCGTAGCTTGGGCATCTTCAAATCGCAGATCACTGCGTCGTATTCGTGGGCCTTGACCTTCATCATCGCTTCTTCGCCGTCGAACGCGATATCCACCAAAAAATTCTCGTCAGCGAGGATCCATTGGAGCGCGGAAGCCAGCTGCTTGTCATCGTCCACCACGAGGACAGCCTTCAACTCCAGGCTGTGGATCGGTGGCTGCATTTCATCCGGGAGCGGTTCGAATTTTCTCATGAGACCAGCACTGCTTAAGCAGACCCAATGCCACCGAGCGGAAATCAGAGGTCAGCGGTTCGCAGGACGCCAACTTTACGGCGGGAGGTCGTGCGCATTTTGCGAATCGACCCAGGGCGGCCGGTAACTCGGTTTTGGTGAATGGAGCGCGTGGGACGCGCGAGATAGAAGGTAAAGTGACGAGGGTAGGAGCGAGTGAGTGTGGGCAACGAACGAGTTTCAAAACCGAGAAGTCAGCGGTCGGCGAGGTCGCCCGGCTTGTTCAGATTGCGAAACAATGATGTTTCCTCGGCCAACACTTCGACTGATCGCAATTTTCCAAGGGTGACCAGCTTGCGCACGAGCGGCTGAAGCGAAAAATCGGTCCCCGATAGCGCACGTCCCAACTCATCTCGGGCATCACGCGGATAAATTGCGACAAGCGGCTCGGCCCTGTCTTCGATCATCGGAACAACACCCTGTCCGGGCTGAATCCGCGCGCATAAGCTCCGGAGAAACGTATCCGTCAAGAATGGAACATCGATCGCGAGCACGAGGAGATAATCAGCCGCCATACGCGATAGCGCCGCGGCAATTCCGCTGAGCGGCCCCCGCGACGGTTGTTCGTCACCCACAAATTCGATTTCTGCCGGCCGCCACGGCGGATCTTTTTGCGCCGAAACAAGAACCTCGTTCAACCGAAGCCGGCGCAGGATTTCGAGCTGATTTTTCCAAAGCGGCCCGCCGCGAAAGAGCATCGTCGCTTTGTCCTGACCCATACGGCTTGATTTGCCGCCGGCCAGCAGCACCGCGCTGATCGTCATTCGGTTGCGGCAACCGTGCGCGAGGTCGAATGAAGAACGCCGTTGGTCAAAATGCGCGCCCGTAAACCGCCTCGACCCAGCAAAAATTCCTGCGTGCCGGGCCCAACCGCCCGATTCATCCAGTAGCAGGGCCGGCT
>Ga0307474_10003976_pt1 | contig 10627 bp, 11 predicted proteins | sample atmos_gasesECM1C_2_FD_203312 | JGI IMG/M metagenome (GOLD analysis project Ga0307474, IMG submission 203312) | Hardwood forest soil microbial communities from Morgan-Monroe State Forest, Indiana, United States - atmos_gasesECM1C_05 | ecosystem: Environmental > Terrestrial > Soil > Temperate...
TCGAAGCCGATCCAGGCTTCCGTTCGCGTTACGCTTTGACGAATTGAACGTCCAGGGTGATGGAGACTTCATCACCGACCATGAATCCACCTGTTTCGAGAGTCGCGTTCCAGACCAGGCCGAAGTCTTGGCGGTTGATTTTTGTGGTGGCCTCGACTCCAATGCGGGTGCCACCCCATGGATCCTTCTGTGGCGCGCTCGGCGCTTCGACGCCCAGCGTCACTTTTCGAGTCACGCCACGAATTGTGAGGTCCCCTTCGACCTCGAATCCGCCATCGGACTTTTTGATGACGCGGGTGGATTGAAGGGTGATGTTGGGAAACTTCTCCACCTCTAGGAAGTCCGCGCTCTTCAGGTGGGCATCGCGCTGCGGCTCGCGCGTGTTGATGCTGTTGGTGTCGATGATGGCCTCGACCGTTGACTTGGTGACGTCCGAGGAGTCGAGGTGCAAGGTACCCTTGATGGAAGTGAATTCCCCCTTCACATTGGAAATCATCAGGTGCCTGACCTTGAACTGAGCGGTCGAATGAACAGGATCGATCTGCCAACTGCTGGTGCTGGGTTCGGGTTGTGCGGCGGTGCTCATACAGAAATCCTCCTTGTTATAATGATTGTCGTGCTAACGACTAATTCTCTGTTGATGTCTTGGCTGCGGCGTTGGTTACATCGCGGGGATTGCTTGTATTGCGGGCGGGCGGCCCCGCCATGCAGCATAACCTATGTGCCTCGACGCAAAAAGGGGCCCACTGCAAATCAGTGGAGAGAGCGTTAGCATGTGCCCTATCCCACGTATTTGATTCGCGCGCCCAAGCGACTACGATAGGGTCAGGATGCGCTATGTGTGCCTGATTTGTGACTATGACGTCTGGTTGGCGTCCTACAAATTAGTTTTTGCCAGTTCGATTGCTTTGGCAACATTCGTGCTAGCCGCTAGCGCACCTCGGGCAAAGTCTTTCGATCCCCCGCCTTTGCCTGGGACCTGCTCAAATACCTTTTTGAGTAGCGAGTTCATGTCTTTTGCGGCACTGGGATGTTGCGCGAAGACGACGTTTCCGCTTCCCTTGTCGGAAAGAATTGCAATGGTGCGGTCAGCCCGCGCCAGTGCTGTCGCCAGATGCTGCAGATAATCCGGCGCTGTGTTGTCTAAGGCTTCCGCAACAACGCGAATTCCATCTGCCCTTGGCGAGGTTGCAGCAAGCAGGGCTGCCGCGTCGGACTCCGCGATTCTGGGAAGTAAAGTTCTAATCTGTTTTGCCAACGATTCCCATGCGTGCGTCTGCCGTTCGACAGCAGCGAGCAAATCCTGCGGCGCGCATTTAAGACTTGCGCTTACCTGGGCAATCAGTTCGGCGTCTTGCCGCGCTACCCTTTCGGCGCGCTCTCCGCAAACAAATTCTACCCGCCAGTCCTGGCGAATTTTCGTGCAGCCGCGAATTAGAATCATTCCTAGTTGTCCGGTATGGCGCAAGTGCGTCCCGCCGCAGGGTTGCAGGTCGATTCCAGCGATTTCAATTGCCCGGAGCACACCCTTGCGATCAACCTGTTTGCGAACGCCCTGTCCGGCGAATTCCTCCGCAGTGCCGTACCGTACGGTAATTTCGCGATCCTCAAAAATGACGGCATTGGCCGCTCGCGCCGCGCCTTCGAGAATCAGCGGAGTGGGATGTGGCCCTCTCAGATCGATGGTGCTGACGGTTTCACCCAAGTGGAACGAAACGGTAATAAGTCCAAAACGCTCTTGAAAAACCGCGGACAGCAAATGCTGGCCGGTGTGCTGCTGCATGTGATCAAAGCGTCGCGGCCAGTGGATGCAGCCTTCAATCCGCCCTTCTGGCACGGGGCGGTCCACCAAGTGAACGATGCGGTCTTCGTCCTCCTGAACATCGAGCACATTGGCATCGCTCAGTTTGCCAAGATCATTCGGCTGTCCGCCAGAGGCGGGATACAGTAGGGTTTGGTCCAGAACGACGCTCCAACGAGGACCAAAGCCGGAATCCTCGGCCTCTGCCATCGGGACGCAACTCAATACCTGGGCGGTGAAATTATCTTGAAAGGAATCGTCGTAATAGAGGCGGCGAGTTGCCATCGGACGATTTTATCACAAGGCCAATTGCGTTATTTTCGCTGCACAGCCGCGAAGAAAGCGGGAACTGGGAGCGGAAATACGCGATAAACTGGAGGCATGGCTGTCCGGCTCATCGCCCTCGATATTGACGGTACGCTGCTCGACAGCCGCTGGCGTCTGTCCGACGCCAATCGCGAAGCAATTCAGAGAGCCACCCGGTGCGGAATCGAGGTGGCTTTAGTGACCGGACGGCGGTACGATTTTGCGCTGCCAGTGGCGCAGGACCTCGGCTGCCCAGTCACCATGATTGTGAATAACGGAGGGTTGATTCGTTCGCATGACGGCCACACGCGCCTGAAGCGCTTGCTTCCCGTCAAGACGGCGCGGGCGGCGCTGGAACTGGGACGTCCCTGGCGGGCTGGTGCCGCCGTGATCTTCGACCGGCCAAAAGAGAATCAGCTAATCCTCGAACAGCTGGATCCCGACGACTCAATTCGCTACGCGTACTACTCCCGCAACCTGGATTTCATCGGCGTCGTATCTCCAATCGAAGACTGCCTGACCGAAATGCCTCTGCAGGTGATGTTCTCCGGAACGGTCGCGGAGATGGACGCGCTGGCGCAGTTGCTGCTGGCCTCGGCGCTTGCGCCAGAAATCAAACTCGCATCCACGAAATATGCATCCAAGGATTTTGCCATGCTGGATGTACTTCCCTCGGGATGCACGAAAGGGGCGGCGCTGGCTGACTGGGCCAAGTCACAAGGATTGCAGCGGGATGAAATTCTCGCCGTCGGCGACAATCACAACGATTTTGAGATGCTCGAGTTTGCGGGAATTGCCGTGGTGATGCAAAACAGCGTTCCGGAACTAAAGACGTATGGATGGCACGAGACGCATTCGAATGACGAAAGCGGTGTGGCGGCAGCAATTGAGCGATTTGCATTAGGCGAGGCTTCGTGCGCCTGACACTAGCCATATCGCTGGGTACGGCATTGACCGTGTGCGCCGCGAACGCGCGCGCGGATTATCTTGTGTTGCGCAGCGGAGCGCGCCTGAACGTGTCCGCTTATCAGCTTGTTGGCGACCGCTACCGCATCCAGGTAAACGGCGGTTCAGCCGAGATCGCGGCGGCGGAGGTCGTGGCGATCGAGCCGGAAGAGATTTTTGTCGCGGCGCCGCGCACGCCATTGATGCACGCTCCTTTCGGTGAGCTAATTCAAACTGCCTCGCAAAAATATGGCGTGGACGCTGATTTGCTCTTCAGCGTGATTGCGGCGGAATCAAATTTTAATGCAAAAGCAATTTCGCGCCGGGGAGCACGCGGACTGATGCAACTGTTGCCAACTACAGCGACGCGGCTCGGCGTTAAGGATATTTTCGATCCCGCGCAGAACATAGATGCCGGCACACGTTATTTGCGCGACTTGATGGCCCAGTATCAGGGTGACCTGGTGCTGACTCTGGCAGCCTACAATGCCGGACCGGGCGCAGTGCAGCGCTACGGGCGCGTCCCTCCTTATAACGAAACCATTTCCTACGTGCGGGCTATTCGCAAGACTTATGCGCAGCGGAAACTGAAAGCTGACGCCAACAATCCCGATACAAAACCGGCAGTGAAGACGGAAGTAGTCACCGAAACGAAGAGCGACGGGCAGTAAAAATCCAGGTTTATTCCTTCAAAAGTCCTTACGGTTGTTGTGGCGGCGGCGTTGGCTGCGGTGTTGTTTCAGGTGGACCCGGCTGCGCGCCAGTGGATCCAAACGGCGCGTTTGGATTATTTGGATTAGAGGTAGGGTTGTTGCCAGGTGACGTCCCAAATGGTGTTGATTGCGCGGGCTGCCCCGCCGGTGTACCAATCTGCGGCCCTGCCGCGCCGCCGATCGTAATAGCGTCCTTTGAAGGATCCCAAATAAATTCAAACTGTTTGTAGTTTTTGGCCTTGTCGTAAACCAAGATCGAACTGTGATTGATTTTGCTTCCGACACCGATGATATTGCCGCCGATGACCGTAGTAGGATCCGAGGCGAGAAGCGCCTCGTTGGCAGCGTCGCCGGCTGTCGTCGCATTGCCGGAAGCGTCCGTGGACGTCCCGTCCGTGCCTGCCGGAGGATTGCCGGTGGCATTTGGGTTGTTTGGCTGCGCACCGGCATTTGCTGAACCATTGGGCTGTGAGCCAGCATTTGGTTGACCGGTAGCATTCAGCTGGCCCTGACCATTGGCTGGGGATGCAGAATTGTTGCCCCCGAAAACTTGCCCGACGGCCTGCCCCAGCCCCTGGCCGAATCCCTGAGCGGATCCTTGACCGAATCCCTGACCCTGGCCAGCGGATTGCGCCGCAAGCTGCGCGGCCGGGGTTCCCGGAACCGTGCCTGCAGCTCCGCCGAGTCCTGACAACTGAATAGTCTGCGCGGGTTTGAGGCTTCCGATCAGCTGTCCGGTGGGACCCACATAAATCAGGCGCCAGTCGCCATCCTTGGCGTTCATCGGGTCTTTATACGCCTGGCGCATGAAGCGCAGGCTGCCCAGCTTGGGCTTAACCAAATCGTCCATCGAGGTGGGGAATTTTCCGGTCTTGCGGTAATACATCTTGACGCCGCGCGCGTACTGTTTGCCGCGCCAGATCATTTCTTTTTCTTTTTCTCGGCGGCCCTCGGTAAGAATGTTCGGCGCGACGGAAATGGTCGCCAAGAGCATCAGCGTCACGAAAAAAAGCACCAGCAAGATGGCGTAACCGCCCTGGCTTTTCTTCTCAGACGTTGCACGACGAACGCCAGTTGTGAAAAACGGTTTCACGTGCTTGGCCCTGCGTCTTCCAGATTTGCCTTCCCCTGACGGCCTGAAGAAATTTCTTCAAACTCGATGGTGGCGTTGCCGATTTTCAGAATGCGGTAGCGACTGAGGAAAGTATCGCCTTCAGCCACAATATAGACCTCGTCGCCGTCGGTCAAAAAAGCGCGGCGAGCGCTGCCATTTGGAACCGTGCCGTAACCGTAGAACTTGGCTGGCAATTCCGGAGGAGGCGGCGGCGGTGGCGGTGTTGGTACGAAGTCTGTGTCTCCTGGCTGTGGAACTTTACGTGCCGGAGGGGGAGGGGCCACGGCGCTGAACGGATCGCGGCCGCTGCTTTTGTATTCCGTCTTCTGCACTTTCCCAATTTTCCAGCTTTGAATGGCAGGATTTTCCACACTCATCGGAGTGTAGCCGGCAGCGATGCTGCCTGCGCCAGCAGCCGTCGGATTCTGATGGCTATTCCAGAACCAAACCATGGCGCCGACCACGAGCAGTCCGATCAACGCGATGATCTGATTTTTCTCTTTCATGCGGCCGTCCTAAGATAGGTTTTCATCTTCAGTCCAATGCGCATGGTTCCGGGACCAATGCCCTGCCCCTGAGCCTGCAGATTCAGCGACTCGACGACATAGAAATTATGGGATCGCTGCAGGTTATTCATAAACTTCACAATGTTGATGTAATCTCCGTCAACCGTGGTGTCCAGATCGAGCTCCGTGAGATTGCGCCCGAGAAGTTCCCTGTAGCGAAAATTCAAGCTTTGAATGCGTAGACCGGATTTCCTCGCAAGCTGGTCTAATTCGGCAGTGACCGTGGAATCAGCGGTGCTCGCGGGTAGCAGCGAGGCATCGAAGCGGTCATAATCGGCGACGGTCGCCGGTAAGTCGTGGCGAATTCTTTCCGCTCGCTCGATGTCGCTGTTCAGCAAATCCAGCTTGTGCGCGTCTTCCTTGAGCTGGCCCATGGGTGTTCGCAGGGCGGTGGAAGTCTGCCAGCTATAGGCCGCCAGCGCCAGATCGGCAGCCAGCAGCAAACCGAGCCCGACTAAAATCAGTTGCCTTTTGACTGAAAACGAACGGTCCATCAGCTCCTCACATAGATTGCGTGCAATTCCAGCGCCTGCTCGCCGGTGCTCTGCGTGTTATGTACGCTCAATAACTCGACCTTGGAAAATGCCGGCGAGTTTTCCATCGCGTGTATAAACCTGATTTTAGATTCGTCAGTGGTGGCGGCAACCGTCAGGCGGACAAACATCTGACCCTTTTCAAGTTGCGGCTGAATACTGACCACGTGAACCCCAACTGGCACCAGCTTCTCCAGCTCCATGAACATTTGAGTCCAGTCGAAACTACGTTCGTCGATGATGCCGTTAACGAAGCTCGCGCGTTCCTTGAGCCTGGCATTTTCCGTTTTGGCAAAAAAATCGTCGAGTTCCTTGCGCCGGTGTTGCAGAAGGGCCGCTCGATTATTATTTTCTTCTTCTTTGTGGCGCAGAGCTTCCTGAGCGCGCAGCGTCGAATACACGTGCCAACCGAGCGCCAGAAAGATAATTCCGCCGAGCAGCGCGAGCAAGCCAGCGCCGGCAAGAAATCGCCGGTGCGATTCAAGCGGCTTAGTCGCGATATTTAAACGAACCTGCATAGCACTTCTCCAGCTTCCTTCAGTTCTTTTGCATCATCCAGCCGACAAGTCCCTCGAGTTCGCGTTCCGCAAGGGGCCGCGCATCGGCGGAGACCCGTCCTTCGGAGATCGCCGTGTGCAGCAGCGAGTGCACTTCGCAACGAAATTCGGATTCAAGTGGCGGCACAAATTCCGGCAAACGCGTCCCCAATCCCGCGACTCGCACGGATTGGATGCCTTCCTGCCAGGTGTCCTGGTAATAGGCCGCGACCGGATAGATCTCTTCGAGCAACATTTGCGGTGTCAGCAACGCGCCCTGTGCCGGCAAGTCGGTGCAGCGGTAACCGCAGAGAACGCCTTCGCGCACGATGGCGGTGGTTAAAGAACTACCCGAGACCCGGGCGAGTAGCGCGGGACGCTGATCGGCGAGGAGCGCGACAGCCGCCAGGGAGGCGCTTAAGACCACTCCCGGCTGCAGGCCGCACTGTTCAGCAGCTGCTTCATATTCACGTATGATGCGTAAGCGGCCAAGAGCAGTGACCACGTCTACGCCGCCTTCGCGCGGCGCCTGCCGCATATAGGAAATCAAAGTCTCATCTACTTCAAAGGGCACGCTTTTTTTAAGCTTCCAGCGCAGCATGGGAACGGCTTCCTTGGCGCTGCGCGGAAACTGATCGAAATGCTGGACGAATACTCGAATGACCGTGTCTGGCAGAAGCAACGCAGCGATCTCATTTTTGGCGCGCAGGCGATCGCAGACGCCCTGCATCGCAGCTCTCACCGCGGCAACGTTAACGATATTGGTTTCAACCGCGGAGGGAGTAATCGCGCCGGGTGGAACCGCTTCCACGGCAAAGCTGTCCAGCGAACCGGTGCGTGTAAAGCGGGCCCCGGAAATACGATCGGGAGCGATCTCTATTGCAATGGGAGGATGCGGTTGCGCGTCCAGCCAAAGAGCAATTCTCCTGACCAACGAGCTCTGGTAAATTCCCTGCCGGTATGTTCCGAGCTCAGTCAACGAACGTCACCTTATTGATTTCGCGCAGCGTGGTGATACCAAGCCTGGCTTTTGCCAGACCGCTTTCGCGCAACGTGATCATGCCTTCCTCACGCGCGATGCGCTTGATTTCCGAAGTCGGTCTTCTATCGATAATCATCTCGCGAATCCGGTCGGAAAGGTCGAGTAATTCGCAAATGGCCGTGCGTCCGTGATAACCGGTGCCGGAACATTCCAGGCACCCTGCTCCTTCGCTGATATGCGCATTTTGCGCGTCCTCAGGCTTCATACCGGCTTCGCGCAACTCGTCCATTGAAGTCTTTTTCGATCGTTTGCAATTAGGACAGATGATGCGCACCAGCCGCTGCGCCATGATGCAATTCAGCGCGGAAACGAAATTGTACGGCTCGACACCCATGTTGATGAAGCGTCCGATCACGTCAGTGACGTTGTTGGCATGGACGGTGGTAAAAACCAGATGTCCGGTGAGTGCAGACTGAATAGCAATTTGCGCGGTTTCCTGGTCGCGAATTTCGCCAACCATGATTTTATCGGGATCGTGACGCAAAATCGAGCGCAAGCCGCGCGCAAATGTGAGTCCCTTTTTTTCATTTACCGGAATCTGCGTGATGCCGCGCAACTGGTATTCGACCGGATCTTCGATGGTGATGATCTTGTCTTCATCGGATTTGATTTCGTTGATGGCTGCATACAGCGTAGTGGTCTTGCCGGAACCTGTTGGGCCGGTGACGAGCACCATGCCATACGGTTCACGGATATAGCGGCGGAAGCGGGCCATTTCTTCCTGCGAAAAGCCCACCACGTCCAGGCTCAGGCTCTGGAATTTCTCCGAAAGTGTTTCCTTGTCCAGGACTCGAAGAACTGCATCTTCGCCATGGCTCGCGGGCATGATGGAAACGCGCAAGTCAATGAAGCGGCCCTTGTATTTGACGCGAAAACGACCGTCTTGCGGGATGCGGCGCTCGGCGATATCCAGGTCGCTGAGAACCTTAATGCGCGAAATCACCGCGGAGTGCCAATCTTTTGATATGGGCTGCATCGCGTGCTGCAGCACACCGTCAATGCGGTATTTGACGGCAACCTCCGCGTCCCGAGCTTCGATGTGGATGTCACTGGCCCTGCGTTCGAGCGCGGTGAAGATGACCGTCTCAACAAGTTTGACCACCGGACTGCCGGTGGTGTCACGCGTGAGGCGATCACCGGAAATGGTCTCTTCCGTATCCTCGTCGACTTTGGTGACTTGCAGAGTGAACGCTTCCGTTGCCTGTTCGAGAACCCGTTGCGATTGTTCGGTTCGTTTCAGCAGATCGCCAATTTGCTTTGCCGTGGCCACGCGCGGAGCGAGCTTTTTGCCAAGCAGCAATGCCAGTTCATCGCTAAGCAAAACCAGGCTGGGGTCGGCTGCCGCAATTGCCAGTACGTTGTTTTGCTGCTCGAGCGGGACGAAGTTGTAGCGAAACATCAGGTCCGCGGGAATGGTCCGGAAAAGTTCCGGGTCGATGCGTTGCTCGCGCAAATCGATGAACGGCACCCGATACCGTTCCGCCAGGCGCCGGGCATTGTCGCGATCGTGCTGCTCCTCAGCGCTAAAAATGCTGGGTGTGGCGACAGCCGGATTGTCTTGTGTGGTTCCCATAGCTTCCTAGTGGCCCGAGGCTCCAGTGATCGAAAACGAAAAGATTGGCAAATACAGAGAAATAAGAATGAATGCGACCAATATCCCCATAAAAACCAGGATGGCCGGTTCAATCAGCGACACCATCGCGGACAGCTTGATGTTTACTTCTTCTTCGTAGAATTCCGCCACGCTGGTAAGCATGGGAGCCAGCGCGCCGCTCGATTCTCCCACTTCTATCATATCAAGCGCGAGGGCTGGCATGATTTGCGTTGACGCCAGCGCCGCGTTGAGGGAATCGCCTTCCCGAACCATTTGCGTGGCGCGGGTGATAGATCCTCGAAGCAGCGCGCTGTCCATTGCGTCAGCGGCAGTCTGCAGGCCCGCGACCAACGGAGTTCCGCCCGTCAAGAGTGTGGCCAGAGTGCGGCAAAATTGCGCGACCTGAAACTTCAGGCTGGTGTCGCCAATCAGCGGAAGCCGAAATTTAAGCCTGTCAAACGCCGCGCCGCCTTCTTCTGAACGGGACCAAAAAAATACCCCAAGCGCAACCACGATCACCCCGGCAAGGATGCCCAGAATTGCGACGCGATAATCCACTGTAAGCGCAATCAGAATTTTCGTTGCTGTGGGCAATTCCACGTTCATATCGCGGTAAAGCTGTCCAAACTTTGGAACTACGAATGCCACGAGGTAGGTCACCACCATACTGGCGACCAGAACGAGCAGGACTGGATAAACCAGCGTCGCAAGTATTTTTTTCCGAACTCCGGTGCTTACCTTCTGATACGCGATGTAGTAATCCAGGACGCCGGAAAGGTTGCCGCTCTTTTCGCCGGCAAGAATCGCCGTCGAATACACTTTAGAAAATACACCAGCTTCCTGCACGGCCTCGGAGAGCGACTTCCCTTCCCGAACGCGATCACGCACCTGGGCGATGATCGGCCGCAGCCTGGGCGTAGCGGCGCGGTCGGTAAGCAAGTCGAGCGCCCTGAGAATCGGAAGGCCTGCCTTGATCAGCGTATTAAACTGCTGGTTGAGGATCAGAAAATCGGAGCCAGCCACCTGGCGAGAGCTGCCTTGTCGCAAGAAACCGCTGAGCACGCCGCTACGGCTTTCGACCGAATACACGTATAACCCGCGGTCAGCAAGCTTCTGCCGTGCTTCTGCCTGCGTTCCTGCTGCCTCGACGTGCGAAAAGACTCGGCCGTTGGCGTCAGCCACGCGGCAAACGAATTCCCCCATAGGCCTCAGTGTACCTCATCTGAAAATATGCAGGATAGGCCTGAAGGGTTGGCCGTTTCCATACATATACCCAAGCATGCTTCTTAACACGCATTTAAGGTTTTTGAGGTGGGGCGCGCTAGAGTCCCGGTTTTCGGTCGCGCGTATCCGGGGATGCACCGAAATCTCCATCCACAATAACAACTCCCTTGGACGGTTGGAAACTGAATTTGGATCCTTGCAGCAGCGGGTCAAACTGCCAGTTCGAAAATCGAAATTCGACTTGCACACCGCC
>Ga0307474_10003977_pt1 | contig 10626 bp, 10 predicted proteins | sample atmos_gasesECM1C_2_FD_203312 | JGI IMG/M metagenome (GOLD analysis project Ga0307474, IMG submission 203312) | Hardwood forest soil microbial communities from Morgan-Monroe State Forest, Indiana, United States - atmos_gasesECM1C_05 | ecosystem: Environmental > Terrestrial > Soil > Temperate...
GGCCGACGACGTGATCAACACCGGCGGCGAGAAGGTGGTGGCGGCCGAGGTCGAGGCCGCGCTCGGGAACTGCGCCGGGGTGCGGGACGTTGCCGTGGTGGGACGACCGGACCCGGAATGGGGCGAAATCGTCACGGCCGTGGTGGTTCCGGTCGATCCCGCGCAACCCCCGCAACTCGCCGACATCCGGGAGCATGTACGGGATAGGCTCCCGGTCTACGCGGCGCCCGCGGGCCTGCTGCTGGTGCCGGACCTGCCGATGCTAGCGTCGGGAAAGCCTGACCGGGAGGCGCTGAGGGCTCACGTAGCGGGGTCTGGCGGCGCTGATCTGGAGGTCCGATGACGGGCACGCCGCAGGGCGCACGGGAGCGGCACGGGAACAAAAAGCCGCGCCGAGCGTTACTAGATAGTGCCCGCGCTGCACAATACCAAGTGCTCCGGGCCCCCGCTAGCCGATGGCGCCGCCGCGGTGGTGCAGGAGCATTGCGCGCGAAGCGCGCGCGTTGAGAGGACTGGGAGGTGTCTCATGCCGAGGAACGCGACGGCCGCGTCGCAGCGACACGACGATGAGGCCACCACGACCTACGTGGACGAGCTGATTCAGCGCGGGCGCAGCCAGGGTCACCTGTCCCTTCCGGAACTCCGCACCGCATTCGAGCGGGCCCGGATATCTCCCACCGAGGCCAGGTCCATCGTCCGCGAGCTGACCGAGGCCGGTGTTCAGCTCGGTAACGACCAGCCGGAGGCTCCTGTGCAGGCTGCTACCCTCACCCCGACCAAGGCGACGGGCCGCAAGGCGCGCGGTGGCGCCGCGACTCGCACGGCCGACGCAGGCCGGATGGAGGCCGCGGTGGCCGCCGTGATCGAGCTGGACGGGCTGGATTCCGCGGACGCCGAGGCCGAGGCGTCGGCGCTGGCTTCGGCGGCCCTGCCGGAAGCCGTGACCGAGGTCGACCTCGACGACCAGACGTCGGTCATGGGCGACTCGGTGCACACCTACCTCAAGTCGATCGGCCGGACCAGCCTGCTCACCGCCGAGCAGGAGGTCGACCTGGCCAAGCGGATCGAGGCCGGGCTGTTCGCCGAGCACAAGCTGGAGACCGAGACCGGGCTGTCCGAGGACTTCCGCCGGGACCTGGAGGACGTGGCCGAGGACGGCCGCCGGGCCAAGGCCCACATGCTGGAGGCCAACCTGCGCCTGGTGGTCTCGGTGGCCAAGAAGTACAGCGACCGCGGGCTGTCCCTGCTCGACGTGGTCCAGGAGGGCAACCTGGGCCTGATCCGGGCGGTCGAGAAGTTCGACTACTCCAAGGGCTACAAGTTCTCGACCTATGCCATGTGGTGGATCCGGCAGGCGATTCAGCGCGGGTTCGCCGACTCGGCGCGGACGATCCGGCTGCCGGTCCACGTGCTGGAGATGCTCAGCAAGCTGAGCCGGGTCGAGCGCGACATGCACCAGCGCCTGGGCCGGGAGCCCACCCCCGAGGAACTCGCCGTCGAGCTGGACCGGACCCCGGACCAGATCGAGGAGCTGCTGCGCACCAGCCGCCAGCCGATCAGCCTGGACTCCACGATCGGCGAGGACGGCGAGACCAGCATCGGCGACCTGATCGAGGACGTGGACGCGCCCGAGGCGTCCGAGCTGGTGGACCGCCAGCTGCTGGCCGACCAGCTGCGGCACGCGCTTGACGCGCTGACGCCGCGCGAGGCGACGATCATGGCCATGCGGTTCGGCCTGTACGACGGCAACCCGCACACGCTGGACGAGATCGGCCGCGCGCTCGGCCTGACCCGCGAGCGGATCAGGCAGCTCGAGAAGCAGTCGCTGTCCAAGCTGCGCCACCCGAGCCGCGCCCAGCCGCTGCTGGACTACGCCAGCTGACGGACAAGCCGGCCAGCCCGCTTTAGCCCACCGCCCTGAGGGCCGGGCCCGACCTCCCGCCGGGCCCGGCCCGTTTTGCCGCTCACCGGAAAACGGTGTGGCGTCCCGGCGGCGGCCAGCACGGACACGGCGCGCGACGCCACGGGCGTCCGGCGTGACCCCGGCGCGGAGTAATATGCCGCGGGTGACCGTCCAGGTAGAGGTGCTCGACAAGGTAACCGGCGAGGTCGTCGAGGCGTTCGGCCGCCTGATTCCGCAGCTGTCCCGGTCGGCCGCTCCGCCGGGACCGGCGGAGCTCGAAGTGATCGTCGGTTCGCCGGCCGACACGGTGCTGCTGGCCCGCTCCGATGGCGCCATCATCGGCACCATGACGCTGGTGATGTTCCCGATTCCGACCGGGGTGCGAGCCTGGATCGAGGACGTGGTCGTGGACGAGGCCGCGCGCGGCCAGGGCACGGCCGAGGCGATGATCCGGGAGGCGCTGCGGCTGGCCACCGAGGCGGGCGCGAAGACCGTGGACCTGACCTCCCGCCCGGCGCGGGCGGCGGCCGGCCGGCTCTACGAGCGGCTCGGCTTTACGCTCCGGGAGACCCGGCTGTACCGCTACCAGCCCGAGCGCTGAGGGCCCAGCGCGGCGCCGACGCCGCGGCGGGCCACGCCGTAAGGCACGACCCGCCCGTAGCCGGGCCAGGCGTCAGCCGGACACCATCTGCTTCAGCCCGCTCAGCGACGGCCTGCAGCCGGCCGACGTCCCTACGCCCCGAGTTCCGCGACCGCCTCGAGCAGCCGGTCGACGTCGGATCGGTCGTTGTAGTGCACCAGGCCGGCCCGGACGCCGCCGCCGGACTCGCGCAGGCCGAGCACGCCCGCCAGCTCCCACGCGTAGTTGTGGCCGTCCCAGACGTTGATCTTCCTGCTCGCCAGGTGCCCGGCCACCTGAAGCGGGGTCCGGCCCGCCACGTTGAAATAGGCGGTGGCCGTGCGCCGCGCCGCCTTGCCGTAGGTGATGACGTGCTCCATGCCGTCCAGCCCGCCGAGCAGCACCCCGAACAGCTCCTGCTCGTGCGCCTCGGCCGCGACCATGCTGCCCAGGACCCGCTCTCGCCGGCTGCCGCCGGGCACCGGGCCGGCCAGTGCGGCCAGGTGATCCACCGCAGCGCTCACGCCCGCGAGATCGGCGAACGGCAGCGTGCCGTGCTCGAACCGGCCGGGGCCAGAGCGGGGCGCGGGAGCCAGCTTGTCCGGGTGCAAGGTGTCGAGAAGCGCGGGATCGGCGACCACGGCGCCGACATGCGGGCCGGACCACTTATAAGCGCTGGTGACGTAGAAGTCGGCGCCGAGCGCGCCGACGTCCACCGGGACGTGCGGCGTGGCGTGCACGCCGTCGACGTAGGCCAGGGCTCCGGCCCGGTGCGCCAGCGCGGTGATGCCGGCCACGTCCGGCCGGGTGCCGATCAGGTTGCTGGCCGCGGACACCGCGACCAGGCGGGTCCGGTCGCAGATCAGCTCGGCCAGCTGCGGAAGAGCGAGGTCCCCCTCGGGCAGTTGCACGTCGGCCCAGCGCACCGTGGCCCCGGCCCGCTCCGCGGCCTGCACCCAGGGCCTGACGTTCGCATCATGATCCAGCCTCGTGACCACGATCTCGTCACCGGGACCCCACCGTCCGGCCAGCGTCCGGGCCAGCCGGTAGGTCAGCGTGGTCATGTTCGGTCCGAGGATGACGCCCTCGGGCTGGCCGCCGGTGAGGTCGGCGACCGCCCTGCGGCACTCCGCGGTGATCTCGTCGGAACGGTGGCTGGCCGGGAACGCACCACCCGAGTTGCCCAGGCCGGCCCGGTACGCGCCGGCGATGGCGTCGATCACTGAGGCCGGCAGCTGAGCACCGGCCGCCCCGTCGAGGTAGGCGTATCCGTCGGCGAGGGCCGGGTACGCGGCCCGGACGCGGCCGACATCAAAGGTTTTTGCGTTCAAGCCGTCCACGTTACCGTGGCCAGTCCGGCGATCGTCCCGAGGTCACCAGCAGGACCAGCCACGGGTCGTCGTCGGCGTGGCCGGCGGCCGGCGGGCGCTGCGGCACCCCGGCGCGCCAGCCGGCCAGCACGACCTCGGGGCCGGCGGGCCGGTAGTCCTTGCCCAGCGACCGGGCCAGGTCCCATGCGTGCAGGTGCCATTCGGCGCACGCCGCGCCCGCCGTCCCGCCCACCGTGACCGGCGCCTCGCGGTAGCGGTGGTGCGGCAGGTCCCACACCGGTCCCAGCCGACCCGCGTACGACCGGGCCGACTCGGCGAACGCCGCGATGTGCTCAGCGGCCGGGCGGTCGGGCAGCGCCGCGAGCTCGGCCGCGTTCTGCCGGGCCAGCTTGCGGGCCAGGGTGTCGGGGTGCGCCCCGGTGGCCATCAGGCGGGCCAGCCGGCCATTCGGAGCGTCGTCGAGGTACTCGTGGTAGTCGTCGGCGACGCACCGCAGGTGCCCGGCCAGATCGGCGGCCCGCCATTCGGTGCACGGAGTCTGGGCGGCCCAGTCTCCCGCGCCGAACTGCGCGGCGAGCTCGCATATCACGGTCACGCCGTCGCGGTAGGCCGCTAATCCGCCCGTCGCGGCCCAGTCCGTCACCGGCGTTCCGAGCAACGGCTGAACTCCATGGGTCCTCCCCTGCCGGCGCCCTGCCCGGCGCGCCCCCGCGCCATGCCAGAGTGCCAGAGTTACCCACTCTCCGCCATCTCGCGCCTTATCGCGGAAAAATAAGGTGACAGCCACCCAGCTCCGCGGTTAGCCTGCGGCCAATGCCCACCAATCCCTCCAGCTCGCTGCCGCATGCCCAAAGTCAGTCAGGACCGGCCCGGCCAGCAGCGGCGAGCCCGGGCCAGGCGGGGCAGACGCCAATGGCCGCGCTGTGGCGGACCAGGGAGTACCTGCGCCCGTACTACGGTCAGCTCGCGGCCATGCTCGCGGCCGCCATCGTGGCGGCCGGCGCCGAGATCGTCATCCCGCTGGTGATCAAGGCCGTCGTCGACGGGCCGGTCCAGCACCGGAATGCCGGCGCGCTGATCCCGCTGGGCCTGGCCGCGACCGCCCTGGGCGTTACCCAGGCGGGATTAAACCTGTACCGCCGGTGGGTGCAGGCCAGCGCGGTCACCGGCATGGAGCAGGCCATGCGGGACAGCCTGTACGCCCACCTGCAGCGCCTGGACGCCGGGTTCCACGACGACTGGCAGTCCGGTCAGCTGCTGTCGCGGGCCACGACGGACCTCCCGGCGATCCGCCGCTTCGCCGGCTTCGGCACCGTCTTCTTCATCACCAACGTGGTGACCTTCGTGGCGGTCATCGGGCTGCTGATCCGGCTGAACTGGTGGCTCGGCCTGCTGACCGGCGGCGTCTTCGTCCCGGTGGTGGCGCTGTGCGCCCGTTTCGAGCGGGGCTACCGGGTGCTGTCCCGCCGGGTGCAGGATCAGCAAGGCGACCTGGCCACCTACGTGGAGGAGGCCGCGACCGGCATCCGGGTGGTCAAGGCGCTCGGCCGGCGCGACGAGGCCGCGGCCCGGCACGGCGGCCAGGCCGCGCTGGTGCGGGCGACGCAGATCGAGAAGGCCCGGCTGCGCGGCACCTTCTGGGCCAGCCTCGACCTGGTCCCGAACGCGGTCATCGGGCTGATCCTGCTGCTCGGAGCGCTGGCGGTCGGCCGGGGCGAGCTGAGCCTGGGCGGGCTGGTCGCGTTCATCGCGCTCGCCCTGCAGCTCGTATGGCCGATCGAGGCCATGGGCTACATCCTCGCCTCGGGCCAGGAGGCGGCCACCGCCGCGCAGCGGGTCTACGAGATCTTCGACCTCGAGCCCGCGATCACCGATCCCCCGCGCCAAAGGGGCGCGGCGCCGCCGGTGCCTTCAGGCGGCCCGGGGGTGCAAAACCAGCACGGCCGGCTCCGTTTCGATCATGTGACGTTCACCTACCCGGGCGCCCCCGCGCCGCTGTTGCGGGACGTCACCCTGGAGCTCGAGCCCGGCGAGACGGTGGCGCTGGTCGGGCCCAACGGCGCGGGCAAGACCACCCTGCTTCAGCTGGTGCCGCGGCTGGCCGATGTGTCCGGCGGCGCCATCCTGCTGGACGGCACCGACATCAGGGACCTGCCGCTTTCCGTGCTGCGCCAGGCGGTCGGCTGTGCCTTCGAGGAGCCGACGCTGTTCTCGGCCAGCGTCAGGGAGAACGTCAGCTACGGCGCCGCCGGAGCAGCCGAGGAGGAGCTGCTGGCCTCGCTCGACGCGGCCCAGGCGGACTTCGTCGACGCGCTGCCGTGGGGGCTGGACACCAGGATCGGTGAGCAGGGGATGGCGCTGTCCGGCGGCCAGCGCCAGCGGGTGGCGCTGGCGCGCGCCATCCTGGCCCGCCCGGCGGTGCTGATCCTCGACGACCCGCTGTCCGCGCTCGACGTGCACACCGAGGCCAGGGTCACGCGGGCGCTCGGCCAGGTGCTGGCCGCGTCCACCGCGCTGGTGGTGGCGCACCGGCCGTCCACCGTCGTGCTGGCCGACCGGGTCGCGCTGCTCGACGGCGGGGTGATCGCCGCCATCGGGTCGCATCAGGAGCTGCTGGCCACGCAGAAGCGGTACCGGGAGCTGATGAGCGGCGGCGACGAGCCGGACCCCGACCCGGCCGCGGACCTGACGGAGGCGCGCTGGTGACCCAGACGACGACCCCCGCCTGGCGGGGCATCGCGGCCGAGGACGTCGACGAGATAACGGCCAGCCTGGCCACGCTGCTGCGGCTGCGGGGCCGGCGCCTGCTGCAGGACCTGATCCGCCCGTACCGGGCCCGCGCCGGGATGATCCTGCTGCTGATCGTGGTCGCGAACCTCGCGGCGCTGGCCGGGCCGTGGCTGGTCGGAGTCGGGATCGACCGCATCCCGCCGCTGAACCGGGCCCAGCCGTCCGCCGGCGCCCCGATCACCGGCTCGCTGGTGCTGATCATCGTCGCGTTCGCCGTCGCCGTGGCCATCCAGGCCCTGGCCACCCGGGCGTACATCACCGCGATGGGCCAGCTCGGCGCGGACGTGGTGACCGAACTGCGCCGCCGCCTGTTCGCGCACTTCCTGCGGCTGCCGGTCGCGTTCCACGAGCGGTACACCTCCGGCCGGGTCATCTCGCGCCAGGTCTCGGACATCGACTCGATCTCTGACCTGTTCGACGAGGGCCTGGACTCGCTGGTGTCGGCGCTCTTCTCGCTGCTGCTGGTCGGCGCCGGCATGCTGCTGCTCGACTGGCCGCTGGCCCTGGTGGTGCTGGCCGGCTTCGGGCCGCTCGCCTGGCTCACGCTCTGGTTCCGGCGCGAGTCGGCCGCGGCGTACCGGCGCACCCGCGAGACGGTCGCCCAGGTCATCGTGCAGTTCGTCGAGACATTCGGCGGCATCCGCGCCGTACAGGCCTTCCGCAGGGAGCGACGCAACGAGGAGATCTTCGGCGGCCTCAGCGCCGACAGCGCGGCGGCGGTCCTGCGCGCCACGCGCCTCATCGCCGTCTACTCCCCCGGCATCACCCTGGTCGGCAACCTCGCGATCGGCGCGGTCCTGCTCTACGGCGGCGTCCGGGTCATCGACGGCGACATGAAGGTCGGCGTGCTCGTCACGTTCCTGCTCTATCTGCAGCGATTCTTCGACCCGCTGCAGGACCTGTCGCAGTTCTACAACACCTTCCAGTCCGCCGCGGCGGCGCTGGAGAAGATCTCCGGGGTGCTGGACGAGTCGCCCGCAGTCCCCGAGCCGCCGGATCCGGTGCCGCTGCCGCGCGCCGCGGAACCGGGCCGGGGCGGGCGGACGGTGCGATTCGACGCCGTCCGGTTCGGCTACCGCGACGCACCGGTGCTGCCCGGCCTGGACCTGACCATCCCGGCCGGCCAGACCGTCGCACTGGTGGGGGCGACCGGAGCGGGCAAGACGACGATCGCGCGGCTGATGGCCAGGTTCTACGACCCGGTCCAGGGCCGGGTGCTGCTGGACGGCGTTGACCTGCGGGACCTGTCCGAGCCAAGCCTGCGGCGCGAAGTGATCCTGATAACCCAGGAGAACTTCCTGTTCAGCGGGACAATCACGGACAACATCGAGCTGGGCAAGCCGGGCGCGTCCCGGGACGAGATCGAGGCAGCGGCACGGGCCATCGGGGCGCACGGGTTCATCGGCGCCATCCCCGGCGGCTACGACGCGCCCGTGGGCAAGCGCGGCGGCCGGCTGTCGGCCGGGCAGCGCCAGCTGATCTCGTTCACCCGGGCGTTCCTGGCCGCTCCCGCCGTGCTGGTGCTGGACGAGGCGACCTCGCTGCTGGACATCCCGAGCGAGCGGCTGGTACAGCAGGCGCTGCGCACCATACTGGCCGGGCGCACGGCCCTGATCATCGCGCACCGGCTGTCCACGGTGCAGATCGCCGACCGGGTGCTGGTCATCTCCGACGGCCGGATCGTGGAGGACGGCCCGCCGGGCCGCCTGCTGGCCGACGGCGGCGAGTACTCGGCGCTGCACGCGAGCTGGCAGCAGAGCCTGGCCTGAGCGCGGCTCATGCAGGGGCCGGCGGTCGGTAGGCTGCCCTTCGGCCTTGTATGCCCGTGACCGGCCACTTTGCACGCACATGCCGGGGTGAGAAGATCGTGAGAGGGGTGCTGATGGCCGCCGATAATGCCCCGCGCCGGCCGCGGCGCCCGGCCGGCAAGCGCGCGCCCTGGGCCCGCGTCCGCCATCCCGTCCCGAAAGCGCTGATCCTCGCCGCCCTGGCGTGCTACTCCTGGATCGCCGCCGGAACCGAGCCCTTCACCAGGAACGCGCTGCTGGTCGTGCTGGCACCCGGGCTCGTCCTGGCGGTCATCGCCTACGGGCGCCCGCCCGAGCGGATCCCCCCGCCGGAGCGCATGGACGTGGCCGGCTTCTCCTACTGGGCGATATGCATCGTCGCCCTGTTCGAGTGGGAGGCCTCGGCGTTCCGCGACAACGCCCTGTGGTGGCATCCCTCCCTCACCGACCTGATCGATCCGATGCTCGGCACTCACCCGGTCAAGGCGATGGCCATCCTGATTTGGCTGCTCTCCGGCTGGGCATTGGTACGGAGGTGACCGCCCGATGGCGACCCGCGTTATCACGATCATCGGCTTCGCGGTCCTGATCCTCGCCCTGTTCGTGCTCGAGTACCTGGGCCGGCGCCCGGACACGCGGATACCAACGCTCGGCGAGTGGCTCGGCTACGTGATGCGTCCCCGGGCGGGGCGGCTGCTGGTCCTGCTCGGCTGGCTGTGGCTCGGATGGCACTACTTCTCCCGGTAGCGGCGATCGCCGGCGTATCCGCTAGGCTGACCGCGTGATCACGCGTCGCAAGCAAGCCAGCGCAGAGGCCGAGGCCGAGTACACGGCCGACGTTGCCCTGGCCGCGCAGTTCGACCATCTGCTCGACGTGGCCCGCGCCGCGGAGCAAGAGTTCCGGCGGGCGCAGGCGACGAGCCGGCCCGGGGACGAGGTGTACCCGCTGGCCAAGAGGCTCGACGACGCGCTGACCGAGGCGATGCGGGCCGCATACGCCGCGCAGCGCGCCGAGATCGGCCCGCTGGGCTATGAGGATCGCATCTACCGGCGCAAGGCCCGGGCCAAGGCGCCCGTGCACGCCTGGACAGACGAGGCGGAGCGGCTGCTGACGCTGCGTGAGACGCACCGGCTCACCGGCATGCCGCCGGCCCCGCGCACCGACCTGCCGCAGTCGGCGGCGGTCACGCACGTACCCGCCGCCTGACCCAGGAGGCCCGGGCCCGGTTCCGGCGTCCGCGGCGTGTCGTGTCGCGCTTGGCTACATACCGTGATTGGGCTAGTAACAATGGGTAGTACGTTGGTGTCAGAACGCGTACCCACGAAAGCTACAAAGGGTGATGCGGAAAACCGTCACAACGGGCCATGCCGTGCTCCGCAGTACTGCTGGCACAGTAGTGTGTGATCAAGACCACAAACGAGGAATGACCTGGAGGCACGCGAATGTGCCCGCATACGCCACCGTGCCCGGACGCGAGCCGTCTGGACCGCGAGGCGGCCCGGACCATAATCAGCCACCCCGAGCAGGGCTGGAGCCTGCTCTGTAACGGCATAGTCGTCTTTGAGGACACCGGGGAGCTTCTCCCCGACGGAGAACCCATCGCCCCGCACCGCCCCACCGACCTGATCACCCAGCCGGTCATCGCCGTCAGGCAGCCGGCACCGCCGGCCGAGACCACGCATTCCCCGGCGGCTTAACCAGGCCCAGCGCCACAACGGCGGCCCAGGCCAACTCCGGCCGGAGCGCCCGGCCCTCAGCGCCCGGCACCATCCCATTTACGGGGACGCGACGCGGGCGGAAGGCTCCAGCACCTCGCGTAGCCAGGCTTCAACCGCTTGGCGGATCTCTTCTGGCCGCCGGGACAGGGCGTGGGTCTGGCCCGCCAGCACCACCACGCGGGCCGCGTCGGCGGCGTCCGGGATGCCGAACGGGTCACGGTCGCCGTTCACCACCAGCACGGGTACGCCCGCATCGCGCAGTTCCTCGGCACGCGAGCGTTCGGGGCGGCCGGGCGGGTGCAGCGGGAAGGCCAGCGCCACGACGGCCAGGGCGCCTGCGGCCCGTGCCGTCCGGCAGGCCAGGCGGGCGCCGTTGCTCCGCCCGCCCTGCACCAGCGGGATATCAGGGAACCGCGGCCGGATCTGGGTGATGACCTCGAGCCAGGCGGCGTCCTGCCGGTCCGGTGATCCGGGCGC
>Ga0307474_10003978_pt1 | contig 10626 bp, 9 predicted proteins | sample atmos_gasesECM1C_2_FD_203312 | JGI IMG/M metagenome (GOLD analysis project Ga0307474, IMG submission 203312) | Hardwood forest soil microbial communities from Morgan-Monroe State Forest, Indiana, United States - atmos_gasesECM1C_05 | ecosystem: Environmental > Terrestrial > Soil > Temperate...
GAAGGCCGCTTCGGCGTCGCCGCGCGCGCTCTGGAAGACGCCGCCGCGCTGGCGCGGCCACTCGCGCGTTTCCTTGAGGTGAAAGAGAAGGGCAAACCAGACGGCGAGGTGGTAATCGCGCAGGCCGCCCGGGCAGTCCTTCAGGTTGGGTTCGAGATGAAAGATGGTGTTGCCGAACTTGGCGTGGCGGGCGCGCGCAATCTCGCCGAGCTTCTGCGCGATCGTATTCCACTCGCTCAGGATCAGGCCGGGAAGGATGGTCTGATGCAACTGCTGATAGAGGGGGAACTGGCCGGCGAGGAAGCGGCGGTCCAGTGTGGCCAATGTGAATTCGAGATTGTCGGGATCGAAGTGGCCGGCTTCTTTGAGGGTGCGTGAACTTGGACTAGCGCGCAGGCCGATGTCCCACATGCCCTGGATGATGGCCCGCACATGCTCCACCGCCTGCATCTCGGTCTTCTCGTCGGCAAAGGCAAAGAGTACGTCGACGTCGGAGAAGGGAAAAAGGTCCTTGCGGCCATAGCCGCCGAGGGCGAGCAGCGAAACGTTATAGCCGGGGTTGCCGCTGAAGGCGCGGCGCCACATTTCAATCAGGATGCGATCGACCACGGCCGAGCGCCGGCGGATGGCTGCCGTGCCGTCTCCGGTGCGTTCGTAGGTCTGGCGCACGAGCGCCATCTCCCGCAGATACTGCTCCCGTAAATCGTCAACGGCGATTGCGATTGGGTCCATGAGTTGATTGAGTGCTTGCCGAGGCAAAAAGAATGTTCATCCAGAATACGCGATGATGAGCGGAGTGTGAATTCCGGAATGAGACAGGCAGAGATTGGATTTCGCAGGGGTTAATCTGTGGGAAAAGTAGTCCGGCTCTCGGGCTCACAGCCGAGAACCGGATATTGAGAATAATTTCGACTGAGTACCGTAATGTGGCGATGTTTAGAGCGCGGTTTCGCCGCGCTCGTCATTGCGGATGCGGATGGCGTCATCCACCTTGCTGATGAAGATCTTGCCGTCGCCGATGCGGCCGGTGCGGGCGGCGCCGATGATGGCCTGGACGGCCTTCTCCTGCAGCTCGTTGGGAACCACCATCTCGATCTTCACCTTGGGCAGAAGGTCGACAGTGTATTCGCGCCCGCGATAGAACTCCGTATGCCCCTTCTGACGGCCGTGGCCGCGGGCCTCCAGGATTGTCATGCCTTCGATGCCTGCCTCCAGCAGCGCATCCTTTACGGCATCCAGCTTTGAAGGCTGAAGAACTGCTTCGATCTTGACCATGTGTGTCTAGTGCCTCGGATGACAGCCTATCAGGCCGGGACGGATGGCTGGCCAGTCCGGTCTGATCTTTTCTGTCGCAGGAATCAGTTGTTGAAATCGTAGCCCTCTTCACCATGTTGGGAAAGATCGAGGCCGGTGTTCTCATCCTCCTGGGTCACCCGCAGGCCGACGATCTTGTCGACGATAAAGAGCAGGACCACCGTGCCGACGATAGAGATGGTCCAGGCGATGGCCACACCCGCCGCCTGGTTCAGCAATTGCCCCCAGTGTCCCTCGATCGCCCCGGTCGCGATGGGTTTGCCCGAAGCGTCATTTCCGAAGGCCGCATTGATACTGCTCACCGCGAAGAAGCCGGTGAGGATTGCGCCCAGCGTGCCGCCGGCGCCGTGCACACCGAAGGCGTCAAGCGAGTCATCATAACGGAAGTGGGACTTGACCATGAAGACCATGAAGAAGCAGAAGAACCCGGCAAGCAAACCGATGGCCAGCGAGGCCATGGGCTGCACAAATCCGGAGGCCGGTGTAATGGCGACCAGGCCCGCGACGGCGCCGGAGATAGCACCCAGCGCGGTGGGCTTGCCATTGTGGATCCACTCCGCGGTGGTCCAGCCCAGCGCCGCGGCGGCTGTGGCAAAGTGCGTGTTGACAAAGGCGCTGGTGGCCAGGGGACCGGCACTCAGCGCGCTGCCGGCGTTAAACCCGAACCAGCCTACCCACAATAGACACGCACCCACGAAGCTTAGAACCAGCGAGTGGGGAGGCATGGCCGTTTTGGGATATCCAATGCGCTTGCCCAGGTACAAGGCCGTGACCAGGGCTGATACACCGGACGTGACGTGTACGACCGTGCCGCCGGCAAAATCGAGGCTCGGAATCCTGCCGCCGCTGGCGTTGAGCAGTCCACCGATGCCCCAGACCATGTGCGCCATAGGGCAGTAGACGAAGAGTGACCACAGCGAGAGAAACAGCGCCATGGCGCTGAACTTCATGCGCTCCGCGAAGGCCCCAGTGACGAGCGCCGGCGTGATGATGGCGAACATCAACTGGTAGACAATGTAGGTCTGCTCGGGAATGGTGGCAGCATAGGCTGAGGGGCCCAGGCCTACGCCGCGGAGGAAGATATGTTCAAAGCCGCCGATGAACGCATTGCCGTGGCCGAAGGCGAGTGAGTAACCAATCAACGCCCAGAGAATGGTCACCACGCCCATCATGGCGAAGCTCTGCATCATGGTGCCGAGGATGTTCTTTTTGCGGACCAGGCCGCCGTAGAAGAGCGCCAGCCCCGGTCCTGTCATCAGCAGGACGAGGGCCGCGGAGACCAGCATCCATGCGTTGTCGCCCGCGCTCTGCGCGTTTTGCACGGCCTTCTGCAGAGCATCGATTTGTGCCTGGGTCACAGGAGCTGATGAAGAGGTCTGTGCGAAGGCGTTCGCCGTCCCACTGGCTGCAGCGGCGATAAGAAACAGTCTGCCAAGATTCCGATGCATAGGTTCCCGAAATGAGAAGTTGAGTTCATTACGACCAGGGTAGGCAATGGGCTAGCGTGGCACCGTCAATCAACATGGGCGCACTACAAGTGATCCCCTTGAGCGTTATTCTTTAATCGACTATTCCATGATAACGATAAGGATGGCATGAAGGTCAGGGAATTCTCTCTGGAAAACTCATGCTGTTTGTGCTTGCGATCACAGGTCGGTGGCAATGAATCGCCTGCCGCCGGTATTGGCCTAATCGGCGAAGATAGTCAATGGACCGCAATGAAGACTTGGACCACGGTGACGATTCGCCGTAACATTTGTGTCGCCCTGGCCGCGCTGACGATTGGGAGCCCGGCCGTACCGGGCTCTACGGGGGGTGCGGCTTCGTCATGCAGGAAGGTTGCGTTTTCTGGCAAAGTGAGCGCCGGACAATTCTGGCAGGTTGGGATCGGAGAGGGATGGGTTTTCCGCCTGCTCCCGATTCAGCCGGGGCAGGCCGGTTATAGCGGGTGGGACTTGGTGGTGGACCGCGATCCGCCCGCCGGCTACCCTGACGCGCTTCTGATGGCTACGCTGCCGTACAACTCCATCAACGAGCGCGAAATTGGAACCACGTTCGGCCTGCGCGCTCAGGATGCGATCGGCTGGAACCCGCGCAGTTTCCATTTCATGATCGACCCCGTGGCGTTTCACGAGGCGCAGCAGTTGTTTCTTACCCTGGCGAGGAACGGCAATCTGAGTAGTGCATCTGCGGAAAACGGCTCGCATGAGGTTGATCATCTGCTGCAACTGGAGAAGAAAACGGCAGCGGGCCAGTTACACATCGAGGACACTAGCCTCACGCCCGGCGTTGCGGATGCGGCGCCATTTGCGCAAGCCTGGGCGCTTGCGGCCATGCACACTCCCCATGAGATTGTGGCCGCGGCTGACGGCAAGCCTCCTCCGCAAGGGTCGCTTGCGTCGATGCGATTTACGGTGACGCTGTGGCTCCCGGAATCATGGAAGCTTCCACCAGAGCTGAAGAGGAAGCAGGCGCCATGCGTTCGCTGATCCGGGCAGCGGCATTTTGACACCCTGCAGCGGATAAACCCTGAACCATGAAAGCCCGCTGCAAGCCGATCCGCAAAGCGTTATCATGGGGACATGGCGGAAACGGTCGAGCGCGATCGGTATCTTTTTGGAAACCTTGAGAGCAGCGCGTTGAATCGCAACAAGGTGAGGGAAGTGAGCTACGGGTTCGAAGAGCCCGAAGGCGTCTTCCTCACCACGCTCGACTTTGCCGTCAACTGGGTACGCAAAAGCTCGGTGTGGCCCATGACCTTTGGCCTGGCTTGCTGTGCCATCGAGATGATGTCGATGGGAGCATCCCGGTTTGACGTAGCTCGCTTCGGCGCTGAGGTCTTCCGGCCTTCGCCGCGGCAATCGGACCTGATGGTGATCGCCGGGCGCGTGTCGCAGAAGATGGCGCCAGTGATTCGCCGCCTCTACGACCAGATGCCGGAGCCCAAATGGGTTATCTCGATGGGCGCTTGTGCCACCTCCGGCGGCGTCTTCAACAACTACGCGCTGGTGCAGGGGGTCAACCAGATCATCCCCGTCGACATCTATGTCCCCGGTTGCCCGCCGCGCCCCGAGCAGCTGATCTACGCCATTACGCTCTTGCAGGAGAAGATCCAGCGCGAGCCGCGCAGCCTGCTCAAGACGCTGAATGTCGAATGAGGCTGAGCCCATCGATCCGGGTGTCGATTCCGGGCCGGAAAATGAACCCGAACCGGCCATTTCTGTATCATCAAGATATGCAGGCCGATACTGCCGTACCCGCACCCAGGCACCCATTCAGAACCTACGACCCGCAGCTTGAGCCCATCGCGGCCAAAGTGCTTGCCGGGGAACGGCTCAGCTTCGACGACGGCATTGCGCTTTATGGCACCAACGACGTGCTGGCGGTGGGCTGGCTGGCCAATTTTGTGCGCGAGCGCCGGCACGGCGATGTGACGTACTTCAACGTCAATCGTCACATCAACCCCACCAATGTCTGCGTGGCGGCCTGCAAGCTCTGTGCCTTCGGGCGCAAAAAGGGCGATCCCGCCGGTTATACCATGGCGCTGGAAGAGGCTTGGGAGACGGCTGCCTCCGGGTACTCAGAGGCGGTCACCGAGTTTCACATTGTGGGCGGACTGCACCCCGATCTGCCGCTCGAATACTTCCTCGATCTCATTCGCGGCCTCAAGGTGCGCTTTCCCAAGGTACACATCAAGGCCTTCACCATGGTGGAGGTTGCGTACCTCGCGCGGCGCGCCAAGCTCTCGATCGAAGAGACCCTGATGAAGCTGCGCGATGCGGGGGTGGATTCGATGCCTGGCGGCGGCGCCGAGATCTTTGCTGCGCGGGTGCGCTCGATCATCTGCGATCACAAGATCGACGGCAACGAGTGGCTGGAGACTGCGCGAATGGCCCACAAGCTCGGGTTCCGCTCAAACGCCACCATGCTCTACGGACACATCGAAAACGATGAGGATCGCGTCGACCACCTGCTCAAGCTGCGTGCGGTTCAGGATGAGACGGGCGGTTTCCAGACCTTCATCCCATTGGCGTTCCATCCCGAGAACACGTCTCTCGATCACCTTCCCGTGACCACCGGCCTCACCGACATTCGTCAAATCGCCGTGAGCCGCCTGCTGCTCGACAACTTTGCGCACATCAAGGCGTATTGGCAGATGCTCACACCCAAGATTGCGCAGATCGCTCTCCGCTTCGGCGCAGACGACCTCGACGGCACCGTGATCGAGGAGAAGATCTACCACGATGCCGGCGCGACGACTCCGCAGGGAATGACCCGCAAGGAACTCTGCCGCCTTATCGCCGAGGCTGGCCGCGTGCCTTTCGAGCGTGACACGCTTTACCACGCCGTTACGCGTACCGAAGATAGTTTTGTTGTCGCGGTCTAAGGCGGGGGAAGGCGGTTAGCCCATGAGTGCATTCGGTCCTGCCGCGATTCTCGGGCTGATCTTCGGTTTCATGTGGGGCATCGGGTGCTCCCTCGCCATCCTTTACTCCATCTATCTCGGCGGCTACCGCAAAGGCGTAGCCGACTCCCTCGCCGAAACCAAGTCCGAGCGCTACCGAAAGGCTCTCGAGAAGATTCATGCATTGCGCAAGACGGACACCGCTCCACGCTAGGCTCAGTCCTGCCGCGCGATCACGCCGCCCTTCATCACAAAAGTCACGCGCTCGGTCGCCGAGATGTCGTCCAGGGGATTGCCTTTGACCGCGATGATGTCGGCCAGGTACCCCGGTTTCAGATCGCCAATCTCGCCCTCCCAGCCCAGCAGCCTCGCGCCGTGAAGCAGGTCGGCCTGGAGCACAGCCTTTGGCTTCATGCCGTATTGCACCATTAGCTCAAGTTCGCGCGCCTGCGTTCCGTGCGGAAACGGCCCCACGTCCGACCCCACCGCAAACTCAACTCCCGCGGCAAGCTGCCTCTTGAACTGGTCAATCTTGTAATCCAGCATTGCCGCCTCGCCCGCCGCCTGGTCCTGCGATTCACGATGTTTGGAGAAGTACTCCATAATGGCGAACGTCGGCACCGCAAAGATACCCTTTTCCTTCATCAGGCGAATCGTCTCATCGCTCAACTGCGTAGCATGATCGATGGAAGCCACGCCGGCCTGCGCCGCGTACAGCGTGCCGGGCTCCCCCATGGCGTGCACGGCGACCACCGTGCCCATGCGATGCGCCTCTTCGACAGCCGCGCGCAGCTGCTCCGCGGTGTACTGGTACGGCGAATGCAGCGTGCCATCAACCATCCGATCCGGGCCCGTCTCATAAATCTTCGCGAAATCCGAGCCCTCCTTGTGCTGCTGGCGCATCACCTCGACGATCTGCTCGGCCGAGTTCGCATAGTCGGCGTTCGAGAGAACATGCTGGGCGGGATTGAATCGGTTGGCATCCTCGTGCCCGCCGAGAAGATCGATGGCGTTGCCGCTGATGCGCAACCTCGGTCCCGGAATCAAGCCCTGATCAATCGCATCTCGAATCGCGGTGTCCGCAGATGACGCGCCCTCCGTGCCCATATCTCGCTCCGCTGTAAAGCCTGCCATCAGGTCGGCCTTCGCCGCCTGCTCTGCGAGGATCACGCGCCACGGCACGGATTCTTCAACCGTCTGTAGATCCTCGGCGCCGGGGTGCAGAAACAGGTGCACATGCGCGTCGATGAGCCCCGGCATGAGGGTTGCATCGCCCAGGTCCACAACACGCGCTCCTTGCGGATGATCTACTGATTTCCCGGCGGCGCGGATATGTTCGCCTTCTACCAGCACTTCGCCGGGAGTGAGCAACGTGCCTGTATCAACTTGCAGCAGTCGAGCAGCGTGCAGCACGAGCGTAGTCGAGTTCTTCGTTGGCTGCCCATCGACGGCGCGGAGACTTCCAAAGGCAGCGAGCGCACAAATAGCCGCGGTAACAAAGCGGATGGGCACAAATCCAAAACGGGGCAATCGCATGGATACGACTATGCCGCATTCGCCTCAAGTTGTCGACGTGATGTTTTTCGGGGCCCGTTGCACGCCTTCAGGCAGGGGACGCAACGGACTCCCGGGCATGTGGGTCGGGGTCGCACGGGAGGCGCAGGACAAAGCACGCTCCAGCGGCCTTTTGATTCTCTCCCGAGTCGTCACTACCTACCTCACGTACAGTTACCGAGCCGCCATGCCGCTCGAGAATTTCCCGCGTCACATAAAGTCCAAGGCCGGTGCCGATGTCTTTTTTGGTTGTATAGAACGGCTCGAAGATGCGATGCAGATCTTCCTTGGGGATGCCCGGACCGTCGTCCTCGATCACCAACTGAATCTCTTCCGCTCCCGAGTCGCGAACACAATGGAGGCTTACGGAGATGCTGCCGTTTTGCTGCACCGCATCGATGGCGTTTGAAAACAGGTTGGCGATTGCCTGGCGAAGCTCGCCCGGTACCCCGATCACCGGCCTGCATTCTGCGAAATCCCACTTAACGTCGATGTTTTTCGTCTTCAGTTTGTTCGCATAGAGAACCAGGACCGAGTCGACGATGGGAACAATCTCCATCGGCTGAGGTTCATTGGATTCACGATAGAAGCCAAGTGTTTGCCGCGTGATGTGCGCAACGCGAGCGAGCTCGTGCTCCGCCAATGTGAGTTGCTCCGCCACGTCGGATGGCAGTTGAGGCGAAAGTTTTGCGATGTAAATGAGATTGCACACCGCTTCGAGAGGATTGTTAATCTCGTGGGCGACAGTGGCCGACAGCCGGGCCGCGGCCGATAGCTTCTCGCTTTTTCGCAAGAGCTCCTGGGATTTGCGCTCTGCGGTCACATCGCGGAACACCAGCACCACTCCCACGAGCCCTTCCTTGTCGTTGCAGATAGGGGCGGCGCTATCCTCAATTGGAATTCGCCTTCCATCAAGGTGCTGCAGTACAGTGTGGTTAGCCAACCCCACCACCTTACCCTTTTCGATCACCTTGGCGACCGGGTTGTCGCTTACCACGCCTGTGAACTCGTTGAAAATCGGGAACACATCCTGGATGGGCCGTCCGACAGCATGCTTTGACTCGGTCCCCGTCAGCCTCTCCGCCACAGGGTTGAAGAACGTGACGTTGCCCTCGCGATCCGCGGCAATTACCGCGTCGCCAATGCTGGTGAGTGTGGTGCGAAACCACTCTTCCCGTTGCCGGATGTCGTCGTTATACTGCTCGCGCAAATACATCTCGCGCAGGATGAAATATGCCAGAAGAGCGAGGCCGGCGATTGCTATCCCGGAAAAGAGGTAGATCCAAGAGATTGTGGCGCGGACATTTTTGTCGTATCGGGAATCACGTTCAGATTCGAGAACGAGTTCGCGGGCGCCCATCGTATCGATGATCTCCCGGATGTGGCTCATGATGGCGAGTCCGCGGTTGGAGAGAACGACCCTCTTCGCATCATCGCGCTTTCCGGCCTGAAACAGCGTAACCGTTTCCTGCAGCTCCGCGAGCTTTTCATGGGACAGGGCGCGCAGGTCAGTGATCGATGCCTGCTGGCTCGGGTTGTCCGTTACCAATTGCGCCAGGTCGTCGATGTTCGTTTCGACCTGTTTTACCGCCGCGTTATAAGGGGCGAGGTACTTTCCCTCCCCGGTGTAGAGAAACCCTCGCTGTCCGGTCTCAGCGTCTTTGAGCAGCGACTCCGTTTTCTCCAGTTCGAAAAGGACCTGTCGCGTGTGTGCAACCCACTGGTGATCCGTGATCTGTATTGCAATGCGGCGTCGCGTGACGACCGTTCCCGAGATCAGCATTGCCATCAGGATGCTGAATCCGGCGATTACGCTGAAGCGCATCCAATACACCTGCATGAAGAGGCCGATCCTCGCATACTCAGTTCCTCAGAACAGAGTGAACCCAATCAGGCCGGGATCGTGCGCGGTGGAATCCGTCGATGTCTTACGGGTTTCAGACCCTGGCTCCCGAAGCCGATTCATTCTAGGAAGAGACTGAAAATTACAACCAGAAATGGGGATGTGAGACAAGCAATATTATACCCGGATTGGGGTGCGCCCAGGACAGCGATTTCGGGTCAGTAGGCCGCGATGCCGGTAATACTCTGCCCCAGAATTAGCGCGTGGATGTCGTGCGTCCCCTCATAGGTTTTTACCGACTCCAGGTTCATCATGTGGCGCATGATCGGATAGTCCTCGGTAATCCCGTTGGCACCGAGGATATCGCGCGCCATCCTCGCCGTCTCCAGCGCCATCCACACGTTGTTGCGTTTGGCCATGGAGATATGTTCGTGGCCAACGGTGCCCGCGTCCTTGAGCCGCCCCACATGCAGCGAAAGCAGTTGAGCTTTTGAGATCTCGCTCACCATCCACACCAGCTTTTCCTGCACGAGCTGATGGCTGGCAATAGGTTGCCCATGGAATTGTTTGCGCACCTTGGCATATTGCAGCGCCGAATCGTAGCAGGCCATGGCGGCGCCGATCGCACCCCAGCCGATGCCGTAACGCGCCTGGTTGAGGCACATCAGAGGGCTCTTCAATCCGCCGGTGCCCGGCAGCAGGTTGGCGGCCGGTACGTGAACATCCTGGAGAGAAAGACCGCTCGTCACCGACGCCCGCAGCGACCACTTTCCGTGTACTTCGTGCGCCTTGAAGCCGGGCCGGTCCGTCTCCACCAGGAACCCGCGCACGCGATTGTCCTCGTCCTCCACCTTGGCCCAGATCACGGCCACATCGGCAATGTTCCCGGAGGTGATCCACATCTTTTCGCCGTTCAGGATGTACGCGTCGCCGGACTTGCGAGCAGTGGTGGTCATGCCTCCAGGGTTGGAGCCAAACCCCGGCTCCGTCAGGCCGAAACAGCCCAGCTTTTCGCCGCTCGCCAGCGCCGGCAGCCAGGTATTCTTCTGTTCTTCGGAGCCGAACGTGTAGATGGGGTACATCACCAGAGCAGACTGCACGCTCACAAAACTGCGAATGCCGGAGTCGCCGCGTTCCAATTCCTGCATCACCAGCCCATACTCTACGTTTGACATCCCCGCGCAGCCAAAGCCCTGCAGGCTTGCGCCAAAAAAGCCGAGCTCACCCATCTTCGGGACCAGCTGGCGCGGGAAGCGCCCCTCGCGGAAGCACTCCTCGATGATTGGAATCAGGTTGTCTTCGACAAAATCCCGTGTGGTGCGCCGCACCAGCAGCTCGTCTTCGGTGAAACCCGGATCCAGATGTAGAAAATCTACGCCATGAAACTTGATAGCCATCGTGCACCTGCCGTTCGGGTCTGGCCCGAAACTGCAAGCGTATCAAATGGCGGCAAACTCGCGCATCACGCGGCTACTCCAGAAACTCCTTCACAAATGGATCGCCGCAGGCC
>Ga0307474_10003981_pt1 | contig 10624 bp, 9 predicted proteins | sample atmos_gasesECM1C_2_FD_203312 | JGI IMG/M metagenome (GOLD analysis project Ga0307474, IMG submission 203312) | Hardwood forest soil microbial communities from Morgan-Monroe State Forest, Indiana, United States - atmos_gasesECM1C_05 | ecosystem: Environmental > Terrestrial > Soil > Temperate...
CGGTGTGCAGTTATTTCATCGCCTATCGGTTTTATGGGTTGTTCGTCGCCAACCGGGCGCTCGGGGTCGATGGCACACGACGGACGCCTGCCGCTCGCCACAATGACGGTCTCGATTACGTCCCGACCAATCGGTACGTGCTTTACGGCCATCATTTCGCGGCGATCGCCGGCGCGGGTCCGCTGGTTGGTCCAGTGCTTGCCGCGCAAATGGGCTATCTGCCGGGCACGCTCTGGATTCTTGCTGGCGCAGTGTTTGGCGGTGCCGTCCAGGACATGACCGTGCTGTTTCTATCGACGCGGCGCGATGGTCGCTCGCTTGGCGACATCGTGCGTGCCGAGATGGGACCGGTGGCTGGCACGATCGCAGGGGTAGGCATTCTCCTGATCTGCGTCATCGTGCTTGCGGTCCTCGCTCTCGTTGTCGATAAGGCGCTGATCGGCAGTCCGTGGGGAACTTTCGCGGTGTTCTGCTCGATCCCGATCGCGCTTCTAATGGGGATCTATAGTCGGTTTATCCGCCCGGGCAGGGTCGGCGAAATGTCGCTACTCGGCTGCGTGTTGCTTCTCGCAGCGCTGATCTATGGCAAGACCGTGTCCGAGACGCCTGCGCTCGCCCAGTATTTCGATCTAAAAGGGGAGACACTCGCGCTGATAATCATCGGATACGGCTTCGTCGCATCGGTGCTGCCGGTTTGGTTGCTTCTGGCCCCGCGCGATTACCTTTCGACATTCCTTAAGATCGGCACCATCACGCTCTTGGCCGTCGGCATCATCATCGTTCGTCCCGATCTCCAGATGCCGGCCGTCACGAAGTTCGTCGACGGCAGCGGACCAGTCTGGGCTGGCAGCTTGTTCCCGTTCCTGTTCATCACCATCGCCTGCGGCGCCGTTTCCGGATGGCACGCGCTCATTTCGTCAGGGACGACACCGAAGATGATCGAGAACGAAACGCAGATCGCATTCATCGGCTATGGCGCAATGTTGATGGAATCGTTCGTCGCCATAATGGCGATGATCGGCGCGAGCATCATCCATCCCGGCGTCTATTTTGCAATGAACAGTGCTGCAGGACTGATCGGCACCACGGCTGAGCAAGCCGCACAAGTCATCTCGGCATGGGGATTCGTGGTAACCCCGGACGATATCACTCAGGTGGCCAAGGACGTCGGAGAGATCTCGATCATGTCTCGCACCGGCGGCGCACCAACGCTCGCCGTCGGCATGGCCCAGATCCTGTCGTCATTCCTTGGCGGCCGCGCCCTGATGGGCATCTGGTACCACTTCGCGATCCTGTTCGAGGCCCTGTTCATCCTCACGACAGTCGATGCCGGAACACGCGTGCTCCGGTTTATGATTCAGGATCTTGTCGGCAACGCAATTCCGGCTTTCAAACAGACTGCATCCTGGACCAACAACCTCATCGGCTCCGCGCTTTCGTGCGCGCTGTGGGGTTACTTTCTCTACGTTGGCGTGATTGATCCGTTGGGCGGGATCTGGACGCTGTGGCCCCTGTTCGGGACCGCCAACCAGATGCTGGCAGCAATCGCGTTGACGGTGTGCACCGTTGTCCTATTCAAGATGAAGCGCGAACGGTTCGCGTGGGTCACGATTGTGCCGGCCACGTGGCTCGTCGCCTGCACGACGACCGCTGGGCTCCAGAAGGTACTCAGCCCCGATCCGAACGTGGGGTTCATCAGCCACGCGCTCAGATACGGCGACGCGATCGCAGCGGGTCGGTTGTTGGCACCCGCAAAGACGCTTGGCGAGATGAGCCGGATCGTGTTCAACGACTACGTCGATGCATCGCTTGCGGCTGTGTTCGTGCTGGTGGTCGTTGCCACAGTAATCTATGGCCTGATCAATATCCGGCGAGCGTTGGGCAATCCGCAGCCGACCGCAATGGAAATCGGGCTTGCCGCGGTGGCCGCTGGAGGTAGCCATGTCTGACCTTCAGGATTTGTTCGACCGGTCCGCCAGTGCAGTGAGGGCCGCCCGTTACTGGAGCACGCGAACTGCGCGTCTGATGATCGGCGTTCCCGATTACGAGACATACGTTGCGCATCGGCAGGCGAAGCATCCCAACCAGCCGATCATGACGTATGTGGAGTTCTTCCGCGAGCGCCAGCAGGCCCGCTACGCCATCGGGAAAGGTCGGTTCAGAGGGTGCTGCTGAAAGCCAATAATAGCTTGGCTGCTGACCGCCAGCGGCTACAAGATGAGCGGGCCTGCAAACGGATTCTAACGCCCGTGCGAGCACTATCCGGTCGCACCGACGAGTGATTGAGTGGGGTTGCCGACGGCGGGCATTGGCCCATCGCGACGAATTTGGCAGGGCTCGCTCGGGTCCCCATGCGCGTAAACCGGTTTTCTCCTCAGTCGTTCGCATCCAGACCGACCGCGGCCAGTACGTCGTCACCACGGGACCCTACGCCTTCGTCCGCCATCCCGGATACACCGCGGGGATTCTGATCATAGCGGCAAGCGGACCCGCGCTCGGATCGTGGCTCGCGGCGCGCTCGTTGTGATCTTTAGCCTCCCGTTTCTGCTCTATCGCGCTATCACGGGGGATCGAATTCTTCAGGTGGAGCTTGCGGGCTATTCGGATTACGCCGCGCGGGCCCGATGGCGGTTCGTCCCGGGATTTGGTGAGAGCCAAATCTCACTTGGGAAAGCAGGCTCCTCACCAAACCGGGCCGTTGCCATCTCAGAGAGGAAGCAAGCGGGCCATGTCTGAAAGTGGCCCTTCGCGACATATTGCATCGCAACACCGATTCGATCGTTAAAGGGGCATAGCGGAAGTTGATGGGCAGCCATCTCTGCAGAGCACGACGCTTGTGACCGGATGGTAGGCCCTAGTCCAGCAACGGCCCGATATGATTTGATGCGTCGAGCAGGAATTGAGACGCGCGTGGGTGGCCGGATGTACATGTTCATTCGAAAGTACACCAAGGTTCGTTCGATTGCGGATGCTGCAGGCCGCGCCAAAAGCGGCATCTATCAGATCCTAAAGAACTCGCACGGATTCAAATCTTATTATTTGTTGGATGGGGGCAAAGGCGTCGGTGTCGCTGTGATGATATTCGAGGACCGCGAAAGCGCCAATGCGGCGAACGATAAAGTGCTGAATTTCGTTAAAGCAAGCCTGCATGACCTTCATCTTGGAGACCCCGAAATTATCGCCGGGGAAGTTTTGCTGAATATAGAATCTGAACCGTAATCGTGGCGGCGCCGGTGCGGCGGAATCGCCCTCCGGTGGGGTAGGGCCACGGCCGACAATTCAAAGCACCCGCCTTACGACGCTGCGTGCCGCTCCCTGAGCCGCGAGATCGTCATGTGGCTGACGGCATAGGAGCGCGCAATCTCGACCAGCGTCTCGTCGCCGCACGCCAGCCGCGCCAAAGCTTCCCGCTGCTGGTGCTTCGTTAATTTCGATGGCCGCCCCATATGCACGCCGGCCGCCTTGGCGCGCTTGATGCCGTCGCCGGTGCGGGCGCGAATCAGCTCGCGCCCGTTGAAGAGAAGGCAACATCCGCCCATGACGAAATGGCTTGCATGGAAAGAACCTCGCTCAGTCGGAGACCTTGTGCACGCGGAGACGCTCTTTGCGCGGAACCTGGAGGTCTCATCCATGCCCGGAGTCGTGTGCCGGCTCCCGAAGGCGACAAGCCGCACGCCGAGCATGTACGTGGACTGAACAAAGGGAGGTAGCTCTCGGCGGAAGTCGTGGAGGGACGGGCCTCACCCAAGGGAATCAGCGTTAGGCAGCCGCGGTTCGGACACGGAGCCGAAATGCTGGGTCGATCCGAATGCCAGCTGTGCGGCGGGCGATCAGCGGGACTAATCGTTCATCGTACGACGTCTGACCCGAGGGAGGAGCCCGGTGCGTTAGAGCGCATGCCGGGATCTGTGCAGGGGCGAGGAGAAATCCTCGTCCCTACCGCACCGAATCAGAAGGCGGGGGGTGGTCGACGAACCGTGGCATGCCATGAACCCATTTCCCATGATGGGGCGGATGAATCAGATCGCCTACGTGCAGTTTCTCGAAGATAGCTTCGGTACGTCCGCCACAGTCGAGCGCCATTCGGTTTGACCTGAATATGGGCCCCTGTCTTCGCCCCGGCTGCGCGGTCGGTCGCTCGTTCACCGGATGGAACGACCTGTTCATAATCTGCTGACTAATCGCGCGATCGCTTCAGCTCCACAACCATGCCGGCATGGAGACCGTCATCTATGTCCGCAAAGGCGCGGTGTCGAAGCCAGCTCCGTTTGCGCGGAAGCGGCTTCTCATCGACGAACATGGAGGAAACGATGAAGTTGTCGAAAGCCATTGGCGCGCTCGCATGCGCGCTTTATTTCCTGGCTGCCGTTGGCATACGCGCGCAGCCTGCGCCGGCAAACGTCAGTGGGGATCGCTTGGTCCATGCCGATGATGATAAGAACAACTGGTTGACCCATGGGCGAACCTACGGTGAGGAACGCTTCAGCCCTCTCGATCAAATCAACCCAGCAAGTTTGGATCGGCTGAACCTCGCTTGGCACGCCGATCTCGAAACGGAGCGCGGGCAGGAAGCGACACCCATCGTTGTCGACGGAGTGATGTACGTCAGCACCGCCTGGAGCAAAGTCTTCGCGCTTGATGCGGCGACGGGAAAGCAACGATGGGCATATGATCCGCAGGTCCCGGGGGAGTGGGCCGTTCATGCCTGCTGCGATGTGGTCAATCGAGGGGTAGCCGTCTATGACGGCAAGGTGTTCATCGGCACCCTCGATGGCCGCTTGATTGCTCTCGACTCTTCGACGGGGACGCCCGTTTGGGAAACTCTAACCATCGATCGAAGCTACCCGTATACAATCACCGGCGCTCCTCGGGTGGTGAAGGGAAAGGTCCTTATCGGAAATGGCGGAGCCGAGATGGGCGTGCGCGGGTACATCACGGCGTACGATGCGGCGACCGGAAAGCAGGTCTGGCGGTTTTACACCGTGCCGGGTGATCCCTCCAAGCCGTTCGAGAACCCGATCATGGAGATCGCCGCAAAGACCTGGTCGGGCCAATGGTGGAAGTTCGGTGGTGGCGGGACTGTTTGGGATTCGATGGCCTACGATTCCGAACTTGACCTCTTGTACATCGGTGTTGGAAACGGCAGCCCGTGGAACCAGAAGATCCGCTCCGATGGCAAGGGTGACAACCTTTTCCTTTCATCCATCGTCGCGCTGCGTCCGGATACCGGAGAATACGTGTGGCACTACCAGACAACGCCGGGAGAGTCCTGGGATTTTACTGCCACTCAGCACATGATTCTGGCCGACTTGCAGATTGACGGTCAGACCCGCAAAGTCCTGATGCAGGCGCCAAAGAACGGCTTCTTCTACGTGCTCGATCGCAAGAACGGGAAGTTGATCTCGGCCGAAAATTACGTTCCCATCAATTGGGCCACGGGGGTGGACAAGCAGACGGGGCGGCCGATCGAGGAGCCGCAGGCGCGCTTTGCGAACAACCCGAACGGCCTCTTCGTTTCGATGCCCGGGCCGACGGGCGGTCACAACTGGCAGCCCATGTCGTTCAGCCCCCGCCTGGGATTGGTCTACATTCCTGTGGTGGTGTCGGGCTTCCCGTATGCGGCTGATGCCAGCATGACCGCAGACCGCTCACAAGCCTTCAACGCCGGCGTCCAGTTTGGCGCCGCCGTTCTGCCGACTGACAAGAAGGCGCGCGACGCAGTGAAGTCTTCCTCGTTTGGTGAACTGCTGGCGTGGGATCCGATACGGCAGAAGGCCGCATGGTCAGTTCGGCACCCGGGAATCTGGAATGGCGGAGTTCTGTCGACGGCCGGAAATCTGGTGTTCCAGGGAACGCAGAGCGGCGAGATTGCGGCCTATGACGCTGCGGCCGGCACCAAGCTGTGGTCGCGCCCAACGCAAAGTGCCGTCATGGCGCCACCAATCACATACGCGATCGACGGCGAACAGTATATCGCGGTGCTAGTGGGGTTTGGCGGTGCAATTGGGCTCACTGCGGGCGAGATGTCTTTGGGAACGTTCCCGAAACCCAACAAGCCGCGGTTACTCGCCTTCAAGATAGGCGGAAATGACAAGCTCTCGCCGGACGCCGTTGTGATGACTGCACCATCGAACTCGCCGCCTCCGAAGATGGGCGATGAAAAGATGATCTCCATGGGCAACGACGCGTACCATCTTTACTGCGGGATGTGCCATGGGGTGGGGGCGGTCAGCGGCGGCGTGACACCGGACCTTCGTCATTCCAAAATGATTGGCGACCTCGATGCTTTCAACGCCGTAGTCCGCGAGGGCGTCCTGTCCTCTCGCGGCATGGCTGCGTTCGGCACGGTGCTTACGGACTCCCAAACCGAGGCAATTCGGGCCTACATCATCGATCGCGCCTACCACCCAATCCCCGAGGACGAAAATTAACGGCCTAACCTGCGGCGGATGGCTAGCATGCGGCAGGTGGGGATCCTGGATATGGCGTCCCCATCTGCTTATCGAACACTAGCTCCGGATGTGGCGGGACCGCACCAGTTGAGCGCGGCCGGGGCTGCAAGCAGTCGCCTCAAAGCGTTCAGGATCAGGCGCAAGAGAAGCCTCAGCCAGGCGAGGACGAGGCGGAGATTGGCCGACGGCGATCAGGGCGAGCGATCTGAACGGAGGCTATGCGAGAAAGATACTCGTGGCGATTTATCTTCGATGTCCAGTTCGAGAAACAAGAAAAGGAAATAGAAAGCGAGCTTGGCTGGTTGGACTGCAGGAATTGACAGAGGGGCAGGACTCTCGCATCGCTTGACGCCGACGGACCCAACGGATCAAGCGGATTGGCTACGCCAGCACGACTGGCTGGCAAAGCCGCATCAGCGAAATGTATCAGGTCTTCGGACCACGCAGGGGAGGGAAGCAGTTTCGACGTCGCGAACGAGCTAAGTCGGCAAATCGCTCATTGAGCCGGCCGACCGATTGAGCTTGAAGCGGCGCCGACCACAGCAATGGCCCCGACGTGTTCCGCGTCGGGGCCATTCAAGATCACGCCTTCCGATCCTTACCGCCCAGTCCCGCCTCACATATTGATGCCACCGTCGACGGACAGTTCTGCCCCGGTCAGATAGGATGCTTCGTCGGAAACGAGGAATAGCACCGCCTTAGCGACGTCGTCGGTCTGACCCAACCTTTTCATCGGGATCAGGTTGCGCATGAATTCGAGATGCTCAGGGGGATTACCAGAGAGCATTGGGGTATCAATCAGACCGGGAAAGACAGTATTGACGCGGATCTTGTCGTCTGCCAGATCGAGCGCGGCACAACGGCTGAGGCCTCGGATCGCCCATTTTGTGGTGGAATACGCGAAGGACTTAGGCAAGCTGCGGAGGGCCAGGCCGGAGGAGATGTTGACGATCGATCCTCCACCGCGCGCGATCATGTGCGGAATGACCGCCTTCATGCCGTGGTAGGTGCCCATCACGTTCACATCGATATGCTTTCTCAGGGAAGCAACGTCGGTATCCTTGATCGAGCGGGGGTCGTAGAGCGCCGCGCTGTTGATGAGAATGTCGATGCCGCCGAATGTCTCCAGCGCTTTGGCAACCAAGCGACTCCATTGGTCGGAATCGGAGACGTCGATCTTGAAAAAAATTGCGGATCCGCCCAGCGATTTGGCCAAAGCCTGCCCCCATTCCACGTTCAGGTCGGCGATGACGACCTTGGCTCCTTCGGCAACGAAGAGACGTGCTTCGGCAGCGCCCTGTCCGCTCGCGCCGCCCGTGACGATGGCTACTTTTCCCTTAAGCCTATCCATAGATCCTCCTTGTCCTTCATGGTTCATGACATTCTTCTTCACCAGGCGTGCCGAGGCCGCGGTCTTACCAATTCCTGTTTTGACCCCACAGGAAGCGGTCCTCGTCCCGACTCGTGTAGTCTGGGTCGAGATAGATATGCATGCGGCAGATCAGGGGGCCGCGGAACTCGAAGACGCTGCAGAAACGGCCACCTGGCGTCTCGCCGCCGCTCCACCGGCGGCCCTCTACGTCCATCCCCTGCGTCTTGCCCTCGACGACGATGACGGCGGGCGTGACTACATAGGTAAAGGTCGACAGATCGTGGCTCAACTTTGAGACGCGTTTGAATAGACCACTCGCTAGTTCGCCAAACGCGGCCTTGCCGCGGGCGATACCGAACTTCGGGAAGTAGATCTGCGCGTCCTCCGTAAAGAGGTCGACTGTGTCCGCACGCCCGGCGTCGACGCGGATGAAGTACTGTTTGGTAGTCTCCAAATGATCGAGCTCGGGGCTGTCATGCTGTGACTTAGATTCCATCGTCAACTCCTATCGAGTGAAGTAACATGTGTCGGCAAACGCATCGTTCCGCTTTCGGTGGGCATCAGGGAAGTCTCGGGCGACTCCCGTGGCACCTTCAACCACTCATTGAATGTTGTAAGATCTCGCCTTCCGGGAAGATCACGGCCGCGATGTTCTTCGCGCGGGAATAAGCGGCGGTCTCCGGCACGGTCGGCCGATGCTTGTTCGACGATTTGAAATATTCCGCCATCTTCTCCTGGAAATCATCGTAGCCGTCGTCGCCGTGCAGCCCGCACGGCTCCTCGGCATGGATGTGTTCGATTCCGAGCTTCGACAGCAGCATCGAAGCTGCGAGTCCTGCGCCACCGCAGCCAACGATTAGGACGGGAGTTTTTGTCTCCATGACGTTCCTTTAGATACTCTTGTTGCGATTCAAAGAAAAAGGCTCCTTCACCGCTTGGCGTTGGCGAAGCGGGTGTTGATCGCGCGCTAGGTATTAGGCTTTTTGTTTGTGTCCCGCCGGCTTCATCCAGCCGCCAGGTTGGATGCAAACTCCGCACCCCAGCCACTAAGTTCGTCGAGGCCCCAGCTGCGAGGCTTCATCGGGAAATGTTCGTGCCAGGGCCGCGGTTCGCATATGCCGAGCTCCGGGATGAACGTATCCATTTCCGTGTAAAGCTCGATGAGCACCTTGTCGGGGTCATGGTGATAAGCCGCCACATTGTGCCCGGCTGTGTGTCGAGTCGGCCCCCAAAAAAGCTTTACGCCTGCAGCGCGCAGTGTATCGGCGGCGACGGCGTGGTGCCCGTTATCCTTGAGTTCGAACGCGATGTGATGGATCCGCGACTCCGGTACGTTCAGGATGTTGACGACATGATGCTCGCGGTTGCGAAACTGCCTGATCCGCTGATCTGGCTGACGTGGGTCGCCGCCGCCACCACGCGGCTTTCGCGATGACGGCGAAGTCATAAGGCCGATGCACGTCAGACTTCACGGCGCCTTCAGGGTCGGAGAACGTGTTGTGTTGGCGCGACAACTTCATAATGCGCACAATCCGTTGCGTGAGACGATTATCCGTTACCGATTTCATCCCCGTTACGGGCAAACGGTTATCGTAACCAGTCGCAATCGCCGTGGTAACGAAGTCGCTGTGACCATCCGTCAGCCCGATGGCACGCTGGCGCATCTGCCGATCTGGATGACGGAGGGTTCGGCGGAGGCAATGGCGGTGACGGAGATTCCACTTCTGCCGCTGGCGCATCTGCGTGAGCTCCGTCTCGAGCTCGATACCTGCCTAAGCTTGTTGCGCGGCGATTCCCGTCGTGAAGGAGACAAGCATGACACGTCGGCAACAATGTCAGCGCCAACCCGACCTCTTTGTGCCCAAGGCGCCACTGGTACCGATGACGGCGTCCGAGCGGGCAAAGCTATTGCCACTGGTGAGCGCGCTCCTATCGGAAACGCGCAGCGCCGTCGCCATGACGGAGGCAGACGATGAAGATCACGCCTGACCATCTGGCGCGGGGCGCCTTCATCTATATTCGACAATCCACCGTCGACCAGCTTGCCAACAATCACGAGAGCCGACGGCGTCAATATGGCCTTGCCGACCGTGCTCGTGCTCTCGGCTGGACGGATGTGACGGTCATTGATGACGATCTCGGCCGCTCGGGTTCGGGCGTCAGCCGCCCGGGATTCGAGAGGTTGCTTGCAGCGATCTGCGAAGGCCGCGTTGGTGCCGTGTTTGCCATCGAGGCGTCGCGCCTGGCGCGCAACGGACGCGACTGGCACACTCTGATCGAATTCTGCGGCTTGGTCGGCACGGTGATCGTCGATGAGGATGGAACGTATGAACCCCGCCATCCAAACGACCGGCTATTGCTGGGCATGAAAGGGACGATGAGCGAGCTCGAACTATCGCTCCTGCGGGCCCGTTCGATGGAAGCCCTGAAGCAGAAGGCACGACGGGGCGAGCTATTTTTCTCGGTAGCCATTGGCTATGTAAAAGTGGGTCGCGACAAAATCGAAATGGATCCCGACCTGCGCGTGCGTGAGGCGATTGGGCTGGTCTTCACCCGGTTTGCCGAGATGCAAAGCATCCGCCAAGTATTTTTGTCGCTTCGAGGTGACCAGATCGCGCTGCCGTATATCGACCCCAAAGCCTCGGGACAACATCAGGTGCTGTGGAAGCTACCGGTCTACTCGACGGTGAGCAATCTTCTCACCAACCCTGTTTATGCCGGTGCTTACGCCTTTGGCCGAACCGGAAGTCGGATGATAATCGAAAATGGCCGCAAGCGAACCGTTCGCGGCCGCCGCAAA
>Ga0307474_10003982_pt1 | contig 10624 bp, 9 predicted proteins | sample atmos_gasesECM1C_2_FD_203312 | JGI IMG/M metagenome (GOLD analysis project Ga0307474, IMG submission 203312) | Hardwood forest soil microbial communities from Morgan-Monroe State Forest, Indiana, United States - atmos_gasesECM1C_05 | ecosystem: Environmental > Terrestrial > Soil > Temperate...
TGTTTGCCCTACACAACCGCCCTCCCTCTTTTTGGGGGTGGTTTGGGTTGGGGCACATGCGTGGCGTAGCTCGCCGCACCTCACCCTTCGAGACGCGCGCAAGAGCGCGCTCCTCAGGATGAGGCAAACTCGGGATTGTCCCTCTTGGTGAGGAGCGCGGCATCGCCGTGCGTCTCGAACCATGAGGCCCGGCTAAACCTTAACTGCTCACAGCATGCTGGGCAGGATGCGATCCGGCGGTTTGTGATTGTCGAGGAAGGTGCGGATATTGATGATCACCTTCTCGCCCATCTCGACGCGGCCTTCGATGGTGGCTGAGCCCATGTGCGGCAGCAGCGTCACCTTGCCGGCCTTTGCAAGCCGCACCAGTTTTGGGCTGACCGCGGGTTCGTGCTCGAACACGTCGAGGCCGGCGCCCGCGATCTCGCCGCTTTCGATCAGCTTGGTCAGTGTTTCTTCGTCGATCACCTCGCCGCGCGCGGTGTTGACGATGTAGGCGTCCTTTCGGATCAGCTTCAGCCGCCGCGCCGACAACAGATGGAAAGTTGCCGGCGTGTGCGGACAGTTCACCGAGATGATGTCCATCCGCGCCAGCATCTGGTCGAGGCTTTCCCAATAGGTCGCGCCGAGTTCTTCGGCGATATGCGGGGCGACCGGCCTGCGGTTGTGATAGTGGATTTGCAGGCCGAAGGCGTGCGCGCGGCGCGCCACCGCCTGTCCGATCCGGCCCATGCCGACGATGCCGAGCCGTTTGCCGCCGAGGCGATGGCCGAGCATCCAGGTCGGCGACCAGCCGGCCCAGTTCTTGCCGTCGGTGAGGATGGAAGCGCCCTCGATCATCCGGCGCGGCACCGCCAGGATCAGCCCCATGGTCATGTCGGCGGTATCTTCGGTCAAAACTTTTGGCGTGTTGGTTACCGTGATCCCGCGCGCATGCGCCGCGGCGACATCGATATTGTCGACGCCGTTGCCGAAATTCGCGATCAGCTTCAGCTTGCCGTCGGCCTGCTTGAGCAACTCTTCGCTGATATGGTCGGTGACGGTGGGAACCAGGACATCGGCAGTGCGGACAGCGTCGGCAAGCTGTTCGCTCGTCAGCGGCGTGTCGTCGAGATTGAGCCGCGCGTCGAACAATTCGCGCATCCGGGTCTCGATCGAATCCGGCAGCTTGCGCGTGACCACGACGAGAGGCTTCTTCTTAACCGACATCTCCTGCCCTCGTGAGGTGTTCAGACCTCATTAACCTGTGTGTTCGACACTGCGGCTTGCCACGTAGTCCGGGCGTTTCCGTAATGCCTCCCGGCGGGCTTGTGTCTGGCCGTTCGGTCCTCTCTAGCAGAAGACCGGGCCAAAACAAGAACCCGCGAGATGGGGCCGGAACTTAAAGCTCGGCGAGCGGGTCGGCAGCGGGGTTTGGGTGGGCGGTTCGAAGAATTCGAGCCGTTGGGTGTCGGCAGGAGACGTGTTGATGGGGTTGGGGCGTTTTTGTTCGCGGGTGCTTTTTGTCTGCCTGCTGTGTGTTTCGGCGATCGCTGGCGCTTCAGCCAAGGATTCCGCGCCAACCACCAGCGGCCTTCCAGTACCGCGTTATGTCAGTCTTAAATCCGACCATGTGAATGTCCGCGCCGGTCCGACCAAGGACAACGATGTCGCGTGGGTCTATACGCGCTCAGGGTTGCCGGTCGAGATCACCGCCGAGTTCGAGAACTGGCGCCGGGTGCGCGATTCCGAAGGCTCTGAGGGGTGGGTCTATCACTCGCTGCTGTCAGGCCGTCGCACCGCTGTCATCACGATGAAGAACAAGGACGACCTCGCCGCACTCTACGAGCGGGCCGATGCGATGAGCGCTGTCGCCGCCCGCCTGCAAGCCGGCGTCGTCGCGCAGGTCAAGCACTGCGCCGCCGGTTGGTGCCGTGTCGCAGGCAATGGCTTCGATGGCTGGATCGAGCAGCAGCGGCTCTGGGGCGTCTACGCCGACGAGAAGGTGGAGTGACGCTCCTCATCCCGAGGAGCCGCGATAGTGGCGTCTCGAGGGATGGTTCGGGGCCTCATGGTTCGAGACGCGCAAAAGAAGCACTCCTCACCATGAGGAATTGACATCACAGCAAACGGAAAAGAACTCAGCGCTTCTTGCGCAGGCGGACGACCATGTCGATCCGCGCGATCTCGTAGCCCTCGGGCACTTCGGGCATCTTCTGCAACACCAGATGCGGGTCTTCGATATCGACCAGCTCGTGGTTGTTCTCGAGATAGAAATGATGATGCGCCGACACGTTGGTGTCGAAATAGGTCTTGGTGCCGTCGACGCTGACCTGGCGCAAGAGGCCCGCATCGGTGAGCTGGTTGAGCGTGTTGTAGACGGTCGCAAGCGACACCGGAACCTTGGCGAGCGTCGCTTCTTCGTAGAGCATTTCGGCAGTCAGGTGGCGGGCGCCCTTGCCGAACAACAGCCAGCCCAATGCCATCCGCTGGCGGGTCGGCCGCAGGCCCGCTGCCTGCAGCATTTCATTGACATCGTGCCACGGACAGCCAGTCAGCGCCGGCTCGCGCCCGGTCGCCCGAGGCTCTGAACCCGCCGCTTCGTCGTTCATAACTGGTCCGTCGTCGCTCATTTCAAGGTCAGACTCTGTAAACAACCACGATATTCCGTCGACATATAAGGAGGATCGGCCGCAGATGCAAGTTTTTCGCAACTAGACCGATTCCAGGGTAAAGGCCCGCAAGGCTTGTCCCAAGCGGCTATTTGCCTCGGTCGCAAGCTTTGCCCCCTGCACGCCCTGTGATAGAGAGCGCGAACTTTTCGGTTAGCACCGGATTGGCATTGGCATAAGCCCGTACCCGCGGGGGCTCCCGGCCTGCGGAGTTCAGGGCCAATCCGCTAAAAAGGCGCTGATTCCGCTCTTCAGCGGGGTCGTTTCGTCCCAACGCTTGATCGGGACTTTTGACAAAGGCTGGCACCATGCTGGATCGGCGCAGCGGCTATGAATACGAGGATTTGCTGGCATGCGCCCGCGGCGAACTGTTTGGTCCGGGCAATGCCCAGTTGCCACTGCCGCCGATGCTGATGTTCGACCGCATCACTGAAATTACCGAAACCGGCGGGGAATATGGCAAGGGCCTGATCCGCGCGGAACTCGATGTTAAGCCGGATCTCTGGTTCTTCGGCTGCCATTTCAAGAACGATCCTGTGATGCCCGGGTGTCTCGGTCTCGATGCGATGTGGCAGATGGTCGGCTTCTTTCTCGGCTGGACCGGTGGCGAGGGGCGGGGCAGGGCGCTTGGATTGGGCGACCTGAAGTTTTCCGGCCAGATTATGCCGAACGTCCGCAAGATTGTGTACAACGTCGACATCAAGCGCGTGATGCGCCTAAAGCTCTGGCTTGGCATCGCCGATGGCTGGCTTTCGGCTGATGACGAGATTATCTATCGCGCCAAGGATTTGAGAGTGGGGCTCGTGAAGCAAGGTGCCACCTTGCCTGGAGCGTAGATTGCGCGCTGCGGCCGATCGAGCGGCACCGGACGCAGGCCTTCACAAGGAACGGAAACGACAGGTGAGGCGATCATGAGACGGGTTGTGATCACGGGGATGGGCATTGTCTCATCGATCGGGAACAACACCCAGGAAGTGCTTTCGAGCCTTCACGAGGCGAAGTCCGGAATTAGCCGTGCAGAGAAATACGCCGAACTCGGTTTCCGCTCGCAGGTGCAGGGAGCGCCGACACTCGATCCGTCAAGCGTGATCGACCGCCGCGCGATGCGCTTCCTCGGCGAAGGGGCCGCGTGGAATCACGTCGCGATGGAGCAGGCGATCCAGGACTCCGGTCTCGAGCCGTCGGACGTCTCCAATGTCCGCACCGGCATCATCATGGGTTCGGGCGGCCCGTCGACACGCACGCTGGTGGAGGCCGCCGACACTGCGCGAACCAAGGGACCGAAGCGCGTCGGACCTTTTGCGGTGCCGAAGGGCATGTCGTCGACCGCTTCTGCCACGCTTGCGACCTGGTTCAAGATCAAGGGCGTGAACTATTCGATCTCTTCGGCCTGCGCGACCTCCAATCATTGCATCGGCAATGCCTACGAGACCATTCAGATCGGCAAGCAGGATGTGATCTTTGCCGGCGGCTGCGAGGAACTCGACTGGAGCCTGTCGGTGCTGTTCGACGCGATGGGCGCGATGTCGTCGAAGTATAACGATACGCCTTCGACCGCCTCGCGGCCCTATGACGTCAACCGCGACGGTTTTGTCATTGCCGGCGGTGCCGGCGTGGTGGTGCTGGAAGAGCTCGAGCGCGCCAAGGCGCGCGGCGCGCGCATCTACGGCGAAATCGTCGGCTACGGTGCAACCTCGGACGGCTACGACATGGTCGCGCCGTCCGGTGAAGGCGCGGAGCGCTGCATGCGGATGGCGATGTCTACGGTCAACACCAGGATCGACTACATCAATCCCCACGCCACCTCGACGCCGGCCGGCGATCCGCCGGAGATCGAGGCTATCCGCAAGGTGTTCGGCACCGGCGACAAGTGCCCGCCGATTTCCGCGACCAAGGCGCTGACCGGGCATTCGCTCGGCGCGACCGGGGTGCAGGAAGCGATCTATTCGCTATTGATGATGAACAACGGCTTCATCTGCGAAAGCGCCCATATCAACGAACTCGATCCGGTCTTCGCCGACATGCCGATCGTTCGCAAGCGCATCGACAACGCCAGGATCGGCGCGGTCCTGTCGAATTCCTTCGGCTTCGGCGGCACCAACGCAACGCTGGTGTTCAAGCGGCTGGATGCTTGATATCGTCCCGACCTCCCGTTGATCGAAGCGGGCTGCGTATGGCGATTTTGCGACAATCCGAAATGGAGTGGGCATGATTATCGAACCGCGCGTGCGAGGCTTCATCTGCACGACGGCGCATCCTGTCGGTTGCCTCAGAAATGTCCGCGACCAGATCGCTTATGTTCTCGGCAAGGGAGCCATTCCGGACTGCCCCAAGCGGGTCGCCGTGCTCGGATGTTCGACGGGCTATGGTCTTGCGAGCCGCATTGTCGCGACCTTCGCGGGTGGCGCGGAGACCATCGGCGTGTCGCTCGAGCGCGAGCCCACAGCCAACCGAACGGGCAGCGCCGGCTGGTACAACAACCGCGCATTCGAGATCGAGGCTGGAAAGATCGGACGATCTCCGCTCACGCTGGAGGGCGACGCCTTCTCCGATGAGATGAAGACAACCTTCATCGACCGTGTGCGCGAAAAATTCGGACAGCTGGACATGCTGGTCTACAGCATGGCCGCTCCGGTCCGCACCGATCCGCAAACGGGCAAGACCTATCGCTCGGCGATCAAGCCGCTCGGCGCGCCCGTCGAAATCAAGACCCTCAACACTGAAACCGGCGAGGTGTTCGAGACGACCATTACGCCGGCGAGTGAGGATGAAGCGGCCGCAACGGTTGCGGTGATGGGTGGCGAGGACTGGAAGCGCTGGATCGACCAGCTGGCGGACGCCGAAGTCCTGGCGCCCGGCTTCCGGACGCTCAACTACACCTATATCGGCAGCGAACTGACCTGGCCGATCTACTGGAACGGCACACTGGGTCGCGCCAAGGTCGATCTCGATCGCAAGGCGGAAGAAATCCGCGGCCGGCTCGGCCAGGACGCGGCCCGCGTGGTCGCGCTGAAGGCCGTGGTCACCCAGGCGAGTTCGGCCATTCCGGTGGTGCCGCTCTATGGAACGGTGCTGTTCAAGGTCATGAAGCAATTCGGGCTCGATGAAGGATGCATCGAACAGATCGATCGGCTGTTCCGGACGCGCCTTGGCAAGCATGCCGAAGTCGACGATGCGCAGCGCCTCAGGCTTGACGATTGGGAGTTGTCGCCCAAGGTGCAGGCCGAGGTGTCGCGGCGATGGCCGCTGCTCTCCACGGAAACCCTCGGCGAATTGGCCGACCTTGCCGAATACAGGAGCCAATTCCTTCGCCTGTTCGGATTTGGCATTGACGGCGTCGACTACGCACAGGACATCGATCCGCGCGTCGTCCCGGGTTAAATCACGCCGCGCAGCGCATGATCCGAAAAAGTGGGAACCGGTTTTTCGAAAAGATCATGCGCAAGACAATAGTCAGCCCATGACCAGTGCACCGGCACGCTGAAAGGCCGGCCGCGCCGCGCATCGGTCGAGATAGCGGTCGAATGACGGCCGCGTCGGCACCATCTTGAACAGCCGGATCGAGAAATTCAGTCCGGATCCGATCACGATATCGGCGGCGGAAAAATTCTCGCCGAGAATCCACGGTCCTTTTTCGAGCGCCGCATCGAGCACGTCGTAGACGCGCGTGGCGTCGCCCCAGCCGGCGGCAACCGGGTTCATCTCGATCTTGGTGGCGACCTGCACCATCGCGGGCTCGACGCAACCCGGTCCGAAGAACAGCCAGTAAAGATATTTCGCACGCAGGGGATCGCCGGGCGGCGGCGCGAGCTTTGCTTCCGGATAGCGCTCGGCCACATAGGCGCAGATCGCAGCGGCTTCCGCCAGCGTCGCCTCGCCGTCGCTGAGTGCCGGCACCTTGCCCATCGGATTGATGGCGAGATATTCAGCTGTCTTCTGCGCGCCTTTTGAAATGTCGGTCAGTACGCGCTCATAGGGCTGGCCGGTTTCTTCCATCAGCCAGAGCGCGGAAAACGATCGCGATCGCGGCGACCAATAGAGTTTCATCATGATGTCGCGTCCCTCTTCCATCGATAGTATTTCATTATTCGGTCGGTCTTGGGCCCGACCGCTTCGCACTCGCAGACAAGACCTTCGCGCTCATAGTCGGCGACAAAAAGGCGTTAGCCGTTTTCAACGCCGGTGGTCATGCGCGTGCGGAGATTCATGCCGTGAGCCGGCGCGGCGCGCTCACCTGCCGCTCGCGCACCTTGCCGGCCGCGAGGCAAACGACTTCGGAGATCTGCTGAAGCTGCTGCGCCAGCGGGCTGGTCTTGCGCCAGACCATGCCGATGGTGCGCGATGGCTGCGGATTCTTGAACCGCGCGACCGACACCGACGCCGAGCGCGTCTCGACATCGACCGCCATCTCCGGAATCAGCGTCACGCCGATGCCGGCACCGACCATCTGGACCAGCGTCGACAGCGAGCTAGCATCCAGCATTTCCCGCGGCGGCGACATCTGCATGTTGCAGAACGACAATGCCTGATCGCGAAAGCAATGCCCCTCTTCCAGAAGCAACAGTTTCATTTCGCGCAACATCTGCCGGCTCGGCACCGGCGTGCCCTCGTGCTCGCCCGGCCGCACCAGCAGGAAATGTTCCTTGAACAGTGCGATCTCGGTGAGCGACGGCTCGGATACGGGCAGTGCCACGATCGCGGTATCAAGCCGCCCTTCCGCCACTTCCTTGATCAGCCTCGGCGTCAACGTCTCGCGGACGTGAATATCGAGTTCGGGATGCAGGCGCGCCAGGTTTTCGATGACCTTGGGCAACAGATAAGGCGCGATTGTCGGAATCATGCCGACGCGCAGCCGCCCCGACAGGCGATCGCGCGAGGCGCGCGCAAAATCGCCGAGTTCATCGATCGAGCGCAGGATGTCGCGGACGCGCGGCAGCAACTCTTCGCCGAATTTCGTCAGCGCCACCTGTCGCGCGCTGCGCTCGAGCAGCACGCCGCCGAGCGCCTTCTCCATGTCCTTGATCTGCATCGACAGCGCCGGCTGCGAGACCGCGCAGGCCTCCGCCGCGCGCCCGAAATGGCCGTGACGGGCGAGCGCCTCGAAGTAGCGAAGCTGCCGCATTGTGACGTTGATCATCAGATAATCCTATCGCTGTCATCATTAAACTGTATTTTACCTGATGAAAAGGACTGCGTAGAGTAGAAGCAGCCGGCTTTACGAAGCGGAACTCCCAAAACCACAAGAGGAGACGATCATGGACGACAAAACGAAGTGCCCATTTACGGGAACACGCGGACACACCAACCGCGACTGGTGGCCGGATACGCTGGACATTTCCGTTCTTCACCGCAATTCCACGTTGTCCGATCCGATGGGCAAGGCGTTCGACTACGCCAAGGAGTTCAAGTCCCTCGACCTCAACGCGGTCGTGAAGGACCTGCATGCGTTGATGACGACGTCGCAGGAATGGTGGCCGGCCGACTTCGGCCACTATGGCGGCTTGATGATCCGCATGGCCTGGCACAGCGCGGGCACCTATCGCATCACCGATGGCCGCGGCGGCGCCGGCGCCGGTCAGCAGCGTTTTGCGCCGCTCAATAGCTGGCCTGACAACGCCAACCTCGACAAGGCGCGCCGGTTGCTGTGGCCGATCAAGCAGAAATACGGCCGCAAGATCTCGTGGGCCGACCTGATGATTCTCGCCGGCAATGTCGCGCTGGAATCGATGGGCTTCAAGACGTTCGGCTTCGCGGGTGGCCGCGCCGACGTCTGGGAGCCGGAAGAACTCTACTGGGGTCCCGAAGGCACCTGGCTCGGCGACGAGCGCTATTCTGGCGAGCGTCAACTCGCGGAGCCGCTCGGCGCCGTGCAAATGGGCCTCATCTACGTCAATCCGGAAGGACCGAACGGCAATCCTGATCCGCTCGCTGCGGCAAAGGACATCCGCGAAACCTTCTTCCGCATGGCGATGAACGACGAAGAAACCGTGGCGCTGATTGCCGGCGGCCACTCCTTCGGCAAGGCCCATGGCGCCGGCGATCCGTCGCTGGTCGGAGCGGCTCCGGAAGGTGGTGCGCTTGAAGATCAAGGCCTGGGTTGGAAGAGCACGCACGGCACGGGCGTCGGAGCGCACGCGATCACCGGCGGACCGGAAGTCACCTGGACCCAGACGCCGACGAAGTGGAGCAACGCGTTCTTCGAGAACCTGTTCAAGTATGAGTGGGAGCTGACCAAGAGCCCGGCCGGCGCCAAGCAGTGGAAGGCGAAGAATGCCGAAGCCACGATTCCCGACGCCTTCGACAAATCGAAAAAGCATGTGCCGACCATGCTGACCACCGACCTGTCGCTGCGCTTCGATCCGGCCTACGAGAAGATCTCGCGGCGGTTCCTCGCGAATCCGGATCAGTTCGCCGACGCCTTCGCTCGCGCCTGGTTCAAGCTGACCCATCGCGACATGGGCCCGGTCGCGCGCTACCTCGGCCCGCTGGTGCCGAAGGAAACGCTGATCTGGCAGGATCCGGTTCCTGCCGTCGATCATCCGCTGATCGGTGAAGCGGACATCGTTGCACTGAAGACGAAGATCCTCGGCTCGGGCCTGTCGGTATCGCAGCTTGTCTCGACCGCATGGGCGTCGGCCTCGACTTTCCGCGGCTCCGACAGGCGCGGCGGTGCGAATGGTGCACGCATTCGTCTTAGCCCGCAGAAGGATTGGGACGTCAACCAGCCGGCCGAGCTCAAGGCCGTTCTGAGCAAACTCGAAGCGATCCAGAAGGACTCGGCCAAGAAGGTGTCGCTCGCCGACCTGATCGTTCTCGGCGGCGTTGCGGCGGTCGAGAAAGCGGCCAAGGACGCCGGCGTCGACGTGAAGGTGCCGTTCACACCGGGTCGCGCGGATGCGTCGCAGGATCAGACCGATGTGGAGTCCTTCGCGCCGCTAGAGCCGCGCGCCGACGGCTTCCGCAACTACACCAACAGCAAGAAGCATCAGTTCATGGCGCCTGAAGAGGCGCTGGTGGATCGGGCGCAACTCTTGAAGTTGACGGGCCCCGAGATGACGGCGCTCGTCGGCGGCCTGCGCGTGCTCGGCGCCAATGCGGGCGGATCGAAGCATGGCGTCTTCACCCAAAAGCCGGGGACGCTCAGCAACGACTTCTTCGTCAACCTGCTCGACATGGCGACCGTCTGGCAGCTGGCGGCCGACGGCACCTATGTGGCCCACGATCGCAAGACCAAGGCAGCCAAGTGGACCGGCACGCGCGTCGACCTGATTTTCGGCTCGCACGCGCAGCTCCGTGCCTTTGCGGAAGTCTATGCAAGCGCAGACGCGAAGCAGACGTTCGTGCACGACTTCGTGGCCGCCTGGACCAAAGTCATGAACGCGGATCGCTTCGACCTCGCGGCGTAATTGTCTTTTGTCGTCCCCCGCGCAGGCGGGGGACCCAGTATGCCGGGGCCTATCGTTTCAAATATGGAGCCTCTGGAATACTGGATCGCCCGGTCGAGCCGGGCGATGACAGAGAATGAGATGTCCAAAACAAAAGGGCGGCTGAAAAGCCGCCCTTTTTCATTTGCGTCTTATAGCGAGTTTACTCGCCGGCGGCCTGCGCGGGCGCGGGTTCGCCCTTATCGGCCTTGTGCTTGCCCTCGAGGTCTTCACCGGTGGTCTGATCGACCGCCTTCATCGACAGGCGCGTCTTGCCGCGATCGTCGAAGCCGAGCAGCTTGACCTTGACCTTGTCGCCTTCCTTGACGACATCGGAGGTCTTCTGCACGCGGCTCGAGGCGAGTTGGCTGATGTGGACGAGGCCGTCCTTGGCGCCGAAGAAGTTCACGAAGGCGCCGAACTCCATCACCTTGACCACGGTGCCCTCGTAGATCTGGCCGACTTCCGGATCGGAAGCGATCGACTTGATCCACTTGATAGCGGCCTTCATTGCCTCGCCGTCGTTGGAGGCGACCTTCACGGTGCCGT
>Ga0307474_10003983_pt1 | contig 10624 bp, 12 predicted proteins | sample atmos_gasesECM1C_2_FD_203312 | JGI IMG/M metagenome (GOLD analysis project Ga0307474, IMG submission 203312) | Hardwood forest soil microbial communities from Morgan-Monroe State Forest, Indiana, United States - atmos_gasesECM1C_05 | ecosystem: Environmental > Terrestrial > Soil > Temperate...
CGGCACGTCATCGAGCACGATGGTGAGCGCGCCATGCACGTTGGGATCGAGCACGACGTTCAGGCCGCTGATTTCGTGGATCAGCCGGAAGAAATCCTTGAGGTCCACGTCTTTGAGGTTCACCGAGATCGGTTCGCCTGTGTATTTCGGCCCGGTCGCAGCGGATTGCTGTCCGGCCTGAGCCTTCTGCTCCGCCGCCAGATTGACCGCAGGCGTGATCGTGTTGGTGGTGTTCTGAGCCTGGGCGGCGTGAGCGCTTACGGGAATCAGTTCGGCGGCCGTCTTGTCCGAGAACCGCGCCGCAGCTTCCTGGGCGCGAACCGTGGGCTCGGCGGAATCCTGGGTCTTCGCTTCGTTCCTGGCCTGGTAAGAAGGCTCGACAAAGACATAGTCGGTGGGCGAAGCGGGATTCTTAGCAACGGGCTCGGTGTCCGACTTGGGATCGGGCTGCGCAGCCACAGTGGTGCTCTGAGGAGCAGCCTTGGCCACTGCATCTGTATGCAGAGTCAGAACCAGCTTCCCCGCCGGGCCCGGCGTCAACTCGTAGGCGCAAGCCTTGTCGAGGTCAACGACGACGCGAGTGTGATGTGCCTGGCGGTCCATGCCAATTCGTACACTCTTGACCCCAGCCGCGTCCACCGCGATGCGGCTCTGTCCGGTCGCCATCAAGGTCTCCGGCAGATCCACCACCACGCGAGCGGGTGAGTCCAGTGTGCTGAGCTTCGGCGTGAGAGTGCCCTTGGAGCTCATCTCGACCCGGATGTCGTCCGTACCCCGGACTACGTTGACTCGATCGAGCTGGCTCGGTGTTTGTGCGGCCGCAGCCACCACCAACAGCAGCAACGATACGAAGATGGTTACTTGTTGCTTTCGCATTTCGCCTCTCCCCAACTCGCGGGCCAGGCCCGCGTGTCCTTCTGAAAACTTGATTTTCGGCGCTCCGGTCTCCGGTTCGCCGTCCTGCCTTAGACTGCTGGCGTAAAGATTCTCTTCACCACTTCCCGCGTGAAGGACTTACCCAGCTTGTCCTGGATCGTCTCCTGGAACACAACCGAGTCGCCAGTGATCTTCACCACGTAGCCGTTGAATACGGGGTCGTTCTCCCGCAGAAAATAAGCCTTATTCAAATTGTTGGTTACGACGGCGATGAAGCCACTATCAGACTTCACCACGCCGCGCAGATTGATGGCGCCAATCTCGAGGCACTTCTTGCCCGTGGAGCAGCCCGAACCGTTCTGCTGCACAACCGGGCTGAAGAAAGGATCGCGTTTGCCGCTCATCGCCCACTTCTTCTCTTCGTTGGGTTTGGGAGCAACCGCCGCCGGAGCCTTCACCGCAACCGCGACCGGTGCGGGTGCAGCCGGAGCGGCGATTTTGGTCACTGGTGAAGCCTTGGCTTGCACTTTGGCATCGGGCTTGGTGGCAGGTACTTCCGGCTTCCCTGGAGCTTTCACAACTGCGACCTTCGGAGCTGCGCCCGGCTTTGCCCCTGCCGGCTGAGGTGCCGGTACGACTGCCTTGGCTGCTGTTGCCGGTGCGGCTTTCACCGCGGTTGCGGGAGCGGCCGCCTTCGCTGACGGAACTGGAAGCGCTGCCTTAATTGGAGCAGCGGGAACGGTCTTCGCCACGCTGGGAGCAGCACCCTCAGGATGCAGGGTCAGAATTACTTTGCCGGCCGAACCTGGCGTTAACTCAAAGGCCAAGGGCTTTTCCAGGTCGATCACAACGCTGGTGGTCGGCGGAGTCTTGCCGTCCATGCCGATGCGGACACCTTTCACTCCGGCGCTGCCGACGGAAATCTTGGTTTGCGAACTTGCAATAACCGTCTCGGGCAGTTCCACGAGAACGCGGTCCGGAGACTTCAGCTTGCTGAGTCTGGGCGTGACCGGCTGGGTGGAGCTGATTTCGATCTGGACATTGTCCTCTCCCGGAACCACGCTCACGCGCTTGAGCTGGTTGTGCTGCGAGGAAGCCTGGTCTGGCGTCGCTGCCGGAACGGGCTTTGGCGCCGAAGCTGGCTTCGCCACCGGGGCCGGCTTGGACGACGGAATCGTCGCGGGCTTCACCGCCGGAGCGGGAGCGCCGGGCACCGGCTTAGCTTTCGCTGGAGCGGCGGCCGCGGGAGCCGGGTTGGAATCGTTGGCCTGCTTTTGCTGCAGCGATTTTGCCGTGCTGCGCGCGGTATCGATGGCGTCCGGGTTCTGTGCCCAGGCCCCGCCCGCCATCATTGCCATTGCCAGAATGCCTGTCGTCAGCTTCATAGCCATCCCTACTTCGCGGCCGGCGTTCCGGGCTTTGCCCCGGCGCCAGCTGCTGAAGGTTGCAAATCGTGACTGAAGTATGTGGTCGCGGTGAAAGTCGCTACAACGCTCTCATCGGGCGCGTACTGGTACGTGTGCTTGACTTTCGCGTCGCCTGGCTTCTTTGTGCTTGCCACCAGCAAGCCGTTGATGTTGACAATCCGCTCCAATTTGCTCACCTGATCAAAGAACTTAAGGACCGCGTAGTAGCGCCCGTCGAGTTCCATATCGAACGGGACCTCCGTGTAGTACTGCTGGGACTTGACGTCCTTGGCGGAATAGCGCCTTAACCATACGCCAGCCTTCTGGGCCTCGGCGTCGAGCATGGTCATGAAACCGTCGACCTGCTTCTCATCGGGAACAATGCGTTGCTCGATCTCAAGCTGCTGCTTGAGCTCGGCTAGTTGCTGTTCCATTTGTTTCAGCTTGGGCCGGTAAGACTCGAGTTCGTTGTTTTCCTTAACTTTGTCTTCGAGGGCATGCTGTGCGGCGGCATTGCCGTCGTTCTGACTCTTGAACAGTGTGAAGTATAGAGCTGCCGTCACGACCGCGCCCCCGAGGATCACCGTGCCCCACTGCTTGATGCCCGACATTTCGCTAAAAGTCATCGCCATAGGTCTGCCTCTACGACTTTCCCTTCTCGCAAGTCAGCGTGAACTGAAACGCCTGCATATCCTTGATCTTTTCGTCCTGATAGGTTTCTTTGATTTCCACGGTCTTGAAATATCCCGTCTTCTGCAGGTTCGCGATAAGGTTGGCCACCGCGTCGGTGCTCAGAGCGGTTCCCTCCAGGCTTACGCTCGGACCAGTGTCGTCCATCTTGCTCAGCCAAACGGCTTCAGTGTTATTCACCGTTTCTCCCAGCATGGCCATCAGGGCGACGGGACCGCCCGACTGGCTGGCGCTCGCGCGCAGCCCGTCGATCACGTCGACACGCCGCTTGTAGTTGTCCGCCTGTCTCTGCCTCTCCAGGAAGCGCGCTTTCACGTCGGCCAGTTCGCGGTTTTTTTGCTCGGCAATCTTCATGTTTGCGGCGATCGCTTTCGCTTGATGATCCAACCGGTACCAGTAGCCGAGATTAAACAATCCGACAACGACTAGTACCACCAGAATCTTCAGCTTGGGCGAGCCCATATCGCCCATTTCCATCGTGGGCATCGATGGACCGCCGCCGCCACCGCGCTTGTTTTTGCCCTTGGAATTTTCGAGCAGGTTGATTTTGATCATAGAGAGTCAAAGCTCCTCAGGGCCAAGCCCACCGCCACTGCCATCTGGCCGGGATTCTGCTCCACCAGGTCCGCCCCGTGTCCTTCGACTGGCGGCGTAACCCGCTGGAACGGATTCAACAACTCCACCGGCATGGAGAACTCCTGCCGCAACGCTTCTACCAGGCCCGGCACTTTCGACGACCCGCCCGCCAGGTAGATCTTTTCGATGTGCTCACCGGCCGCGCTGGCCCGGAAGAAATCGAAGGTTTTCTGAATTTCCAACACGATGATCTCGGTGACCTGCTGCAGGATCGGCTGCTTCGCGTCCTCGCTCACCGTGCCCACTTTCTTGCCCAGCTTCAGTGACTCGGCATCTTCAAAGCTCAGATCCAGTTCCTTCTGCAGCGAGTCGGTGTACTGATGGCCGCCGACGCTGACATCGCGCGGGAACAGGGGGGTCGTGCCCTTCACGATGTTGATGTTCATCACGCTGGCTCCGAGATTTAAGAGTGCGACTACCTGTCCCGGGGCCGGCTGGTAGTTGTACTCGTAGCAGTTCTGCAGGGCCAACGCGTCGATGTCCACAATAGCCGGGGTGCGTCCCGACATCGAGAGTACGTTGGTGTAGTTCAGAATCTTGTCCTTCTTGACTGCGACCAGCAGGACGTCCATCTGCGGGCTGCCTACTTCGTCGGAGAGAATCTGGTAGTCAAGACTCACATCGGCCAAATCGAACGGAATATGTTGCGCGGCCTCCTTCTCGATGGTCTCGGCCAGTTCCTGATCGCTCATGGAGGGCAATGAGATTTTTTTCACGATCACGGAGTGCCCGCTCACTGCGGTGGCCACGGCCTTGGTCTTGATCTGGTTTTCGAGGAACAGTTTCGAGATCGCGCTCGAAACTGTGCCGGAGTCCACGATCATCGAATCGACCACGATGTCGGAAGACAGCGGCTCCAGGCCGAGGTGTGCGACTTCAATCTGCCCACCCTTCTTCTTGAGCTCGACTGCCTTAATGCTTGAAGAGCCTACATCCAGGCCAACAATCGACTTCGATCCCATTCCAAACATGTGCCCACCTTTGGAGCGCCGGCGTCCCGCCGGCTCTCAGTTTTTCTACTGCGACCCGGCAGCTTTCATCGCCGCCTTTGGCCTACGTTTCGCCTGCGGTTCCATCTGACTCGACTTCTCTTCCATCCATTGGTCCAAACGCGATTTCTTGAAGCGCCAGCGGTTGCCCAGCTTAAACGCGGGAATCTTCTGCTCGCCTACGTACTTGTAAAGCGTGTCCGGACTCACCCCTAAGTATTGCGACGCCTGGCGAATGTTCATGACTTCTCGCGAGTCGGCCATAGTTCCTCTTGCCTTTTCCACCGCGTCCATTTCTTGCTCCGGTTGCCTTGGCATGCGGGCTTTCTTTCGGGTGATGCCGCGCCCACAACTGCCTGTCCGGGGGCTTTCGGTGTTACGAGCATATCTCAGCCCCTAAAAACCCCGGCTCGAAGCGAATGTCCGTGTTTCTTGGGGTTTTTGGCCTGTTTCTTGGAATTGACGGATCAGGGGAAATGATGAGGCTTCTAGATATTGTGGTTAATTACAGGAAGCATACTATTAGAAGTATACCTTGCGCAGAAGCGACGGAGTTACCGCTAGAGCGGTAACTGAAGTACTAGGCACGGTACGGAGGTACTATATCTCTCGCCCAACTCGTGGTTTACGCAGGGTTTATCGTGCGAAGCTTCCAAGCAGTCCGGGTTACTGCACGGGCCGACTTTGTGTACTTTAGAAATGCCTCGTTCCCATCGTCGAATAACATGAATTTGTTGGCTCGGCTGCAAGCCGCGATTGTCCTCTAGTGTTTGATTTCTCACTCACGCCGCCGGGTTGCGATAATCTACTTCCTCAGTTCGGAGGAACTCTTTGCGCTATCTCGATCGCTTGCAACCGCTCGCGCTTTTGGCGATGCGCCTGGCCTTAGGGGCCATCATGGTCGCACACGGCTATCACAAAGTCTTTGGAGGTTTGCATCACCATGCGCAGATGGTGGCCAACCTGGGTCTGCCCGCATGGCTCGCATATGTTTCCGCCTTCGTCGAATTCTTCGGCGGACTGATGATCCTCGTGGGATTCTTCACACGCGCGGCGGCATCTGCCATTTTCATAAATCTGTTTGTCGCCATCTGGAAAGTGCATTTGCACAACGGACTGATCGGAGGTCCCGACCGCCCCGGATATGAGTTCCCTCTGGCTGCCGCTGCTTTGGCATTCGCGCTGATCTTTTTTGGCGGAGGCCCGATTGGCCTTGACCAGGTTCTCCGCGGCGGAGGAAGCGGAGTATCGAAGCGGTTCTGATTTGAGAAGCCCCGGTGTGGGAGCGCAACTTATTTCGATCGGTGGGGTTTTCAGTTCGCTTACCCTCTGCGTTCGACTTTGCCGATGGCAATCAATTACGAAGGAGCGTCGGCCGATTGAATTCCTGCGGAGTTGAAATTATGATGTGGACTTCGCTCATGCGCTTGCATCCAAATGGTTTGGCGGTCGCATCTCACCGCCAGGAACGATAATCACAGGAGGTTTCTCTTGAGAAAGCTTGCCTTCTTTGCGACCGTCTTTGCATTTTTTGTGCCCCTTAACATGGCTTCTGCTCAACAGGGAGACGCCATGATCGGCTTTGGGACCCTTTTGTCGCCCGGAGCTGCGGCGTGCGGCACATCGCCCTCTACTGGCGCTGTTAGCTGCCCCGAAAAAGGCGGTCTGTATATAAATCTGGGCGCCGACGTCATTTTTCACCGACGGATGGGCTTCGGTTTTGACGCGGCATGGAAAGCGAGCCAAGGAGACTACGGCGGCCTTGGCATTCCTTACAAACCTATTCTTTTTGACTTCAACGGAGTGTACCAACCGAAGCTCAGCAAGAAGGCGGGGTTGGACCTCATGGGCGGTATTGGCTGGCAGACTACTCGTTACTACGGACTAGTCAACAGTTTTTCGTGCTTTCAACTTGGCCAGTGTTATCAGAGCTCCAACCACTTTCTGATCGACCTGGGAGCCGGTATCCGCTACTACGCCTACGGGCACATCTTTGTCCGGCCCGAAGTGCGTTACTACAAGATATTCAACAATTCAGCCGACTTTACCTCCGGCAACGTGATTCGGGTAGGAGCGTCGATCGGTTACACTATCGGCCCAGAGTAAAAGTCTTCTATTGGGCGGTGGTCGCGAATGTGGAGGGCAGGGAGTTCCGACTGCCAAATTCTTTCTGCTGAACAAACCATCGGCGACTGCCTTGCCCGGAACTACCCATCTGGCGGCCACATCCCAGAAGCGTGAACGACCGATAAGGGGGCTGTATTTGAGAAAATTCGCGCTCGTACTGACCGCGTGTGCGGTCCTGCTGTGTGCCGCCGTCGCCCGTGCCCAGCAGGTTGATGTTGCACTTGGTGCTGGCATCCTGTTATCGACCACGAACCTTACTGCTTCCCAGGCGTTTCTGCCTCCGGCGGAAAAGGGCGGGATCTACCCCAGCTTCAGCATTGACCGCATTCTTCCGAGCCGCTTTGGCTACGGCGCAGAGGCCGCGTTTAGTTATAGACAACAGAGTTATAACGGCTTCCAGCAATACCGTCCGATCTTTTACGACGTTAATGTGATATTTGCAACGCACCTCAGCAGAAGGATCGACGCCGACTTCATGGGCGGCGTAGGCGGGGAGCGGGTACTCTTTTACAGTCCGTCCGGCTTTTGCGTTTTCCCTTCAGGCTGCGGCACTGCTCTAAACAGCAATCATTTCCTTTTTGATCTTGGCGCCGACCTCCGCTATTCCTTGTGGAAACACTTCTTTGTCCGTCCCGAAGCGCGCTTTTACCACATCGTGAACAATGTTGAGTTCCACTCCGACAACGTGCTCCGTGTGGGCGCATCCATCGGATACAGGTTCGGTCCCAAATAACATCTCAGAGATTTTCTTAGAGCAGAAAAAAACAGCGTCGGCGATCGACGCTGCGTTGCACAATCCTTGTCCTTAAAACTAGTCTTCGTGCTCGCAAATTTCAGCTTCGTGGATCGCCTGATCCAGATGCTCGATTGCCTTTACGCGATGGCCGTGGAAATCCTTGGCCGCGGTTTCCAGATGATGCTTGGCATTGCGCATCGCTTCGAGGGCCTCGTGGATGTGGGGATGCTCTTCCGGCGTGGCTGCCGCAACGAGTCCGGCCGGAACCGCAGCCACTGCTGGGACAGGCGCCGCCGGGGCTTTTGGTCTGGCTGCCGCTGCGGTAAAGGCCAGGGTAAACAGAAGTGTTGCCATGATGAGCAGAGTCAACAATCCGATCTTTTTCAAGTCTTCCTCCTCGTCCGAATTCGCGGCTCGGACGCAACCGGTGTAAGTTCGATTGCTACCGACATCGCTCACGCGTCCTCAAAAGAGACTTGCGAGATCCGCACAGTATATGCGCTCCGCCTGCGCACAAGGGGTTACTCCCAGGATGCGCTTAGCTCGCGCGACGGCGTCTCCACCACAGTAATGCGGCTGCGAGTAGCAGGAGAATGGCAACCATGATATCGACCTGCTTTATGGCTTCCCGGAGCCGCTCCCAATGCTGGCCGAACAGGTAGCCTGCGCCGGCAATGACCGTCACCCATAGCGCGGCGCCAAGAAAGTTGAAGACCATGAACTTCCGCCAAGGCATCCGCAGCACTCCGGCCAGCGGGCCCGCAATGATTCGCAGGCCGAACACAAAGCGTGCGAAGAAGATGGTGACTGAGCCGTAGCGCGCGAATAGTTCCTCTCCGCGCTCGAGCGTCCGGTCATGAATTTTGAAGGCAGTCTGGTAGCGCGTCAGTAGCGGACGTCCGCCATAGTAGCCGGCGGCGAAACCCAGGTTGTCACCCACGGTAGCGGCGATGGTTGCCACCAAGATGATCCAGGGAAGCCTGAGGTCGGGCTCAGAATAGGTGAGGAAACAGGCGAGTAATAGGATCGTTTCACCCGGCACCGGAATGCCGGCATTCTCGGCGAGCAGGGCCGCGCCTACTGCCCAATATCCGTATTGCACCACAGCGTTCCGTAGGAACTCGAGAATTGAATGAGTCAAGGCGCTCACGTGGAGTACAGCGCTCTCGGGGCCGAGCCGGCAGTCACCGGCAGTTTTGCCTGGGACAACACTACTGAAAAACTAAACCGAACCTGACTGGCTTATCAGAAACTTGACGAGCTCGCGGTTGAACTCTGCGGGACACTCTTCGTAAGGCAGGTGCCCGACGTTAGGAAAGATCACCTTCTGAACGTGTTCAAAATGTCGGGCCAATGGCTCCAAGGACGACACATAGACCGCCGGATCTTTGTCTCCCCACATCAAGAGCGTAGGAATGGGCGCCAGCTTCGGCAGTAGTGCCTCCAGTTCGCGCAGGTCGGCGGTCCAGGTGCGGACTATGCTCAACGCATGCTCGAACAATCCAGGGATCGCTAACGGTGCCGTGTAGCCTTGAATGCTGTCAGGTGGAATCTTCTCACGATAGGCGAACAGGCGGCCGTGCCAGTAAGGATAAAGAAACGACATGCCTCCAATCCCCGAACGAAACACGGTCGCGCCGATGCGCGTCCCGAAGAAGGGCGCCAGCCAAGTGCCATGCGGAGAGTACGGATTGACCGGGCAGACCAGCACCAACCGGCGCAGGCGCGCCGGGCAGCCACCCGGACTGATGCATTCCGCGGCCGCGGCCATCGCCACGGCACCGCCGCGTGACGTGCCGAGCAAATCGAACGAGGAGAGACCTAATTTTTCAACAAACTTCAGAACGCGCAGCGCGGTTGCGCGCATCGAGTGATCAATCCCGCGCGGCCGGTCGGAGAAGCCTGCCCCAAGCAGATCGGGCGCGTATGCGGTTGCGAAAGGCGCGAGCGCCGGCAGCGTGTATCGCCAGGAAAATGAATATCCCATCAGACCGTGCAGCAAGATCAGCGGGGGACCAGACCCTGCGCGCAAATAGCGCATGCGGGCGCCGTCGAGGTCCATCCAGCATTCTTGCACCCCGCCGCTCAAGCCTGAAGAGGAGCTCGTCGGGGTTTGCAGAACTTCATTCATGACGAAACTTTCTCGTCTCGAGGGACAACTCTTTCCTCTCTGCTGGAGTCTACTTAAGTGAACGCCTCTGTCGCTTCACTCTGGGGAGCTTCGGCTCCCCGTTTTTTCTGAGGCCCTGCCCTTCATCGGGACCTACAGTGTTCCTAGCTCAACTCTGCCGGGGTTTGCGAGTATGCTAACACCGGCAGAGGACAGACTTCGAAGCAGGCGTCGCGACGAATTTCCTCCTGCGCGTTTCCTACTTTCCTCCGCCGCCGAGGGTATATCCAATCGATGCGCCATAGCGGATGGCAAAGCTGGAGTTGAATTCGACGTTGTTCCGCACCATATAAACCCGCACCTCAGGCCTAACAAACAAGCCTCGCAGTGGATAGAGCTTTAAACCTCCGCCCACATCACCCATGAAATGAGTGCTGTTGATGTAATTGGAGCAGTTGCCAAAGTTGTCGCAGTTGGAAACCACTCCATATTCGCGGATAGTTTCAGCGCCAGCTCCCGCGACAATCTCGGCGGCTACGTGCTTTTTGAACCTTGGAGCATAAATGGCGTTAAAATTCCAAAAAATCGGCCGGTAAGGTAGTTGGCTGTTATATAAGCCCTGCTGTGTCTTCCAAAATACTTCGGCGCCCACGCCAATGTGCCTTTTGAACAGAAAGTCTCCGCCAACACCTGCATAGGTTCCGCCGCTCAGGCTCTGGTTCAAGCCCGAAAAAGTCCTACTGCTGCTGGGCGCGGTGAGACTTCCTAAGCCCAACGCGACGTCAATTTGTTGGGCGCACACGGGCACTACGCAGGTCAAGGTCCACCACATAGTCCCAACGGCTATCAGCTTCCTCACATCGGCCTCCTCAAAGATGGTCTCATTGCATCATTTCTCACGGCACATCAGGCGCGCAAATCGAGTTGTATCTCAGATTGTTCATGATCGGCGAGAGTCCGATGAAGTCGCAACCCTCAGTTGTTATGATGCGCGCTACGGATATCGAACTGGAACATTAAGTGAGGGGAGGAGGACGGTTATAGCGAAAACCCT
>Ga0307474_10003984_pt1 | contig 10623 bp, 9 predicted proteins | sample atmos_gasesECM1C_2_FD_203312 | JGI IMG/M metagenome (GOLD analysis project Ga0307474, IMG submission 203312) | Hardwood forest soil microbial communities from Morgan-Monroe State Forest, Indiana, United States - atmos_gasesECM1C_05 | ecosystem: Environmental > Terrestrial > Soil > Temperate...
CCTGGGTGCGGATGATGGCGGTCGCGCGGGCGGCGGGGCTGCCGGTGATCTACACGACGCCGGTCAGCCGTGCCGACGGCGCCGATGTCGTCATGCTGCCGACCGATCTTTCGGCAGAGACCGGCGTACCGCCACTGACCAACGGTGTCGAAGGCTCGGCAGAGGCGGGCTTCCCCGACGAGATCGCGCCGCGGGCCGAGGATTATGTTTTCCTCAAGCGCCGGCCGAGTGCTTTCTATGGGACGGGCGTCGCGGAGCTGTTGCATATGCTGCGGCGCAACGTGGTTATTATCGGCGGCGGAGCCACCAATCGCGGTGTGGAGACGAGTGTGCGCGAGGCTTTCAACATGGATCTCGCGTGTGTTGTGGTGCGCGAGTGCTGCTGGGGCGCCGATGCGGCGGCGCATGCGTACAGCCTCGACAAGGCGATGAAGATGTACGGGCGCATCCGGCGGCTGGAACAGGTCGCGGCGATGCTGCGGGCATGAGGCGGCGTTGGAGGAACAGCACGGCTTGACGCTGGCTGAGCGGCAAGGCCACGCTGCGGGTCACACATCCGGAGCTTCGAACATGTCCGATACATCCGAGTACACGCCGCCCAAGGTTTGGGTCTGGAACAAGCCGAGTGGCGGGCGGTTCGCCAACATCAACCGGCCGATTTCGGGGGCCACGCAGGAGAAGGAACTGCCGGTCGGTCGGCATCCGCTGCAGCTTTATTCGCTGGGCACGCCGAATGGCGTGAAAGTCACGGTGATGCTGGAGGAGCTGCTGGCGCTGGGGCACAGCGGCGCGGAGTACGACGCGTGGCTGATCAGGATCAACGAGGGCGATCAGTTCGGCAGCGGCTTCGTCGCGATCAATCCCAACTCCAAGATACCGGCGCTGCTGGATCGCAGCGGGCCGAAGCCCATACGAGTGTTCGAGACCGGCGCGATCCTGGTTTATCTGGCGGAGAAGTTCAGGGCGCTCTTGCCGACGGAGCCTGGGGCGCGCGCGGAATGTCTGTCGTGGCTGTTCTGGCAGATGGGCAGCACGCCTTACGTCGGCGGTGGGTTCGGGCATTTTTACGCGTATGCGCCGATGAAGATCGAATATGCCATCGACCGGTTTGCCATGGAGACGAAGCGGCTGCTGGATGTACTGGACAAGCGGCTGGCGGAGAGCGAGTACCTGGCGGGCGATGTGTATACGATTGCCGATATCGCGGCGTGGCCGTGGTATGGCGGCCTGGTGAAGTTCGGGCAGTATGGGGCGGCCGAATTTTTGTCGGTGCACGAGTACAAGAACGTTGTGCGGTGGGCCGATGCGATCGGCGCTCGGCCGGCGGTGCAGCGGGGACGGATGGTCAACCGCTTGCAGGGCGAGCCATCGAGCCAGTTGCATGAGCGGCATGACGCCAGCGATTTTGCGACGAAGACGCAGGACAAGGTGGCGGCTGCGGGGTGATCGGCTTTTGCCTGCGATGTCAGTGTTCGTGGGCTGTAGCGTAAGGAATTTTAACACGGAGGACGTGCGGAGGGCACAGGAGGGCCACGGGAGTTCGAGCGGCTCCGACTCCTGTGGCCCTCCGTGGTTCTCGGCAAATTCGTCCGTGTTAAAGTAACTTGCGGTGCTGCGGGTAGCTACGTGGCTGAGTTGGGACGTTGCCGTTTCCGTGGTGCGGTTGTCCTGGCGGCTTGATCTGCCGCGCTGCGAGAAGTGTGTTCGATAGGGAGATATCGCTGTGCCATTCTACGAAAAGGGTGATGTTCGGATTCGCTACGAGGCGACTGGCAAAGGATTTCCGCTGCTGGTGACTCCGGGAGGCGGGTTGAATTCTCGCGTCAGCAACTGGCCGACCGCGGTGTTCAATGCGATGGAAGCGTTCAAGGACGACTTCCGCTGCATCACGATGGATCAGCGCAACGCGAACGGCGGTGAGTCGACGGGACCGGTTGCGGTCGATGACCCTTGGGGCGCGTTTGCGGATGATCAGTTGGCGCTGATGGACCATCTCGGGTTCCGGCAGTTTTTCTTTATGGGCTACTGCATTGGGGGCTGCTTTGCGTTGAAGCTGATGGAACGGGCGCCGGATCGCGTGGTGGCCGGCGTGCTGTGCCAGACGGTCGGGCATCGGCCGGAAAACCCGGACGTCATGTATAATTCGGGGCGGGATGTGTGGGCGCCGGAACTGATGGCGCGGCGGACTGATGTGACGATGGCGACGGTGGAGGCTTATCTGCACAATCTGTATCGCGCACGGGCGGACTTTGTTTACAGCGTGTCGCGGGAGTTCGTGCGGGGGTGCCAGACGCCGATGCTGGTGATGCCGGATGATACGGACGCGCACCCGTATCAGTCGTCGGTGGATGTGGCGGCGTTGGCGCCTCGGGCTGAGGTGACGGTGTACCCGTGGCGCGAGCCGGCGGAGTTGAAGGCTCAAACCATCGAGCAGGTGCGGGCGTTTTTGCGGCGGCATGTGCCGGCGGGGGGTGCTGCGCAGTAAGCGTGGCCGGTGGGGCTGGCGCCGTGGCGGCGGCACTACCGCTGCGGCAATGATGATTCAAGCCGTCAGCGCTTCGCCCCATGCCGCTGCATGATCGGCGCCAGCAGTCCGCCGCCGGCGTTCATGGCCAGGTTGCCGCCGTCCATCGGGATGACCGCGCCGGTGATCCAGTCGGCCGCATCAGACGCCAGCAGCAGCGACAGGCCCTTGATGTCGTCGGGCGCGCCGAAGCGTCCGGCCGGGATGCCGCGCAGGAAGGTATCGCGCAGCCAGGGGTCGGCCTCCATGCGCGGACCCAAGCCGTTGGCGCCGAGCACCTGGGCCGGCAGGATGCAGTTCACCCGGACGCCGCGGGCGGCCCACTCGGTGCTGAGTTCGCGCGTCATCTGGATCACCGCCGCCATCGCCATGCCGTACACCGATTGCGCACGGCCGAGCGACGACACGCCCGCAATCGAGCCGATGCTGATGATGCTGCCTTTGCCCTGCGCGAGCATTCGCCGGCCGGCGAGCTGGCAGGTGTAATAACGGCTGATCACCAGGTTGTGGAACGTGGTGCGGATATCTGCGAGCGTCATGCCCTCCGCTGCGCCGGCTTTGGCCTCACCCGCCACGTTGCCCAGGATATTCACTCGGCCGAATTCGCGGTCCACGGTGGCGAACACCGTGTCGATATGGTCGATGTCGGTCACGTCGCCGGCGATCGGCAGTGCCTTGCGGCCGAGTTGGTGGATGGTTTGCGCGGTCGCCTCAATGCCGGCCGCATTGCGGTCCAGCAGCACGAGGTCGGCACCGGCCTCGGCCAGCGCGATTGCCATGGCGCGGCCCATGCCTTGCGCGCTGCCGGTCACCACGGCGGTGCGGCTGGTCAGATCGAACAGGTTCGTCATGGGGTCATCCGGTTGCGCGGCGTTGCGAGAAGAAGGTTATGCAACGCAGATACAAGAAGTGCACGCAGAGCACGCAGATTGCGACCGGGCCGCGGTGCTGCCTGCGGCTTTCTCCTGACCATCCGCGTGTTCAGCGTGCATCTTCTTGTATCTGCGTTGCAGTGTTTCCCGTTCCGGGCCCCGACCGCACGCCATTTCATCCTTCCTCCGACCGGATGAATCGCTGGCGCGCCTGAATTTCCGTCACATCCGCCGGCCGGTCGAACGGTGTCGGTGTGGATTCGCCGGGTTTGCGAGGACGACCGATGGCGCGGAACCAATCCTCCAGACCCGCCGGTGCGATCATCCACAGCATGCGCATCTGACCCGGCCCGGTATTCTGCACCTTATGCTGTACGGCGCGGCCGATCAGGATCGTCGTCTCCGGGCGCACATCGTAGCGTTGATCACCGATCTCGGCCCAGCCTTCGCCTTCGTAGCAGAACAGCACCTCATGCTGGCGTTCGTGCGCGTGGCGACGGATATGCGCGCCTGGCTCGAGCACCTGGATACCCACGGAGAAACTGTCGTACGGCGTGTTGTACGGAGTCAGCTTGTTGATGATGTAGCCGACCGACGGTAGCGGCTGCCACAGCGCCTCACCCTCATCCGGCCCTAGCACGACGACATGTCCCTTGGCGAAGTCGTTCATGTTCGTCATCCTCTGTTATGATCCGGCAGTCCTAGGGGAAGGAATCGACACCATGTCCGCAACCACCGCAACCACCGCAACCTGGCAGGCCGGCGCGGCCTGTGTCGATGGCCGCTTCATGCCGGTCGCCGAGGCGATGATCCCTGTTACGGACTGGGGATATCGGCGATCGGATGTGACCTACGACGTGGTCAGCGTGTGGGACGGTGCGTTCTTCAAGCTGGACGACCATCTGCGCCGTTTCCGCGCCTCGATGGATTATTTCCGGCTGCACCCGCGCGAGACCGACGATGACCTCCGCGGCATCCTGCATGAACTCGTGCGTCGCACCGGGCTGCGCGAGGCGTATGTTGCGATGGATTGCCTGCGTGGCGCGGCGCCGCCGCATCTGCGCCGGCATCCGGCCAATGCGCGCAATTATCTGCTGGCGTTCGCGGTACCGTATGTCTGGCTGATGCCGCGCGACGTCATCGATCGCGGCGCGCATCTGATCGTCGCGTCGAATCCGCGCATCCCCGAGGAATGCGTCAACCCGCGCGCGAAGAACTTCCATTGGGCGGACATGACGCGCGCGCTGTTCGAGGCGCAGGACAAGGGTGCCGACAATCCCGTGCTGCTCGACTTCGACGGCAACGTGACGGAGGGACCGGGCTTCAATGTGTTCGCGGTTACCGATGGCGTGGTGGCGACGCCGGATCGCGGCGTGCTGGAGGGCATCACCCGGCTTGCGGTGATCCAGCTATGCGAGAAATTGGGCATGCCGTGCGAGGTGCGCACCGTGCCGCTGGAGGAACTGCGTGGTGCGGACGAGGTGTTCATCTCGTCCACTGCCGGCGGGGTGATCGGCGTGACGCGGCTGGACGATCGTATCATGGGCAACGATCGGCCTGGGCCGATGACCGAGGCGCTACACAATGCTTACTGGCGTTTTCGTCGTGAAGGCTGGTGCGCCGAACCGATCGACTACTCGCGCGCCGAGGCTGCGGAATAGCGCTGGCGGATGGACGATTTCACGGCGTTGCGGCTGCAGATCGAGTGGGGGGCGGACGAGGCGCTGGAAGCGGAACCGGTCGACCGGCTGCGGGCGGTGACCGATCCCATTTCCCTTACCCCTCCCCCCAATGCCCTGCCACAAGGGGAGGCGAAGAAGTCGCACCTGACTATTCCTGCTCCCTTTGCGGGCTTGGGCCGCGAGGCGGACCAAGGCAGGGGGGAGGGAGCCGCACACGCGCCTTCCCGCGCCACCCCGGCGGAACGTGCGCTTCAGGCCGCCACTTCGGCGCCTACGCTCGAAGCACTGCGTGCTGCTATTGCCGGCTTTGACGGTTGCGCGCTGCGCGATACCGCCGGCCACCTGGTCTTTGCCGAGGGCGATCCGTCCGGCGGCCTGTTGCTGATCGGCGATGCGCCGGGTGCGGCCGAGGACCGGTCCGGTACGCCATTCGCCGGGCCGGCGGGCGCTTATCTCGACCGGATGCTTGCCTCGATCGGGCTGGAACGCCGCCGTCTGCTGCTGACGCCGCTGATCCCGTGGCGGCCTCCGGGCGACCGTCCACCGAGCCAGGCGGAACTGATGATTTGCCTGCCTTTCCTGTGCCGGCTGATCGTGTTGGCCGCGCCGCGGCGGCTGGTGCTGTTGGGCTCCTTGCCGGCGCGCACGGTGCTGGGTCAGGCTGGGTCACGGCGTCGGGTGCGCGGCACCTGGCAGGAGGCCGCAATCCCGGGATTGGCCGGCGCGCTGCCGGCCCTGCCGACCTTCAGCCCGGGCGAACTGATGCGCAAACCAGGCGACCGCCGCACTGCCTGGGCCGACCTGCGTCTGCTGCGCCGGACACTCGATGCCGCTGTTGTATAGGACTGTCGCATGATGAACTTCATCGAACGACGTGGGCGCGTTTTCGTGGCGCTTCGGAAGGATGGCACGCGCAATGCCGGCGGGCGCCCGGTTTACCATGCGGTCGCGCCGCATTGTCGCATGGCGTTATGTTCGCAAGAACCCGGCAGTCGCTCTGGGTGGGCCGAGCCGCCCGCGCGGACAGTGACGTGCCAGGCCTGCCTGAAGCGGTTGGCGCGAATGTAGTTGAGCGGCTGGACCTTGCCGAATATCAACCCGACGATAAGCCGTGCGTCCGCACCTGTCTAAGCCCGGACAATGAACAACGCAGTGGCTGATCCGGCACGGGTGTCAAGCGGCCAGGCAAAACCTTCGCTATGTGAGTTTTGATAACAACCATAGCCCATGCTTCGCCAACCGCCTCGCCGCGGGGCGCCAGAAGTTCAAAAACCTGATGATGGCATATCAATTTTTCAAGTCATCAGGGATCACGATTAAAGATAGTTTTCCTAACGTCTGGACAACGGCCGCCAGATCACCACATGGGCGCTGCAACGATTAGGATCCGCGACGCAAATGCCGATATATCCCCCGGCACCAGTGGTGCCAAACCGGCCCAGGGCGACGATGCAACCCTTCAAACGCCCGAGTTCGACGACGCCAACGTCGCCACAAACACCAACGTTCCAACTAGCGAACGCGCCGGGCGCGCCATCGTTGGCGCAAGGCACCGGCAGCAACCTGACGGTGACCTGGACCACTCCCGCGATCGACAGCACGCATAACGCCGCTGCCGGTTTCAACCTCCAGTTCAGTAGCTCCGGCGCCGCCATATGGACGAACGTGGCTGGTGTCACCAGCCCGTACACCCTGAGCGGCCTTAACGCGGGCGCAGCATACGATGTGCAAGTACAAAGCACTGACGCGGCCGGCACGAGCGCCTGGTCAGCTACCAGCACACTCGCCACGGCCGCGGGCGGCCCATCCCTGCCGAATACGCCCGCCGCTCCGTCGCTGGCGCAAGGCACCGGCAGCAATCTCACCGTGACCTGGATCGCGCCGGCGACTGACGGAACCCATGGCGCCGCCACCAGCTACAACCTGCAGTACAGCCCGTCCGGCGCCGGTACCTGGACGAACGTGGCGGGTGTCATCAGCCCGTACGTCATGACAGGCCTGACCGCCGGCGCGTCGTACGACGTGGAGGTGCAGAGCGTGAACGCCGGAGGCCCGAGCGTGTTGTGGTCAGCCACGAGCACGCTGGCCACAATCACAACCGGACCATTCGCGCCAAGCGCGCCGGCGATCGCCAGCGTAGCGCCGCCGCCGAACGGCACCACCACCCAGCTTACCGTAGCCTGGACCGCCCCGGCGACCGACGGCACCCATGGCGCCGCCACCGCCTACAACCTGCGTTCCAGCGCCTCCGGCGCCGGCACCTGGACGACCGTCACAGGCGTCACCAGTCCGTACGTCATCACCGGCCTGACGGGCGCAACCGCGATCGACGTCGAAGTTCAAGCGACGAACGCCGCCGCAAGCCCGAGTGCGTGGTCGGCCATAACGACCGGCACGACCTGGGGCGCCACGGTCGCGCCGGGGTCATGGGTGGCTGCGGCTTCCCAGGTTCACGGCACGGGCGTAGCGCCCAACGGCGGCGTGCAGGCGACCGTGACCGCCGCGCCAACCGCGGTGACCGGGGTAAATTTCGCATGGTCGTCAAGCCCATCGACGATCCCGACCGCAGGCTTGATCGCGGCCGCCGCCGACGGCCAAACGAATGGCTGGGGGCAATTTCTGAACGCACCAGCCACGGCCGGCACCTTCTACTTCTGGATGGTGGCGCAGGGCGCAAGCGGCGTCACATCGGGCGCACTTGTTTCGTCAGCGATCACGGTGTCCTAGCGACGTCGCGGTGCTGCCGAGGCAGACGGAAGGGTTCGGCCTGGGCAGCACAGGACGTCGCATCACTTCAGGGCGGCAGGTGGCCGCTGACTGGTCGCCGCCGCGCCGACAGGACGGCAGCGCGAGGGCACCACGACAGCGGCGGGACGGCCTGGCGTTCAAAAACTCAGCGGTTGATCCAGCACGGGGGTCCAGCGCGTCTTTCTGACCACGGACAGGAAGGACTGGCTGGACGCATGGTGGTTGGTGGCACTTAGCGACAGCGCCGGACCGCCGAAGATGTCGTGCCAGTTCTTCATGCTCTCCATCGCTGCGATGAAGCTGTCCAGGGTCAGGTCACGGCCGGCCTTGTCCAAGGCCGCGAGGGTGAACGTGGCGGCGGTGTAGCCCGCCTCGCCCAGGTAATTCACGTCGATGCCGAACGTTTTGTGGTATTTTTCGGCGAATTCATGCACCGCAGGCTGCGGATCGTCGGGGTAGCGATAGAGCGCCGGCGCCATCGAGTAGAAGCCTTCCGCCGGATCGCCCGGTGCTTCCGCGACAGCGGTGGAATAGCTGGCGAACTGTCCGCAGAACTCGACGTTCCAGCCCATCTTGCGCGCCGTCTGCAGAATGATCGTGGTGTCCTTGACGATGGTGCCCAAGCAGATCAGGTCACAGCCGGCATCGTGCAGCCGGGCCAGGTTCGCGTTGAAATCGGTGTCGGTCGGGCGGTGCGCGGTGGCTCCGGCGAGCTTCAGTCCCACCGCATCGAGTTGCGCCATCACGCCGGCATGGACGTCCTTGCCGAAATCGGTGTCCTGGTACATCGAGCCGACGACCTTCTTGCCGCGCTGCTCCACGAAGTATTTCACGCCGGCGCGCATCTGGTCGTAGTACGACGAGAACTGGCCGAACTTCAGCCGGTTGAACGGCTCGTACATCGACCGCGCGCAGGTCAGCGGGAACACGTTCGGCACGTTCTTCTCGAACATTGCGGGCATCACGGCGTCGTTGTGCGGCGTGCCGCCGTTGCCGATGGCGAAGAAGATGTTGTCGCGATTGAGCAGCTTGTTCATCGCCTGCACCGCCTTGGGGACGATGTATTCCATGTCTTCCACGATCCACTTGATCTTGCGACCGTTGACGCCGCCGCGCGCGTTCGCGTCATCGAACGCCATGCGCATGGCGTTGGCGTTGTTGACGCCCTGCACCGCGGTGACGCCGGACAGGTCGGTCATCGTGCCGATAACGATCTCGGTGTCGCTGACACCGCGAGTGGCGGCGGCTGCCCGCCCGACGATGGTGGGCATGGCGATCAGGCCGGCGGTACCTGCCAGCAAGGAACGGCGCTTGATTTCGCGTGGTGGACTCATGGCATTTCCCCTGTCGCGGCCGGAGGAATCCGGCCGTCATGTCTTGGCGATTGCCCCAGATCCAGTCTGGAGCGCGGCACGTTTCTTCCACAACCGGCGATGCCGTCGGGGGGTTCAACGGGCAGCGTCTATGTAGGTTAGCGCGATTGGCGGTTGGTGTCATTCCCAACCATTCCGCACCGCGGACGATCGTATCTGGATGCGACGCACGCGTGTGCCGTGAGCCAGGAATTCAGCGTAGGCGCACAAATGCAACGCATGTACGTTGATACTGACATGCCTTCCCCCTCATGGCCGGGCCGGCCCCCATGCGCGTCAGGTTAGGCAGTTAAGTGCGGTGTATTCCCCTGTCCTTGCGGCCAGGGGTGCGGGACGGGTGGGCAGCCATCGGTTCTCGGGGTGTGGTCCCCTCCCCAACCGCCTCCCACAAGGAGAGGGGAAGGAATTCTGGGGTGGACTCCGCTTATCCTGGCGACAGCTTCAAGCCGGTTGCCGGGTCCGGTCACGACGGATGGCCAACCTCCGCACCAGGTCGATGAGGAACGCAATTTCAGCCGCGGTTGCAGCCAAAGGGTCGGGGGCGATTTCGAACGCGGTCATCGCCCCTGCGGCACCACCGCGGGGGTCATCCGGCCATGGCGCCTGGGGGCGGAACGGTTCAGCGGGCCAGCCTGAGGGTGCGGCCGCCTGGTCTTTTCCTCTCGGCCTTGACCTCGACGGGCTCGTCAATGGCGGGCTCCGCCTCGGCTTCCGATACCATCGGCTCGATCTCGGGCGGCTGGTTTTCATCGGCAACCTTGGCGCGCATCTCGTAATCGGCCGCCATCCCGAGCAGTCGCTGTCTTGAGGCTTCGCGATCGGTGACCGCTTCCGCCATCTCCCGAAACCGCGCTGCCTCCGCGCGGAGAAACTGAGGTGTCATCGATATTCCTTTCAGGGTCGGGGAATTCCCGCGGGGCGGCCCCAAGCGGCCCTGTCAAAACCGGGAGCGATCCGCACAACAGCAGGGTTGCGTGGGATATGCGCCTGCCGCACGTCCAGCACAAGTTGCGCGGCAGAACTTCAGACTGGTCAGCCCACCTTGATTCGCGGTGCGTTGCGCAGGGTTTGCAGGATGACGCAGTAGCGCTCGGTGGTCTGGATCATGCGCTCCAGCTTCGCCGCGTCGGCGTCGCAATCGACATCGAAGCGCAGGGCGATGTCGGTCAGACCAACCGGAACATTGCGGTCGATGCCAAGCGTGCCGCGCGCATCCCACGTCCCCTCCGCGATCACCCGCCCGCTGCGGATCGTCACACCCATCGCGGTTGCGACCGCGCGCAGTGTGACACCGGCGCAGGCGACCACAGCTTCCAGCAGCATGTCGGCGGAGCAGGCGAGGTCGCCGGAACCGCCGGTGGCCGGATGCAGGCCGGCTTTCGTTTCGCCATGCCACGACGGGACGGTGCAGGCCACATCGTCGG
>Ga0307474_10003985_pt1 | contig 10622 bp, 9 predicted proteins | sample atmos_gasesECM1C_2_FD_203312 | JGI IMG/M metagenome (GOLD analysis project Ga0307474, IMG submission 203312) | Hardwood forest soil microbial communities from Morgan-Monroe State Forest, Indiana, United States - atmos_gasesECM1C_05 | ecosystem: Environmental > Terrestrial > Soil > Temperate...
CTTCGCGTGCTGGGCGCGTCAGACGGTGGTCGCGCTGAGCGTCGTGCTGTCCTACCGCCCGCAGCGGCCGCTGCCGTTCACGATCGAAGAGCTGAATGGCCCCGACGACTGGTCGCCGCCCAAGCCCGCCTCGGGGATCGGCCGTGCTCTCGTTGCGCTCGACCGCGTGCTTCACCTCTACCAGCGCCGTCCCGTGGGCCGCGTGCGTGAGCTCGCGCTGGCGCGAGCTGAGCGCTGGATCGTCGACCGCCAGGAGGCCGACGGCTCGTGGGGCGGGATCCAGCCGCCTTGGGTGTATTCGCTGATCGCCCTTCACCTGCGTGGCTATCCGCTCGACCACCCGGTGATCCAGCGGGGGCTCGCCGGGCTCGACTCGTTCACGATCGACGAGGAGGGTGTCCGGCGCCTCGAGGCGTGCCAGTCGCCGGTCTGGGACACCGCGCTGGCGGTCCTGGCGCTGATCGACGCCGGCGTCCCGGCCGACGACGCCGCGCTCGTCCGGGCGGCCGACTGGCTGATCGACGAGCAAATCCTCGCTCGCGGCGACTGGGCGATCAAGCGTCCACGGCTCGACCCTGGCGGCTGGGCGTTCGAGTTCGCGAATGCCAACTATCCCGACATCGACGACACGGCCGAGGTCGTGCTCGCGCTGCAGCGCGTCGAGCATCCGGACCCCGAGCGGATCCACCGCGCGATCGAGCGCGGAGCTCGCTGGGCGGAGGGCATGCAGAGTTCCGACGGCGGCTGGGGAGCGTTCGATGCCGACAACTGCCGCGCGGTCGTGCGGGACCTGCCGTTCTGCGACTTCGGCGAGGTGATCGACCCGCCAAGCGCCGACGTCACCGCGCACGTGCTCGAGATGCTGGCCGCGCTGGGACGGTCGAACTCCCGCGGGCTCGAGTGGCTGCTCGCCGCTCAGGAAGACGACGGCTCGTGGTTCGGCCGTTGGGGCGTCAATCACGTGTACGGGACCGGCGCCGCGGTGCCCGCATTGATCGCAGCCGGCGTCCCGCCGGAGGACGATCGGATCCGCCGCGCTGTGAGCTGGCTCGAGGACCACCAGAACCCTGACGGCGGCTGGGGCGAGGACTGCCGCTCCTACGACGACCCGTCCTGGATCGGCCGAGGCGAGAGCACCGCGTCGCAGACCGCGTGGGCGCTGCTGGCGCTCGATGCGGCCCTAGAGCGCTCGCCTGCGGTGAGTCGCGGCGTCGACTGGCTCGTCGCGACGCAGCGACCGGACGGCACCTGGGACGAGCCGCTGTTCACCGGCACCGGCTTTCCGTCGGACTTCTACATCAACTACCACCTGTACCGGCTCGTGTTCCCGCTGATGGCCCTCGGCAGGTGCGCCCGGTGAGCGTGCAGAGCAGCAGCCCACCAAGCCTTCCGGTCACCGAGACGCGGCCCAAGGGGACCGGCATGCCGACGGCCGAGTCGGTCATGCTCCAGGCGCGTGACGAGAACTTCCCGGTGGCGCTGTGGCTGCTCGGGCCGCGCACCCGCCGGCACTTCCTGGCGATCTACGGGTTCGCCCGCCTGGTCGACGACCTCGGCGACGAGGCCGTCGGCGACCGGCTGGCGCTGCTCGACCAGGTAGAGCGTGAGCTCGACGCACCTGAGCATCCGCTGATGCGCGAGCTCGCGGTCACGGTGCGTGAGTGCCGGCTACCGCGCGAGCCGTTCCTACGGCTGATCGAGGCCAACCGCCGCGACCAGGTGATCACGAGCTACGAGACCTTCGACGAGCTGCTGGACTACTGCCGTTACTCAGCGACCCCGGTCGGGGAGATAGTGATGCATGTGCTGGGCGTCGCAACGCCGGAGCGGATCGCGCTCTCGGACAAGATCTGCTCGGCGCTGCAGGTGATCGAGCATCTCCAGGATGTCGAGGAGGACCGCGCCCGCGGGCGCGTCTACATCGGCCGCTTCGACGCCGCCGCGCACGCGCGCACGCTGCTCGACGATGGGGCGCCGCTGGTGCGCCAGCTGCGGGGCCGCGCGCGGCTCGCAGTTGCCGGCTTCCTCGCCGGCGGAAGGGTCGCGCTCGATCGCCTCGAAGGCGGCCGACGGAGATTCGCCACCGCCTACCTCACGGCGGTGATCGGCCGATGACGACGGGTCTGCCGATCGCGGTGCCCGCTCGCGAGGTCGAGCTCGCCTACCGCAGATGCGAGGACCTCACCCGCCGCGCCGCTGCGAACTTCTACTACGGGATCCGGCTGCTCCCCCGTGACAAGCGCCAGGCGATGAGCGCGGTCTACGCGTTCGCGCGGCGCATCGACGACATCGGCGACAGCCCCGGCGAGCCATCCGTCAAGCTCGCGGCACTCGACGCCGAGCGGGACCGGCTGACGAGCATCGCCGACGGCTCCGCCGGCACGATGCGCCCGAGCGATGCCATGAACGGCGACCCGGTGACGGTCGCGCTGGCGGATGCCCACGTCCGCTTCGATCTGCCGCTGGAGGCGCTCGAGGAGCTGATCGAGGGCGTCGAGCTCGACGTTCGCGGAACCAGCTACGAGACCTTCGACGAGCTCGTCGTCTACTGCCGTGACGTGGCCGGATCGATCGGGCGGCTGTGCCTGGCGATCTTCACCGACGGCAACGGCAACGGCCACGCGAGCCTCGCCGACGATCTCGGCGTCGCGATGCAGCTGACGAACATCCTTCGAGACGTGCGGGAGGACTACGAGAACGGGCGCGTGTACCTGCCGTCCGAGGACCTGCGCCGCTTCGGATGCTCGGGACCGCCGGAGCTGAGCGCCGAGCTGATCCGCTTCGAGGCAATGCGCGCTCGCGAGTGGTTCGACCGCGGGCTCGGGCTGGTCGACGTGCTCGACGCGCGCAGCGCGTCGTGCGTGCTGGCGATGACCGGCATCTACCGCCGGATCCTCGAGCGGATCGCGCAGCACCCGAGCGAGATCCTGGAGCGGCGGATCTCGCTGCCCGCCTGGGAGAAGGCGTGGCTTGCCGCACGCAGCCTGGCCGGAGTGCGGGCGTGAAGCGCGTCGTCGTCGTCGGTGGCGGGCTCGCCGGGATCGCCGCGGCGCTCGACTGCGCGCGCGGCGGCGCGTCGGTGACGCTGCTCGAGTCGCGTGGGCGCCTCGGCGGCGCCGCCTACTCGTTCGTGCGAGACGGGATCGTCGCCGACAACGGGCAGCACGTGTTCCTGCGCTGCTGCACCGCCTACCGGGAGCTGCTGGAGGAGCTCGGCGCCAGCGACCTGATGGCGCTGCAGCCGCGGCTCGAGATCCCCGTACTGGCGCCGGGTGGCAAACGGGCGTGGCTGCGCCGCTCCGGCCTGCCCGCACCGCTGCACCTGGCGGGTTCGCTGATGCGCTACGGCTTCCTCGACCTGCGCCAGCGCTACTCGCTGGCGCAGGCGATGCTCGCGCTGCGCGACGTCGATCCGGACGACCCCGCCGCCGATGAGCGGTCGTTCGGCGAATGGCTCGCCGAACACGGCCAGGACGAAGAGGCGATCGAGGCGATCTGGGACCTGATCGCGCGCCCCACGCTCAACCTGCTCGCCGGCGAAGCGTCGCTCGCCCAGGCCGCGTACGTCTTCCAGGAGGGCCTGTTGAGTGATCCCGCCGCGGGCGACGTGGGCTACGCGCGGGTGCCGCTCGGGGAGATCCACGACGTGGCCGCCCGCCGCGCGCTCGCGAGCGCGGGCGCCGAGGTGCGGATGCGAACCGGCGCGGCGGCGGTCGTCCCCGAGAACGGCGGCTTCCACGTCGAGATCAGCGGCGCCCCGACGCTCACGGCCGAGGCCGTGATCGTCGCCGTCCCCCATCACCGCGCCACCCGGCTGCTGCCCGCGGGCAGCGGCGTCGACTGCTCCGGACTGATCGGCCTCGGCACCTCCCCGATCGTGAACCTGCACGTGGTCTATGACCGGCGCGTGCTCGAGCTGCCGTTCGCGGCGGGCGTACACACGCCGGTGCAGTGGGTGTTCGACCGCACGCAGGGCGCCGGGCTGGAGCAGGGGCAGTACCTGGCGGTCTCGCTATCGGCCGCCGATGCGGAGCTTGACATGACCGGCGAGGAGCTCCGTGCGCGCTTCCTGCCCGCGCTGGCCGAGCTGCTGCCGAGCGCCCGTGAGGCCCGCGTCGAGAACTTCTTCGTCACCCGCGAGCACGCTGCCACCTTCCGCGCCGCTCCGGGGGCGCGCGCGCTGCGCCCTGGACCGCGGACCGCGATCCCCGGATTGGTGCTCGCCGGCACATGGACTGACACGGGCTGGCCGGCCACGATGGAGAGCGCGGTTCGCAGCGGCCGGGCAGCCGCGCGCGAAGCGATGACGACGACGATGCCCAAGGGCGAGCCGAGGACGGCGGTGGCCGCGTGAATGGGCTGACCGTCCTCGCCCCGTTGTCCGTCGAGGCGCGCGCGGTGCGCGCCGGCGCCTCGTGGGCCAACGTCCACCGGATCGGGATGGGGCCCCGCCGAGCCGCCCGCGGCGCGCGCGTTGCCGAGGACGCGGGCGCGGTGCTGATCGCCGGCTTCTGCGGCGCGCTCGACCCGGACCTCGAGCCCGGCGACGTGGTGCTCGGCAGCGAGCTGCGCGGCCCCACCGGCACGACGCCGCTCCCCGACCCAAGCGTGCTCGCCGGCGTTCTGCGCCGCGGCGGGCTGCGGGTCCGGGTCGGACCGATCGCCTCGAGTCAGCGACTCGTCGTCCGCGAGCGCCGCCGTGCGCTGCAGCGGACCGGTGCGCTGGCGGTCGACATGGAATCGGCGTGGCTGGCGTCGGCCACGCAGGCGCAGCCGCTGGTGACGCTCCGGGTCGTGGTCGACACCCACCGCAACGAGCTCCACCGCCCCCTGCGGACGCTCGCGGGCGCGGCCGCCGCATACCGGTCGCTGCGCAAGGCGTGTGCGCTCGCCGAAGATTGGGCGCACGCGCTTGGCCCGCGCGAGATCGTGCTCGCAGCCCCGCGCGCATCGTGCGCGGGCGTCGTCCGTGCGGTCGAGGTCGTCGAACGCGCCCTTGAGGCGCGCGGCGCCCCGATCTACGTGCGCAAGCAGATCGTCCACAACGCGCACGTGGTTGCCGATCTCGAGCGGCGCGGGGCGATCTTCGTCGAAGAGGTCGACGAGGTCCCGTCCGGCTCGACCGTGATCTTCTCCGCCCACGGCGTCTCGCCCGCGGTCCGCGCGGCCGCCGCGGACCGTGAGCTCGACGTGATCGACGCTACCTGCCCGCTTGTCGCCAAGGTCCACGCCGAGGCGCGCCGGTTCGCCGAGTCGGGCTTCGACATCGTGCTCGTCGGCCACGAGGGTCACGAGGAGGTCGACGGAACGGTCGGCGAGGCGCCCTCCCGCATGCGGGTGATCGCCGGCGCCGACGAGGTCGACCAGCTTGAGGTCGAAGATCCCAACCGCGTCGCTTACCTCACCCAGACGACGCTCGCGATCGACGAGACAACCGGCGTCGTCGATGCGCTGCGAGAGCGTTTCCCGAAGCTCGCTGGACCTGCGTCGAGCGACATCTGTTACGCCACCCAGAACCGCCAGGACGCCGTGCGCGCGCTCGCCGCCGACTGCGACGTCGTGCTGGTAGTCGGCTCTGGCAACTCGTCCAACTCACGCCGCCTTGTCGAGGTCGCACAGCGCGCCGGCACTCGCGCGGCGCTGGTCGAGGACGGGACCGAGATCCCGCCGGAGCTGTTGATCGGCTGCGAGCGCATCGGCCTGACCGCCGGCGCCTCGGCCCCCGAGACCTTGGTGGAGGGCGTGGTCCGTGCCCTGGACGGCCTCGGCGGCGTCACCGTCAGCGAACGCACGGTGGCCCGTGAGGACATCCATTTCAAGCTTCCCCGCGACGTCAGACCCCAGAGGTGATCCAGTGAGCGTTCCAATCAGACAATCCGCGCGCATGGCGGCCTACCTGGCCACACAGAAGCTCCGCCGGCGCGAGAAGTTCCCGCTGATCGTCGAGCTGGAGCCGCTGTTCCAGTGCAACCTGGAATGCGCCGGCTGCGGGAAGATCCAGCACCCTGAGCACGTCCTGCGGCGCCGGATGCCGGTCGACCAGGCGATCGGTGCGATCGAGGAGAGCGGCGCGCCGATGGTCTCGATCGCGGGCGGCGAGCCGCTGATCCACCCTGAGATCGACGAGATCGTGCGTCAGCTGATCGCCCGCAAGAAGTTCGTCTACCTGTGCACCAACGCGATCCTGATGGAGAAGAAGCTCGACCTCTTCAAGCCGTCGCCGTATTTCGCCTGGGCCGTCCACATCGACGGCCTGCGCGAGCGCCACGACCACTCGGTCTGCCGCGAGGGGATCTTCGACAAGGCCGTATCGGCGGTCCGCGCGGCGCAGGAGCGCGGCTTCCGGATCACCACCAACACGACCTTCTTCACCCACGATTCACCCGACACGATTCGTCAGGTGCTGGACTTCCTCAACGACGAGCTGCGCGTCGACCAGATGATGATCTCGCCCGCTTACGCGTACGAGAAGGCGCCCGACCAGGAGCACTTCCTCGGCGTGCAGCAGACCCACGAGCTGTTCCGCGCGGCGTTCGCCGAGGGCCGCCGCAAGCGCTGGCGGCTGAACCACTCGCCCCTGTTCCTGGACTTCCTGGAGGGCAAGGTCGATTTCAGCTGCACCGCCTGGGGCATTCCGAGCTACTCGCTGTTCGGCTGGCAGCGGCCGTGCTACCTGATGTCAGACGGCTACGCGAAGACCTATAAGGAGCTGCTGGAGACGACCGACTGGGAGGCCTACGGCCGCGGGCGTGACCCGCGCTGCGCCAACTGCATGGCGCACTGCGGGTATGAACCGACCGCCGTGCTCGCCACCACGAAGTCCCTGAAGCAGTCACTGCGCGCAGTCGTGCAAAGCTAATGGGGTGCGTGTTCTCGTCGTCGAGGACGAGGCGAAGCTAGCCTCGCTGCTGCGCCAGGGCCTGCGTCGCGAGGGCATGGGCGTCGACGTGGTCAGTAGCGGAGAGGAGGCGGTGACGCGCGCCACCGCCACCGAGTACGACCTGATCCTGCTCGACGTGATGCTTCCGGGCCACGACGGGTTCGAGGTGTGCCGGCGACTGCGCGCGTATGAGGTGTGGTCGCCGACGCTGATGCTGACGGCGCTCGACGACGTCCACGACCGCATCCGCGGGCTCGACAGCGGTGCTGACGACTACCTCGCAAAGCCGTTTTCGTTCGACGAGCTGCTCGCAAGGATGCGAGCGCTGATGCGCCGCGGCGCGCCGCCGCGCCCGACGCTGCTGACCGTCGGCGAGCTCCGGCTCGACCCGGCCGCGCGCCGGGTCTGGCGACGAGACGAGGAGCTGCCGCTGACGCGGCGTGAGTTCGCGATGCTCGAGCTGTTCATGCGGCGACCGGGCGAGGTGCTCACCCGCTTCGAGCTGCTCGAGCACGTGTGGGATCAGAGCTACGAGAATCGCTCGAACGTGATCGAGGTGTATGTGGGCTACCTGCGTGAGAAGCTCGACCGGGAAGCGATCGAGACGGTCCGGGGCGTCGGCTACCGGCTGCGGACATGACCTCCTCGACGCGCACCGTCCACGACGGCACCGAGCCCGATCTGAGCCGGGACGAGTGGGCGCGCCCCACCGGCCGCGAGTGCGAGGTGCCCCAGGAGGCCGCGGGACCGTTTCGGTGGCTGCGCCGGCTTCCGTTCCGGGTGCGGCTGACGCTGAGCTTCGCGGTCGTGATGATCGTCCTCTTCGGCGGCCTGGCGCTGCTTTTGCAGACGCAGTTCTCGGCAAGCCTCGACCAGGGGATCAATCGCTCGCTGCACACGCACGCGGCTGATATCGCCAGCCTCGTCCGCGGCGAGAAACAGCTTCCGCAACTGCCCGAAAGCGGCGGCGCGTTTGCGCAGATCGTGGACCCCGCCACGGGACTCGTGCTCGACTACACGCCCGGCCACGCGACACCGCTACTGAGCCCGTCGCAGATGAGACGTGCCGCCGCGGGCTCGCTGCTGGTCGATCGGGGGTCAAACGCGAGGCTGTACGCCAAGCAGGTGGCCACTCAACCACCGGCAGTGGTGGTGGTCGGCTCCTCGCTCGCGCAGCGCAACCGGGCCCTCACCGTGCTCAGCGAGCTGCTGTTCATCGGCGGCCCGCTGATCCTCGTGCTCACCTGCCTGGCCGGCTACGTGCTCGCCGAGCGCGCGCTCGCGCCGGTGGGGACGATGAGCGCGCGAGCTGCTCGGATCTCGGGCGCGCCGCAGGGTGAGCGTCTCCCGGTCCCCGAGGCGAACGACGAGTTGCGGCGGCTCGGCGAGACGCTCAACGAGATGTTGAGCCGGCTCGAGGACGCGCTCGCCCGTGAGCGCGCGCTCGTCGCAGACGCCGGGCACGAGCTGCGGACTCCGCTCTCGATCCTGAAGCTCGAGCTGGAGCTGGCGTTGGCCTCGGACATCTCTCGCGAAGAGCTCCAGACGCGTGTCCGCTCGGCGGCGGAGGAGGTCGACCGCCTGGCGCAGCTGGCTCAGGATCTGCTCGTGATCGCTCGGGCCGAGCTCGGGCGGCTCCCACTCGATAAGCGCCGGCTCGAGGTGCGCGATGTGCTGAGCGCCGTCGCAGAGCGGTTCGCTGTGCCCTCGGCCGGCACGGGTCGTCCGGTGACCGTCGAGGAATCCGATGGGCTCACGCTCGACGCCGATCCCAGCAGGCTCGAGCAGGCCCTGATGAACATGGTCTCGAACGCGATGCGCTACGGCGACGGCGCGGTCGTGCTGCGGGCCTCGCGGCGTGGCCGCGCCACCGAGCTGCACGTGCTCGACGACGGACGAGGCTTCGAGCCGGACTTCCTGTCGCGCGCGTTCGAGCGGTTCTCACGCGCAGACCCTGCCCGTTCCGGAGCCGGTGCAGGTCTGGGCCTGTCGATCGTGCAGGTGATCGCCGAGGCGCACGGCGGGCACGCCTACGCGGCGAACCGGCAGCGAGGCGGCGCTGACGTGTGGCTCGCGCTGCCGAGCGCGTAGCGGCCGTCGGCGGCGCTCAGGCCGGCTGCCGCGCGGTCCACTCCGCCTTGTGCGCGCGCTTCACGGTCTGATACTCGGTCAGCGCTTCGCGGGAGTCGACGTCGCCGAGCGTCGGATGCCACGGGACGAGCTCACGGGCCGCGGGGACGCCGAAGCGCTTCGCCAGCACCGAGCCGAGCGCCTTGATCTTCATCTCGCCGAAGCCGGGGAGTCCGGCGAGGTTGCCCCGCAGCTCGGCGGCGTCGGCAGCGTCCGTCCACACCCGCCCGGCGTCACCGCCGTATTCGTCGCGGATGTGGACCGCCAGCTCATGGACGCGGGTGGCCATCGCACCGGGGAAGCGGTGCACGGCGGGCTTCTCACGGAACACCGCGTCGAGGTCGGCATCGATCAGCGCATCGACGTCGAGCGAGCCGACACGCTCCCTGATCACAAGCGGCCCCGAGAACGCCTTCTGGACCGAAATCTGCTGATCGAGCGCGAATCCGACCAGCAGTGCCATCGGATCCGAGGCGATCAGCTCGTTCGCCTCGTCCGAGTCGGTGAAGTAGAGCCGATCGGGCACAGCCGAATCGTACCCGCCACGGTCGCGAGCTCATCACGAGGTGGCCCATCAGCACGAGCGTAGGATTGGACGTACTCGGTCCAGCCCAAATCGCCCGGCACCAGGCGGGAGGAGGAACAATGAAAATCGGTCGTCTGCTGCTGCGGCTCACGGTCGGCAGCCTGTTCATCGGACACGGCACGCAGAAGCTGCTCGGGTGGTTCGGCGGATACGGCCTGGACGCGACCGCCCAGGGTTTCGAGGCGATGGGGATGCGTCCGGGGCGCCGCAACGCGATCGCCGCCGGGGCCACCGAGACCGGGGCCGGCGCCGCGCTCGCGCTCGGTTTCGCGACGCCGCTGGCCGCCTCCGGGCTCGTCGCGACGATGCTCACTGCAATCAACCGCGTTCACCTCAAGAATGGCCCGTGGGTCACCAACGGCGGCTACGAGTACAACCTCGTGATGATCGCCGCGGTGCTGGCGCTCGTCGAGGTGGGACCGGGCGAGCTGTCGCTCGACCACGCGCTCGGCACCGAGCGCAGCGGATCCGGATGGGCGCTCGCATCGCTCGCACTGGGTGTCGCGGGCGCCGCCGGCGCCCACCTGCTCGCCGAGGCCACGCCCCCGAGCCAGCCGGACCCGGCTCAGGCGACGGGCGACGGAGCGGCCGAGAGCCGCGAAGCCGAGACCGAGCACGCGGCCTAGGCCCGCGGCTAATCGGCGCGGTAGCGCCCCTCCGCGACCACGACCGCGGCTCCGCCGACCTCGACCGAGTCGAGCCGGTCGCGCTCGCCGTTGGCGGTCGCGTACAGGACCGAAGGGCGCCCGATCTCGGCACCCTGGCTGATCTCGATCTGCTCGCCGAAGGCGATCTCCCCGTGCCTGGCGAGATGGACCGCCAGCGGACCGGCGGCCGAGCCCGTCGCGGCGTCTTCGAGCACGCCCGCGGCGGGCCAGAACATCCGCGTCTTCCAGCTACGTCCCCGGCCCGCGAAGCAGTTCGCTCCCACGTTCAGCTCCTCGAGCGCCGCCATGTCCGGCGCCAAGCTCGCGACGGCCTCCTCGCTCGGGAGCCGGACGTACACGTGCTCGGGCCCGTTGCGGT
>Ga0307474_10003987_pt1 | contig 10619 bp, 9 predicted proteins | sample atmos_gasesECM1C_2_FD_203312 | JGI IMG/M metagenome (GOLD analysis project Ga0307474, IMG submission 203312) | Hardwood forest soil microbial communities from Morgan-Monroe State Forest, Indiana, United States - atmos_gasesECM1C_05 | ecosystem: Environmental > Terrestrial > Soil > Temperate...
CCCCAGCCTAAATCTCGAGCTAACAGATCAAAATTACCAGCTACCCGTCATCCCGTTCAGGGGACCAGGACCGCGAATCCTCAGCTCGAGCTGAGCCGGTCGATCAGGTCCTGGTGCAGCTCCCACAGACGCTCGGGCAGGTGCTCGCCGAACATCGCGAAGAACTCGGGCATCCGGTCCGCCTCCAGCTTCCAGTCCTGGGGGTCCACGGTGAGCAGCAGGTCCAGGTCGGCCTGGCTGAGCCGCAGGCCATCCAGGTCCAGCGCGCCGGGCGCCGGGAGGTTCCCGACCGGTGTCTCCACCGCTGGCGCGTCGCCGGATAGTCGCTCGACGATCCACTTCAGCACCCGGCTGTTCTCGCCGAAACCGGGCCACACGAACCGGCCGTTCTCGTCCTTGCGGAACCAGTTGACGTAGAACAGCCGCGGCAGCTTGCCCGGGTCCGGGGCGGCAGCGCCGAGCGCCAGCCAGTGACCGAAGTAGTCGCCCATGTTGTAGCCGCAGAACGGCAGCATCGCGAACGGGTCCCGGCGCAACTCACCGACCGTGCCCTCGGCCGCAGCGGTCTTCTCCGAGGCCACATTCGCCCCGAGGAACACCCCGTGATCCCAGCCGAACGACTCGATCACCAGCGGCACCGTCGTAGCCCGCCGCCCGCCGAACAGGATCGCCGAGATCGGCACCCCCGCCGGGTCGTCCCACTCCGGCGCGATGATCGGGCACTGGTCGGCCGGGGTGGTGAACCGGGAGTTGGGGTGCGCGGCCGGCTCGGGCGAGTCGGGGGTCCAGTCCCGGCCCTTCCAGTCGGTCAGGTGCGCGGGCGGCTCGTCGGTCAGGCCTTCCCACCACACGTCGCCGTCGTCGGTCAGGGCCACGTTGGTGAAGATGCTGTTGCCCCACATGGTCGCGACCGCGTTGGCGTTGGTCTTCATGCCCGTGCCCGGCGCGACCCCGAAGAAGCCGGCCTCCGGGTTGATCGCGTACAGCCGCCCGTCCGGCCCGAACCGCATCCAGGCGATGTCGTCCCCGATGGTCTCCGCCTTCCACCCCGGGATGGTGGGCTGCAGCATGGCCAGGTTCGTCTTGCCGCACGCCGACGGGAACGCCGCCGCCACATATCGCGGCGATCCGGCCGGGGGAGTGAGCTTCAGGATGAGCATGTGCTCGGCCAGCCAGCCCTCGTCGCGAGCCATTACCGAGGCGATCCGCAGCGCGTAGCACTTCTTGCCCAGCAGCGCGTTCCCGCCGTAGCCAGAGCCGTAGGACCAGATCTCCCTGGTCTCGGGGAAGTGCGAGATGTACTTGAGCGAGTTGCAGGGCCACGGCACGTCCGCCTGACCGGGCGAAAGCGGCGCCCCGACCGAATGCACCGCCTTGACGAACGACCTGCTCTCCTCGATCGAGCGCAGCGCGGGCGTCCCCATCCGGGTCATGATCCGCATCGAGACCGCCACGTACGGCGAGTCGCTGATCTCCACCCCGAGCTGGGAGATGCTGCTGCCGAGCGGCCCCATACAGAACGGGATCACGTACATGGTCCGGCCGCGCATGCACCCGTCGAAGATCTCCGCAAACGTCTCGCGCATCTCGGCCGGCGCGATCCAGTTGTTGGTCGGTCCCGCGTCCTGCTCCCGCTCGGAGCAGATGAACGTCCGGTCCTCGACCCGGGCCACGTCCTGGGGATCCGACACGCACCAGAAACTGTTCGGGCGCAGCTCCGGGTTGAGCCTGGTGAACGTCCCGTTGTCCACCAGCAGGGTGGTCAGCCGGTCCCATTCCTCCTGGGAGCCGTCGCACCAGACCACGGCGTCCGGCTTGGTCAGCGCCGCGATCTCGCGGACCCAGGCGGCTAGCTCAGGGAGGCTCGTTTTCTCTTGATTATCAGGAAAATCTGCGCTGAACATCGTTGTCACTCCTGCGTCGGTCCCGGCATCTGGACTATCTGCGTCGGTATCTACGTCACGATATGTGGCCATGGGGCGGCTAAGCCGCCGAGGCGGAGCTGGGGGCCGTGATAGCCCAGTGGATCGCGTGTACGATGGCCTGCCCGGCCGGGCGGACCAGCACGGTCTCGGTCACCGGCAGCCTGGGCAGGTAGAGCGGCCGCCGGGCCCATCCGGGCAGCAGCGAGACCGCGGCCGCCGCCAGCACTCCGTACGGGGCCCGGGCGAGCACCGGGAGCGGCGGGCGCAGCAGCAGGAACCGAGCCGCCTCGCGGGCCTCGGGAGTGGCGGCCAGCTCCGGCCGGTAGGCCCGGATCTGCTCGGCCAACTCGGCCTCGGTGCGCGGCGGGTCGGGGACGCCGAGTTCGGTGCCGATCCTGGCCATGTCGGCGACGTACTCGTCGCGCCCGGCCTGGTCCAGAGGCTGGGTGCCGAAGCACGCATGGGCCCGCAGGAAGCTGTCCGCCTCGGCGATATGGACCCAGGTCAGCAGGTGCGGGTCGGACGCCGCGTACGGTCGTCCGTCGGGAGCGGTCCCGGTGACGCGCTGGTGGATGGCCCGGACCCGCGCGATCGCCTGCTGCGCCTCCACGGTCCGGCCGAACGTCGTCACCCCCACGAAGTGGCTGGTGCGCTGAAGCCGGCCCCAGGGATCGCCGCGGTAATCGGAGTGCTGGGCCACGGCGGCCATGGCCAGCGGGTGCAGCGACTGCAGGAGCAGGGCCCTGATCGCGCCGATGAACATCGCCGAATCGCTGTGCACCACGCGGATCGGCCGGTCCTCGGCGAACCAGCGCTCGCCCGCGGAACGGGCCGGCGGCCGCGGACGCGACGGCGCCTGCGGGCCGACGACCCGCTCGACGATCGCCGCACCGATCCGGCCGCGAACCCGGCCGGCCGCGTCCAGGGCTCTCATCTACCTATTATCGCCCCCGGAACGGCCTAGACATTTTCAGCCGAACGGAGCTGGGTGCGTGACCTCGGACACGTTTCTGCTCGCCGGGGCTACGCCGCGCCTACTGATTGCCGTTGACACGGGTACGACGCCAGGTGGCGGCCACGGACCGTGCAGCGCCACCCCGGCCGACGCTAGCTCCGCCCGGGTCATCACCTTCAGCTGCCACTGCGTCATCCGGTCCCCGTACCAGTACGGGTGCAGGCGGGCCGGATCGGTCGCGGCCTGGCCCGGTACGTATAGGCAGTGCAGTCGGCCCGCGGGATCATCCGAACCGGCCAGCGCCGCATGCAACTCTCGCAGTTCCGCGACCGCGGCCCGGTCCAGCTCACCGGTGACCATCACCACCAGGTCGATGTCACTGCGGGCCGGGCTGAAGTCGCCGGTGGCCAGCGAACCGTACAGGTAGATCCCGGCGAGTCCCCCTCGCACCAAGAGCCCGTCCCGGAGGCGTCCGAGCAGCCGGGCGATATCCGCGGGAAGGTCGCTGCGGTCCACGAGCAGCAGCCTAAATTGCCGTAGCTTGTCGGCCTGCGTCCCGCTATCGTCATCCCCGGGGCAAGCAAGCGGAGAAGGGGGCCGCGTGCGAAGGCAGGGGCGAGCGTCTTGTTCCTCGCTGCCTGGTCGGCGGCTTGTGGTCAGCCGATCGGTGGATAGGTTTCAGCCGTCCGGACATCATGCGGTTCACCCAGGAAACTGGCTGGCCGGTCGATGCGCGCCCAGGCGCTGCATTGCGACGCTATCGGTACATAGCAGCTTCAGAACTGTCAGGGGAATACGAGGGGAAACATGGAACCCACATCTGCGGCGTTGACCGAGGAGACGCAGGCCGTTCCGGCCGCGCACTCGGTCGCCCTAACCAAGACGTACGGGGTCGGCCAGGCGGCGGTACACGCCCTGGCCGGTATCACGGTGACCTTCGACCGCGGCCGGTTCACGGCCGTCATGGGCCCGTCGGGCTCAGGCAAGTCGACGCTCATGCACTGCATGGCCGGCCTGGACCGGCCGACGTCCGGGCAGACGTTCGTGGGCGGACTAGACATCGGGACCCTGGACGACTCCGGGCTGACCCGGCTGCGCCGGGATCGGATCGGCTTCGTATTCCAGTCCTTCAACCTGGTTCCCACGCTGACCGCGGCCGAGAATATCACCCTGCCTGCCGCTCTGGCCGGTCGGAAGGTCGACCCGGAATGGCTCGGTTACCTGATCAAGGAGCTGGGCATCGGCGACCGGCTGACGCACCGCCCCAACGAGCTGTCCGGCGGCCAGCAGCAGCGCGTAGCGTGTGCCCGGGCGCTGATCAACAAGCCGGACCTCATCTTCGCCGACGAGCCCACCGGCAACCTGGACTCGAACGCCTCCGCCGACCTGCTCTCGTTCCTGCGGCGCTCTGTGACCGAGCTCGGTCAGTCGATCGTCATGGTGACCCACGACCCGCGCGGGGCCGCCTACGCGGACCGAGTCGTCTTCCTGGCCGACGGATCCGTGGTGGGCGAACTCCACCAGCCCACCGCTGACTCCATCCTGGAGCGGATCCGGACGCTGGGGGCCTGACATGTGGAAAGTCACGATCAAGGGCCTGCTGGCCCACAAGCTCCGGCTGGCGCTGACCGCGCTGGCCATCGTGCTCGGCGTCACCTTCATCTCCGGCACGTTCGTCCTGACCGACACCCTGCACAACACGTTCACCACCCTGTTCAGCAACATCTACTCCAAGATTGACTTCCAGGTCCGCGGGGTTGCTCAGCTCGGCAGCGGCGGCAACGCGGTCCGCAACGAACTGCCCGAGTCGCTGCTGGCCACGGTCCGCGGCGTGCCCGGTGTCGCGGCCGCCGACGGCCAGGTCACCGGCTACGCCCAGTTCATCGGCCACAACGGCAAGGCCATCCAGACCGGCGGCGCGCCCACCCTCGCCGTAAGCTTCAACCCGGATCCGCAGTTTTCCAGCCTGCACCTGATCGCCGGCGGCCCGCCGACCACCTCCGGCGACGTGGTCATGGACGCCGGGACCGCGCAGAAGTACGACTTCTCCGTCGGACAGCAGGTCCGTATCCTGACCACCGGGCCGACCCAGACGTTCACCATCACCGGTATCGCCGAGTTCGGGACGGCGAACAACCTGGCCGGGGCGACCCTGGCCGCGTTCACGCTCCCCACCGCGCAGGCCATCGCCCAAGAGACCGGCAAGCTCGACGACATCAACGTGGTGACCGCGCCGGGCGCGGACAAGTCCGCCGTGCAGCAGGCCATCGCCAAGGTCCTGCCGTCCGGCGTCGAGGTGGTCACCGGGCAGACCGTGGTGAACGAGAACACGAACTCGGTCGACCAGGCGCTGGGCTTCTTCAACACCGCGCTGCTCGTCTTCGCGTTCATCTCGCTGTTCGTCGGCGCGTTCACCATCTTCAACACGTTCTCGATCATCGTCGGGCAGCGGACGCGAGAACTGGCCCTGCTCCGGATCGTCGGGGCGAGCCGGCGTCAGGTGTTCCGCTCCGTGCTCGGTGAGGCGGCCCTCACCGGCCTCGTATCCTCGGTGATCGGCCTGGGCCTCGGCGTGCTGGCCGCGCTCGGGCTCCAGGCGCTGCTACGCGGGTTCGGGATCACGCTGCCGCCCGGATCGCTGGTGTTCGAGCCGCGCACCGCGATCGTCGGGCTGCTGGTCGGCGTCGGCGTAACGGTCGTGGCCGCCCTCGGCCCGGCCCGTGGCGCCATTCGTATCCCGCCGGTCGCCGCGCTGGATGACCGCCGGTCCGGCCCCATCGCCTCGCTCCGCCGCCGGTTCATCGGCGGCACGGCCCTGGCCCTGGTCGGGGTGATCCTGCTGGCCGTCGGGCTGGCCAAGGGAGCCATCGCACTCGTCGGCATCGGTGCGGTCTGCATCTTCCTTGGCGCCGCCACCCTGGCCCCGGCTATCGCCCGCCCCCTGTCCAGCGTGATCGGCCGCCCGCTGGCCCGCCTCCTCGGGGAACCCGGCAAGCTCGGGCGGGAGAACTCCATGCGCAGCCCGCGGCGGACCGCGCAGACCGCCTCCGCGCTCATGGTCGGCCTGGCCCTGGTCGCCGCGATCTCGGTGTTCGGCGCCTCCGTGTCCAGGTCGGCCACCAGTAGCGCGGACCAGGCCATCAACGCGGACCTGATCGTGACCCCCACGGGGTCCGGCCAGCTCAGCAGCTCGGCGGCGTCGCTCGCCTCGGCCGTGCCGGGTGTCACCGCGACCAGCACCGTCTACGGCGGGCAGTTCGAGTTCCAGAACACGCTGTCCAGCCTCACCGCGGTGTCCACGAACAACCTGGCCAGCACGGTGAACCTGCGCATGACCTCGGGCACCTCAGCCGCTCTGGCCCAGGGTGAGCTGCTCATCGACTCGACCACCGCGCAGAACAAGCACCTGGCGGTCGGCGACACCGTGCCCGTCAGGTTCGCGCTGACCGGTCCGACCACCCTCCGCATCGGCGGGATCTACCAGGCCAACGCCCTGATCGGCAGCTACGTGGTCAGCTCGGCGTTCTTCTTGTCCCACTACCCGGCCCAGCCTCCGGCGGCCCTGCTCCTTCGTACCAACGGCAGTACCACAGTAGACAACGCCGTCACCAACGCCCTGGCCCCGTTCCCGAACATCCAGGTTCAGACCCGGGCCCAGTACGAGCAGGCCCAGGTGTCGGCCATCAACCAGGTGCTCGGCCTGGTCTACGCGCTGCTCGCCCTGGCCGTGCTCATCGCGGCCATCGGGATCGTGAACACCCTCATGCTCTCGGTGTTCGAGCGGACCCGTGAGATCGGCCTGCTCCGCGCGGTCGGGATGCGGCGCCGCCAGGTCCGGACCATGATCCGGTCCGAATCGGTGATCCTGGCCATCTTCGGCGCCATCATCGGGATCATCATCGGCACCGGCATGGGGATCGCGCTGGTCTCGTCGCTGAGGAATCAAGGCATCTCCGACACCGTGGTGCCCTATTCCAGCCTCGTGATCTTCCTGATCCTGGCCGCATTGCTCGGACTGGTCGCCGCGAGCTGGCCGGCCCGCCGGGCGGCCAAGCTGGACGTGCTGGCCGCCATCGCCGCCCAGTAGGTCCGCTGGCAGCGAAATCTCGGCGTACGGGCGGGATCCCGCCCGTACGCTGAGTTATGGCCGAGAGCGCGAAGGTCTATCCGCTGCGGCGAGAGCCCTCGCCCCGAAAACCGCGTCCAGAGCCGCTGTGGCGGGAGGTCCTCGGTCAGCGTCTGCGTACGCTGCGCCTGGATCAGCAGGAAACCCTGGCCGAGACCGCGGGCCGGGCCGGGATCTCGCCCCAGTACCTGTCCGAGATCGAGCGTGGCCGCAAGGAGCCGTCGAGCGAGATGATCGCGGCCCTGGCGGGCGCGCTGGGGATCACGCTCATCGGGCTGACCGAGCAGGTGACCGACGATCTGCGCCGTCAGGAAGCGGCCTGGGCGTCGCGTTCGTCCGGCCCGGTCATGCTGTCGCTCGCCGCCTAATACCAGATGCCCCCTCGGCGTCCGCCGAGCGCCGCCCCAGCACCTGATCGACGATCCCGTAGGCCAGCGCGGCCTGGGCGTTGAGCACCCGGTCCCGGTCGGTATCCGCGCGTAGCGTGGGCACGGACTGGCCGGTGTGCGCGGACAGGATCGCCTCGATGTCGGCGCGCATCCGCACCAGCTCGTCGGCCTGCAGGATCAGGTCCGGGATCGGGCCCTGGCCGCGTGCGGCCGGCTGATGCAGCACCACCCTGGCGTGCGGCAGCAGGGCCCGCCGGCCCGCCGTACCGGCGGCGAGCAGCACCGCACCCACGCCGATGGCCTGGCCCACGCAGGTGGTGGCCACCGGGGCCTGGATGTACTGCATGGTGTCGTACACCGCGAGCATGGACGGCAGGTCCCCGCCCTCGCAGTTGATGTACAGGTTGATCTCCAGGTCTTGGCTGTCCGCTTCCAGGTGCAGCAGCTGGGCGATGAGCGCGTTGGCCACGCCGGGGTCGATGGCGGTGCCGAGGTAGACGATCCGCTCGGTGAGCAGATGCGAGTAGACGTCCATGATCCGCTCGCCCCGCGCATGCTGGGCGATGACGTTGGGAATCGTGTAGCTGCTCATGCTCTGCTCATTTCCGGGCTCATTTCCGGGCTCATTTCCGGGCCCTGCAGTCCGATCCGGTGCCGTCTGGCGGGCATGACCTGGCCGAACGACCCGACGATCTCGTCGATGAAGCCGTACTCCTGGGCCTCGGCGGCGGTGTACCAGTGGTCGTGCAGCGAATCGTCGAAGATGCGCTCCACCGGCTGGCCGGTGTCCTCGGCGATCAGGCCGAGCACCGTGTCGACCGTGTGCCGCAGGTCGTCGGCCTGGACCTCTATGTCGACCGCGCTGCCGCCGATCCCCGCCGAGCCGCGGTGCATCAAGATGCGCGCGTGCGGCAGCGCGAACCGCTTGCCCTTGGCCCCGGCCGAGAGCAGGAACTGCCCGGCGCTGCAGGCCAGCCCGAGCGCCAGCGTGGTGACGTCGCACGGCACCAGCCGCATGACGTCCCGGATAGCGAGCATGGACGGAACCGATCCGCCGGGGGAGTTGATCCACAGCGCGATGTCGGCGGCCGGGTCCTCAACCGCGAGGGTCAGTACCTGGGTCGCGAGCAGCGTCCCGTTGTCGTCGTCAAGCACCCCGTCAAGCACCAGGATCCGCTGAATCAGCAGCTGCTCCCGGACCCGCTCGCTGAACAGGGGGTTCTTCTCGTCATGAGCCATGCCTTTAGCCTGCGCCATGGCCGCCCTGGAAAGCCTCACACGCTGCCGTGGGCAGATCTGCTCACAGCAGCGCGGCAGGCTTATCCCTGTTGCGCGGCGTCATGTTCGGGGCGGAGCCCCTGGTCGCTGGTCTTGTCCGACTGCCCGACGTTCACGACCTGGACGGGCAGGTCGCCGGCCGCGCGGAGGACCTGGTCCGCAACCGTAGACCCGTTCAGCAGCCGCGACCAGCGCGAACGACGGCGCGACCCGATCACGAGCTGACAGGCTCCGGCCTTGTGGGCGGCCCGGATCAGCCCGGAAGCAGGGTCGTCGGCCCTGACCTGGCGCAACGTCCCGCCCAGTTCGCCGAGTAGCCGGCGGTCCCGCTCCAGCTGGGCCTTCGGTGGCTGGTCGAGGTTGTCGATCGCCCGGACGTGCACCCCTTGGAGCCTGGCATCGGACAACCCGGCGAGATGGGCGGCGTACCGGATGAGCCATTCGTCGGCGGGCGACCCCTTCAGGCCGACCACGATCACCGAGGCGTTCACCGGCCCGCTGATGCCATGGGCGGCCAGGAACGCCGTGACTGGATCGGGGATGGAGTCATCGACCCAGAGCTGCGCGAGCTCCCGCAAGGCGGCGAGGTTCGCGAAGCGGAAGTAGCTCGACAATGCCGCATCTACCCGCTCGGCTGGGACGACCAGGCCCTGGGCCAGCCGGTGCCGAAGCGCCGAAGGCGCAAGGTCGACCAGCGTGATCTCGCCGGTCCGCACGAACTCGTCGGGCACCGGCTCGGCTCGGCGCACGCCGGTGATCCGCGAGACGACCTCGCCCAGCGATTCGATATTGGCCGCGTTGAGGGTCGTATAGACATCGATGCCATTGGCCAGCAGCTCGTTGACGTCCTGCCAGCGTCTGGCGTGCGGCTCACCGGGGAGGTTCGCATGGGCCAGCTCGTCGACCACAGCCAGCTGCGGCCGACGGTCTAGAACCGCCGTGACGTCCAGCTCTGGAAGGCTCGCGCCCTGATAGGTGACCATACGGGCCGGAAGCACCTCGAGATCGTCGAGCTGAGCAGCGGTCGCCGGCCGCCCGTGACCCTCCAGATAGGCGACCACGCTGTCGGTGCCGGAACGCCGACGGGCGCGTGCGTCCCGCAGCATCGCGTAGGTCTTCCCCACTCCGGGGGCGATCCCGAGGTAGATACGCAGCTTGCCCTGTGGGCCGGGCCGGGCGTCGCTGGTCATCGTCGGATCCATTCGGACAGGGTTGTCACTGTTCTAGCACGCCTGCCTGGCTACGATGCCAATCCAGGGGCGATCCGCGTAGAGGAGGGCCGCCGAGATCAGCGAGCAGCTGAGGGACGCCACTGGCGAGGTCGAACGGGTAGGCCCTTTCCGCATCTACCTGGGCGCGGCCCCGGGCGTCGGAAAGACCTACGCCATGCTCTCCGAGGGCCACCGCCGGCGCGGGCGGGGCACCGACGTCGTCGCCGGATTTGTCGAGAGCTACGGGCGGCCGCACACCGAGGAGCTGATCAGCGGCCTCGAGGTCATCCCCCGCAAGGTGGTCGACTACCGGGGAAAGCGCCTGCAGGAGATGGACCTCGACGCGGTGCTCCGAAGACACCCCGAGGTCGCCCTGATCGACGAGCTGGCTCACACCAACGTGCCGGGGTCCGGGCGGCACAAGAAACGCTGGCAGGATGTGCTGGACATCCTCGGCGCGGGCATCAGCGTCATCACCACCGTCAACATCGAGCATCTCGAGAGCATCGCCGATGCGGTCGAGCACATGACCGGGACGAAGGTCCGTGAACGGATACCGGACTCGGTGGTGCGCAAAGCCGACCAGATCGAGCTGATCGACTCCTCACCGGAGCAGCTGCGGCGCCGGCTGTTGCACGGCAACATCTACCCGAAGGACAGGATCCCCCAGGCCCTCACTCACTTCTTCCGGACCGACAACCTGATCGCCGTGCGGGAGCTGGCGCTGCGGTTCGT
>Ga0307474_10003988_pt1 | contig 10619 bp, 7 predicted proteins | sample atmos_gasesECM1C_2_FD_203312 | JGI IMG/M metagenome (GOLD analysis project Ga0307474, IMG submission 203312) | Hardwood forest soil microbial communities from Morgan-Monroe State Forest, Indiana, United States - atmos_gasesECM1C_05 | ecosystem: Environmental > Terrestrial > Soil > Temperate...
TCGCGCTCGCCGGCATGATCATGCGCAACGCCGTGATCCTGGTCGATCAGATCGAGACGGACGTCGCCCACGGCTTGACGCGGCGCGAAGCCATCGTCGAGGCCACGGTGCGGCGGGCCCGCCCGGTAGTGCTGACCGCGCTCGCCGCTATCCTTGCCATGATTCCCCTGTCACGCTCGGCATTCTGGGGTCCGATGGCGATCACCATCATGGGCGGCCTGTTTGTTGCGACCTTCCTCACCTTGCTGTATTTGCCGGGCCTCTATGCACTTTGGTTCCGCAAGAGCCTTGAAGAAAGCAGCGGAAGTGAGCATCTTGATCTTGCGTCGCAACATCCTGATATCGCCCAGCCGGTATTTCCGCTTGCCGCGGCTGCCGAATAATTGAAAACTCCAGCATGATCCAAGACATTGGAAACCAGTTTTTTGAAGGGAATCATGCTTAAACGAAGAATCGAGTAAGCTGATTTGAGCACAGACATGACGCTGGTTTCGGAACATATCGAGACGGACATCCGGGAGCGTATTCTCGTGGTGGCGGAGCGGCTGTTTCGCCAGATCGGGTACCAGAAGACGACGGTCGGCGACATCGCCAAGGAATTGCGGATGTCCCCGGCCAACGTGTACCGCTTCTTCGATTCGAAGAAGGCAATCCACGAAGGCGTCTGCCGCAGCCTGATGGGCGAGGTGGAGGTTGCGGGCCACGCCATCCTGGCGAGGCCAGGCCCGGCGCCGGCACGGCTGCGAGAGCTGCTCACGACCATCCATCGCATGAACTCGGAACGCTATGTCGGCGATTCCAAGCTGCATGAGATGGTCGAGATTGCGATGGAGGAGAGCTGGGAAGTTTGCGTGGCACATATTCAGACCATCATCGAGACGATCGGGGCCGTGATTGCGCAAGGTGTCGCGTCGGGTGAATTTGAGGCCAGCGACATTCCGCTGGCTGCGATGTGCACATGCCATGCGCTGGTAGCCTACTTTCATCCGCAAATGATCGCCCAGGCCCAGAAGAAGCCGGGACCGTCGATCGATCAGATGATCGATTTCGTCCTCGTGGCGCTGGCGCCACGCGGGCGAAAATAGTCACCTTCCAGGGAAGCAGGGGAATAGCGACGTGGACGCTTCAAGCCCGAAGGACCTGCATTATTACGAGCCGCGCAATGGCCACGGCCTCAAGCACGACCCGTTCAACGCCATCATCGCACCTCGACCGATCGGCTGGATCTCCTCCCGCGACGGCAAGGGAAACGTCAATCTGGCTCCCTACAGTTTTTTTAACGGCTTTTGCTATCACCCGCCGATCATCGGCTTTTCCTCGACCTCGTGGAAGGACAGCGTCGCCAACATGCAGGAGACCGGCGAGTTCGTCTGGAATCTCGCGACCATGGATCTGGCTCAACAGATGAACGCCACCGCCGCGCAGGTTGCCCATGAGGTCAACGAATTTGTGGTCGCGGGTCTTACGCCCGCACCTTGCAGAATCGTGAAGGTCCCACGCGTTGCGGAAAGCCCGGTTTCGTTCGAATGCAAGGTAGCGCAGATCATTCAATTGCAGGGCGCCGACGGCACCAAGGCAAACGCCTGGCTCACCCTCGGCGAGGTCGTCGCCGTCCACATCGACAAGGCCATGATCAAGGACGGCGTCTATCAGACGGCGCTGGCGCGCCCGATCGTTCGCGCGGGCCGCAAGGGCGACTATTTCGTCATTCGGCAAGATGCCATGTTCGAGATGACGCGGCCGGATTGAAGGCAACGCGTGGCCCGCGCTGTTGCAAGCGCAAGCGAAGCAATTCAGGCTGTTGCCGGCGCTCCTTGCACCCTAGCTTGGCCCTCCTCGCAACGACCGTCGGTCTTGCGGTATAAGCGTTAAGTTACTGATCATGTTTCGGAACTGACCTGGCTTGCCGCCGTTATCGGCCATGCTCATCGCTGGAATCAATTTCGCTTTATTTTCGATGCGAAGTATCAACCAAATCTCACGCGTTCCGCTAAAGTAAAGCCGTTTGTTGGCTTATGTGTAGCTCTCCCATGGCGCCGGTGGCGCCGACCAAGAGGACATCGCCATGAGCTCCTTCCGCCGCGACTACATCACCAAGCCGATCTTCTCCTGGGCGCGTGGCGTATTGCCCTCGATGTCCGACACCGAACGCGAGGCGTTGGAGGCCGGCGATGTCTGGTGGGACGCCGACCTTTTCACCGGCAATCCCGACTGGTCGAAACTGCTCGACCAGAAGCCGGCGACGCTAACGGAAGAGGAGGCGGCTTTCCTTAAGGGTCCGGTCGACGAGCTCTGCGAAATGCTCGACGAGTGGAAGATCAACTGGGAATGGCGCGACCTTCCGCCCGAGGTCTGGGACTACATCAAGCGCAAAAAATTCTTCGGCATGATCATTCCGAAGGAATTTGGCGGGCTCGGCTTTTCGCCTTACGCCCATTCGGAAGTCGTTCGCAAGCTTTCCTCGCGCTCGCTCACCGCCGCCGTCACCGTGATGGTGCCGAATTCGCTCGGCCCCGGCGAACTCCTGATGCGCTTTGGTACCAGAGAGCAGCAGCAGCGCTGGCTGCCGCGGCTCGCCGATGGCCGCGACATTCCCTGCTTCGGGCTGACAAGCCCCGAGGCCGGCTCGGACGCCGCATCGATGATCGACGGCGGCATCATCTGCAAGGGTGATTTCGAGGGGCGCGAAGTGCTTGGGCTGCGCCTCAACTGGCACAAGCGCTACATCACGCTGGGCCCGGTCGCAACCCTGCTGGGACTCGCGTTCAAGGCCTACGATCCGGATCATCTCGTCGGCGCCAGCGACGAACTCGGCATCACGGTGGCACTGATCCCGACCGATCTTCCCGGCGTCGAGATCGGGCATCGTCACCTGCCGGCGATGCAGGTGTTCCAGAACGGCCCGAACTGGGGCAGGGACGTCTTCATTCCCTTGGATTACATCATCGGCGGCGAGGCGCGTCTCGGCCAGGGTTGGAAGATGCTGATGACGGCGCTTGCCGCGGGACGTGGCATTTCGCTGCCATCGTTGTCGGCTGCCGGCGCGGCTTACGCGGCGCGCACCAGTGGCGCCTACGCGCGGATCCGCGAGCAGTTCGGCATTTCGATCGGCAAGTTCGAAGGGATCGAGGAGCCGCTCGCCCGTATCGCCGGCACCGCCTATCTGCTCGACGCAGCGCGACGGCTGACCTGTGCGGCGCTCAACGAGGGCCGCCATCCGGCCGTCATCTCCGGCATCATGAAGCTGCAGGCGACCGAGCGGATGCGGATTGCAATCGACGACGCGATGGATATCCATGGCGGCAAGGCCGTGATCGACGGGCCGCAGAATTACCTCGGCGGTCTCTATCGTTCGGTGCCGGTCGGCATCACAGTGGAGGGCGCCAACATCCTCACGCGAAATCTGATCGTGTTCGGGCAAGGTGCGATCCGCGCCCATCCTTATCTCCTGCAGGAAATGAATGCGCTCGGTGAAGAAGACCGCGCCAAGGGTTTGGACGCATTCGACAAGGCGTTCTGGCAACACGTGGGTCACAGCGTAACCACGCTGTTCCGCGCCTGGGCGAGAAGCTGGACCGCCGGAAGGTTCGCGCCCGCGCCTGACGCCGGGCAGGCGAGCTCCTTCTATCGACAGCTCTCGCGTTACTCGGCGGCGTTTGCGCTGTGCGCCGACATGGCGCTGTTGACGCTCGGCGGAGCGCTCAAGCGCAAGGAAATGATCTCGGCGCGGTTCGGCGACATCCTGTCCGAATTGTACCTGTTGTCGGCAGCGCTCAAGCGCTGGCAGGATGAAGGACGCCAGGCCGAAGACTTCGCGGCGCTCGAATGGTGCATGGCAACGGGCTTGCGCACCATCGAGAACCGTTTTGCCGAAATTCTTGCAAATCTGCCGAACCGCTTTGTCGCATTCTTGCTGAAGTTCGTGGTCCAGCCCTTCGGGGCACGCGTGCTCGGGCCTTCCGATCGCGTGGTGCACGAATGCGCACAGCTCGTGCTGGCGCCGTCGGCGGCGCGCGATCGGCTGACGGCGGATCTGTCGCATGTCGATGACGATCGCGGCGTCGCGCGGCTGGAGAAGGCATTCCTGCTGGTCACGGCCGCCGAAGAGATTGCGAAACGAATGCATTCCGCCCGCACTCACGACTGGCAGGAGGCGGTCCAGCGCGGCGTCATCACGCAAGCCGAAGGCCAGCAGTTGGCGGCCGCGCATGAAGCCGTCGCCAAGGTGATCGAGGTCGACGATTTTGCGCCGGACGCCTTGTCGCCGATTTACAAAAAGGGCGCGGACGTGCATCGGTTCTTTCAGGAACTGGGTGAACAAAGGGCGGCAAGCTGATGGTCCGTCCGGTCTATATTATCGACGGCAGCCGGACGCCGTTCTTGAAAGCGCGCAGCGGCCCCGGCCCCTTCACGCCGGTCGATCTCGCCGTTCAATGCGGCCGCCCGCTGCTGGCGCGTCAGCCCTTTGCGGCTTCCGCCTTCGACCAGGTCATTCTCGGCTGCGTCAACGTCATCGCCGACGAGATGAACCCGGCCCGCGTCGCCGCCTTGCGGCTAGGCATGGGCGAGAAAATGGTCGCTTTCACGGTGCAGATCAATTGCGGCTCCGGCATGCAGTCGATCGACACCGCCTATCGCTATATCCAGCAGGGCATCTCGGACCTGATCCTTGCCGGCGGCACGGAGGCCTTGAGTTACGCCCCGTTGGTGTGGCCGGCGCAGGGGGTGCGCTGGTTCGCCGGCCTTGCCGGTGCCAAGGGAATTCTCGGCAAGCTGGCGGCGATCGCCCGGGCACGGCCGGCCTACTTCAAGCCGGTGATCGGTCTCGAACGGGGCCTCACCGATCCGATCACCGAATTGAACATGGGTCAGACCGCCGAAGTGGTCGGGCACCTGTTCGGCATTACGCGCGAGCTGTCCGATGCCTATGCCGTCGAAAGCCACAAGCGGCTCGCCAACGCGCAAGAGAAAGGATTTCTCAAGGGCGAGGTCGAAACCGCGTTCGCCCGCGACGGCAAATTCTACGACCACGATGATGGCGTGCGGCCGGATTCCACACCGGAGAAGCTCGCCACGCTCAAGCCGGTGTTCGAACGGCCCTGGGGCGTAGTCACCGCCGGCAATTCCTCGCAGATCACCGACGGCGCGTCCTGGGTCATCCTTGCGTCAGAAGAAGCGATGAAGATGCATGGCCTCAATCCGAAGGCCGTGATCGTCGACAGCCACTGGGCGGCACTCGATCCCTCGATCATGGGCTTAGGGCCGGTGTTGTCGGCGACCGAGCTTCTCAAACGCCACAATTTATCGCTTCCCGATATCGAGACCTGGGAGTTGAACGAAGCGTTCGCCACGCAAGTGCTCGGATGTCTTGCGGCCTGGAACGACGAGAAATTCTGCCGGGAGATTTTGGGTCTCGACGGCGCGGCCGGAGAGATCGACCGCGCGAGGCTTAATGTCGATGGCGGGGCCATCAGCCTCGGCCATCCCGTCGGCACCAGCGGCAACCGTATCGTGCTGCACCTCGTCAATGCCATGAAACGGCTGGGCACCAGACGCGGCATCGCCACCGAATGCATCGGCGGCGGATTGGGCGGTGCCATGTTGATCGAAGCGCTATAGGGGACGCCATGGACAGCCAGATCATGGACGTGCTCGGGAATCGCGTGCTGGAGCTCGGACCCCGGCCTGAAGCAAGCGGCGTCTATCGCCACTTCAAGCTGACGCGGGATGCCGACGGTATCGCCTGGCTGTTGTTCGATCGCGCCGAGGCCAGCGCCAACACCTTGTCGGCCGACGTGCTCACGGAATTCGATTCGGTGCTTGCGGCGCTGGAGAGCGAGCGGCCCGCTGGCCTCGTGATCCGCTCGGCGAAAACAAGCGGCTTCATCGCCGGTGCCGACGTCAACGAATTTCGCGGCGCAAGCGATTCGCACGCGGTCGAGGCGGCAATCGGCCAGGCGCATGCGACGATAGATCGTCTCGAAGCCTTGAAGTTTCCCACCCTCGCCGTCATTCACGGCTTTTGCCTGGGCGGCGGGCTGGAAGTCGCACTCGCGTGTCAGTCACGCATCGCGATCGACGGCGCACGCTTTGGATTCCCTGAAGTGATGCTCGGGCTGCATCCTGGCCTGGGCGGCACCGCGCGATTTACGCGTCTGGTCAATCCGACGCAGGCGATGACGATGATGCTGACCGGTAAGACCATCGATGCGCGAAGGGCGAAGTCGCTCGGACTCGTCGATGCGGTGACGCAGGAGCGGCATGTGCGCAATGCCGTGAAGGATGCGGTGTTCGGCCGGCTGAAGCGCGCCCGTCAGCCTCTTCTAAATTCCCTCCTGAACTCGGGTCCAGCGAGAAGATTTATCGCCTCGCGCATGCGCACCGAGGCCGAGAAGGCCGCGCCGCGCGAACATTATCCAGCGCCTTATGCCTTGATCGATCTTTGGGAAAAACACGGCGGTGACAAGGCGGCGATGCTGGCAGCCGAAAAGACCTCGTTTGCCAATCTGATGGTGACGCCGACCGCGCAGAACCTGATCCGGGTATTCTTCCTGCGCGATCAGATGAAGAAATCAGCGGGCTCCGGCAACAAGGTCCACCACGTTCACGTCATCGGCGCCGGCGCGATGGGCGGCGACATCGCGGCCTGGTGCGCAAACCAGGGCATGCGGGCCACGCTTGCCGATATGAAGGCTGAACCGATTGCGGGAGCGATGAAACGCGCCGCCGACCTGTTCGGCAAGATCAGACGCAATCGCATCGATGTCCGCGACGCGCTCGATCGGCTGATTCCCGACCTCGACGGCGAGGGCGTGCGCACAGCCGATCTGATCATCGAGGCGGTACCGGAAAATCTGCAACTGAAGCAGAAGGTCTATGCCGGCCTTGAGCCTAGAATGAAGGAGTCGGCGATTCTGGCCACCAACACATCGAGCATTCCGTTGCAGGATTTGCGGACCAGCCTGAAAAATCCCGCACGGCTCGTGGGCCTGCATTTCTTCAACCCGGTATCGCGCCTGCAACTGGTCGAGGTCATCAGCCATGACGGCAGCGACGCGCAACTCCTGAAAGAGGCGCTCGCCTTCGTCGGCGCCATCGACCGTCTGCCGCTACCGGTCAAGAGTTCGCCGGGCTTTGTCGTCAATCGCGCGCTGACGCCCTACATGCTCGAGGCCATGGTGATGTTCGATGAGAAGATCGACAAGTTCACCATCGACGCGGCGGCGGAGAAATTCGGCATGCCGATGGGTCCCATCGAACTTGCCGACCAGGTTGGCCTCGATATTTGCCTCGCGGTCGGCGACATGTTGCGTTCGAAATTCGGCTCACTGCTGCCGCCGACGCCGGCGTGGCTGCGCGACAAGGTCGCGAGCGGCGAACTCGGCCGCAAGACCGGCAAGGGATTTTATGTCTGGAAGGGCGGCAAGGCCGACAAGCCGCGGGCCCCGTCTTCGGCGGCGCAGCCAACCGATGAAATGGTTGACCGGCTTGTCTTACCGATATCGAATGTCTGCGTCGCCTGCCTGCGCGAGGGTATCGTGGAAAATCCCGATGCGGTCGATGGCGCGATGATCTTTGGCACCGGCTACGCGCCGTTTCGCGGCGGTCCGTTGAATTACGCGCGGACCCGGGGCGCGGAGAACGTCGCATCTACCTTGCGCGCGCTCGCTGCGAGATTCGGCGACCGCTTCACGCCGGATCCCGGCTGGGATAGTTTCAAATAACAGAATCAGATCTGGACATGACCGACACACAAGCCGTTCACGCGCCGCCTGTTGCCGAAAGCGAGCCTTGCGGCGATCTCTGCATCCGTACGCTGGCGATGCCGGCCGACACCAACCAGAACGGCGATATCTTCGGCGGCTGGCTGCTGGCCCAGATGGATGTCGGCGGCGGCGTGTTTGCCTCGAAAATCGCGAAATCGCGCACCGTCACGGTTGCGATCGAAGCGATGAATTTCCGTAAACCCGTCTACGTCGGCGATCTCGTTTCGGTCCATGCCAATCTCGTCAGGATCGGCAGGACCTCGATCACGGTCCATCTCGAAGCCTGGGTTCTCCGCCGCAAGGAGGTGCAATCGATCCTCGTGACCGACGGCAACTTCACCTACGTCTCGATCGACGATTCCGGACACCCGCAGGGGGTCCAGCGCAACGATCCGAAGATTTCGGCGTGAGCATCACGCTCGCCTTGTTTGCTGCGTTTCCCCGCCGAATCGTATTCGACGCTTTCCGTTACCGCTTGGCATGGCAACGTGGCAGAATGGGCCGGGCCATCGTCGAGATCATGATGCGATTAAGTGGAATCGCATTATGATCTCATCTCTTTGTTGAGCATGATCTTTTTCGAAAAACCGGTTTCCACTTTTCCGGATCATGCTCTAACGTCGTTTCAGTCAAGTTGTTGTCGGGAGGCATTTCATGAAAGCGGTCTACAAGGGCGGATTTGTGCTGCTTGCCTGTGCACTGAGCTCCATTGAAATCGCCGCTGCGCAGCCCGCCAATTCGCCCTGCTCTTCGGAAAATTCGGCCGGCGGCATCCAGACGCAGCATTGTGAAGGCGGCATAACGATCGTCGCCGAAAATGGCGCCCGCTTTACGCTGCAGACGAGCCGCCGCAAAGGCCAAGTGGACGGGGTAGAACTCACCAGCAAGGCGTTATTGATCGAGGTTCCGACGAAATCCGGCGCAAACAAATTCCAGGTCGCCACACCGCAGGCGATCGCCGGCGTCCGTGGCACGAAGTGGGCCGTCGATGCCGCCGAGAACAAGACCTCTGTCTTTGTCGTCGACGGGCGGGTTGCCGTTGGACGGCGAGCGCGCGGCCGCGGCGTGACTTTGGGAGCCGGCGAAGGTGTCGATGTCGAGGAGGGGGCGCCTCTGACCGTCAAGCGCTGGGCTCCGGCGCGCGTGTCGGCGCTGATGGCGCGTCTTGGACAGTAAGCCACGAATGATCGCTCGCCATCTCAAGACCCTGCTCGCCGTCGCTCTGGCCGCGCTCTGGGGATTCGGCATCTATTTCGCGCACGATTCCGGCCACCTGCGGTTTCTCGATCGCCTTGAATCCACGACCATCGATCTGCGGACGCTGATGCGAGGCGTGAAACCTCCGCCTGATTTCGTGACCATTGTCGCCATCGACGACAGCATCGTGAAACAGAGAGGTGTCTATCCGCTGAGCCGGACCGATCTTGCGAAGATCGTGGACACAATCGCGCGGCTTCAGCCGAAAGTTGTTGCCGTCGACCTGCTTCTGGTCGACAAAGGCGCCGACGATGCCGATGACGCTCTGGCGAAATCGCTCGCGTTGCGTCCTTCCGTCATTGCCGCCGCTGCCATATTCCCGCAAGCCAGCCAGTCGATTTTTGCGGGCAATGACGCGGGCCCGCTCGCCCGCCTCCCGACCGCCGAAAGATTCCTCTCGCCGCTACCGAAATTCACCGATCATGCGCAAATCGGCATCGTCAACGTGGCGACCGATCGAACCGGTACGCCTCGATCGATCCCGATGCTGTTTCGTACGAGCGACGCGGTTGAGTTGTCATTTGCGCTTCGCGCTGTCGCGCTGGCAATCGGAAAGGAGCCGGCGATCGAGCCGCATCGGCTGATGCTCGATCAACGATCGGTTCCGACCGATCTCGACCATGTCCTGCCGATTACATTCTATGGTCCACGCCGGACGATCCGCACCGTCAGCGCGGCATCGGTCCTTGCCGGCGATATTGCGCCTGAAAGCATCCGCGACCGGATTGTGGTTGTTGGCGTGACCGTCTCCGGCGGCGGCGATTTCTTCTCCAGCCCGTTCGATTCGTTGATGCCCGGCGTCGAAATCATCTCAACCGCCATCACCCACCTCATGGCCGGAGATGGCCCGCTGCGCGGCCGATCCGTTCGCATTGCCGACGGCGTGGTCGCGGTCTTGCTGCCTGCCCTTCTCGTGGGTCTTCTGGCGTGGCGCCGCAGTGCGGTGGGCCTCATTGCGGCAGTCGGTTTGCTTTTGATCTGGATTGCCACGATCTTTTTGACATTCTCGTCGGGCATCGTCCTGGGTGCGGCTGTCCCGCTCGCCGCTGTCGCCGCACCGATCGCTTTTTTCGGGGCTCTTCAACTCTGGTCGGGCAGGCGTCAGGCACAATATTTCGCTGCAAGGAGCGAGTTGCTCGAACAGTTTCAGGCCCCCGCCATCCAGGAATGGTTGAGGCGGGATCCGAACTTTCTTGTTGAACCGGTCCGGCAGAATGCGGCGATCGTCTTTATCGATTTGTCGGGATTTACGGCGCTTAGCGAGCAGCTTGGTCCAGACAGGGTACGCGAATTGTTGAAGGAATTTCACGCTCTCGTCGACAGGGAGGCGGTCGGCTGTGGCGGCATGATCACGAGCTTTCTGGGGGACGGCGCCATGATCCTGTTCGGCTTGCCGGCGGCAACGAGCGGGGATGCATCGAGGGCGGCAAATTGCGCGGTCGGGCTTTGCGAGAGCGTCGGGCGATGGCTATCCTCGCTGCGCTCGTCGAGCGAGCCGGCTTTTGGATTCAAGGTCGGCGCGCATTTCGGCGTGATCGTTGCTTCGAGGTTAGGCGGCGGAAGCTACCAGCATATCACGGCGACCGGCGACACCGT
>Ga0307474_10003990_pt1 | contig 10613 bp, 10 predicted proteins | sample atmos_gasesECM1C_2_FD_203312 | JGI IMG/M metagenome (GOLD analysis project Ga0307474, IMG submission 203312) | Hardwood forest soil microbial communities from Morgan-Monroe State Forest, Indiana, United States - atmos_gasesECM1C_05 | ecosystem: Environmental > Terrestrial > Soil > Temperate...
CCAGGATCCGGCGACGGCGGTGCTGGCCAACCCGGTGGTGGCCGAGAACAAGAGGTTCTGCGGCTCGTGCGACCGCCCGGTCGGGCGCGGCCGGGACGGGCGGCCGGGGCTCGCGGAGGGCTTCTGCGCGAACTGCGGCAGCCGGTTCTCGTTCGCGCCCAAGCTGGAGCGCGGCGAGCTGGTCGCCGGCCAGTACGAGGTCCTCGGCTGCCTGGCCCACGGCGGGCTCGGCTGGATCTACCTGGCCCGGGACCATCACCTCGGCAACCGCTGGGTGGTGCTCAAGGGCCTGCTCAACAGCGGCGACGCCGGGGCCCAGGAGGCCGCGCTGGCCGAGCGCCGGTTCCTGGCCGAGGTGGAGCACCCCAACATCGTCGGCGTGTACAACTTCGTGCAGCACGCCGACCGCCGGACCGGCGAGTCGGCCGGATACATCGTCATGGAGTACGTGGGCGGGAAGTCGCTCAAGCAGATCCTGCTCGAGCGGCGCCAGTCCGGCCAGTGGCTGCCGCTGCCCGTGGCCCTCGCCTACGCGATCGAGGTGCTGCCCGCGCTTGGCTACCTGCACAGCCGCGGCCTGGTGTACTGCGACTTCAAGCCGGATAACGTGATCCAGACCGAGGAGCAGCTCAAGCTCATCGACATGGGCGGCGTGCGCCGGATCGACGACGACGACAGCGCCATCTACGGGACGGTCGGCTACCAGGCCCCGGAGATCGCGGCCGAGGGGCCGTCGGCGTCCTCCGACCTCTATACCGTCGCCCGGGCGCTCGCGGTGCTCACCTTCGATTTCGCCGGCTACCAGAGCAAATATGCCAACAGCCTGCCGGACCCGGCGACGGTTCCGGTGCTCGGCCAGCACGAGTCATACCTGCGGGTGCTGCTGCGCGCCACCGACCCCGACCCCGACCGCCGGTTCGCCTCGTCCGGCGACATGGCCGAGCAGCTGACCGGGGTACTGCGCGAGGTGCTCGCGGTGGCGGACGGCAAGCCCCGGCCCGCGTTCTCCGCCCTGTTCAGCCCGGAGCTGCACGCGATCGGGGTGGACGGCGCCGGCGGCGCGGGCGCCGCCCACGCCGAGCCGCCGCCCGCGGCCGAGATCGTGGCCAGGCTCCCGGTGCCCCAGGTCGACGCGTCCGACCCGGCGGCCGGCTTCCTGGCCACGCTGAGCACGCTGGACCCGGATCAGCGCAACGACGCGCTGTCCGCGGCCGTCGCCGGGGAGCAAGGGGTGTCCCCGGATGTGGCCGGATCGGCCGAGACCCGCCTGGCGCTGGCCCGGGCCCGGATCGTCACCGGGGACCTGGCCGGCGCCGAGACCGTGCTGGCGGAGCTGGCCGCCGGCGATCAGGCGGACTGGCGGACGGCCTGGTACTACGGGCTACGGCACCTGGCGGCCGGCCAGCCGGGGGACGCGCGGACCGCGTTCGACGCCGTGTACGACGCGCTGCCCGGTGAGCTCGCGGTCAAGCTCGCGCTCGGGCTGGCCGCCGAGGCCGCCGGGGACCTGGCCGCCGCTCAGCGCTATCTTCAGCTCGTGTTGACCGTTGATCCGTCGTACGTTAGCGCCGCGTTCGGCGTGGCCAGGACCCGGCTGCAGGCCGGCGAGCCGGCCGCCGCGATCGCCGCGCTGGCCGCCGTGCCCGAGACCTCCAGTTACTACCTGGCCGCGCAGGTGGCCGCGGTGCGCGTCCAGGTGACGGCCCGGACCGCCGAGGCCCAGGCGTCACCCGATGAGCTGCGTCAGGCGGGCGGCCGCCTGGCGCACCTCAAGCTCGACGCGATCCAGCTCGAGCTGCTCACCGCCGAGGTGCTGCGGGCCGGGCTGGACTGCGTCCTGCATGCCGGGTCGCCCGTCGGTGGCCAGCTGCTCGGCTGCGATTTCACCGAGCGGGCGCTGCGCTTCGGCCTGGAGCGCAGCTACCGGGCCCAGGCCCGGCAGGTGCCCGATCTGCGCCGCCGGATCGAGCTCGTGGACCTGGCCAATAACGTGCGCCCCGGGACGTGGTCATGACCGGCGACGCCGGCGGCGCCGGCGACCCGGCGCCGGGCCCGAGCGCCGTGTGCCCGTCGTGCGGCTGGCCGGTCGGCTCGCAGGACAACTTCTGCGAGGCGTGCCGGACCGAGCTTGCCCCGGCCGTGGTGAGCGGGACCAGCCCGCAGGCCGCCACCACGTGCCCGTTCTGCCAGTCGGATCAGATCACCCCGGACGGCTACTGCGGCTCGTGCGGCCGTAAGCCGCCGGCCAGCCGCGACCACACCGAGATCGATCTGGGCCTGGTGGCCGGCGTGACCGACCGCGGCCTGCGCCATCACCGGAACGAGGACGCGATGGCGCTCGCGACCGCCGAGGCGACCAGCGGCCCGGTGGCCGTGGCGGTGGTGTGTGACGGGGTGTCCACTACCCGGCGGCCGGACGAAGCGTCGCTCGCGGCGGCCCAGGCGGCGGTGGAGGTGCTGCTGGATGCCGCCCGGACCGGTCATGATCTCGCCGAGTCGTCGCGTAATGCGGTGTCTGCGGCCCGAGAAGCGGTGATCAGACTGGACGACCATCCCGGCGACTCCCCGCTGCTGGACCCGCCGTCGGCCACCTTCGTCTCCGCGGTGATGACGTCCGAGGCGGTGACCCTGTGCTGGCTGGGCGACAGCCGTGGCTACTGGCTCGGAGCCGGTCCGGGTTTCGCCGCCGAGCGGCTGACCGTTGACGACTCGGTGGCCGGGGAGATGGTGGCGGCGGGCCTGCTCTCCGAGACCGAGGCGCTGGCGCTGCCACAGGCGCACGTGGTTACCGGCTGGGTCGGCCCGGATCTGGGCGGTGCCGCGCCGCACGTTGTCCGGTTCGAGCCGCCCGGTCCCGGCGTCCTGCTGCTGTGCTCGGACGGGCTGTGGAACTACCAGCCCGAGGCCGCCAAGCTGGCCGAGCTCGCGATGCCCGGCGCGCTGACCGGGCCGCTCGCCGCGGCCGGGGCACTGGTCGAGTTCGCGCTCAAGTCCGGCGGCATGGACAACGTGACCGTGGTCCTCGCGCCGTTTCCCCCCAGGACCGCCGGGCCGGTGAAGGAGCACGCGGCCACGGCGCCGTTTTCGCTGCGAGCCGATCCCGAGGAGACGCAAGCCTGATGAGTCATCCGGACTTCACCGTTGACATAGCCCAGAACGAGTACCTGCCCGAAGGCGGCGATGACGTCAACGCCATCGTCACCGTGACCTCCCCGGACACGATGTCGGCGGCGCCCGCGCCGGACGAAGGCAGCGCGGAGATCATCATCGTCGACTGCTCCGGATCGATGCGGTCGCCGCAAACCAAGATCGCCGAGGCCCGCGCGGCCACCGCGGCCGCCATCGACGTGATCCACGACGGCGTCGCGTTCGCCGTGATCGCGGGCACTCACGAGGCACATCCGGTGTTCCCGCACGACGGCACCCTGGCCGTGGCCGACGCGACCACCCGGCAGTACGCGAAGCAGGCCGTGGCCGGCCTGATGCCGCGGGGCGGAACCGCCATCGGGCAGTGGCTGCGGCTGGCCCTGTCCATGTTCACGGCGTATCCCGCGTCGCTGCGGCACGCGATCCTGCTCACCGACGGCCGGAACGAGCACGAATCCCCGGAGCAGCTGAGCGCGGCGATCAGCATGTGCGAGGGCGTGTTCAGCTGCGACTGCCGCGGCGTCGGCACCGACTGGGAGGTCGCCGAGCTGCGCCGGATCTCGTCCGCGCTGCTCGGCTCCGTCGACATCGTGCCCGATCCGTCCGGGCTGGCCGCCGATTTCGCGGCCATGATGCAGACCGCCATGGGCAAGCAGGTCGCCGACGTGTCGCTGCGGGTGTGGACGCCGCAGCACGCCACCGTCCGGTTCGTGAAGCAGGTCGCGCCGGTGGTCGAGGACCTGACCGGCCGGAAGACCCAGTCGGGCCCGCAGGCGGGCGACTACCCGACCGGGGCCTGGGGCGCCGCCGAGAGCCGCGACTATCACGTGCGGGTCCAGGTCACGCCCGCCGCCGTCGGCCAGGAGATGCTGGCCGCCCGGGTGAGCCTGGTCACCGTCACCGATTCCGGCCCCGAGGTGCTGGGCCAGGGCCTGGTCCGGGCGATCTGGACCGACGACGAGGCGCTGTCCACCCGGATCAACCCGAACGTGGCCCACTACACCGGCCAGGCCGAGCTGGCGCAGGTGATCCAGGAGGGCCTGGAGGCCCGCAAGCAAGGCGACGAGGAGACCGCGACGTCCAAGCTGGGCCGGGCGGTGGCGCTGGCCGAGCAGTCGGGCAACGAGGGCACGGCCCGGCTCCTGGCCAAGGTCGTCGATGTGGTGGACGCGGCCACGGGCACCGTGCGCCTGAAGAAGAAGGTCGACGACGCCGACGAGATGGCGCTCGACACCAGGTCGACCAAGACGGTCAGGACCAGGAAGTAAGCGAGGCAGCAGCCATGCCGACCTGCTCCGCCGGCCACGACAGCGCGAGCACCGATTTCTGCGACGTGTGCGGGATTCGCCTCGGCGCTGCGGGGCCCGCTCCCGCCCCGCCCGGCCAGCCCGGGTCCGGGTCCTCCGCGGCCGGGGCCACGCCGGTGCAGCCCGGGTTCGGCCCCGCGTCGGCTCCTGCCCCGTCTGAGCCGTGCCCGCAATGCGGAGCGGGGCGGACCGGGCAGTTCTGTGAGGCGTGCGGGTACAGCTTCGCCTCCGGCGTGGTGCGGGTCACCACCGCGCCGAGTTATCCGCCCCCGCCGACCGGGCCGTCGTCGGGCCCGCCGACCGCGCCAGGCATCCTCGCCACAGGCCAGGGCGCTGCCGCGCCCGGGCCCGCTGCCGCGCCCGCGCCCGCTGGTCCGCCCGGCCAAGGTGGTCCGGTCGGTCAGGGCGGTGCCCCGGGTGGGGCCGGCGGCACCGGCCCGGCCGGCGCGGCCGCCCGCCCGGGCAGCGCGGCCACCGGCCCGGCCCCAGGTCTGGCGCCGGACCAGGGACCGGCGGCGGGCACGGCTGCGTGGACCGCCGTGGTGACGGCCGACCGGGCCTACTTCGACAGCGTGATCGCCGCCAGCGGCCCGGAGGCCGCGGGCCTGGAGTTCCCCGCATACTGCCCGGAGCGCCGGTTCCGGCTCCAGGGACCGCAGATGCGCATCGGCCGCCGCAGCGTCTCCCGTGGCCTCGAGCCGGAGATCGACCTAACCGGCCCGCCGAGCGATCCGGGCGTCTCCCACTTGCACGCGGTCCTATTCGCCGACAGCAACGGCGGCTGGACGGTCTTCGACCCCGGGTCGGCCAACGGCACGCAGGTCAACGGCACCGAGATCGCCGCCGGGTCGCGGGTGCGCCTGCGCGACGGTGACCGCGTCTGCGTGGGCGCGTGGACGGTCCTGACCATCCGCGCCGCGTGACCCGAAGGCCCATCTCCGCCTCCCTGACGACGTCGCCGCGGGGCCGGATGTGTTGCCCCGCCACCCGGGGGTATGCGGAACCGCAGAATCCGGATCCGAGTCAAGGGGGCGACGATGGCCGGGAAGTTCGTGCTGAAAAAGGGCGCCAGCGGCAAATTCCACTTCAACCTGCAGGCCGGGAACGGCCAGGTAATCGCGACCAGCGAGACCTACGAAAGCAAGGAATCGGCGCTCAAGGGAATCGAGTCGGTCAAGACCAACGCTCCCGGCGCCGAGATTGACGACCAGAGCTCGAACTAAGCTTCCAGCCCGCTCGACAGGATCGTGGATGTACCAAAGGGCGCGCTGCTGGCCGCCCAACGGTACATCCATGAATTCCCGGTGACGCCGCGATTCCGCCTACGACGAGGGGACGTGCTGTCCGCGCTGAAAATCGGCGGCGAACGTGCTGGCGATCGCGGACAGGACTGCCGGGTCCGAGACGATCAGCCCGAGTTCGCGATTGCGGTCCAGGGACGTGCTGGAGAAGTTCTCCGACCCGATGAACACCTTCGCGTGCGAGGTGCCGTAGTCGGCCTCGATCACTTTCCCGTGGATATAGAAGCCGGTTGACGAGCTGTAGTAGCTGATTTGTACCCCGGCATCGGCCAGCCTGGCATAGGCGCTGTTGTATTCGCCGTCCTCGTTCTCTCCGCAGACCTGCACGTCGACGCCGCGCTTGGCCGCGTCGATGAGCGCGTCTTCCACCGCCGTGTCGGCCATCTCCTCGCTGTAGATGCGCAGGCTGGTCGTGGCACCGTTGATGAGAGCGAGCAGCTTCTGCTGCGAGTCGGTCGGCGACCAGACAAGATCGGCGCCGTCGCCCGGGGTGACCGGGGCGTGGTCGAAATCGGCGCCGAATACGGCGGAGATCGCGGCGATGTCGGCCGGGTTGGAGTCGACGACCAGGAAGTCACGGGAGGTTGGGTAGTAATTCCTGGTCAGGTTGGCGGTCATGATGACGGCGTCGGACCCGTCGACCACCACGGTCTTCTGGTGGGTGTACTGGTACTTGGACCACGACCAGACGACCTTGACCCCGTGCGACGTCAGGTACTGGTAGGCGCCCGAGTTGACGCTCTCCTCGCGCTTGTCCAGTACCACGCGGACCCGGACGCCCCGGGCCGCGGCCAGCGCCAGGCCGTGCTCCGCCGTTCCGTCGGAGAACTCGTACATCGTCACGTCGATGCTGTGCCGGGCATGGGCGATGAGGCCGTAGACCGGCGAGAACCCCGCGCTCGGCTCGATGATCAGCGGCCCGGCCTGCGCTGCGGTCGAGGGGCCACTGTCGGCGGGGGCCGAGGTCGCACTCGGTGCCGGTGCCGGGCTCGATCCCGGCCCCGGCGCCGAAAGCTGAACCTTGCAACCCGCCACAGCGAATCCCATGACGGCAGCGACCGCCGCCGCTGACCAGGCAGAAGTGGCGAATGCACGAGGGCGGAGCATCGGGGCACCTTTCTCACGGGTCTACGCCGACCCGGACAGTCCGCCCTTCAACTACCCGCACCACGAAAAGTAAGCAGCCCAACCGCCCGCACGCCACTGGTCCCAGACCCGGTGGCAGGAAGGCAGACAAGCCCACAGCCCCGGCAAAGACGAGGCCAGGCCTACAGAAGGAAAGTAGTTCTAAATAACTTTAAACGAGGTCGTCGAAGTCTCCTCGCCGTACTCCCTCGACGAAGCTGAGCCATTCATCACGACTGTAGCTCAGAATCGGACTATTGGGTGATTTAGAATCACCGATGAAAACCGTATCGTTACGTGCTGCAACCTTGACGCAGTTGCCCGCATTGCACATCAGTGCAACGCGCCACGACAGATCGCCAAGTTCTGGCGGAAGCAAGGGCGGCATTACCCTGTCACTCCAATCTAGCATGCGATTTGGGCGAATAATGCCGCTCTAGACCATTAGGCTCCGTACGTACCTCGGATTTTAGTGATGAGGCTGATGGAGTCGGTCGGACTAAGGGCGGCATCACGCAGGTATTCCAGCGCCTCTCGGTATCTCGCCACCTCAACTGGCCGTTCCTGGTACCGGTTGCTGAGAAGGCCTTCCACGAATACGACCGGGCGCTGTGGAGAATCTTCCCCAAACTCAAACAAGTCAAAATTACTGTCGATGCTGGCATGGACGCCGACGTCGAAGGGTACAACTTGTACGACGACTTTTTCATCGTGAATCCGTGCCAGTATCTTGCCGAGTTGGGCATACATAATTGCGGGACTGCCAACTTGCCGTCGGAGGACGGCTTCGTCTAGCAGCGCGCGATAACGTGGTGGCGTCTCCTGGTCGAGGAGTCGCTGACGCAGCATCCTAGCCGCAACTCGTTGATCGAGTACCTCGGATTGGATCTTCCGCTCGATCCCCCTGATGATCCTGCTCGCATAGTCGGGGCTCTGCAGGAGCGCCGGCACGTGAAACATCGAGTACGAGGTAATGGCCACTGCTTCTTGCTCGAGACCAAGGAAGGGCGTGAGCAGCGGCTGATCGTCGTACTTGGTCCACCAACCGGCCTGGCGCGCCTCGAGCGCCAGTGCCATGAGTTCGTCGGCTTCGTTTTGATCGTCTACTTCATATAGGCGACATAGGTCCCGTACGTCCCGCGGGTTGGCCTTGCGCGCCCCGGTCTCCAACCTGCTGATTTTGGTGGCAGAACACATGAGTTGCTCAGCCACATCCTGCACGGTTAAGCCGAGGTCACTGCGGAGCTCGCGAAGGCGCCGGCCAAGCTCGCGCTGGCTAATGATCGGGTTGGCGTCCTCGGAGGGCGCAGAACGCCTCGCCGCGGCTCGGCGGCCGGATGCGCCGGGCGTCCTGCCATCGCCAGAGGCACTTGCCACGATGCTGCATGCTACACGGCAACGCGCATCCTGGCAGCAGCAGCGCGCTCAGTTTACGGCGCGGCGGGAAACTTTTTGGACATCTGGACTTCCCAGTTCAAGCTGTCTGCAAGCCATTTTGGCGCAGGCTAGCCCAGCGGGCTTATCACCGCTGAGCGAGGCAAAAGGGCAAACCTTACCACGGAGCGGGCCGATCTGTGGCGAAGACCATTGGCAAATGCCAAAGCGCATGAGACCGTGAAAGCGATGGGCGCTTGCCGCGCTCCACGGGGGCCGGCCTTAGCCGGAAGGAGGTCTCAAGCCTGAGTCGGTGGCGCTGAGACACCAGGAGCGAGGGTCTCAAGCAAGCACGGCCGATGTTCGCCCATCGGCCGTGCCTAGTCACCAAGCCAAAGCCCCACGAGAAGGATGGGCCAAGTGATAGGGATCATGCTACCTGTCCCAACAAGGAATGCAAGATTCATTTCGTCGCCGGATCGCCGCGCCCTGGCCCGGCCGCTTGGCCCTCCTGACCGGTAGCTGCCGGAGGGAGGTGAGAATCAATGCAGGCGGCAGTTCAGGAGGTGCAGGGGACACAGATCGCAATAGTGCTGGGCGCGATTGCGATCGTGGCCTTCTGGCGCACGATCCTCAAGTGCGTGGTCATGCTGGTAGCGATCGCGATTATCGCGGCGTTAGGTTACGGCGCGGTCGTGATCTGGCAAGGCATGCACCACCACGTCGCGGGTTAAGTAACGGTCTGCCGATCGGCTCACCGGCGACGTAGCCATGACAGCCGATCGGCAGGCACTTGTGCGGGGGCGGCGATCCAGCTAGCCGCTCGCGCTGGCCAGGACCTGCTCGCCGACGGCGTCCCGCACCCGCAGCCGGGCCTGGTGGAGCCGGCTCTTGAACGCGGCCTGACCGACTCCGGCGATGTCGGCGGCCTCCTGCGTCGACAGGCCCTCGACGTCGCGCAGCACGATCGCGGTCCGCAGCGGGGGCGGCAACTCGGCCAGGGCCCGGCTCAAGGCCATGCGCAGCTCACTGGCCTCGGCCTGACGGGACGGCTCCTCGGCGGCCGGAGCGGGCAACTGCAGTTCGTCTGGGCCGAGCGATACGCCGGCCGGCCGGCGGGCCCGCTTCTCCAGCGCGCGGTTGGCCTCGTTGACCGCGATCCGGTACAGCCAGGTGAAATAGCTGGACCGGCCGCGGAAGTGGCCGATGCCGCGCCAGGCCCGCAGCATCACCTCTTGGGCCACGTCCTCGGCCTCGTCGCGGTCGCCCAGCAGCCGCAGCAACAGCATGAACAGCCGGTCGGCGTAGGCGCCGGAAAGCCACTCAAAGGCGGCGACGTCGCCGGCCTGGGCCCGGGCGATCAGCTCGGCCTCGGTGGCCGGGTCCCCGGCGGCCGGGTCCCCGGGAGCCGGGTCCCCGGGAGCCGAGGCGCGCTCGCCCGGCGACGGCGGCGTCACCGGGCAGACGGGGCAGCCGAGCCATCGGACCCGGCCGGGCCGACCCGGGCGAAGATCGTCGCAGGAGCCCGAACTCCCGCCGGTCCGCCCAGGCCTCCGAGGGCATACACGAGGGCACGCATGGCCCGGATGCCGCGCCCGCAGTCCACGCAGTCCCGCGCGTGGCGGTCCAGGCGGCGGCGGGCCACCGGGCCCAGGTCGCCCTCGACGTAGTGCGAGAGGTGCTTCTGCGACCACCGGTGGTCGCGCTCTCTGCCCATCACGTCTCCCCCCGGCTCGGGACTGGGGCCACCGCCGTTGTCACGGTAGTGGCCCCGCCGGTCACTTGTCCGCAGGCTCGAACGCCAGCGAGCAGGAGTTGATGCAGTACCGGTCGCCGGTCTGGGTCGGCCCGTCATTGAACACGTGGCCCAGGTGACCGCCGCAACGGCGGCAGACGACCTCGGTGCGGTGCATGAACAGGCTGTTGTCCGACCGCAGTTCGACCGCCTCGGCGACCGCGGGCTCGTCGAAGCTCGGCCAGCCGGTGCCGGAGTCGAACTTGGCGTCGGAGCGGAACAGCTCGGCGCCGCATCCGGCGCACCGGTAGCTGCCGTCCTCGTGGTTGTGGACGTGCTCGCCGGTGAACGGCCGCTCGGTGTGAGCGTGACGCAGGACGCTGTACTGCTGCGGGGTCAGCTCCTGGCGCCACTGCTCGTCCGGCTTGGTGACCTCGCGGGTGGTGGCGGACTCGGGGTTGACGCGGTTCTTGCGCATCCGACGGTTCCTCTCTCTTGTCCTTCACTGGTTTAGACCCGCGTCCCGCCCAAACGGTTTTTCCTGGTGGCAGGGGGAAGAGACGGGGCGGACCTCGCGGAGTCAGCCCCGGAAACCGGCGCGGCCCGTGGTTGGATGAGGGCCAA
>Ga0307474_10003991_pt1 | contig 10613 bp, 9 predicted proteins | sample atmos_gasesECM1C_2_FD_203312 | JGI IMG/M metagenome (GOLD analysis project Ga0307474, IMG submission 203312) | Hardwood forest soil microbial communities from Morgan-Monroe State Forest, Indiana, United States - atmos_gasesECM1C_05 | ecosystem: Environmental > Terrestrial > Soil > Temperate...
GAAACGCCTCCTCGGCGGTCAGCGGGAAGCCGAATGCGGCCCGCATCGCCAGACCCTTGCCCACCCAGCGCGCCAGGCGCACCGCGCCGCCCTGCGCCGGGATGATGCCGAGACCGGATTGCGGCAGCCGCCACTCCGCCTGTTCGGACGCGACGATCAGGTCGCAGCAATAGGTGACGATGCAGCCGATGCCGATGGCGTAGCCGTTCACCGCGGCGATGAGCGGCTTCGCGAAGTCCGCCAGCAGGTTGATCGGGTGGGCGCGCCGGCGGTTGGGCAGGTCCTCGATGAAGTCACCGACCGATTGCATCGTGTGCGTGCGCGGGTTCTTCAGGTCGGCCCCGGCGCTGAATGCCCCGCCGGCGGGATCGCCGGTGAGCACAACGCAGCGCACGGACGCATCCGCCTCCAGCGCCGGCAAGGTCTCGCGCAGGCCGGTCTGGAATTCCTCGCACCAGGCGTTGCGCGCTTCAGGTCGGCTCAACATCAGAATGGCGACGGCGCCACGCTTCTCGCAGAGCAGGGGCATCGCTGTTTCCTCTACTGTGTTGTTATACCCGCGTGTTGTCATCCCAGCGATAAGCGGGGCCCAGGCCATCCATACCGTCCCGTCGCCCCGGCCCCTCCCGTCGCGGAACTGACGACGGGGCTGACCTATCTGTCGTCCCAGCGCAGCGGTTCACGCGTGACGACGACCCGGCCGGCCGCGGTCAGCCGGATCAGGTTAACCGTTTGCGCGAGATCGGGCGAGCCTGAGTAGTACGCCGGCACGACACCGTTGCCAACGCGCACCGGACGATCCCAGTGACCTAGCGCCAGGTAGTCCGCTTCGGTCGCGGCGATGGCATCGTCGCTGAACAGCCAGGAAGGCCGCAGCGGCGTGGCAAGTGTCTCCGGCGGCTCGTAGTGGCCGTGCGCCATGGCGATCTGCCAGCGCGTGGAGCGTACGCGCGGGCCGCGCAAGGGGACCATGTTCTCGTAGTCGCGATGCGCGTGGCCCCAGATCTCCAGGTCGTGCAGCGGGAAGTCCACTGCCTCTTCATGCGTGACGCCGAGTACCGTGACGTTGGGAATGGCGGCGAGGCCACCGCGGACGAAGACGCTGTTCGGCAATGCGGGGTCGTGGTTGCCCGGCAGGATCACCACCGGCCGGCCGGCATCGGCCAGCAACTGTGCGGTGCGGTCGAGCACGAGGGCGGCGACGCGATTGTTGTCGAAGGTGTCGCCGGCGAGCAGCACGACATCGGCGCTCGCCGCGCGTGCGACAGCGAGCACAGCCGCGAGGCCCGCGGCCCCAGCGCTGTGCTTGGTGCCGTTACGCTCGTCATCGACGTGCAGGTCGGAACTGTGGACCAGGAGCAGGTCCACGGGGGGCGGCGGGTCGGGGGGCATGGGCGGTATCGTAGCGGGCGAGGCGGAAGGGGCAAGAGCCGACCAGCGGCGTACTCGGAGCGCTTAGGCAATCGGCGTCAGATCCGAAGGGATACCGAGGTAGCCGGCTCGATCGACACAATGTCTGGTCCCCGATAAGGGGCTTTGCAGGAAACCACCTGCGACGGACGCAGGCATCGAACACGACCGCGCGATGCAAAAAGTCTTCCTGCGCGCCGCACTTCAGATCGATGTCCGGACCCCGAGCACGTCGGGCGCCGCTGCGGTGACAGTGTGCGCGCTCGTGTCAGACGGCGCGGGGACGCATAAAGCCTGGCCCATCACGTCCGGGTGTTGGCTTTGCCCAACAGCTCCGCTGGCAGCCAGACGCGGGTTACCTGCCAGGCGCCGGAGCGCAGTTCCAAGCGGAGGCGGATGGGCGAGGCTTGTCCCGGTGCGTGCAAATCCACCACGAATGACCCTGGACCAGTGAAGAAGGCCCAACTCACCTGGACCGCTGCGCCATGCGAAACCGGCTGAACGGCCATTGGCTGTTGTGCTGCCACAGCCAGCAACGCCTCCGGTGTTACTCTTTCATCGACTGCATTTGCCGCGATACCGCGCACGAAGCTCGCACCAAACGGCGGCAGTTGCCCGCCGGTCTTGGTCTGCGAAGGCTCATCGACCACCAGATCGCAGATGTCTTCCTTGATCCCTTCGCGCACCAAGCTCCAATCGACCATCGACTGCAATGCGGGCGCGTCACCCTGTCGGATCGCTTGACCCAGCCGGTACAGCGTCACGTAGGGGTAGGCGGCATAACCGATGGCAATCGCCAGCAAACTTCCGAGAATTGGCCTCTTACCTAACATCGCGGCACGCGCCTCCCGAATCACATGTCATTTCATAAGGGCTGGTCCGAACGACTTTGGCTCCGGTTAATGGCAATTGCGTAGTGCGTCAGATTACAACCGTGTGACAACGAAAACGTCTTCGAGACTATGGCACATCGCGTAGAGTTCGTCACATGCGGGGATGTACGTAGTCCCAAGAAACCGTGAGCGCACGGCCTTGTGCGACAGAGGCATGGCTGCCGGCCGGGACTGCCGCTCCACCGGTTACTCATAACGAACTGGTTCAATCGTACCCAGCCGGCCAATCTGGCAGGAAGATGGGGTGAACAACTGAAGCACTCTGGCCGACCCAACTTTTTTGTCATTGCGGTTTGTCATTGCGAACGGGGCGTAGCAATCGCGGACGCGTGAGGCATTTCGATTGAGGTTGCCGCATCGCTGTGCGCCTTGCAATGCCAGCAAAGCCCGGCTGCCCGCCATGCCCCCGATTGCTCTGGCCACACCAAGACGCCTTGCTGACAATACTGGGCAGACTGGATGATTGCGCTTGGATCGAACCGTCCCGTGTCCGTGCAGGCATCACCGGATTTTTGCTTTTGTCAGCAGCGACATTGCGGATTGGGTCGCCAGGCGAATTCAAATGGCCGGCCACTGCCGATCTATGTCTTGAGCAGCGACAGCAGGCCCTGAAGCAATTGGGTCGGCGTCGGCGGACAACCACGAACGACGATGTCCACCGGCACCACTTCGGACACCGCGCCGATGCACGCCGGGCTGCCGGCGAACACGCCGATGCCGGCGGCGCAATCGCCCACCGCTACCACCCATTTCGGATCCGGTGTGGCACGCCAGGTGCGTTCCAGCGCCTGGCGCATGTGCTTCGTCACCGGGCCGGTCACCATCAGCACGTCGGCATGCCGCGGTGATGCAACGAAGCGCAGGCCGAAGCGTTCCAGATCGTAGAACGCATTGTTGAGGGCGTGGATTTCCAGTTCGCAGCCGTTGCATGAGCCGGCGTCCACTTCGCGGATCGACAGGCTGTGGCCAAGCCGGCGCTGCGCCGCACGATCGAGCTTCGCGCTCAGCGCGGCGAGTTCCGGATCATCGAGCGCCGGTGCCGGTTCGGTAACCGGCGGACGCAGGCCTTGCAGGAACGTCTTCAGCATTGTCGTCCGGCCATTTCCATAACGTCGCGGCTGGCACGAGCCTGGTGAAGCCCGCAGTCGAGCGTCATAGGTCGTGTCCGGAATAGGAGCAGTTGAACGACTTGTTGCACAGTGGAAAGTCGGCGACGATGTTGCCCTCGATCGCGGCTTCCAGCAGTGGCCACTGGAACCATGAAGCATCGCGCAGGTGGCAGCGGTCGATGCGACCGGCGTCGTCGATGCGGAGCCATATCAGGACATCGCCTCGGAAGGCTTCGATGAGTGCCATACCCTCGCGGGGGCCGACTGGTTCGATTGCAGTGCGTACGTCACCTGCCGGCAAGTGGTCCAGGATTTGCTGGATCATGGACAGGCTCTGTTCAATCTCCTTGACGCGTATCCAGGCACGAGCGTTCACGTCGCCTTCGTGCAGCACCGGCACGTTGAAGTGAAGCTGATCGTACGGCGGGTAACCGATCGAACGTCGCGCGTCGAAGTGACGGCCGGAGGCGCGACCGACATGGCCGCCGGCACCGAAGCGTCGCGCCAGTTCCGCGGTCAGGATGCCGGTGCCCACTGTGCGGTCCTGTAGCGAGGCTGTGGCTTCGTACAGTTCAATCAACGGTGCAAAGCGCGATCGCACATCAGCGATGAGCGAACGGGTCAGCGACATGCCTTCGGGTGTCAGGTCGACCGCCACGCCGCCGGGCACGATGCGGTCCATCATCAGGCGGTGGCCGAAGCAGGCGGCGGCGCAGCGCAGCACAAGCTCGCGCAGCATGCCACAGTGGGCCAACATGATGCTGAATGAAGCATCGTTGCAGATTGCGCCGAAATCGCCGAGGTGGTTGGCGATGCGTTCGAGTTCCGCCATCAGGCCGCGCAGCCATGCGGCACGGGGTGGTGCGTTTGTGCCAAGAGCCGCTTCGACGGCGCGTGCGAAGGCAAGCGCGTAGGCGACCGTGCTGTCGCCCGAAGTGCGGCCGGCGAGACGAGACGCCTGCTCGATCGTCGCGCCGTGCATCAAATGCTCGATGCCCTTGTGTACGTAACCGAGGCGCTGTTCCAGCCGTACCACGGTTTCGCCGTCGGCGGTGAATCGGAAATGTCCCGGCTCGATGATGCCGGCGTGGACCGGGCCCACGGGAATCTGGTGCAGGCTGTCGCCTTCAACCGGCAGGAACGGATAGGCTGTTGGGTTTGGGCCGTGGTCCAGCCAGGGGCGTGTGTCGGGCAGACCGATCGGGTCCAGACCGTACAGGTCGTGCGCGGCGCGTTCCAGGCGGATTGCCGGCGCGTGGATTGCGCCGATGGAGGGAAAGCTGTTGTCGGGGCAAGCAAGACTATGCACCGCGATAGTTGTTGCGTCGCGGTCGAGAATCGCCATGTGTACGCGGCCTGGCTCGCCCCATAAGCCGAGCAGCGTGCTATCACCTGCCGCCAGATCTTGCGCCACACTCCACCACTGCGAGGTGTCGACCGTGCTCATCCCAGCAGTGCCGCGACGTGCTGGAACCAGGTGACCAACGGACCTGGCAGATAGATGCCGGCGATCAACACCAAAGTGAGGTGGGCGAACATTGGTAAATACGATGCCGTCACTGGCCCGGTGGCACCGCGTGGTTCGCCGAACGCGACTGAACTGATGCGCAGAAACAGGGCGCCGAACGAAACCAGCAGGCCGAACACGAACAGGATCGCAAGTACCGGTTCGCGCGCGAAGGTAGAACTGATCACCAGGAATTCGCTGGTGAACACACCGAACGGCGGCAGGCCTGCGATGGCAGCGACACCGGCAATGAGACCCCAGCCGAGTATGGGATGCGTAACGGTGAGGCCGCCCATGTCGGCGATGCGTTGGGTGCCCTTGACCTGCGCGACATGACCCACGGAGAAGAAGATCGCCGATTTGGTCAGGCTGTGCATGGTCATTTGCAACAGGCCGGCGAAGTTGCCGAGTGGTCCGGCCATGCCGAAGGCGAACACGGTGATGCCCATGTGCTCGATCGAGGAGTAGGCGAACATGCGCTTGATGTCGCGGCGACGGTACAGCATGAACGCCGCGAAGATCAGCGAGATCAAGCCGAGTGCGATCATCAGAGGGCCGGGGGCGATGGCGGCGGGGTTGGCTGCCAGCAGCATCTTGAAGCGCAGCAATGCGTAGAGAGCGACATTCAGCAGCAGGCCCGATAGCACGGCGGAGATCGGCGTCGGGCCTTCGGCGTGCGCATCCGGAAGCCACGCGTGCATCGGGGCGAGGCCGACCTTGGTGCCATAGCCGAGCAGCAGAAAAACGAAGGCGATGTTCAGCAGGGCTGGATCCAGGTCGTGCGCTCGGGTGATCAGCACGGTCCACACCATTGCGTCGAGGCCCTCACCGATCACGGGGCGGGCGGCGGTGTAGACCAGGATGGTGCCGAACAGCGCGAGCGCGATGCCGACGCTGCCGAGGATGAAGTATTTCCAGGCGGCCTCGATGGCTTCGTGCGTGCGGTAGATGCCGACCATCACGACAGTCGTGAGTGTCGCCAGTTCTACTGCAACCCACATCAGGCCGATGTTGTTGGCGATCAGTGCGAGGTTCATGCCGAACAGCATGAGCTGATACATGACGTGGTAGAATCGCAGGTAGCCTGGCGTGAGGCGGCCGGTTTCGAGTTCGTGGGCGATGTAGCTGGCGCTGAATGCGCTGGTGGTGAAACCGACGAAGGTGTTGAGCAGGATGAACACCACGTTCAGGTCGTCGATCAGAAGAAACTGCCCGGTTGCGGGGCGACGGATCAGTAGCAACAGGGCGCAGAGGAAGGATAGCAGGCTGGCGGCGACGTTGATGCGCGCGGACAGGCGGTAGTTGGGAATTGCTGCAAGTATCGCGGCGGCGAACAGGGGGACGAAGAGGATGGCGTATTCGGTCATGTTGTTGCCCTCCCGTCGCGGCAGGGGGGAGCAGGGAAGGGGCCACGCTGCACCAGCAACTGCGCTCGGCTGCCCCCCACCCCAACCCTCCGCCGCAAGGGGCGAGGCAGCAACATTCCGGCGCTCATCGTTTTTCACCGCGGAACGCGTCGAGTGCTTCGAGGTCCACCGTGTCGAAGCGTTCGCGGATGCGGAACAGGAATATGCCGATCACGATGAATGCGATCAGGATGGAGAATGCGACGCTGATTTCGACCACCATCGGCATGCCCTGGGCGCCGGTGGCTGCGAGGTTCACGCCGTTTTCCAGCGACAGGAAACCTACCACCTGGCCGACCGCGTTGCGTCTCGTCACCATGATCAGCAGTCCGATGAGTACGACGGACAGGGCCAGTGCGATGTCCTCACGCGCGATGGGGTCGGCGTGCGCGGTGACGGGCAGCATCACCATCATCGACAGGGCGACCAACGCGATGGCGGCGAGCATGGTGAGGCCGATGCTGACGACAGTCTCTATCTCGCGGTGAATGCCCAGGCGGAACACCATGCGGCGCAGCGCCCAGGGGACGGCGATGGCTTTGAAGCCGAGGGCGATGGCGGCGGTGATGTAGAGGTGCGGCGCATGCTGGATATGCGCCTGCCAGGCTACCGACAGCGCCAGAATTAGCGCCTGCAAGGCCAGCATGTTGATCAGTGGATACAGCCGGTCCTGATACAGCATGGTGAAGCTGAGCAACACCAGCCCGCCGGCAAGCATGTGCGCGATGTCGAAGGCGTAGCCGTGCATCACATGCCTTCCGATACGAACAGCAGCAGCACGCCGAGCAGACCCAGCATCAGTGCGGCGCCGAGGAAGTTGGGCACGCGGAACACGCGCATCTTGGCGATCGACATCTCGAAAACCCCGAGCAGCACGCCGGCTACGGCGAGCTTGAACAGGTACAGAACGAAGCCGATCGCATAGCCATGGGCGAGTCCGACGGGGCAGAAGATGCAGGCGATCACTGAAATGTACAGCAGCAGCTTCAGCGCCGCGGCGAGTTCGATCATCGCCAGATGCCGGCCGGAGTATTCCAGCACCATCGCCTCGTGCACCATGGTGAGTTCCAGGTGCGTGGCGGGGTTGTCGACCGGAATACGCGCGTTCTCGGCCAGCGCGACGATGATCAGCGCAACCAGGCCGAGTGCCAGCGATACGCGGAGGCCGACGGCGGAGAAGGCCATGTAATCGGCGATGGTGGAGAGTTGCGTGGAGCCGGCGACCAGCGCGACAGTCAGTGCGATCATCAGCATGGCGGGTTCAGCGAGCGAGGCGATCATCACCTCGCGTGAGGCACCGATGCCGCCGAAGCTGGTGCCGATGTCCATTGCGGCGAGCGCCTGGGCGAAGCGCGCGCTGCCGAGCAGGGCGGTGATGGCGATCAGGTCGCCGGACCAGTTGAACAGCAGGCCGGTGCCGAAGGTTGGCACCAGTGCGGCGGCCACCCAGGTGACCGCGAAGATCACGTAAGGCGCAGTGCGGAACAGCCACGATGCGTTTTCCGCGAGCACCACTTCCTTGCCGAGGAGACGCTTGAGGTCGCGATAGGGCTGGATCAGCGATGCGCCGCGGCGACGTTGCAGGCGCGCCTTCACCTTGCGCACAAGGCCGGTCAGCAACGGCGCGAGCAGCAGCACCAGCGCCATCTGCACGCCCTGCACGAGAAGACCCTGGATCACTGCCATAGCGCCAACGCGAACAGCAGGATTATCAGTGCGGCGAAGACGAAGCCGAGATAGCGCCGTATGGTGAGGAATTGCAGGTGGTTCAGTATCTCGGACGCGCGCCAGATTGCGCCGGCGATCGGTGCGTAGAACACATCCCAGATCACGTCGCTGAAGTGCTTCTCGATGCGCGCGGGCGCGATATCGCCCGGCGGTGGCATTGTCACTGTCTCGTGCGTGCGGAACACGACCGCGCCGTAAACCCGGCGGATCGGCTGGGCGAAGCTGCCGCCGGTATACTGCGTTTCCGGGCGCGGATCCGGGAAGCCGCAATCCCATGCCGGTGCACGACGCGTTGCGCGTGAGGCGAAGCGGTGAACGACCAGCACGGCCAGCGAGGCCGATGCGGCGATGAAGAGCAGTACCAGAAGCCCGTTGTACGAACTGCGTGCACTGGCAACCGGCAGGATGGACAGCCACGCCACGCCGAGTTGTGTCGGCATTCGCGCGCCGGTCAGCGTGTGCACCACTGGCGCAAGCAGGTCGATCACCACGCCGGGGAAGATGCCGGCCAGCAGGCAGAGCGCGGCGAACACGTACATGGCGGCAATCGAGCAGCGCTCGACCTCGTGCGCATCTATCGCTGCGCGTGTGCGTGGCCGACCGAGAAAGGTTACGCCGTACGCCTTGACTAAGCAGGCGGCGGCCAGTGCGGCGGACAGCGCCAGCAGCGCGCCATCCGCGGGGATGGCGATCTTCAAGCCCCATTGCGGCAGGTTGGGGTGAAGCAGGATCGCCTGGAAGGTCAGCCACTCGGACACGAAGCCGTTCAGTGGCGGCAGCGCGGAGATCGCGACGCAGCCTACAAGAAAGGCAAATGCGGTTTTCGGCATGCGATGGATCAGGCCGCCGAGATGATCCATGTCGCGCTCGCCTGTCGTGGTCAGCACGGCGCCGGTGCCGAAGAACAGCAGGCTCTTGAACACCGAGTGGTTGAACACGTGGAACAGCGCGGCGGTCAGTCCGAGTGCGGCGGCGGCCGCAAGTCCGTTGGCGCCGAATGCGATTGCCAGGCCGAGGCCGATGAAGATGATGCCGATGTTTTCGACGGTGTGGTAGGCGAGCAGGCGCTTCAGGTCGTGTTCCATCAGCGCGTACAGCACGCCCATCACCGCGGTGATGCCACCGACCGCCAGCACGAGGATGCCGGACCACGCGGTAGGCGCGCCTATCAGGTCCAAGGCGATGCGGATGAAGCCGTAGACGGCGACCTTGGTCATCACGCCGCTCATGAGTGCGGAGACGTGGCTTGGCGCGGCGGGATGCGCGAGCGGCAGCCAGGCGTGCAACGGTACCACGCCGGCTTTCGATCCGGCGCCGATCAATGCGAGCACCAACGCGATGGCAGCGAGACCGGGCGTCGGATGCACGGCGCGCATCGCGACGAAGTCGTAGCTGCCGGTTGGTCCCGCGAGCAGGCCGAAGCACAGCAGCAGGGCGAGGCCGGAGAAGCTCGCCATGATGATGTAGACCAAGCCGGCGTGCGCGTTGCCGGGCTCGCGATCGTGCGACATCACGAGCGCCCAGGAGGCGAGCGACATCAGTTCCCATGCGAACAGGAAGCTGAAGGCATCGTCGGCCAGGACGACGAGGTTCAGACCGGCGAGGAATACCGGATAGAATGGCAAGACGCGTTGCGGTTCGGGTTCGTGTGCGCCGTAGCCGAGAGCGTAGAGGCTTGCACCGGCGCTGCCGAGGCCGACAACGAAAAGAAAGAACGCGGCGAGAGAGTCGAGGCGGAAATGCGCGCCGATCCATGGCAAGCCGAGTGGTAGTGTTATGGTCGATGGTGTTGCGGCAAGGGATAGCAGCGCGATCAGCAGCGAGATGCATGAGATGCCGAGGCTGCCGCCATAGACGATGCTGTTTCCCGATGGCGTGTGCGCGAGGCGTGCGCCGGCGATACCGAGACCGAGCAGCAGCAGGATGCAGACCAGAACGAGCGATATCATGTGTGGCCCGACCCGGCACGGCGCGGTGTCGGAGCGGGTCTGCTCAGCCGCACTCCTCTGCCACCATGGCCACTGACGGCATTGTCGGCGATCAACTCGATCCCTGCCGCCTGCAGCGCATCGACCAGCTTCATCAGCGAATCGACATTGCCGCGTACCACGCCGTCGCTCGCCTCCATGCGCTGGATGGTCGGCAGGGACAGGCCGGAACGTTCAGCCAGCGCCCGCTGGTCGATTCCGAGCATGGCGCGCGCCGCCCGCATCTGCGCGGCTGTGATCATTTCCAGAACATGCCTGATGCTGCACAGGACGTCGCAATCCAGTATGCAGCATCAGTTTTGCTGGTTCAAGCGTCTGCGTCCTGGCGTGGGTATCCTGGCGTCTACGTCCCTGGCGTGGGCGGGCGACTGGCTGGCCGCCTGCGGCAAACCCCGCGTCAACGATTGGCTAGGGATTTGCTGCCTACAATGGCCCAGCCGAAGAGACAGCAAGGCATGGAATCTCTGCAATTGCCGTCGCGCGGGATGCGCTGGCTGTGGTCCTGGCTGCGCACCGAGGGGGCGCTGCTCCCGTACGTCCTGATACTGCTGGCGGGTCTGATGGCCGGCGGC
>Ga0307474_10003992_pt1 | contig 10612 bp, 9 predicted proteins | sample atmos_gasesECM1C_2_FD_203312 | JGI IMG/M metagenome (GOLD analysis project Ga0307474, IMG submission 203312) | Hardwood forest soil microbial communities from Morgan-Monroe State Forest, Indiana, United States - atmos_gasesECM1C_05 | ecosystem: Environmental > Terrestrial > Soil > Temperate...
GATGTAGGCCTGAACCTCTGCCGGCAATTTGGTCAACCGCATCGTGTTGGCGATGTGGCTGCGGCTCTTGCCGACGATCTTTGCGATATCGTCCTGGCTGCGTTTGAATTCATTGGCCAGCGCATGGTAGCCCTGCGCCTCTTCGATCGCATTGAGATCCTCGCGCTGCACGTTTTCGATGATCGCGATCTCGAGCGCATCGGAATCGGAAACGTCGACCGGAACCACCGGCACCTCGTGCAGGCCCGCAAGCTGCGACGCCCGCCACCGGCGCTCGCCGGCAATGATCTCGTATCGATCCTGCACACCGCGTACGGGCCGCACCACGATCGGCTGGATCACACCATGCTGCTTGATCGAGTCGGCCAGCTCGCGAAGTTCCGCATCGGCGAAGTCGCGGCGTGGATTGCGCGGATTCGGTTTGAGAAATTCGATCGGCACCTTGCGTTGCGCGCGCGGGCGTTCCACATGCGCGGCCTCGCCTCCGACATCTCCGATCAGACTTGCAAGACCGCGCCCCAGTCGCGAACGCGCTTCCTCGGCCATCGCCAGCTCCCTTGGATTCAACTTACGCGCTCCTGTTTCGCTTCACTCGTGCAGACCGCGTCATTTCGCAGTCAGCTCCGAAAGCGCGACTCCGAACAACGAGATCGCGCCAAAGTCGGCTCATGGTCTAATGCGTGCGAAGCTCGCGTTCGCGCTGAATCACTTCGGTTGCGAGCTTGAGATAGGCTTCGCTGCCGACGCATTTGAGGTCGTAGACCAGCACCGGCTTGCCGTAGGAGGGCGCCTCGGAAATACGCACGTTGCGGGGGATCATGGTCTTGTAGACCTTGCTGCCCATGAACTGCCTGACGTCGGCAACGACCTGGTTGGACAGGTTGTTGCGTGAGTCGAACATCGTCAGCACGATGCCGTGGATCGAGAGGCTAGGATTGAGCGTGGCACGCACCTGCTCCACCGTCTGCAGCAATTGTGAGAGCCCTTCCAGAGCAAAGAACTCGCACTGCAATGGCACCAGAATCGCATCAGAAGCCGCCATCGCGTTGACGGTGAGAAGATTGAGCGATGGCGGGCAGTCGATCAGAACGTAGGTGTAATCCGCGTCCTGGGCGGCGTTGGTGTTCAGCGCCGCGATCGCGTCGCGCAAGCGGAAGGCGCGACCCGGCGTCGTTCCAAGTTCGAGCTCCAGGCCCGAAAGATCCATGGTCGACGGCGCGATATGCAGCCGCGGCACCGCGGTCGGCACCACCGATTCGCGCAAGGACGCTTCACCGATCAGCACGTCGTAGGTCGAGCAATTGCGGCTGCGCCGGTCGATGCCGAGCCCCGTCGAGGCGTTACCTTGCGGATCGAGGTCGACGATCAACACCCGTTCGCCGATCGCAGCCAGGGCCGTACCCAGATTGATGGCGGTCGTGGTCTTGCCGACGCCTCCCTTCTGATTCGCAAGCGCCAGGATGCGCGGATGGCCGGGCCGGGTTATGGCCTTATCATCTTGATAAACCTCATCAATTACGGTCATGCGCGGGAACCATCAATAGGGGTGGGCGAGGTGCGCCGCTCGATTCTGTCGAGTTCGACGATCCAGCCGTGTCCACCGGTGCGGCTGGCGTGGAGGCGTGATTCAATTTTCCAATATTTAGTGGCTTCGGTCAATTCGGCATCTACATCTTGACCCTTGAGAAATAGCGCTTTGGCGCCCCTTCTCATCAACGGCTCAGCGAAGGCGATGAGTTGATTTAGCGGAGCGAGCGCTCGCGCGGTGATGCAATTGACGGGATCAGTCAGTCTATCCACAACATCGCTGATATCGGCCAGATGAACCGTGCCGGGCGCACCGGTCACGCGCAGCGCCTCACGCAGGAAGGCGGCCTTCTTCGCGTTGCGCTCGATCAGGACGATGTGCGCGTCAGACGTTTGCGCCAGCGCGCAGGCGAGCACCACACCGGGAAAACCTCCGCCACTACCGAGATCGACCCACATTTTGGCCGACGGCGCGATAGAAAGGAGCTGCAGCGAATCGGCAACATGGCGGGTCCAAAGTGTCGCCAGAGTAGACGGCGCCACAAGGTTGGTCTTGGCCTGCCAGTCCCGGAGCAGTTGGACGAAGCGATCCAGCCGCGCCTCCGTTTCACGTGAAACAGGCGTTAGTGCCAGCGCTGCGGCTTTATCGGAAGCGAGATCCGCTTTCGATTGGGTTCTGCGCGAGCCGGTTGGAGGGGAGTTCGCAGTGCTCATGGATTCTCCCTCCCCGATCTGGTCCGCCAAAATAATTCTGGTCGGACCACGCGAGGATTTGGAACTGCGTTTCACGTGAAACACCCTTACGCCTCTTCGCCTAAGCGTCGGCAGCAAAGGCTCCGCTCGCCAATTTCCCGCGCGCCTGGCGCCGAAGATACGCCGCCAGAATCCCCAGTGCCGCCGGCGTCACGCCGTCGATTCGACCCGCCTGCCCCACGTTAAGCGGCCGTGCGGCTGCAAGCTTTGCCCGCGCCTCGTTGGAAAGCCCCGGGACTGCGTCGTAATCGACATCGCTGAGGACCAGCCCTTCGTCGCGACGGAACGCCTCGATGTCGGCGACCTGGCGCTTCAGATAGACGTCGTATTTCGCATCGATCTCGAGATGAACCGCGATCCTTGGGTCAATGGCCGACAGCTCGGGCCAGATCGAACGAACCTGCGACCAGCCCACTTCGGGATAGGCGAGAAGCTCAAACGCAGAGCGCCGCTGGCCGTCCTTGTTGAGCGCGATGCCGTGTCGCTCGGCCTCATTTGGCGTTAGCGCGAGCGACTGTGTCTCCGTTTTTGCCGTATTCAAGGCCGCCATCTTGGCGCGGTGACGCTGCGCCCGCCCCTCCCCGACGCATCCTAATGCGATGCCTTTGTCGGTCAGCCGCTGATCGGCGTTGTCGGCGCGCAGGGTCAAACGATACTCCGCGCGGGAGGTAAACATCCGATAGGGCTCGGTGATGCCGCGCGTCACGAGGTCATCGATCATGACTCCGAGATAGCCGTCGGCGCGATCGAACACGATCGGCCTGGACCCGCTCGCCATCAAGGCGGCATTGAGACCGGCGACCAGGCCCTGCGCCGCCGCTTCCTCATAACCGGTCGTACCGTTGATCTGTCCCGCCAGAAACAAGCCAGCCAGCCGCCTAGCCTGCAGGCTGGGATCGAGTTCGCGCGGATCGACGTGGTCGTATTCAATGGCATAGCCCGGGCGGATCATTCGGGCGCGCTCAAGCCCGGGAATCGAGGCGAGAATGGCGAGCTGGACCACTTCCGGCAGCGAAGTCGAAATGCCGTTGGGATAGACCGTGGTGTCGTCGAGACCCTCGGGCTCCAGAAAGATCTGGTGTCCGTCGCGATCGCCAAACCGAACGATCTTGTCTTCGATGGAGGGGCAATAGCGGGGCCCGGTGCTCTTGATCTGCCCCGAATACATCGGCGAGCGGTGGACGTTTTTGCGAATGACGTCGTGGGTCGTGGCTGTCGTCCGCGTGATGCCGCACTGGATCTGCGGGGTCGTGATTTTTTCCGTCAGCACCGAAAATGGCTCGGGCGGATCGTCACCAGGCTGCATCTCGACGGCGGACCAGTCGATGGTGGTGCCATCGAGCCGCGGAGGTGTGCCTGTCTTCAGCCGACCGAGCGCAAAGCCCGCGCGTTCGAACGACGCCGAAAGCCCCATCGCCGGTGCCTCACCTACCCGCCCTGCAGGCCAGTTCCGCTCGCCCAAGTGGATCAGGCCCCGAAGAAAGGTCCCTGTGGTGACAACGACCGCGCCCGCTGACAGCTCGGTTCCATTGACAAGACGGATGCCGGTCACCGTTCCGTTGGAGACGATCAGTTCATTCGCCTCACCTTCGAGCACGCTCAGATTGGCGGTTTCGCGGATCGCGGCCTGCATCGCGGCGGCGTAAAGTTTCCGATCTGCCTGGGCCCGCGGCCCTCGCACGGCCGGACCCTTGCGGCGGTTGAGCATGCGAAATTGAATGCCCGCAGCGTCGGCGACCCGGCCCATCAGGCCATCGAGAGCATCGATCTCCCGCACCAAATGGCCCTTGCCAAGGCCACCGATGGCGGGATTGCACGACATCGCACCAACGGTCGGGAATCGATGGGTGACCAGTGCTGTCCTTGCGCCCATTCGCGCAGCGGCGCTCGCGGCCTCACAGCCGGCGTGCCCGCCTCCGATGACGATGACATCGAATGAGTTTGAATCGATCATGCCGCGCGTTGTATATCGCAGCCGATTGAGGTGGAAGTGACAAACGAGTACTGCGGCCTAAGATGTTTCACGTGAAACAGCGCGGTGTCCGCAATGGCGTCTCGCTTGCATTTAAGAAATGAATTATGAATCATTACTTTCCGATGCAAAATTCCCGGAAAATTGCGTCGAGAATATCTTCGACATCCACCCGGCCTAACAGCCGGCCGAGAAAATCGGAGGCCCTCCGTAACTCCTCCGCTACAAATTCCTCGCCCTGCCCGACCGCCGAAAGGCTCCGCTGCAACGAGTTCGCGGTCTCCTGCAACAATTTCCGTTGCCGCTCGCGCCCGATCAGCGCCTCCTCTCCCGACCCGAGATAATCTCGCGCGAACACCGTCAGCCCCGCGACCAATTCGGCAATCCCGTCGCCGCGGCTCGCGGATATTCCAAACGCGCGCGCACCACGCGTCTCTAGTGGGTCAAAGGCCGAGTCCACTGCCCTGCCCTGCCCTTCGAGATCAATCTTGTTTCGGATCACCCAGACGCTCGCATTCGCTGCCAATTCATGTCTCGTGCTTTCACTCTGGACGTGCTCGGCATCGATCAACCACAGCACCAGGTCAGCTTCCGCCGCCCGCATTCGCGCGCGCCTCACCCCTTCCTGCTCGACGGGATCGTCGGTGTGCCGGATGCCCGCCGTGTCGATCAGCGTCACCGGATAGCCATCGAGATCAAGCTGAACTTCGATGACGTCGCGCGTGGTGCCGGCATGTGGCGAGACGATCGCCACCTCGCGCCGCGCCAGCAGATTGATCAACGTCGACTTGCCGACATTCGGTGGTCCGGAAATTGCGACCACCAGGCCCTCGCGCAACCGCTCGCTTCGTCCCTGTGCCGCAAGCACTTCCTCGATTTCATCGAGCAGCGATTTGATTCCCGCCAAAGCCGGCGTGATCAATTCTTGCGGCACGTCGCCTTCATCGGAGAAATCGATTCCGGCCTCGATCAGGGCCGACGCCTCGATGATACGCGCGCGCCATTCCCGGACCTTGTCGCCAAGCAGCCCCTTCAGCTGACGCAACGCCTGACGGCGCTGCCGGTCCGTATCGGCGCGAATCAAATCGTCAAGCGCTTCGGCTTCTGTAAGATCGAGCTTGCCATTTTCGAAAGCGCGCCGGGTAAATTCGCCAGCCTCGGCGGGGCGGACATTTTCGAAGCTCGCCAGCGTGGCAAACAACGCCGCCAGGACGGCGCGCCCGCCATGAACATGAAATTCGGCGACATCCTCGCCGGTCGCACTTGCGGGCGCTGGAAACCACAGCACCACGGCGTCGTCGATCGGCTGACCGAGAGAATCGCGCAACAAGGCCCGACTAGCCATCCGCGGTTGCGGCACCCTGCCCGCCAGGCCCGACAGCGTCGCCCTCGTCCGTGATCCGGAAACCCGCACGATCGAAATCGCGCTCGGGGGCCGGCCTGATGACAGCGCAAAAATGGTCTGCTCGCGAGGGTGCATTCCCTATTTGTGCGCGAGCCCTTGAGAATGCAACGTAATTTCTATCGACCAGAACCGCGCATGGCGGCCGATGAGCGCAAATACTGCACCCGTTGCTGCAATATCGATCACAACAAAACAACCGTCATTGAGGTCTGGAGCGTCAACGAGGGTCGTCTCCGCCTCTAGCGGAAACGAGCTTACGGACTCGGCCAGTGGCCCAGCTCAGGTATTCATGGATTCGAAGAATTCCGAGTTGTTCTTGGTGTTGCGCAGCTTGTCGAGCAGGAAGTCGATCGCATCCATCGTTCCCATCGGATTGAGGATCCGCCGCAGCACGTACATTTTCTTCAGCACCTGCGGGTCGGTGATCAACTCCTCCTTGCGGGTGCCGGAGCGGGAAATGTCGATCGCCGGGAACGTGCGCTTGTCGGAAACCTTGCGATCGAGAATCAATTCGGAATTGCCGGTGCCTTTGAACTCTTCGAAGATCACTTCGTCCATGCGGCTGCCGGTATCGACCAGTGCGGTCGCGATGATCGTCAGCGATCCGCCCTCTTCGATATTGCGTGCGGCACCGAAGAAACGCTTGGGCCGCTGCAACGCGTTGGCGTCGACGCCGCCGGTCAGCACCTTGCCGGACGACGGCACGACGGTGTTGTAGGCTCGCCCGAGCCGCGTGATCGAGTCGAGCAGGATCACGACGTCACGGCCATGTTCGACCAGGCGCTTGGCCTTCTCGATCACCATCTCGGCAACCTGAACATGGCGCACGGCCGGCTCGTCGAAAGTCGATGAGACGACTTCGCCCTTCACCGAACGCTGCATGTCCGTGACTTCTTCCGGCCGTTCATCGATCAAGAGAACGATCAGGTAGCATTCCGGGTGATTGGCTGTGATCGAATGCGCGATATTCTGCATCAACACGGTTTTGCCGGTGCGGGGCGGGGCCACGATCAAGGCGCGCTGGCCTTTGCCGATGGGTGCGACGATGTCGATCACCCTTGCAGAAAGGTCCTTTCTGGTCGGATCGTCCAGCTCGAGCCGGAAGCGCTGATCCGGAAACAGCGGCGTCAGATTGTCGAAATTGACCTTGTGCTTGGACTTTTCCGGATCCTCGAAATTCAGCGTGTTGACCTTCAACAGCGCAAAATAACGTTCGCCCTCCTTCGGGCTGCGGATGTGGCCTTCGATGGTATCTCCGGTGCGAAGCCCGAAACGGCGAATCTGCGAAGGCGAAACGTAGATGTCGTCCGGTCCCGGCAGATAATTGGCATCTGGCGAACGCAAGAATCCAAAACCGTCCGAGAGCACCTCGACGACCCCTTCGCCAATAATGTCGGTTTCCTGGATCGCGAGCTGCTTGAGAATGGCAAACATCAGCTCCTGCTTGCGCATCGTGCTGGCGTTTTCGACCCCTTTTTCCTCTGCAAACGAAACGAGTTCGGCCGGCGTCTGAGCTTTGAGGTCTTGAAGTTTTATTTCCCGCATTGGGGTGGTCCTGTGGAGTAGCTTGGGGAAGGGGACTGCGAGGTGGCTTTTTTGGAAGTGCGGACGGCAAATCTGGAAGGTCCGCAGGTCTGAGCAAGGAAAGCGCCGGAAAGGCTTCAAATCCTGATGCGGCGGCCGGCTCAACTAGGAAACCGGAACGCGACCACATCCGCCTGCGTAGGGTGGGATGACCAGAATATAGAAAATCGATTCACCATCCGCAAGCCGGCGGCATTCCACAGCAACGCTGCTCAGAACGGTTTTACGACCACCAGAATGACGATCAGGACCATCAGCATGGTAGGTACCTCATTGATAATACGGTAAAATCTCTGAGTTCGCTGGTTTCGCCCGGCGGCAAAATCCTTCACCCAGCGCGAAAAAAAGCCGTGGACGCCAGATAATACCAGCACCAGCACGAGCTTCGCATGCAGCCAGCCTGCCGAGAACCAATGTCCGGCCCATGCGAGGTAAAGTCCTGCAAGCCAGGTCACGATCATCGCCGGATTGATGATCATTTCCAGCAGCCGGCGCTCCATTATTTTGAAGGTCTCGGACTGCTTTGAACCTGCCTCCACCCCACAGTGATAGACAAACAGCCGCGGCAGATAGAGCATTCCGGCCATCCATGCGATGACCGCAATAATATGCAGTGCCTTGATCCACTCGTACATCGCGCCTCATTCACATTCGAACAGACAAAACCGAAAACCGCAGGGCAGGGAACATCTCAGCCAGATTCAGCGCTCCATAACATCTTTTTTCCCGCCGACTCAGAACTGTCCGCATGCAGCGCTTATCTAAACTAATAATTTTAGAATCTTAAGGTTTGAGTCTGAGTAAACGTGAATTGCACCAGCGCAAGTCTGTCAGGCGCTTCCCCAGCGTTTCTTCACATCCCTCAACAGTGGCCATGTCGAACATGTCGTTCCGGTTAAGAGCATCTTCATCAAATGGTTGCGCGACGATGTCGCCAGCTTATGAAGAGACAAATCCACAAAACCTCATTATCCTCGGGCTCGTTGAAAGGAGTTATCCTCGCTTCGAGGCCTGTGAAGAAAAAGCCGGGTTATCCCGATCTGCCGAAGCTCCGCGAATTCTCTCAAGGTAGGCTCCACAGCGATTCACAGACTGGACAGGGATTTCTGTGCCCACGATCAACAATTATTTTCATCTGCACCTGATTTCTGACTCGACCGGCGAGACATTGATCACCGTCGCGCGCGCGGTCGCTGCGCAATATGCCAATGTGACACCGGTGGAACATGTCTATCCGCTGGTGCGCAGTCAGAAACAGCTCGATCGGGTGCTGAGTGAAATCGAGGAAGCGCCGGGCATCGTCCTCTTCACCTTGTTGGAGAAGGATCTCGTTGCTCGCCTCGAGGCCAAGTGCCGGGAAATTAACGTACCGAGCCTCTCGATCATCGGCCCGGTCATGCAATTGTTCCATGCCTATCTCGGCGCGCCCACGACAGGCCGGGTCGGCGCCCAGCACACGTTGAACGCTGAATATTTCAAGCGGATCGACGCGCTGAATTACACGATGATGCACGACGATGGTCAGCACGTCGAAGGGTTGGAGGAGGCCGATGTGATTCTGGTCGGCGTCTCCCGCACCTCAAAAACGCCGACCTCGATCTATCTTGCCAACCGCGGCATCCGTACCGCCAATGTGCCGCTGGTGCCGGGAATCCCGATCCCGCATCAATTGGAGACATTGAGGAAGCCTCTGGTCGTCAGCCTGCATGCGACGCCAGAGCGATTGATTCAGGTCCGCCAGAACCGGCTTTTGAGCATGGGTGATCGCGATAACGACATCTACGTCGATCGTCAGGCCGTTGCCGATGAAGTCGCGTTCGCGCGGCGATTGAGCGCCAAATTCAATTGGGCGCAGCTCGATGTCACGCGTCGCTCGATCGAGGAAACCGCGGCCGCCGTTTTGAAGCTTTTTACCGACAGGCAACGGCAACGGCTGGCGGAATGACGCTGTGGCGCGGAAAACAGCCGTTAATACTGGCATCGCAAAGCCGTGCACGACAGATGCTGCTTACCAATGCCGGAATTGATTTCGAAAGCGAGCCGGCTGGAATTAACGAACGACAAATCCAGAAAAAATCGAATCTTTCGGCACCTGGCGAGATTGCCTCACTTCTGGCGCGCGAAAAATCCCTTTTCGTTTCGTGCCGCCGGTCGGGCCGGTATGTTGTCGGCGCCGACCAGACATTGGCGCTCGGCACACGGCTTTTCACCAAGCCTTCGGGCCGGGCACAGGCTGCAGAGCAACTCCACGCGCTCACCGGGCGCAGCCATGAACTTCATTCCGCGGTTGCCGTTGCGCGCGACGGCAAGATATTGTTCGAAAAAATCGTGGTCGCGCGCATGAGCATGCGACAGCTGAGCGAAGCCGAAATCGAGGCGTATCTGGACGAAGCGGATGCAGCGGTCACATCCAGCGTTGGCGCCTACCAACTTGAGGGCCTTGGGGTGCATTTGTTTGAGCGGATCGAGGGCGATCACTTCACCATCCTCGGACTGCCGATGTTGGCCTTGCTTGAATTTCTCCGCGGCGAGCGGCTGCTTGGCGTGTGAAGGCGGATATGGGATGCCATCGAGGGGTGATCGTTAAGATGATAGTCCTTGGGCTGACCGGTTCAATCGGGATGGGAAAATCGACTACCGCGAAGCTGTTCGCGGAAGCCGGCGTCCCGGTCTATGATGCGGACGCAGCCGTGCACACGCTGTATGAAGGCGAGGCGGCGCCAGCAATCGAGGCCGCTTTTCCAGGCACCACCGCGAACGGCAAGGTCGACCGTAACAAGCTTTCGGCCCGTGTTGTGCATGATCCGGTGGCCATGAGACGGCTGGAGGAAATCGTTCATCCGATGGTCGGCGCAGCGCGACAAAAATTCCTGCAGGCCGCCGAGCGATCGGGTGCGTCGGTTGCGGTGATCGATGTGCCGCTCCTGTTCGAGACCGGGGGCGAGAAGCGGGTCGACGCGGTGGTCGTGGTGACGACAACGGCGGAAATCCAGCGCGACCGGATTCTCGCGCGTCCCAACATGACCGACGAGAAGTTGGACGCCATTTTGGCGCGGCAAATGCCTGACGCCGAAAAGCGAAGGCGCGCGAATTTCGTCGTGGATACGTCGCATGGGCTTGAGCCTGTCCGGGCGCGAATTCGGGACATTCTGACCGAGGCTGCTAGGATGCCGCCACGACGGTCCTGATTCGTTACTCTCGGCAGCTTCCGATGCGCGAAATCGTTCTCGATACCGAAACCACCGGCCTCGACCCGCTGCGCGGCGACCGGCTGGTCGAAATCGGCTGTGTCGAGATTTTCAACCGCATGCCGACCGGCCAGGTCTTTCATCGGCATATCAATCCCCAGCGTGAAATGCCGGCCGAGGCGT
>Ga0307474_10003993_pt1 | contig 10612 bp, 8 predicted proteins | sample atmos_gasesECM1C_2_FD_203312 | JGI IMG/M metagenome (GOLD analysis project Ga0307474, IMG submission 203312) | Hardwood forest soil microbial communities from Morgan-Monroe State Forest, Indiana, United States - atmos_gasesECM1C_05 | ecosystem: Environmental > Terrestrial > Soil > Temperate...
AGTGTCTGCCGGGCAATGATCACATATGGATTGCGCGTTTGCCAACTGCAAGCGCGGCTTCTTTCACTGCTTCCGAGCGAGTCGGATGGGCATGGCAGGTTCGTGCCAAATCCTCGGCAGAACCTCCAAACTCCATCAATACGGCAGCTTCATGGATCATTTCGCCCGCTTCTCGGCCGACTATGTGCACGCCAAGCACCCTGTCGGTCTTCGCATCTGCGAGAACCTTCACGAATCCGTCAGTGGTCTGGTTGACCTTGGAGCGACCGTTGGCGGTAAACGGAAATTTACCTGATGTGTAGGCCACCCCGGCTTCTTTCAGCTCCTCTTCGGTCTTGCCGACCGACGACACTTCCGGCGTGGTATACACGACTGCTGGGATAACGTCGTAGTTCACGTGACCGGCCTGTCCGGCGAGGATTTCCGCCAGCGCAACGCCTTCGTCCTCGGCCTTATGTGCGAGCATCGGGCCGGCGATGACGTCGCCGATCGCATAGACGCCCTTCACGTTGGTGGCAAAATGCTGGTCGATCTGCACGCGGCCGCGCTTGTCGAGTGCGACGCCGGCTTCCTTCAAGCCGAGGCCGTCGGTGTAGGGAACGCGGCCGATGGCGACCAGCACGACATCGGCTTCCAGCTTCTCTGAAGCCCCGCCTGCCGCGGGCTCGATCTGCGCCACGAGCGTCTTTCCGGAAGCATCGACAGCCGTGACCTTGGTGCTAAGCCTGAACGCAAACCCCTGCTTCTCGAGGAGACGCTGGAATTGCCTTGCGACCTCGCCGTCCATGCCCGGCAGAATGCGATCGAGAAATTCCACGACCGTCACCTGCGCGCCGAGCCGGTGCCACACCGAGCCAAGCTCGAGCCCAATCACGCCGGCGCCGACGATCAGAAGTTTGCCAGGCACCTTCTCGAGCGACAGCGCGCCGGTCGAGGACACGATGCGCTTCTCGTCGATCTGGACGCCTTTGAGCTGCGCCACGTCCGAGCCGGTGGCGATGACAATGTTTTTGGTTTCGACGGTTTGCGTCTTGCCGTTGCCCGATACCTCGACCTTCCCGCCGCCGAGTATCTTGCCTTTGCCGGTGATGACGTCGATCTTGTTTTTCTTCATCAAGAACTCGACGCCCTTGACGTTGCCGTCAATGCCCTGCTGCTTGAAATTCATCATCGCTGGCAGGTCGAGTTTCGGCGCGGGAACGCTGACACCCATCTTGGCGAAGGCGTGCGCCGCTTCCTCGAACATTTCGGAGGCGTGCAACAGCGCCTTCGACGGCATGCACCCGATATTGAGGCAGGTGCCGCCGAGGGTGGCGCTCTTTTCAACCACGGCGACCTTCATGCCGAGCTGCGCCGCGCGGATCGCGCACACATATCCGCCGGGACCGGTGCCGATGACAACAAGATCGTAAGCCGCCATGTGTGAAGCCTCGTAGCTGAAATATATGACCAGCTCTAACGCGCTATTATTTCATCGCGCGTGTTTATTTTTTTAGCGGCCCCCCGACACGTCGAGAATCGCGCTGGTCACATACGACGCTTCGTCCGACATCAGCCAGACAATGGCATTGGCGATCTCGTTTGCCGTGCCGACGCGCTTCATCGGCACCATGTGGCTGAGCCTGTGCGCGCGATCGGGCTCGCCGCCCGAGGCGTGAATATCAGTGTCGATGAGTCCGGGCCGGATCGCGGCAACACGAATGCCCTCGCCGGCAACTTCGTATCCGAGCCCGAGAGTAAAGGAATCGATGGCGCCTTTGGAGGCCGCGTAATCGACATAGGTGTTGGGCGAACCGAGTTTCGCCGCGACCGATGACAGGTTGACGATGACCCCGCCCTTGCCGCCGTGCCGGGTCGACATCCGCTTGACCGCTTCACGGGCGCAGAGAATGCTGCCGGTGACGTTGACTTCCATCATGCGCTGGATGCGCTCGGCCGACATCTCGTCGACCCGCGAGGTTGTGCCGACAATGCCGGCATTGTTGACGAGCGCTCCGAGCGTTCCGAATCCGTCGGCTGCCTTGAACAGCGCGAGAATGTCCTTTTCGCTGCCGACATCGCACTTGATGGCAAGCGCCTTGCCCTTCTTCGCCTGGATGCTGGAGACGGCGCTCTTGGCGGCGGCTTCGTTGCTGGCATAGCCGATGCAAACCCTGAAACCCCGCTCGGCGGCGGCGAGCGCGGTGGCGCGCCCGATACCGCGGCTTCCGCCGGTGATAACAACTACTTTGTCGGTCACGGATAGGTCTCCTGCAGAGGCGCGTTGAACGCCCAGATATGCCCGAACGGATCTTGAATTTGACCGTACCGGGCGCCCCAGAATGTGTCCTCGGCACGCAACACCACATCGGCGCCCGCCGCTTCGGCCCGTGCGATCGCGGCGTTCTCGTCCGATGGCTTGCGAAGGTTGATCGAGATCGTCACGCTTGCCCCGCCGCGGCTCGAAGGCGAAAGAAGGCCGCCGCCAAATTCCGGGAACTCGTCATGCAACATGACTTCGCCGCCGAACGACTCGATGTTTGCATGCATCACGCGCTTGCCGTCTTCGGCAAGCGCATGAAACGGACATTCGGCACCAAAGGCCTTTTTGTAGAACGCGATCGCATCCATGCCGCCCTTGACACAGATATGCGCCTGGATCGGCGGGGGGTTGGGTCCAAACGCCACGCTTACCTCACAAATCCAGCACCAGCCGCGCTGGATCTTCGAGGGATTCCTTCACGCGCACCAGGAAGGTCACCGCTTCCTTGCCGTCGATGACCCGGTGATCGTAGGACAACGCCAGATACATCATCGGACGAATCTCGACCTTGCCGCCGATCGCCATCGGCCGCTCCTGGATCTTGTGCATGCCGAGAATTCCGGATTGCGGCGCATTCAGGATCGGCGTCGACATCAGCGAACCGTAGATGCCGCCATTGGTGATGGTGAAGGTGCCGCCCTGCATCTCCTCGATCTTGAGCTGGCCGTCTCTGGCGCGCCGTCCGAAATCGCCGATACTCTTCTCGATCTCGGCGATCGACTTGTGGTCGCAGTCACGCACGACGGGCACGACAAGGCCCTTGTCGGTGCCCACCGCAATGCCGATGTGGTAGTAATTCTTGTAGATCAGGTCGGTACCGTCGATCTCGGCGTTGACGGCGGGGATGTCCTTGAGCGCCTGAACGCAGGCCTTGGTGAAGAAGCCCATGAAGCCGAGCTTGACGCCATGCTTCTTCTCGAACACGTCCTTGTATTGCGACCGCATCGCCATGACGTGGCTCATGTCGACCTCGTTGAAGGTCGTGAGCATGGCGGCGGTGTTTTGCACGTCCTTCAGGCGCCGCGCGATGGTCTGGCGCAGCCGCGTCATCCTCACGCGTTCCTCGCGCGCCGCATCGTCGGCCGGCGAAGGTGCGCGGACCTGAACCGACGCCGCGGGCTGACTGACCGGTGTAGGCGCGGCAGCCGCCTTCTCGATCGCGGCCAGCATGTCGCCCTTGGTGACGCGGCCATCCTTGCCCGAACCCGGCACGGTTGAGGCATCGATTCCGCTTTCGGCGGAGAGCTTGCGCACCGACGGCGCCGGCGGGGCATCGGCAGGCGGAGCCTTGGCGGCGGGTGCGGGCGCAGCAGTGGGAGGCGGCGTGGCCGCCTTCGGTGGCGCTGCGGCCGGCTTGGCAGCGGCGCCGGCTGCGCCGTCATTGATCTGCCCGAGCAGTGCGCCGACCGCGACGGTTTCGCCATCCTTGGCGACGATATCGCCGAGCGTTCCGGCCGAGGGCGAGGGGACTTCGATCGTGACCTTGTCGGTCTCGAGCTCGACCAGGGGCTCATCGACCGCGACCGGATCGCCCGCCTTCTTGAACCAACGGCCGATGGTGGCTTCGGTCACGGACTCGCCGAGCGTCGGCACCCGAATTTCAGTCATGCTCTTTCTTCCTCATTCGCTTCTGCTGTCATCGTCCGCCAAAGCCGACGATCCAGTAATCCGTGCCGATCGTGACTAGAATAGGCGGTGCGGCGTACTGGATGCCCCGCTTCCGCGGGGCATGACAAATGAAATTCAGTTCAGCGCGTCGTCGAGCAGCGCCTTGAGCTGTGCCTGATGCTTCGACATCAAACCGGTGGCGGTCGCGGCCGAGGCTGCCCGCCCGGCATAGCGCGGTCGCTTGTTCGGCGCGTTGACCTGGTTCAGCACCCATTCAAGATAGGGCTCCATGAAGTGCCACGCGCCCATGTTGCGCGGCTCCTCTTGGCACCAGACCACCTCGGCGTTCTTGAAGCGGCCGAGCTCGACCACCAGCGCCTTCAAGGGCACCGGATAGAGCTGCTCGACGCGCATCAGATAGATGTCATCGACGCCGCGCTTCTCGCGCTCCTCGTAAAGGTCGTAATAGACCTTGCCCGAGCACAACACGATGCGGCGGATCTTGTCGTCGGCCACGAGCTTGATGTTCTCGCGCGGCAGCATCTGCGCGTCATCATAGAGGATGCGGTGGAACGTCGTGCCCTGGCCGAGTTCGTCAAGCCGCGAGACCGCGCGCTTGTGCCGAAGCAGCGACTTCGGCGTCATCATGATCAGGGGTTTGCGGATTTCGCGATGAAGCTGTCGGCGCAGCACGTGGAAGTAGTTGGCCGGCGTGGTCGGATAGACCACCTGCATGTTGTCTTCCGCGCACATCTGCAAGTACCGCTCGAGCCGCGCGGAGGAATGCTCCGGTCCCTGCCCTTCGTAGCCATGCGGCAACAAGCAGACGAGGCCGGACATGCGCAGCCATTTGCGCTCGCCCGAAGAGATGAACTGGTCGAACACGACTTGGGCGCCGTTGGCGAAATCGCCGAACTGCGCCTCCCACATCGGCAGCGCGTTCGGCTCCGCCAGTGAGTAGCCATATTCGAAGCCGAGCACCGCTTCTTCCGACAGCAGTGAATTGATGACTTCGAAGTGGCCCTGATCGCCGGTCAGATGATTGAACGGGGTGTAGCGGCTCTCGTCCTCCTGGTCGATCAATACCGAATGACGTTGCGAGAACGTGCCGCGCTCTGAGTCCTGCCCCGACAGCCGCACGTGATGGCCCTCCTCAAGCAGCGTGCAGAACGCGAGCGCCTCTCCGGTCGCCCAGTCGATGCCCAGCCCGCTGTCGATCGCCTTGGCCCGGTTGTCGAGGAACCGCTGGATAGTGCGGTGAATCCGGAAACCGTCCGGCACCTTGGTGATCTTGCGGCCGATATCCTTGAGGGTCGCGACGTCGACGCCGGTGACGCCGCGGCGCGCGTCTTCTTCCTGATCGGCGATCTTGAAACCGGCCCATTTGCCGTCCAGCCAGTCGGCCTTGTTGGGCTTGTAGCCGGCGCCGGCTTCGAACTCGGCGTCAAGCCGCGCGCGCCAGTCGGCCTTGGCCTTTTCCACCTCGCCTTCCGTCACGACGCCTTCGCCGATCAGCCGCCTGGCGTAGATTTCGAGCGTACCCGGATGCGAGGCGATCTTCTTGTACATCACCGGCTGGGTGAAAGCCGGCTCGTCGCCCTCGTTGTGACCATGGCGGCGGTAGCAGAACATGTCGATGACGACGGGCTTGTGGAATTTCTGCCGAAACTCGATTGCGACCTTGGCCGCGAACACCACGGCCTCGGGATCGTCGCCGTTGACGTGGAAGATCGGTGCATCGATCATCTTCGCCACGTCGGACGGATAGGGCGAAGAGCGCGAATAGCGCGGGTAGGTGGTGAAGCCGATCTGGTTGTTGACGATGAAGTGCAGCGAACCGCCGGTGCGATAGCCCTTGAGGTCGGACAGGCTGAAACATTCCGCCACCACGCCCTGGCCGGCGAACGCAGCGTCGCCGTGCATCAGCAGCGGCAGCACCGAAATCCGCATGTCCGGCGGATCGCCGTGCTGGTCCTGCTTGGCGCGCACCTTGCCGAGCACCACCGGATCGACGATTTCAAGATGCGACGGATTGGCGGTCAGCGACAGATGGATCCTGTTGTTGTCGAATTCGCGATCCGACGAAGCGCCCAGATGATACTTGACGTCGCCCGAGCCTTCGACCGCATCGGGATTGGCCGAGCCACCCTTGAATTCGTGGAACAGCGCCCGATGCGGCTTGCCCATCACCTGGGTCAGCACATTGAGCCGGCCGCGATGCGGCATGCCGACGACGATCTCCTTCACACCGAGATTGCCGCCGCGCTTGATGATCTGCTCAAGCGCCGGGATCAGGGATTCGGCGCCGTCGAGACCAAAGCGCTTGGTACCGGTGAATTTCAGGTCGCAGAATTTCTCAAAACCCTCGGCTTCGACCAGCTTGTTGAGGATCGCGCGGCGGCCCTCCCGAGTGAACGAGATCTCCTTGTCCGGTCCTTCGATGCGCTCCTGAATCCAGGCCTTTTGCGCCGCATTGGAGATGTGCATGAATTCGACGCCGAGCGTCTGGCAGTAGGTGCGCTCGCAGATCCCGACGATTTCGCGCAATGTGCCGTATTCGAGACCCAGCACGTGATCGAGAAAGATTTTTCGGTCGAAATCGGCCTCCGTGAACCCATAAGTGCGTGGATCGAGTTCCTCGCGGTCGCGCGGCGCCTCGATGCCGAGCGGGTCGAGCTTGGCGTGGAAATGACCGCGCATCCGGTAGGCGCGGATCAGCATCAGGGCGCGCACGGAGTCGCGGGTGGCCTGATGGACGTCGGCGGCGGTTAGTTCCGCACCCCTCACTTGCGCCTTGGCCGCAAGCTTGGTCCCGATCGCCTTTTCGACTTCGATCCAATTTCCGTCCAGCGCGGACGTTAGCTCGTCGCGAGGCGTCAACGGCCAGTTGTTCCGTCCCCATGACGGTCCTTCCGCATTCTTGCGGACGTCGGCTGGCGTGTCTTTGAGGCTCTTGAAGAACGCCTGCCACTCAGTATCGACCGAGGCGGGATCATTCTCGTAACGGGCGTAAATCTCGTCGATATAGGTGGCGTTGGTGCCCTGCAAAAAAGAAGAGAGGGCAAAGGCGGCGTTCGCATCCTGTCGAGACATGGGAGCGTCCTGGTGATTTTCACTTCGCGCCATGAAAAACGGCGCGGTAGCCGGGTTCGAAAAACCGAGCCAGCGGGAACAAGACCCTTACCCTATTTAGTGCGAATTATCGCGCCGAAAAGAACGAAAAATTGAATTACGATTTCAATTTTTCGACAAGCGTCTTTCCGAGCCGCGCAGGCGACGGAGAGACGGTGATTCCAGCCGATTCCATCGCCGCGGCCTTCGAGCCGGCGTCGCCTTTGCCGCCCGAGATGATCGCCCCGGCATGTCCCATGCGCCGCCCGGGAGGAGCCGTGACACCGGCAATGAACCCCACCATCGGCTTCTTGCGGCCGCGTCTGGCTTCATCTTTCAGGAATTGCGCCGCGTCTTCTTCGGCGCTGCCGCCGATTTCTCCGATCATGATGATCGAGGTGGTTTTGGGATCGGCCAAAAACATCTCCAGCACGTCGATGAATTCGGTGCCCTTGACCGGGTCGCCGCCGATGCCCACCGCCGTGGTCTGGCCTAGACCCACCTGCGAGGTCTGGAACACGGCTTCATAAGTCAGCGTACCCGAGCGCGACACGATGCCGACGTTGCCGGGCTTGAAGATATTCGCCGGCATGATGCCGATCTTGCATTCGCCGGCCGTCATGACGCCGGGGCAATTCGGCCCGATCAGGCGGGATTTCGACCCGCTCAGCGAGCGCTTGACCCGCACCATGTCGAGCACCGGGATGCCTTCGGTGATGCACACGATCAGCGGAATTTCGGCGTCGATCGCTTCGCAAATTGCATCCGCCGCACCCGGCGGCGGCACATAGATCACGGATGCGTCGGCACCGGTCTTCTCGCGCGCTTCTGCAACCGTATCGAACACCGGCAGGCCCAGATGGGTCGAGCCGCCTTTGCCCGGAGAGGTGCCGCCGACCATTTTGGTGCCGTAGGCAATCGCGGCTTCCGAGTGAAACGTGCCGTTCTTGCCGGTAAAACCCTGGCAGATGACCTTGGTGTTCTTGTCGATCAATATGGACATGGGGGAGATGGCTTTCGCGAGACGATCGGTAGGGGGTCAGTTGATCCGCCGGTAGACGCCGGTAAGCACGTCGGCCCACCCTTCTGCGTCCGGCGAGAACTGGATTTTCATCGAGTAGCTGTTGTCGTCGATGACTTCGTAGACATGGCGCGCGTTTCCGCGCAGCGAGCCGCGCACCAGGATCAGCGATTTGCCGGTCCAGCCGCCGGAGGCCGGCGAGGGCGGGTAATACCCCAGCGAATCGTGCCAGAACAATTTGTAGAGCCGGTCTTCGCGGTCATAGGTGAAGACGCCATGGGTGGCGAAGGTCTCCTTGCCGTCCCGGGTCTGGCGCGCGTCCTGAATGAGGTAGAAGCCGTTGAGGTCGATGCGGGCCACGACACGCGAGGTCGCGGGCCCGCCCTGATTCCAGCGCGAGGGGTTCACCATCTCTTCGCCGGCCCATTCGCCAGCAAAAACCGCAAGCTTGCGATGCTCCTCCAGCGGCGTCGGCGCGGCGAGACGGTCTCCGGGCATTGCCTTACCCTCCCTTGACGGCCTTGACGATTTTCCGCGCGGCATCGTCCAGATCATCCGCCGACAGCACGTTGAGGCCGGATTGGCTGATGATCTTCTTGCCTGCTTCCACGTTGGTGCCTTCGAGCCGCACCACCAGCGGCACCTCGAGGCCGACCTGCTTCACCGCGGCAACCACGCCCTCGGCAATCACGTCGCATTTCATGATGCCACCGAAGATGTTGACCAGAATTCCCTTCACATTGGGATCGGCGGTGATGATCTTGAAGGCTGCAGCCACCTTGTCGACGGTGGCGCTGCCACCGACATCGAGGAAGTTCGCTGGCTCCATGCCATAGAGCTTGATGATGTCCATGGTTGCCATGGCAAGCCCCGCGCCATTGACCATGCAGCCGATGGTGCCATCGAGCGCGACATAGTTGAGGTCGTATTTGAAGGCCTCGATTTCCTTGGCGTCCTCTTCAGTCTCGTCCCGCAGCGCGGCGATTTCGGGATGACGAAACAGCGCGTTGTCGTCGAACGACACCTTGGCGTCGAGCACGCGCAGCTGGCCCTGTTTGGTCACGACCAGCGGGTTGATTTCGAGCATCGCCATGTCCTTGGCGCTGAAGGCCGCATAGAGCTGGCTCACCAGCCGCTCGGCCTGCTTGGCAAGATCGCCGGACAGTTTCAGCGCCTTGGCAACCGTGCGGCCATGGTGGGGCATGATGCCGGTCGCCGGATCGACCGAGAAGGTCACGATCTTCTCGGGCGTGGAGTGGGCGACATCTTCGATATTGACGCCACCTTCGGTCGAAACCACGAACGATACTTCGGAGGTTTCGCGATTGACGAGAATCGAGAGATAGAACTCCTTGTCGATATCGGAGCCTTCCTCGATGTAGAGCCGGTTGACCTGCTTGCCGTGCGGCCCGGTTTGCACCGTGACCAGGGTTGCACCCAACATCTGCCTGGCGAATTCGTTGACCTCAGCGATCGATTTGGCGATGCGCACCCCGCCCTTGTCGCCGGCGGACGGCTCCTTGAACTTGCCCTTGCCGCGGCCGCCCGCGTGGATCTGGCTTTTCACCACCCACACCGGGCCCGGAATCATCTTCGCGGCTGCTTCGGAGTCGGAAGGGCGCAGAACCGGCGCACCCTTTGAGATCGCTACCCCGAACTCGCTCAGCAGTGCCTTGGCCTGGTATTCATGGATGTTCATGCGGACGCTCCCCGAACCCTCATGCGCCTAAAATATCAGCGGTGTCAGCTTTTCGCGTTGGTATACCATATGCCACGCCAGGCGCAAATTTTAAACCATCATAAATTCCAATGCCTTGGCGAATCCCGGTTCAGAATCTGCGGCCGGGCCTCCGCCAACCGGCGGAATTCGAGCAACCGAAGATCGATCAGATCGTCGGCCACCGGTTTTTGACGCCGCTTACCGGCCGAGCAGATCCGGCGCGATCTTCTTGCAGGCATCGACCAGGCCCTGCACCGCGCTGACCGACTTGTCGAAGGCCTCACGATCCTTGCCGGACAATTCGATCTCCACGATCCGCTCGACACCTTTCGAGCCGATGATAGCAGGCACACCGACATACATGTCGCGCACGCTGTATTCGCCATTGAGGTAGGCGGCGCAAGGCAGCACGCGCTTCTTGTCCCTGAGGTAGCTCTCGGCCATCGCGATCGCGGAAGCCGCAGGCGCGTAGAATGCCGAACCCGTCTTCAACAAATTGACGATCTCGGCGCCGCCATTGCGGGTGCGGTCGACGATCTCGTCGATCCGTGCCTGCGAGGTCCAGCCCATCTTGACGAGATCGGGCAGCGGAATGCCGGCGACCGTGGAGTAACGCACCAGCGGCACCATGGTGTCGCCATGGCCACCCAGCACAAAGGCGGTGACGTCCTCTACCGAGACATTGAACTCGTCGGCGAGGAAATAACGGAAGCGCGAGGAGTCCAGCACACCCGCCATGCCCACCACCTTTTTGTGCGGCATACCGGAAGCCTTCTGCAGCGCCCAGACCATGGCGTCGAGCGGGTTGGTGATGCAGATGACGAAGGAGTCGGGCGCATATTTCTTGATA
>Ga0307474_10003994_pt1 | contig 10611 bp, 12 predicted proteins | sample atmos_gasesECM1C_2_FD_203312 | JGI IMG/M metagenome (GOLD analysis project Ga0307474, IMG submission 203312) | Hardwood forest soil microbial communities from Morgan-Monroe State Forest, Indiana, United States - atmos_gasesECM1C_05 | ecosystem: Environmental > Terrestrial > Soil > Temperate...
TAGCCCGACGATCAGCAAGCCGATCATCAGTCCATGAGCTATACGTCTTCGCATTCAGTTCTCCTCGCATCTCAAAAAGTCGTCCTAGCTAGGCTCTTTCGTTAACGTTATGTAAATGGTAGGGTGCTGGTAGGGGCTTGTCAACCCGAAAGTACGTGGTCTATAGTGACCTGGTAGTTATCGATATCTTACGTAACTTGTTGTTAACCATGAGATAAGGCAACTATGTTCATAAGAACAAGGCGCTTACATATTTACTATATAGTAAATACATAATCCGGCAGCTAGGCAACGATCCTCATCCTCAATAGAATCATCGACTTGCACATTATTTCCTATAAGCTGTTTATTGCCAGCGTTTTAGCGAGAAGGTGGCTGAGACGATCAATGATTTTTTTCGATCCCGGACCCAAGAATCTACCAAAATTATCCCGGTTCTGAGACATTATGAGATTCTTAATCGCGAGTTTTATCCGCCATGGCTGAGACACCTTTAGTCGTATTGAGCATCGCCGGCTTTGACCCCTCCTCTGGCGCGGGGGTCACTGCCGACATCAAGACCATCGCCGCCCATGGATGCTATGGCATCGCTTGCATCACGACCGTGACCGTACAGTCGACTTCCGGCGTCCGACGGGTTGAAGCCGTCGATCCAAGCGTTATTGCCGAGACCCTTGAGGAGCTCGCAGCAGACATCCCCATCGCAGCCGTCCATATTGGGATGCTCGGCAGCGCCAAAGTTGTCCGGGTGGTGGCAGACTTCCTTATCGAGCGCTCCGGAAAGGCCAAGCTGCCGAACGTGGTTCTTGATCCAATCTTGAAGTCTTCCTCCGGCACCGCCTTACTTGACGCGCCGGGCACCAGGCTGCTCATTGAAAGGCTTATCCCGCTCGCCGATGTGCTCACTCCAAATGTCGATGAAGCTGCCGCGCTTACTGGGTTGAAGGTTACGGATCTCGACGAGATGCGCGCTGCCGTGGCCAAACTGCATCAGATGGGCTCGACAGCGGTGGTTATCACCGGCGGACATCTGGAAAAAGCGATTGATTTACTGAGCTTTACGACGAAACGAGGGATCGAGCAGGAGGTCTTTAAGGCGGAACGGCTACGCTCGAACTCTACCCACGGCACGGGATGCGCGTTCTCTACGGCAATGGCCTGCCACCTTGCACTCGATCGCGGACTCCCTGAAGCCGCCTTGTTGGCCAAGACCTACGTCACAGCGGCAATTGGGGCTGGCCATCGCCTAGGTCGCGGAACTGATCCGGTACATCACCTTTACCGCATGCATCAGCAGCGTCGCGCCGCTGGTTTCGGAAGCGAATCGTAAGCTAGCGCGCGAAGAATGCTGGGGGGAGGGAATTAATCGCGATCGGCTGAAGGCCTTTTTAACAAAACTCCGGCCACAAATGACGCCGTAGCCGCCAAGAGCCATTCAATGCGCCACATCTGGATCGCCTCAAACTCCGCCAAATTGGACGCCTTATAAATAAAGCTCACCGCGAGAGCACCCACGACGCACCCCAGGCCAACCATAAAGGCGACCAATGCCGCCGTGGGCAAACCAACCCAGCGCTTGATCTCATGGAAGTGCAGGTAGTGCAGCCACGCGGGAAAGCGCAGCGTCCGCCAGGCTCTTGCCGTCGACTCGGCAACGGCTCCAACCCGAGCCACGTTTCTGGCCAAAAGGCCAGTCATCAGCAATGCATCTTTACTTGACTTTGACTTTGTATTTGACTGTGTAGACGCCGCCGACAGAACACGCCGGCCTAGCCCACAAGTGTGGCAGAACCTTGCGCCGATCATAAACTCGCTTCCGCAACCACCGCAGGTCTCCACCATATTTTGAGCGGTCGAAGGTGGAAGTGCTGTCTCGATCGCCGGATCGAGAACGGCGGGGGGCCTCCAAAATTCGTGCTGCGCGTCGTGAACTACTTGAGCCATAACTAGGAAACTCTTGAGGACGTTATTATTCGTAACGCAAATCAACAGCCAAAATCTGCCGCGCCTAAAAGTCTTCGAGTCAGCTACTTGCAAATTATTAACCACTGAGCGAGCGGATCTTCGCGCAATTATTACCCGCAAACTCGCGTAAAGATGCCCCGGTATTGCAGTCACCATCCACGCGGGAACTACACTGCACAACCTCAACAGTTCACCAGACTCATGTGCTTTCTTGCCTGACCCCGTCCCTCATGACACCGTCGGTTCAGGTTGGACTTGCTGAAAAACTCAGTTCCGCACTCTCGCCTTCCGTTAAGTTCGGTTAAACTGAGATCAAGGGTCGAACGCTCGGGATGCAGTTGAATCGGAAATTCACGGGAATTCTGTTTGCGAGCGCCATTCTGTTGTGCCTTGGAAGCCTATGCTTGCTGCCCTTACGCGCCAGCCCTCAAACCCGCGCGGCTACTGGAATAAGTCTGGCACCAGCCGCCACTAACTCTTCCGCTCTGGATCCTCTCATTGGCGGTGCCTTAGAGCACTTCTACAACATGGATTACGACCGCTCTGTACAGGAGTTCGAGAAGGTGCTCGCGCGCCACCCAAACGATCCTGCCGCGGTTAATCACCTTCTGGCCACAGTCTTGATGCGCGAACTTTACCGCATGGGCGCGATGAATACCGGGGAATACGCCAACGACAGCTTCATTGGCCAGGCCCACCGCACAGCCGACGCCAAGGTGAAGGAGCGCATTAAACAATTAGTGGACCGCGCAGAAACTCTTGAAGAGCAGGAGCTCAAGGCCAATCCCAGCAACGTAGATGCTCTCTACGCCCGCGGAGTCACCCGCGCACAGTTCTCGCTTTATACCGCTCTGGTCGAGCGCGCCTGGTTCTCGGCCTTGCGCAATGCCGTCGGCGCCCGTCACGATCACGAACGTGTTCTGGAACTGAATCCCAACTACGTGGATGCGAAGCTGGTCGTGGGCGCACACAACTATGTGGTGGGCAGCCTGCCCTGGAGCGTGAAAGCCGCCGTCACGATGGTGGGTCTGAGCGGGACCAAAGAGAAAGGTCTTCAGTACCTGCACCAAGTCGCCGACAGCGCCGGCGAAAATAGCGTTGAGGCGAAAGTCGTGCTGGCCCTGTTCCTACGCCGGGAGCATCGCTATAACGAGGCCCGTGCCCTCATACACGATCTTACCGCCCGCTATCCCAGGAATTACTTATTCCCCTTGGAGGAAGCCAATCTTTTCCGCTCCGCCGGTCAGTCCCAGGAAGCCGCAGCCGCCTATCGCAAAGTCTGGCAGAACGGCCGTGAAGGGAAGTACGGCAGCTTGCATTACGAGGTATCCGCGTGGACCTTGGGCGAGTTACTCCGCAGCCAGAAAGACTTTTCCGGGGCTGCGGCCGCCTACGAACTGGTAAGCCAAGCTCCCAATCCCGATGCTGAGACACTTCAAAAAGCCAACCTGGCCGCCGGGGAGATGTATGACATCCTCCAGCAGCGAGAGTTGGCTGTGAAGAAGTACCAAACCGTCCTCGCCGAAAGCGACAGCACACCTCTCGCCGAGCAAGCCCGCAAGCACATCAAACAGGCCTATCGGGAGTGAGGTTTATGCTCCCCACAGGCTTCGGGGGTCTGGTTGTTGACCGCAGTCCCTCCGCCGCGAGCGTTCCTACCTGGGCAGGACACTTACACTCTCCGGGCTGATAATGGCGTACGGCGATCCCGCGGCTTGGCTACAGCCGGTCGAAGTGACGGTAAATACGAAAAGGTTCCCTGCAGAACGGCTGATGGCGTACAGATGGCTGTCATTGTCCCAGGCCACCTGATCTACCTCGTCCTTGGTGAGCAGCCCGGTGAAGTGTGTAATCGGACTACTCCCGTTGAAATGGAATACTTGCAAGCCCGCCGACCCGCCCACCGCCAGCAACTTTCCCGATGGGGACACCGAAACACTTGTAACGCTTGCGACCGCAACTTTGGGCATGTTTCGATAGGTGCTGGTCGTCGACAGGTTCCCGGAGCGATCGGCGCTATAGGCGGCAAGTTGGTAGGCACCAGATGGCTGCAATGAGGAATGATTAAGTGCTTCTACCGGAACAGCCACGTGATTGGCGGAATCGGCGGCAGCCAGATAGGGACAATATATATCCCCGCTCTGCGCCGCTGGCATCGCCGGATTGATAGTCAAAACCGTCAAGGAGCCATCGCTGTTCCGCACGAACCCGAAAATGTCCTGTCCCAGTGATAGCAACTCGCTCCATATGCGTACTGATTGTTCCCGGTAAAGCTCAGTGATACCTCGAACTCCGGCGTGGAGGCCGCGGTTACCCCGATATAATTCAGGCCACCTGTGGAAGCGTCAACACCGAAAAACTGAAAGGCGTTGTTGGCACAGTCGTTGTAGATGTCCATGTCGTACAAAGTGGCGCCAGTACGGTCGAGGAACAAGTACACCGGACCGCCGCAATCTGACTGATTAAACCGTTGGGCGTTGGTTGCGGCGACCCGACGGAGAGCCCCACCTGCTGCAATCGAATAGGAGTAGATGTTGACGCCATTTGTGAGAAAGAGATATTTTCCATTCACTGCCATGGACCCGTCGTATCCCGCTGCGGCTGGGAAAGGCGAACCTTTCACGGGCGCGAGCTGCCCGTTAGGAGCGGCGTTGTAAGCGTTAATCTCGTTCTTATTGCTGCTCGGACTACTGGATACATAAACGTATGCGACCGGCGAACTGCTCGGTCCGCCTCGAACCCCGCCGTTACCTTCTGTGGATGCAACCTGACTGAATGCCACTTCCGCGCTTAGCATGGCGATCAGGCAAATGACGAGTTTCATGTGGCGCATGATTGGTTTTCACTCCCGTGGTTCGTAAAATCGAAATCGGGCGTCCATGAGATGCCCGCACCGGGGAGCACAACTTGCACTTAAGGATTCTTTTCGAGCGACCTACGGTTTTTGGGGGACTCAGGGGAGGAACAGAGCAGGGAGAAGGAGAGCCATCGAGTGGTCCAAGAAAGGGAACTTTCGTCTTAAAATTGCGTACTCTCTGATGAGAGGTGGTAGAGCTATGTACTGCAATTACTGCGGCAAAGTCATTCAGGACGACGCAGCGGTTTGCGCCTATTGTGGCATCCGCGTGGGCGCGTCGGTCGCTCGCAAGCGTTTGGTCCGCCCCCGGCAAGGACGCAAGATCGCCGGGGTTTGCCTGGGCTTCGCGGAATACTTTGACATCGACGTGACCGCCATCCGCCTGGTGTGGCTGATCGCTTCTTTCATGACCGGCATAGGCGTCATTTCGTATCCGATCGCGTGGATCGTCATGCCCGAAGAGCCTTTGCTGTTGATGGCTCCTGCCGGAGCGCAGCGCGTTACAAATTCCTAGACTCCGAGTCCCCGAACTTGGAACCAGGACGGACTTAAATCTGGAATTTGAATCACGGTGCGAATGGAGTTTCCCTTTGCGACGCGCCTCGCCCATCTGTGATTAAATCGCTGGCATGCAGCGTATCAAAACGGGCGACGCGGAAATTGTCTATCACGTGCTGGGCGAAGGTCCACCTGTAATTCTTCTGCATCCGTTTCCCGCGAATCATGAATTCTGGCTGCCTCTGGCGAATGCATTGTCCTCGCGATATCGGTTAATTCTTCCTGATCTGCGTGGTCACGGAGATTCGGACATTGGCGAAGGTTCGGCCACCATGGAGAAGCACGCTGCCGATCTTTTCCGGGTGATGGACGATGCCGAAGTCGGTCGCGCCCCCCTTATTGGAGTCTCAATCGGCGGATACGTCCTGTTCGAATTCTGGCGGAAGCATCGCGAGCGCATCGCCGCGCTTGGCCTAAGCAATACGAAAGCGCCAGCGGATTCTCCCGAAGCCCGCTCTGCTCGCCTGCATGCGGCAGATGACGTGCTCGAGCGCGGGACCGAAACATTCTTTGACGGTATGATTTCGCGGGTGTTGGCCAAGAGCACGCGCGAGCTGCGGCCCGATCGGGTCGAAGGCGCGCTACGCATGATGCGCAAGATGTCCGCCGAAGACGTGGCCCAGGTGCAGCGTGGCATGGCGGAGCGTCACGACTCGGTTGCTACGCTCAAGACGATCAATGTCCCGACGCTCCTCCTGACGGGAGAGGAAGACCTGCTCACTGGCATGAATGAAGCTGAACTGATGCGCCAGCACATTCCCAATACCCACTTGCGCGTCATTCCGAAGGCTGGCCACTATGCGCCGTGGGAACAGCCCGTGGAAGCAGGCCAAGTGTTGCGTCAGTTTTTAGACGGACTCTAGAATTCGGTTCGGCCTGGTTCGCGCTAAAATCGAGGACGCTATGAAGAGGTTGTGTTCCTTCGCCACATTGGCAGTCTGCTTCGTCGCTTTCTAATTTTGTGGTTATTCGCAGACCACGTCTTCCGAACGCCCCCGTATTCTAGGCATTGATCACGTCTCCTTCTCTCCTTCTACCCTACTGCGCCAGACGGAGTGAAAACGCTTTACGGCGGAAGCCTGGGCCTGGCTTCCGCTTCGCCGGTGGAGCCTGGCGGCCCGGTGCGATACATTGTCGGCAAGCAGTGGGTTGGCTACAGCGCCCCGCCCAACCCTGACGCCATCGACCACATGGACCACGTCGCCTTCGTCACTTCGAACATCGTCAGGTTGCGTGAGTATCTGATTCGGAAGGGTGTGACGGTTCCTGCGATCGAGAAGCGCGCCGACCATAGTCTAAGCATCACCGTGGCCGATCCGGAAGGCCATCCCATTGAGTTCATCAAGCGCGGCAAAGTCGAAGTGCCCGCATCGCCTGATTCCACGGTTTCCCGCCACATGATCCAGGTTGGATTTTTGGTCCACAACCGCGATGCGGAAGATCATTTCTACCGCGACTTGCTTGGATTTCGCCTGTACTGGCACGGAGGAATGCAGCCCGGCGCCACGGACTGGGTTGCCATGCAGGTGCCCGATGGCACCGATTGGTTGGAATATATGCTCAATCATCCCGACCATCCCGACTTACGGCTGATGGGTGTACTGAGTCATATTTCGCTTGGGGTCGCCGACATGAAAAAAGCGCAGGCGACGCTGGAAGCGCATGGGTGGAAGCCGCACGGAGGCGAGAAAGCGCAGATGGGAAAAGACGGCAAGTGGCGGCTGAACCTCTTCGACTCGGATTTGACGCGGATCGAGCTGATGGAATTCAAGCCCGTGGAGAAACCATGCTGCGCGAATTTCACCGGCCCGCATCCTTCAGAGTGAACCGGCCGCACTGACTAGAGCCTCATCCTTTGTTAGAATTCTCTCGCCATGGTTGATACGGTTCTAGTAGCAGACAAAACGGTGGTTAGTTCCAAAGGCGACGGCCCGGCTGTCGACATAGGCGGCGCAACCAATCGTGTTTTCCTGCTCACTCTCGACATTTCCGAGATCCTTGAGCAGGAATCCTTCGAACTCAGCATCTTGGCTTCGGCGGACGGCGCGGCATGGGACGCGAAGCCGTTGGTAACTTATCCGCAAGAGTTTTATCGCGGACAGTATCCGCTATTGCTGGACCTAACGGCGCATCCCGATGTGAAATTTGTACGCGCCCACTGGGATGTGGCGCGGTGGGGGCGCGGCTTGGAAACGCCGAGGTTCGAGTTCGGCCTCAGCATGAAAGAAATCCCGCCCGAACTCTTACGCGAAGCGCAACCCGAGGCCAAGATTCTAGCCTAACGATTGCCAGTCGATTCTTAGCATGGACATCGAATCACAAATGATGGTGCGCCCGGCGCGCAACGTGCGTGGAAGTGTCAGCTTGCCCGGCGATAAATCGATTTCGCACCGCTATGCGATGCTGGCGGCGATTGCCGACGGACCGTCACGGCTGGAAAATTATTCCACCGGAGCGGACTGCGCCAGCACGCTCGGCTGCCTGGGCTCACTCGGAGTGAAGTGGGAGCGCAAGACCGAAGGCGGGCATGTCATTGAGGTGCTGGGAAGCGGCCTCTCGCTCAGCGCCCCACGCCAGCCCTTGGATTGCGGTAATTCTGGCTCGACGATCCGCATGCTGAGCGGCATAGTTGCGGGTCAGAAGTTCGGCACCGAAATGGCTGGAGATGAATCGCTCTCCCGCCGTCCCATGGAACGCATCATCGCTCCGCTCCAGGCGATGGGCGCGGAGATCGCATCGCAAAACGGGCGACCACCCTTGCGCATTGCCGGCGGCAGTCTTAAAGGAATCCATTACCAGATGCCTGTTGCCAGTGCGCAAGTGAAGACCTGCCTGCTGTTCGCCGGCCTTCTGGCTGACGGGGAAACGCGCATTGAAGAACGGCTGCGCACTCGAGATCACGGAGAAGTGGCGCTGCGAGCCTTTGGCGCGCAACTCGAGCGGAACGGAAATGCCGTGTCCATTCTCGGCGGGCAGCGCTTGCGCGGCATCGACGCACTGGTTCCCGGCGATCTTTCGAGCGCGGCGTTTTTTCTTTGCGCGGCTAGTCTTTTTCCCGGCTCGAAACTATCCATCACGAACCTGCTGATGAATCCCACCCGAGCCCGGCTGCTCGATATCCTCGTCCAGATGGGGTTGCATATTTCTGTGACCCAGCTGGAAGAAGTTCACGGCGAGCTGGTTGGCACACTGCAGGTGGAAGGGGGTCGGCTAAAGGGCGCGACCATCGCAGGGTCTGACACGGCTGCGCTGATTGATGAGATCCCGGTGCTGGCAGCGATTGCGCCTTATACCGAGCAAGGAATCGAAGTCCGGGACGCGAAAGAACTGCGGGTGAAGGAGTCGGACCGCATTGCATCCATAGCAAGTAATCTTCGCGCCATGGGCGCACAGGTGGAGGAACGCGAAGACGGTTTGAGGGTTCCCGGCGGGCAATCGCTGCATGGCGCCGAACTGCAATCATTCGGCGATCACCGCATCGCAATGGCCTTCAGCATCGCCGCTCTGCGAGCCCAGGGCGAGACATTGATTCACCGCAGTCAGTGCGCCGCGATTTCCTACCCAGAATTTTTTCCCGTGCTGGAGAGCTTGGTCGAGTTCTGATGGTGCGCCACCTCTGTCTGATCTCCCGAAGATAGTCCATTACCTTCCTGGGTTACTTCCGTTCGATGACTGACGTGATCTAACGACGGCCATCAAAATTGGAAATAATTCAGATTGAACGAGTGTCTGCCCTGAACGGCGCGATCGTGCGGCCAGGCATCCGTATCACTTCCATGCTCACCGGAGGATTTCATGCGCTGCAGATCACTTGTGCTGGCATCGCTTCTATTGGCGGCAACAGCGTATGCCAAAGAGTTGAAAGCGTATCAGGATGGGAAGTTGTTGCAGATGGATTCGGTGCAATGTGGTACGGACGACAACACCAAGAAGGGGAAGACACACGATCTGCTTTGCCAGGAATATCTGGTACAGACCGATCAAGTGATCTATCGCATACGCCCCAAGGACGACAAGCATGCCGTGCTGTTGCCGATCGGTCAGAGCGCTCAGTTCCGCCTGGAGAAAAATAAGATGCTGCTGCGCATCGAAGGTACCGACAGCAAAGAGCGCGAGTACCTTGTACTCTCGATCAAGCCGCGGGGCGATAGTACCGCCGACGCCAGGCCAGCCCGCCTGAACCACTTACAGTAGATCATCGAATACACTCGGCGAGTGTTGTAGTTAGCGCTTGCGCCCGGAAACCCGCGTCCAGCAACCTTCCGCGACCGGTCCTCATCTGAATTGTACGTCCCACCGCGACGTTCTCCGCATTCTCTGCCAGGTAGTAGCGGGAGTGTACGAGGACGTAAACCACACATGGAGTAAACCTAAACATGAAACGCTATCTAGCATATGCCGTCATTTTGTCCTTGTTTGCTGCACCCGCGCTTCTGGCGCAGGACCAATCCGACCACGTCGAGGTCGGAGTATTTGCCGAATATTTGCGAATGACTGACGTGACGCCTACGGAGAATTTTGTTGGCCTGGGAGGCAGGGCCGCGTTCAATGTTCATCCCAGCATTCAACTGGAGGGGGAAATGGGTTACGATTTCAAGCGAAGCTTTGCGCAGACCTTTACCAATGGTGTCTCCACCGAGCTGGTGACTTCACACGTGCGAAGGCTGCATGGGTTTTTTGGACCGAAGTTTCAAACGGGGTCGGGACCCTTCCGCGTCTTCGTCACGGGTAAGGTCGGCTTCGAGAATTTCAGCGTCACCAACGACAACGCGACCACCGGCTTCACCAACTCCGTCGGGCTCACCAGCGGCACCACGCGATTCGCGCTGTATCCCGGCGGAGGTTTCGAGGCGTTCGCCGGTCCGATCGGAGTTCGAGCCGAAATCGGCGACGACATTTACTTTCTGAATGGCACGCACAACAATCTGCGAATCAGCCTTGGGCCGCAGTTCCGTTTCTAGCAGTTGCCCACGATTTCGCCCATCTGGCGGCCCTTCGAGGCCGCCATTTGTGTTTCGTCGCCAACCCATACGGCGCAGAATCAATTTCCTTTCGCCGACAGCATTGGCGGCTGATCCGGAGGGTTGTGTGATAAAGTAATTTTCGCCTGCGAATTTGCCGGGCCGCCTCGTCCTGCACCCGCTTGAAATTGTTAAGGAGAGCTCATGCTTACACTCCGCGAGCTTGTGAAAGACCGCAAAGTTTATTCCATCGACGCTGCCAGCACCGTG
>Ga0307474_10003995_pt1 | contig 10611 bp, 8 predicted proteins | sample atmos_gasesECM1C_2_FD_203312 | JGI IMG/M metagenome (GOLD analysis project Ga0307474, IMG submission 203312) | Hardwood forest soil microbial communities from Morgan-Monroe State Forest, Indiana, United States - atmos_gasesECM1C_05 | ecosystem: Environmental > Terrestrial > Soil > Temperate...
CATAGGCTTGACGAAGCACTTCTTCCGCCTTCGGCAGGTTCTTGGAGAGAACGTAGGAAAGGCCGAGGTTGGACAGCACCGAGGGCTCGTCCGGCACGATCTTCAAGGCGCTTGCGTAGTATCGGCGCGCTTCTTCATGCCGGCCAAGCTGGTCAAGCGCGGCGCCCTGAACCGAAAGGATCCTCCAGTCGGGATTATCGGGCGAGTGCGCGCGGCTGAGAACGTCGAACGCCTGCTGGAAATTGCCATTGTCGGCAAGCGCCCGCCCATAGGCGGCCAAGAGCGGCTTGTCGCCGGGGTGGGCAATGGTGGCCTGCTCGAGCACCGCAGCCGCTTGGCTGCGCTGCCCCGAGGCGCGCAGCGCCTGACCATAGGCCAAGGCTACCTCGGCATTCTTGGGATCGGCTCGATAACGCTCGCCATAAATCTCCGCCGTGCGGTGCGGGTCGGCTTGGCCGCTGGTTTCGGGCTTGGACGACAGCGATCCCGTGATGTCGGACATGGTCTGACAGCCGCCGAGCCCAGCGGCCAAAATCGCCGTCAAGGCCCCGGATGCGAGAAGCCGGGCGAGACTGGACTGCTGACGCATGCACTTTGACTCATGGTATCTGGCGGCCGATCGAGCCGAATGCACCCAGCAATAGTCTGTTAACCCTAACGCGGGGTTAACGCTGTCTCACCTCGCAAAAGCTATCGATTCGAAGATTTTCAGGCGGCGCGGCGGCAAAGCCGTGTCCAACAAGCGCAAGGAACAGCCCAGCCGTCGCCGGGCCGCACTCCTCTCTCCGGCTGACCCTCAGAGCTCGACGGCAAGACGTTTGCGGACTTCGTCGACCCTCTTTTCCAGCGCATCAAATCTGGCGTGCACGGCCTTGTCGTGAAGGTAAAAGAGGTAGCCGCCGGCCACAAACGCGAACACCCAGTGGTGGTTCTCTACGTAGAGCAGCACCACTTCGATGGCGCGCCCCACGGCATCAATGGCACTCAACAAGAAATCCATCGTAATCCTCGTCCTGATGCGCGCAGGCTACCATCGCGACGCGGGAACGTGTAGAGGCCGCCGTCATTCGGTCTGGTTCGACGCGGTATGCCATTGTAAGAGTTCGGAAGACTTGCTGCCGTCGGCTCTTTGCCTGACCAAGCCTCAAACCGTCTGTTTCAGTCGAACACCGGGACAAATATGCATTCCGTTTTCGAGATCGCGCCCATGGCGCCCGCCGTTCCCATCACTTTCGTAACCAAGGCGACATGGGATGCGATCTCCGCCGATCTTCCCGCGCAGGCCCGGCAATTTGCAAAGGCCAGCGGGTTTTCGGCCAAAGCCGGCGCGTGCCTGGCCTTGCCCACACCCAATGGCGAAATCGCGCAGGTGTTGTTCGGCTTCGACGGCGAGAACAGCAGGTTTCGCGACCCGTTCCGCCCTGGTCAATTGCCAGGTCTGCTTCCCCCTGGAATCTACCGCTTCGCCAATGTCGAAACACAGGATGCGCGACTTGCGGCACTTGCCTTCGCGCTCGGCAGCTATCGGTTTTCCCGTTACCGCAAAACCGATGCGCCGGAGGTCAGGCTGGTGCCGCCGGATGGCGTTGATGTCGCTGAAATCAAGAGGATCACTGAGGCGACAGCACTCGCCCGCGATCTCATCAATACGCCGTCCAATGACATGGGACCGGAGCAGTTGGCCGTTGCGGCGCGCGAGCTTGCAAGCCGCTTCGGCGCCGATTTCAGTTGCGTGGTCGGCGACGAGCTTACGGAAAAGAATTTTCCGCTCATTCATGCGGTCGGCCTGGCGTCTACGCGCGCGCCCCGCCTGATCGATTTCACCTGGGGTGAACCCGCTCATCCCAGGGTGACGCTGGTCGGCAAGGGCGTTTGTTTCGATACCGGCGGGCTCGACCTGAAGCCTTCGAGCAGCATGCTGATCATGAAGAAGGACATGGGCGGGGCCGCCAACGTGCTGGCGCTGGCGCAGATGGTGATGGATGCGAAACTCAAATTGCGGCTGCGAGTCCTGATTCCGGCGGTCGAGAATGCGGTTGCCGGCAACGCATTCCGCCCGCTCGACATCTTCACCTCGCGCAAGGGACTGACGGTGGAAATCGGCAATACGGACGCTGAGGGCCGGCTGGTGTTGGCCGATGCGCTGGCACTTGCTGACGAGGAGAAGCCCGATCTGCTGATCGATCTCGGTACGCTGACGGGTGCCGCACGGGTGGCTCTCGGCCCCGATCTGCCGCCATTTTACACCGACGATGAGGAACTGGCGCGCGAACTGTCGGTTTGCGCGAAAAGCGAGAACGATCCGCTGTGGCGGTTGCCGCTCTGGCCGCCCTATGACAGCTGGCTCGATTCGAAACTCGCCGATGTCAACAACGCGGCATCGGGCACTTTTGCCGGCTCCATCACCTGCGCGCTGTTCCTGCGGCGCTTCGTGGAGCTTGCGAAGAGCTGGCTGCATGTCGATATCTTCGCCTGGACGCCCTCGGCAAAACCGGCACGCCCCGAGGGCGGCGAATGCCAGGCCGTCCGGGCGATCTACAAACTCTTGAGCGAACGCTATGGATGACCCGCGCCTGACGCCGGCACGGCCCGAGGTTGCCGCGAAATATCTCGAAGGCAAGGTCAAGGCGAAACGGTTCGTCACCGGCGAGGAATTCGAGATCGCCGATGCAATCGCGCCGCTGCGCTGCGCCCCTTCTCCCGAGGCCGAACTTTCGACACAGGCGCTCAAGGGCGAGCGCGCCATGATCTACGATCGCAACGGCGAAGGCTGGGCCTGGGGGCAACTCTCCGGCGACGGCTATGTCGGCTGGCTTCCGGATCGCTCGCTGGCAAAGCCCGCGGCGAAGGCGACCCACAAGATCACCGCTTTGCGGACCTTCGCCTTTCCCGGAGCCTCGATCAAACTGCCGCCCGTCGAAACGCTGGTGATGGGCGCAGTGGTCACGGTTTTGCGCGAAGAAGGATCGTTCGCCATCACGCGCGAGGGCTGGTATTTGCCGCGGTCACATGTCGGCTCTCTTGCCAGCCGTGCCACGGATTTCGTCGCAGTCGCCGAGCAATTTGTCGGCACGCCGTATCTGTGGGGCGGCAAGAGCAGTTTCGGGATCGATTGCTCAGGGCTTGTGCAAATCGCGCTGAATGCCGCAGGCATTGGCTGCCCGCGCGACAGCGATCTGCAAGAACTCGGGCTCGGCCGAGCCCTGGAGCAAGCCGAAGCGAAAAGACTAAAGCGCGGCGACCTGATGTTCTGGAAAGGCCATGTCGCGATCGTGCGCGACGCCAGCACGATCGTTCACGCCAACGCCCACCACATGGTTACCGTGATCGAGAAGACGCACGATGCGGTTGCGCACATCAAGGCTGCCGGCAGCGAGATCACCTCGATCAAGCGGTTAGGCTAACAAAGACCACCGAGCTCTACTGCGCGACAACACCGCCCTCGGCGCTCTCCAGCCGGAAAGCGGCGGCAAACAGCGCGCGGGTGTAGTCGGTCTTGGGGTGTTTGAACAATTCCGAAGCCGGCCCCTCCTCCACCACCTTGCCCTGACGCATCACGATCAGATGGCTCGCCAGCGATGCGACCACGCGCAGGTCATGGGAGATGAACATATAGGTGAGATCGCGCTTGCGCTGCAATTCGCGCAGCAAATCGACCATCTGCGCCTGGAACAGCATGTCAAGCGCGCTGGTCGGCTCGTCCAGCACCACGAAATTCGGCTCAAGCACCACGGCCCGCGCGATTGAGATGCGCTGACGCTGGCCGCCGGAAAATTCGTGTGGATAGCGGAAGCGCGTAGCCGGGTCCAATCCGACGTCGCGCAATGCCCGGATCACGCGCAACTGGCGATCTTCTTCCGAAAGGGATTTCTGGTGAACGGTGAGGCCTTCGGCCACGATGTCGCCCACCGACATGCGCGGGCTCAGCGAGCCGAACGGGTCCTGAAACACGATTTGCATGTCGCGGCGGAACGGGAGCATCTCCTTGAAACGCAGGCGCTGGATCGGCTTCCCCAGGAAGACGATGGGCCCGTCGGAGGAGATCAGCCGCAGCAACGCCAGTCCGAGCGTGGTCTTGCCGGAGCCGGACTCGCCGACCACGCCGAGCGTCTCACCCTTGCGCACGGCGAGAGAAACGCCATCGACCGCCTTGATATGCCCCACGGTGGAACGCAGCAAGCCGCGCTTGATCGGAAACCAGACCTTGAGGTCATCGGCCGAAATCACCACCGGAGACAGCGGCCGCGGGGGCGCCGGATCGGGCTTAGGCTCGGCAGCGAGCAGCGCGCGGGTGTAGGGGTGTTTCGGCGCGGTGAAGACCTGCTCCACAGGTCCCTGCTCGACGATCTTGCCGCCATTCATGACGCAGACTACATCCGCGATGCGACGCACGATGCCGAGATCATGGGTGATGAACAACAGGCTCATGCCGAGCCGTTGGCGAATGTCGGCGAGCAAAGCCAGGATTTGCGCCTGCACGGTGACGTCGAGCGCCGTGGTGGGCTCATCGGCGATCAACAGATCGGGTTCGTTGGCGAGCGCCATCGCGATCATGACGCGTTGGCGCTGGCCACCCGATAATTGATGCGGATAGCTCCCAAGCCGCGTTTCCGGCTCGGGAATGCCAACCTGCTTGAGCAGTTCAAGCGTGCGCGCCCGCGCCATCTCGGAAGAGACCGGGTTGTGCAGCTGGAGGATTTCGCCGATCTGCGACTCGATGGTGTGGAGCGGATTGAGCGAGGTCATCGGCTCCTGGAAGATGATCGAAATGTCATTGCCGCGAATGCCGCGCATCTGGCGCTCCGACAGATCAAGCAATTCACGGCCCTGAAAGCGAATGCTTCCCGATGGATGCGACGCGGTCGGATACGGCAGCAGCTTGAGAATCGAGAGCGCGCTGACCGATTTTCCGGAACCGGATTCGCCGACCAGCGCCACGCACTCCCCGCGCCTGATCGAAAACGAGACATGGTCGACCGCCGTCGAGGTGCCGCTGGGCTGGTGAAAAGCCACCGACAGGTCGCTGACGTCGAGCAGAGGCTGGTTGATGGCGTCCATGTCGGCGTCCTATCTGAAACTTTTGCGCGGATCGAACGCATCGCGCACCGCTTCGCCGATGAAAATCAACAGCGACAGCATGATCGCGACCGCGAAGAAGCCAGTGAAACCGAGCCAGGGCGCCTGGACGTTGGCCTTGCCCTGCGCCAGCAATTCGCCGAGCGAGGGCGAGCCCGGCGGCAGCCCGAAGCCGAGGAAATCAAGCGCGGTGAGCGTCATCACCGACGAAGAAACGATGAAAGGAAGGAATGTCATGGTCGCCACCATGGCGTTCGGCAACAGATGCCGGAACATGATCACCGGGTTGGAGACGCCCAGAGCGCGCGCCGCCTGGATGTACTCGAAATTGCGGCCGCGCAAAAATTCCGCCCGCACCAGGCCGACCAGTGAAACCCAGGAGAACAAAGCCATGATCCCGAGCAGGATGAAGAAGCCCGGGGGCAGCACGGCCGAGATGATCAAAAGCAGATAGAGATAGGGAATGGCGTTCCAGATCTCGATGAAACGTTGGAAGCCGAGGTCGATCCAACCCCCGAAATAACCTTGCACGCCGCCGGCGGCGACGCCGACGATCGAGGAGATGATGGTCAGGCTCAGTCCGAACAGCACCGAGATGCGGAAGCCGTAGATCAGGCGCGCCACCACGTCGCGACCCTGATCGTCGGTGCCGAGCCAGTTGTATTCGAGGTCGCGGCAGCTATTGAGGTGCTTCCTCGCCACCACCTCCTTGCATTCGGCCTCCGTCAGCATCCAGGTCGGCTTCGACGGCGCGGGCGTCGGCAAATCGAGATTGTGCGTGTCGTAGGAGTAGCGGATCGGCGGCCAGACGATCGTGCCGCCCTTGTCCTTGATCAGCTTCTGCAGGTACGGATCGCGGTAATCGGCCGCCGTCTCGAAATCGCCGCCGAAAGTGGTTTCGGAATAGCCGACAAAGGCCGGCCAATACAGATGTCCGTCGAACCTGATGAGCAACGGGCGGTCATTGGCAATCAGCTCGGCAAACAGCGAGAGGAAGAACAAGGACAGGAAAATCCAGAGCGACCAGTAGCCGCGGCGGTTCGATTTGAAATTTTGCCAGCGCCGCTGATTGAGCGGCGAAATCTTGAAGCGATGGCGCGTCGCCGGAACCGCTTCGCCCAATGGGGCCCGCGTAGTGGTTTCGATGGGAGGCGACGCGGTGTCTTCTTTCCGAAGTTCGTAGGTCATTGCCGCGCCCACCTGTACGAACTTCGGAAAGCAAAGGACACCGCCAGATCCATGATTCCAGCGCCGCTTGGCAAGCTGAAGTTCCTGAGGGAACTTTGCAGCAAGCGCTGTAGGAACTTCAGCTCGGCGGCGCTGATGACTGTCATCAGACCTCCCGCGCTTCGAAGTCGATCCGGGGATCGACCCACATGTAGGTCAAATCGGAGATCAGATTGACCACCAGTCCGACCAGCGAGAAGATGAACAGCGTTCCAAACACGACCGGATAGTCGCGGTTGAGCACGCTTTCAAAGCTGAGCAGGCCGAGCCCGTCGAGCGAAAAGATCGTCTCGATCAAAAGCGAGCCGGAGAAAAAGGCGTGGATGAACGCCCCCGGGAATCCCGCGATCACGATCAACATCGCATTGCGGAAAATGTGACCGTAAAGCACTTGCCGCTCGCTACAGCCCTTGGCGCGCGCGGTCATGACGTATTGCTTGCGGATTTCGTCGAGAAAAGAGTTCTTGGTGAGTAGTGTCATGGTGGCGAAGGCACCAAGCGACATCGAAACGATCGGCAAGGTGATGTGCCAGAAATAGTCGATGATCTTCCAATACCAGGGAAATTGCGCCCAGCCATCCGAGGTCAATCCACGCAGCGGGAAGATGTTGAAGAACGAACCGCCGGCAAACAGGATGATCAACAGGATCGCAAACAGGAATCCAGGTATTGCGAAGCCAATGATGATGACGGCCGATGTCCAGGTGTCGAATCTCGAACCATCCATCACCGCCTTGCGGATCCCGAGCGGTATCGAGATCAGATAGGTCAGGAGCGTCATCCAGATTCCGAGCGACATCGAGACCGGCAGCTTCTCCTTGATCAGTTGCAGCACGCTGACGTCGCGGAAATAGCTCTTGCCGAAATCGAACCGGGCGAAATTCCACACCATCAGCGCGAAGCGTTCGGGTGCCGGCTTGTCGAAGCCGAACTGTTTTTCGAGGCTCTTGACGAAATCGGGATCGAGCCCCTGCGCGCCGCGGTATTTCGAACTGACCGCATCCGCCGATGCGCCGACCTGGCTTCGGGCGCCGAAATCGCCGCCGCTCGACCCCGAAATCCTCGAGGTGCCTCCGGTATCGGCGCCGGAGAGCTGCGCGATCACGCGTTCCACCGGGCCGCCGGGCGCAAACTGCACCACGACGAAAGAAATGAACAGAATCCCGAGCAAGGTCGGGACAATCAGCAAAATGCGGCGGGCGATATATGCAGTCATGACTCATTTTGCCTGTTCGGTTCTCGCGACCTTGCCAGCGTCGGACCACCAGATTTCCGGTGCGCCGACGCCTTGAGCATAACGCGGCGGCTTCTCCGGATGTGCAAACACGTCCCAGTAAGCGAGCCGGTGCGTGTGCGCATACCATTGCGGCACCCAGTAACGCCCGGCGCGAAACACCCGGTCGAAGGCGCGGCAGGCAGTGGTGAGCTCAGTGCGGTTCTCGGCGGCAAGAATCCTTTCGATCAGCGCATCGATGACCGGATCGGCGATGCCGGCCAGGTTGTACGAGCCCTTGGTCTTTGCCGCCTGTGAGGAAAAGAACGGCCGCATGCCGTCGCCCGGGGTCGCCGACATGGAAAAGCGCTCGATGGTCATGTCGAAATCGAAATCCTCGACCCTGGCGCGGTATTGCACGGGATCGACAAGCCGCAGGCTCGCCTCGATCCCCAGCGTGCCGAGATTCTTGATGTAGGGCGCATGGTGCGGCTCCAGCGACGGCTCGTCGGCAAGAAATTCGATCTTGAACACGTCACCATTGGGCAATAGTCGCTTGCCATCCTTGATGACGAGTCCGGCCTCCTGCAGCAATTGTGAGGCTTTGCGCAACAACGAGCGGTCCTGCCCAGAGCCGTCGGACACCGGCGGCACGAATGGCGTGCCGAAGACCTCGTCCGGCACTTTACCGCGAAACGGCTCGAGCAGTTTCAATTCCTCCGGCGATGGCGGACCGCTCACCATCATGTCGGAGTTCTGGAACGGCGAATGGGTGCGCGCATAGGCACCATACATGATCGTCTTGTTGGTCCATTCGAAATCGAACGCCTGGATCAACGCCTCGCGCACGCGCGGGTCCTTGAATTTGTCGCGTCGCGTATTGATGAACCAGCCCTGCGCGCCGGATGGGGTTTCGTCCGGCAGCGTCTCGCGCTTGATGCGGCCGTCCCGAACGGCGGGGAAGTCATAGCGTGTCGCCCACACCCGCGCCGTGAACTCCTCCCGGTAGAGATAGTTCCTGGCGGAAAATCCCTGAAACGCGACCTCGCGATCCCTGTAGAATTCATAACGCACGACATCGAAGTTGTAGCTGCCGCGCGCGACCGGAAGCTCGGCAGCCCACCAATCCTTTACGCGCTCGAACTCGACGAAGCGGTTGACCTCGAATTTGCCGACCTTGTACGGTCCGCTTCCGAGCGGGACCTCGAGCGAGGATTCATCGAACGGCCGGGTGGCGTAATAAGCCTTCGAGAAGATCGGCAGGCCCGCGACATAGAGCGGCACGTCGCGTGCACGCTTTTCGGCAAAGGTGACGATCAGGGTCGCGTCGTCTTCTGCTTCCGCCTTCACCATGTCTCGCATCTGCTGAAGGATCAGCGGATGCCCCTTGGTCTTCAGCGTATTGAGCGAGAATGCGGCGTCATGTGCCGTCAAATTCGAGCCGTCGTGAAATCTTGCCTCCCTGCGCAGCGTGAAACGATAAGTCAGCTTGTCCGGCGAAATCCGCACCGATTTCGCAACCAGCCCATACATCGCATCCGGCTCGTCGCCGGCACGCACCATCAGCGGCGCGAACGTCATGTCCATGCCCTGGGCGCCTTCGCCCTTGAGAATATAGGCGTTGAAGGAATTGAACGTCTGGTAGGACTGATTGTAGGCGCGAACCGACGGAATGAACGAAAACATGCCGCCCTTGGGCGCATCGACGTTGACATAGTCGAAGTGATGAAAATCGGAGGGATATTTCAGGTCGCCAAACACCGATAGGCCATGGGCGTCGGTCCAATTCGCTTCGCTGGCAGCGCTTGCCGATTCCGCAGGCCGCAAGACGCACGCGGAAAGGCTACCTGCGCCAAGAGCGAGCACATGCCGGCGTGAGAAATGCGCCATCCGGAAAAATTTCCTCAAGATCGTTTGCCGATCCTGGCGGCCTTTTCGGCGTCGAACCACCACAAGGACGGCAGGCCGGAACGGGCGTATTTCGGCAATTCGGCATGGCTGAAGCGATCCCAGAGCGCATAGCGCGAAAAGCCGTAGGTGAATTGCGGCACGACGTAGAAATTCCAGAGCAGGACGCGATCGAGCGCCCGGGTTGCGGCCACCAGTTCCTCGCGATCCTTGGCAAAGATCACCCTGTCGATCAGCGCATCGATTGCCGGGTTCTTGATGCCGATCGCATTCCTTGATCCCGGCTGGTCGGCGGCTTGCGATCCCCAGTATTCGCGCTGCTCGTTGCCGGGCGAAAGCGACTCTGGCCATTGATCAATGATGATGTCGTAATCGAAGCTGCGCAGCCGATTTTCGTACTGCGCATTGTCGACGACGCGGATGGAAGCCGTCACACCGATGCGTTCGAGCGACGGCTTGTAGAACAGCACAATCCGTTCCGCGGAGGGATCCTCAACCAGAATTTCCACCGTGACCGGCTTGCCTGTCGCATCCACCAGCTTGCGGTCCTTGATCTCGTACCCTGCCTCCTTCAGCAGTTTCGCGGCCTCACGCAGATTGGCACGGACCGCCTCAGGATTGCCGCCGACTGGGTTTTGATAGGGGGCGGTAAAGACCTCGGGCGGCACCTTGTCGCGCACCGTTTCCAGAATCGCCAGTTCTCCCCCCTGTGGAACGCCGGAACAGGCAAGCTCGGTACCGTCGAAGTAGCTGTTGATGCGCTTGTATTGCCCGAAGAACAGCTGCTTGTTCATTTCCTCGAAATCGAAGGCGTAGTTGAAGGCGCGACGCAGCCGCGCGTCCTTGAACTGCTCACGCCGCAGATTGAGGGTGAAGGCCTGCATGCGGCCGGAATCGTTGATCGGAAATTCCTCCCTGACCACGCGCTTTTCCGAAACGGCCGGAAAATCATAAGCAGTAGCCCATTGTTTGGCGGAATTCTCGGCAATCCAGTCGGCCTGATCGGCCTTGAACGCTTCGAGCGCAACGACGTTGTCGCGGAAAAATTCGAAGCGCAACTCATCGAAATTGTTCTGACCGACCTGCACCGGGAGGTTCGCGCCCCAATAGTCCTTCACCCGCTCAAGGCGGACCGAACGGCCGGCGACAAAATCCTTGATGCGATAGGGACCCGAACCGAGCGGCGG
>Ga0307474_10003996_pt1 | contig 10609 bp, 7 predicted proteins | sample atmos_gasesECM1C_2_FD_203312 | JGI IMG/M metagenome (GOLD analysis project Ga0307474, IMG submission 203312) | Hardwood forest soil microbial communities from Morgan-Monroe State Forest, Indiana, United States - atmos_gasesECM1C_05 | ecosystem: Environmental > Terrestrial > Soil > Temperate...
CTCGAATCTGGCGCGACAGGAATTCCGCCCGACCTCTCGACCATGGCGCCCGGCGGCGGTTCGGCCAACGCCCAGCGATCGCCCATACACAACGCGTTCATGGGACCCAACGGCATTCGGGCCGGCTGGCGGTTGCTCATTTTCGTTGTTTTGTTCTTGGCGTTTGCGAACGCCATTGGCTTCGGCTTGACCCGAATCCCGGCTGTAAAAGCCTGGCGGCACGCGCAAGATCCAAAAATCATGACCGCGCCCGGACAGATATTCGGGGAATGCATCGCGATTGGCGCCCTACTTCTTGCGGTCTTGGTGATGTCGTTGATCGAAAAACGGACTTTCGCCGATTATTACTTGCCGCTAAATCAGGCCTTCGGCAAACGCTTCTGGCAAGGTGTGCCGTACGGTTTTGCAATGCTGTCCTTGTTACTGGCGCTGATCGCGGCCTTCCGCGGATTCTCTTTAGGAACCCTGGCTCTCACGGGCGCCGACGCGTTCAAGTACGGGCTGCTTTTTGGAATCACTTTTTTCATGGTCGGTTTGTTCGAAGAGTTTTCGTTTCGTGGATATATGCAATCGACGTTGACTTCGGGCATCGGCTTCTGGCCCGCGGCGATTGTTCTATCGATACTTTTCGGTGCGGTCCACCTGCAGAACCTTGGAGAGGCTTGGTTCGGCGCGCTAATGGCCGGATCGTTCGGGATACTCGCGGCATTCGCCTTGAGCCGCACGGGTAATATCTGGTTCCCCATCGGAATGCATGCCGCGTGGGACTGGGGCGAAACTTTCTTCTACTCCACGCCGGATAGCGGTTTTCTGGCGCAAGGACATCTGCTTAATTCTTCTTTTCAAGGGCCCACCTGGCTTACCGGAGGTTCGGTTGGCCCGGAAGGCAGCGTTTTTGCATTCGTGGTGCTGGCGCTTGGCGGCATCGGAATTCATTTTTTGTTTCCGGCGAAGCCGCTAGTTTCTTAAGGGAAGTCCCCTGATTCCTTGGGGCGGAATCCTTTTCGCCTCAAGGGGCATCTACTGTTGGTCTCCGCAGTTCAACGAGCGCTCGGTGAAGCGCCGCGTCCAAGACAGATCGTCTGTTTTTACCCGCCGCGCTCGTAGCTCGTTTGACACGGAGAAATTGTATCGGTAAACTTGCCGACTTTGAGTGAGGCGTTAAGCCTCACCTAGGAACCTAACCATGGATAAGAAGCGACTCGATTACTACAAAAAGAAATTGGCGACGCGCCGCGAAGAGCTGGTGCGCGCCATCACCCGCACGGAACAGGAAGGCCGCGAGGCTGACGAAGATACCACTGTGGATATGGCGGATAAGGCTGCCAACTCCTACACCAAAGAGTTCCTCTTTGGTCAAACGCACAATGACCGCTCCCTGTTGAACCTGGTCGATCAGGCCTTGAACCGCATCAAGGATGGCAGCTACGGCGAATGCAATTCCTGCCACGAGGAATTGCAACAAAAGCGCCTCGAAGCCGTGCCTTGGACGCGCTACTGCATTACCTGCCAGGAAAAAACCGAGCAGGGACAGCTGTAAACGACGAAATCCGTCCTCCCTCGTTTTTTGGTAAAGCTAGGGGTGTGCGCGCTTGCGAGCCGGGGAGCGAACCGCACATCCGTAGTTTTGCTATCTAGCCCCGCCGCGCCATCTCGCGTACGTTCACCCGGTTCGCTAGCAACTACAAAAACGTGTGATACTTCGTTCGGCTATCGATGCTCTTGCCGCAGTGTTGTTCCCTGCTCCCTGCCGGATTTGCGCCTCCACCTTGCTTACCGCCAGCCGAATACCAATTTGTGAACAATGCTTCGCCTCGTTTGAAACCATTCAAGAACCGATTTGTTTATGCTGTGGTCGCCCTTTTCTGAATCGCACTAATACGACTCCGGCCCCCGAACAACTCGAATTGAGCGCATCATCGCAAACTCACTGCCGGCTGTGCCGCGACCAGTTTTTTAAGTTCGAACTCGCGCGAAGTTTTGGGGCTTACAACGAGACCCTGAAGAAAGCGATTCTGCTGCTCAAATTCGAAGAAGTCACCTGCCTTGGCGATTGGTTTGCGAGCCGCCTAGCGGAGGTCGTCAGCCGCGAAGCGGAAGGATTCCGAGTGGACGTGGTGGTGCCGGTACCGCTGCATCCCGACCGTCAAAGGGAGCGGGGCTACAATCAGGCTGAGATCATCGCACGTCCCCTGGCCCGAAAACTGCATCTAAAACACGGAGCTTACCTGCTAATGCGGACTCGGCCTCGGCCACCGCGGTTGGTGCTGTCCCGCAAAGAACACTGGGACTCGGTGCGTGGCGCGTACGCGACGCGCCAGGGGCTGCGGGTTGACAAGCTTCGCGTTCTGCTGGTAGATGATGTAATGACTACGGGCGCTACGTTAGACTCGTGCGCGCGGGCTTTGAAGGCCGCCGGAGCGGCGGCAGTCATGGGCCTAACCGTAGCGCGGGTAGTGCCCTCGGGGCACGCTTCAGGTTCTCGAACAGTCATCAGAAATTAACTGTGCGACAATATAGAGACACGGTGCGAACGGCATCCTGAGCACCTGAGAGGTAACACTTTCAGCGACGCAAAGGCAACGCACATGGACCAACGGCACAAGAATGGCTTGCGGCCTCGACCGAAGATCAGGTTGGGCGGAGTCGTGCCGGAGTCTGCGGCCACCAAGGGTCAAACCGCCGGAAGCCGGCCCTCCGTAATGCAAGCCCCCGTATTAGTTCTGAACGCGACCTTCGAGCCCATCAATGTCACCGCGGTGCGTCGCGCATTGGTCCTCTTGTTGAAGGGTGTGGCGCAGGCCGAAGAAACCAGCCACACGGAAGTGCACTCCACAAAAAATGCTATCCAAGTTCCGTCAGTCATTCGCCTGCTAAGCTACCGTCATATTCCGCAGCAGAGCCGCGCGCTTTCGCGCAAAAATATTTTGCTGCGAGATCGCAACACCTGCCAGTTTTGCACTCGCGCGTTTCCAGCATCGGAACTGACCCTGGACCACGTGATGCCGCGATCGCGCGGCGGCCGTTCGAGTTGGGAAAATCTGGTGGCCTGCTGCTATGCCTGCAACAATCGCAAGGGCGACCGCACGCCCGAAGAGGCGGGCTTCAAACTGCAACGCAGGCCGCGCCCTTTCACCTTGCACACCTCGAGGCAGTTGATGCGCTTGATTGGAAATCGCGATGAGAAGTGGCGTAAGTACCTGTTCTACTGAGAATTGCGGCCGCATTCCGGAAGCGTAATTTCGTGCAACCTTTCCCGCCAATTCACGTCTAACTTTGTAACTTACTTCTAGGACACACCCCGGGAAGTGGTTCTGGCGTGAAACCCAGGCTGCTTCCCCTCCTTATTTTTGGCCACGCAATTTTCGCAAAAAGAAGCTCTCATTGACGCAGCATGACTTTAATTCCCCGTCTCCAATTTTCGTTCAAACCGATCCGCGTCACCTGTATTTCCGGCGATAAATATTTCAGCAGAATCTCCATGGCGGAATGAAACCGGAACGCGGGAGCGACTAACCAAATGAGCGGCGGACGCGGATCGATTTCCACACCGGCGAAGTATCCGTAACGCTGAAAATCTCCTTCGCGCTGGTGCCGTCGCACGCGCAGCCAATAATCCAAGGCTTGCAGCGGCATCTGAATGTCTTCCGACGCTTTCAATTCGATCACCACCAGGCGGCCATGGCGGGTGACACCCAGCAAATCCGGAATGGCACGATCCCCCGCGGCCAGCGCCGGAACCTGCGAGTAGAAATGCTTGGGGTCAAGCAGGGCGTCGATTTTTGCCGGTTCCTCCATAACGATCGATTCTAGCCAGCGCTCCGGCCAACTGCGGTACAACTTATGCTTCGTGTCAGTGGCCAGCGGATTTCGATAGAGATCCAGATCGTGGAGTAACCGGCGCAGCCGCGGTTCGCTCTCGTCCCTCAATCTTTCTATCGATTTTCCCAACCCAAAAAAAACTCCCTCATGAGTTCGACGGGCAAATTCGACGCCGCGAAAACAGAAAGCAACTGCGCCGGATTGGGGTGGCACGCGCAGGGTCATCGCCGCGGGATTCCGAGGAAGCATGGCGCGAATTCTTTTAGCCGTTTCGCTCGCCGTGGCAATCGTGTTTTCAATTTCAGGGCGCGGTGCCAGGTAACTTTCAAGATTGCCCGAGTCGGCGGCGTCGACTCTTTGAATCACAACATCCGGCTCGCGCATTTCGAAAAGTTCAATCTTAGCCGCGTTCGAGAGTCCAAGCGTCCGCTCACGCAACGACCGGCTGGTTCCTTCCGGGACGAATAAACGCAGGCCCTCGATGCCGCGTTTTTCAGAGTGATTTCTGGCCCAATCCAGCCACAAAATTCCAAAGGCGAGCATATCCTCAACCGAATCCGCTTCACTGGGACCGGCGGCAAGCAGCGCCCAGCCGTGCTTGCCTTCGTGCATCACGCCGCGCACGTACAAACCAGAGAACGAATGCTCGAGATCCGGCGACGAAGTCAGCGAATCCACGATTGAATCGGGAAACTTTTCGGCAAGAATGCGGGCGAACCGCGCGCGGAATTGCTCGCGAGTAATCCGTCCGGCCGGACGCAGATTGTCGCGAAGCAGAAATTCCAAATGGCCTGGCTTTGATTTTCCGAAGCGCTGGACTTCCAGAAGAATACGGTCGGGATTCCGTTCTTTGACGCGCAAGAGTCTTCGGGTCAAATTGCGCTCGTCCGACCACAAATGGATGAGCGGGTTCTTTCCTTCGTGGTGCACTTCACAGTGCAAGCCGGTCAGTTCGGCTAGCCATTCGCCATCTTCGCGAACTTCCACTACACCAGACGCAGCGAGTGCCACCAGTTCGCGTTCCAGTTCCGCCCAATCATTTGGCGCGGCATGCAAGCGAGCACCACCAGGTCACATATCGATTCCAGTCTGTTCCTATTGCCCGGGGCTTACTGCAGAACGAGGCCGGTAACGGTAATGATGGGATATTCGTGATTCCATTCGGCGGGCAGATGTTCGACGCTGACGGAAAATGTGCCCTTCTGCCCGGCCGTCAGGGGTGCCGTATCCGGGCCAATCAGATGCTCGGAATCCTTCAGAATCGTTTGTTTGAACGGGTCGCGAAACTCAATGGAAACATCCATCGCTTTGATGTCGCGCGTACCATCGTTGGTCATCGTGCCGGCGACGTAAGTAAATTCCTGATTCAGGAAGTTGGTGGCCTTGGCCATGTGCATGTCGGTGAAATGAATTCGTTCACTATAGGCCTGCTCGGTCGGGCCAAACGGCAATTTCACTTCCGCCGCCACGCCGCTCGACGTATGCATTTTTCGAGTGAGTAGAAAAAGTCCCCCGAAAAGAAGCCCTACGATGATCAGACCCGCCCCCAGAGCGACGGGGAGCCTGCTTCTCTCTTCGCGGTACGAACTCTCGCCCGGTTCCATGATTTCCTGTTGGCCCGATTAGCGCCCGTAAGCCAGACGCATGATCAACGGCTCGGGCAGTCCGCACGTTCCCATGCGTTTCTGCACCGATTCAATATCGTACGGCACCCGCCAGAATTCCACCGTCTTGTTTTCCAGGTCAGCGATGACGAATGCGGCGCGTGGGTCTCCATCGCGCGGTTGTCCGATCGATCCTGGATTGAGCAGGTATACGGTGTCGTCCTCAATGGTGAGCGTGGAATACAAATCACTCGCGACGGGCTTCAGGTGCAGCACGCCGACTTTATTGTCGTGCAGGGTGAATCCACCCTGCAGATGGGTGTGGCCAAAAAAAGTGATCTGCGCGGGCGCGTCCAGCAGGCTATCGATGGCCTGCGCCGGAGCGAAAACGTATTCGTCTTCGTCGCGAAAAGCGCCGTGAACCATTACGAAGCCATCCATGGCCAGCGGGCCGGCGGGTAACTGCTCCAGCCACTGACGATTTTCACCGCGCAACTGATCGCGCGTCCACAGCGCGACCGCCCGGGCTACCGGATTGAAATCATCAGCGTTGGCCAGACCAGATCCAGCTTTGTCGTGGTTGCCGCGAATAATGGCCGCACCCATCTGGCGGACGCGGTCTACCACTTCGTTGGGATCGGGACCGTAGCCGACCACATCGCCAAGGCAAATTATTTTGTCCCAGCGGCCTTCGGCGGCGGCCATCGCCGCTTCCAGCGCGGTGGCGTTCGCGTGAATGTCACTGAGGATTAGATACCGCATTCCAACTGCCCCCGTTCCGGATGCGAATTATAGACGAACGAGCCTCCCGTTGCACGGATTCACGGGAATTGGCGCGGGCAGATCACGGCTGGCATGGTTCAGCGGATCAGCATGCAATCGCCGTAGCTGTAGAACCGGTAGCGCGACCCCACCGCATGCCGGTAGGCACGCAAAAGACTTTCGCGCCCGGTGAGCGTAGCGACCAACGCGAGCAGACTCGACTCCGGCAAATGGAAATTCGTCAGGAGCTCGTCCACCACCCGAATCGGTTTCCCCGGATACAAGAAAATTTCTGCTTCTGCCCGGCCTTCTTGAACCGTGCTGCTGGTTCCTTGCGCTTTTTCCGCAGCGTCCTCGAGAGCGCGAACGGCGGTTGTTCCTATCGCGAGGATTGGACGTTTTGCAGCCTTCGCTCGAGAGACTGCCTCCGCCGTTTGTTTCGAGATTTCATAACTTTCAGCGTGGATTTTGTGATCCTCCAGCCTTTCCGTACGTACCGGCTCGAAAGTGCCCAGACCCACGTCCAGAGTAATCTCGGCGGTTTCGATTTTTCGTTCGCTTAAACGCGCGAGCAGTTCTGGCGTGAAATGAAGGCCCGCCGTAGGCGCTGCCACCGCGCTGCCCTGTTTGGCGTAGACGGTTTGATAGCGTTCGCGATCGGCAGGCTCGTCTTCACGTTTGATGTAGGGCGGGAGCGGGATGTGCCCGAGACGCACGAGCGCTTCGTGGAATCCTGATTTCGAGGCGAAGCGAATCACCCGCAGTCCAAACTCTTCGCGGGCTTGCACCACGCCTTCCAATTCTCCGTCGCCGAAAATGATGCGCTCGCCGACTGGAATTTTCCGTCCGGGACGAACCAATGTTTCCCACAGGTTCTCGTCAAGCTGGCGCACCAGCAGCACTTCGATGTCCGCCTGCAAATGCTCCTGCTTCGCAGGATTATGCGCTCCGGGCTCCGTGGCGCGAATTCCCATCCGCTTGCCGAACAACCGCGCCGGAATGACGCGTGCATTGTTGAATACGACGAGCTCGTCGCCGCGCAAAAGCTCAGGAAATTCCCGGAACTGCCGGTCTTCCCACTTACCGCTAATCCGATCGAGCAGCATCATGCGCGAATCGTCGCGCTTGGCCAGTGGGCGCTGGGCGATCAGTTCCGGCGGTAGATCGAAATTGAGTTCGTCGAGATTCATCGAGTGCAGACGCGATATTGTTTGCTGATACAGTTAGATGGTCATCGGCGATCACGCGGAAACCAGCCGCCGAATCGTCGAAGCATTGTAACGAATTCAGGTGAGTTCAAGCTTAGAGGGGAAGATTTTGGCCGAACCTACAGTGGTCATCAGCGCGCGCGGTGCGGAACGCATTCGCACCGGGCACCTCTGGGTGTATCGCAGCGATATTCGCTCCGCCCAATGTGATCCAGGAGCCATGGTCCGCGTCACCGACGAGCGCGGCCGGTATTGGGGCCGGGCTTTCTATAGTGACAAATCGCAAATCGCTATTCGTATTTTAACCCGTGAAAATATTCCGACCGATCGCGCATTCTTCGCGAATCGCTTGCGCAGCGCTGCCGCTTACCGCGAGCGTGTCGTTCAAGATTCCGACACCTTCCGCCTGATTTACAGCGAGGCGGATCTAATGCCATCGGTGATCGTGGACCGCTATGGTGAATATTTTTCGATTCAAACGCTGAGCCAGGGTAGCGAGAAGCAGAAGGCGCTCATCGTCGATTTGCTGGTCGAGCTTTTTTCGCCCAAGGGAATCATCGAGCGTAATGACCCCAAGGTGCGCCTGCTGGAGGGGCTCGAGCAGAGCGTCAGCGTGCTTTACGGCGAAGTGCCGGATGAGATCCTCGCCAAGGAAAACGGCGTGACGTTTGTCTACGATCTGGAACGCGGCCAGAAGACCGGATCGTTTCTCGACCAACGTGAAAATCACGCTGCCGCACGCCGATACGCCTCCGGCGATGTTCTTGATTGCTTCACCTACCAGGGAGGCTTCGCGTTAACCGTGGCCGGCAACTGCCATCACGTGGAAGGCGTGGACATGGCTCCAGCCGCCATCGAGGCTGCCCGGCGGAACCAGCGGCTCAACAACATCTCCAACGCCACGTTTCGCGAGGGCAATACGTTCGACATCCTAAAGGAGTACGACGAGGTCGGCCGTCATTTCGACATGGTCATCCTCGACCCGCCGGCGTTTGCCAAGAACCGCGATAGCCTTGCGGCCGCGGAGCGCGGTTACAAGGAAATCAATCTTCGCGCGCTAAAGCTACTGCAGTCTGGCGGTTACCTCGTCACTTGCTCGTGTTCCTACCACCTTAATGAGCCCCTGTTCCTGCAAGTCATCGCCGAGGCTGCCAACGACGCCCGTAAGACGGTAGCTGTGGTGGAACGCAGAACCCAAGCTCAGGATCATCCGATCCTTCTCACTATGCCAGAGACGCACTACCTTAAATGTCTTATATTCAGAGTATTGTAGGATGTTGATCTTTTGTTATGAGGCTCACTGGTACTTGACAATAACGCACGCATATTTTATTATTGTGTTGCGCTAAATACAAAAATCGCTGGCCTTCCCCGCTGACTCTTTTCCCCGCCAGCAAAAAGTGAGAGTATCCCGTTCATGATTCGATCCGACAAATTTACGGTCAAGGCCCAGGAAGCCTTGCAGGCCGCCCAGGAGATGGGCGAGCGCTCGGGCCAGCAACAGATTGAGCCATTGCATGTCCTATGGGCTCTGGTTGCGCAGGGCGACGGCGTGGTGCCGCCGCTACTGGAAAAGCTTGGTGTGTCGCCGACCTTAATCGCGAGCGAAGCTGAAAAACAGATCGCGCGCCTGCCCAAAATCTCCGGTGGCTCGCAAGCCCAATTTAGTTCCGCTACCACCAAAGTTCTGGAGCGCGCCTTCGATGAAGCGCAGCGCCTGAAAGACGAATATGTTTCGACAGAGCACATTCTGCTGGCGATCTCGGCCACGGAAAAAGATCCCGCAGGCCAATTGCTGGTGAAACAAGGCGCCAGCCACGATGCAATTCTGCAGGCCATGGCCTCGATTCGTGGCAGCCATCGCGTTACTTCGCAAAATCCCGAATCGACCTACCGCGCTCTCGACCAATATGCCCGGGACCTGACGGAACTCGCGCGCCGCGGCAAGCTCGATCCCGTTATCGGCCGCGACGAAGAAATTCGCCGTGTGATGCAGATCCTCGCCCGTCGAACGAAGAACAATCCGGTACTGATTGGCGAACCGGGCGTAGGCAAAACCGCCATCGTCGAAGGTCTGGCCAGCCGAATCGTGGCCGGCGACGTTCCGGAAGTCTTGAAACCGAAACGGATCGTTTCGCTCGACCTGGCCGCTCTGATAGCGGGCGCGAAATATCGCGGCGAATTTGAAGACCGCCTGAAGGCGGTCCTGAAAGAAGTCGCCGAATCGGAAGGCCAGATCATTCTTTTCGTCGACGAGCTGCATACCTTGGTCGGCGCCGGCGCAGCCGAAGGTTCGATGGACGCCTCGAACATGCTGAAGCCTGCGCTCGCTCGGGGCGAACTGCGCGCGATTGGTGCAACCACGCTGAACGAATACCGCAAGTACATCGAAAAAGATCCTGCTCTCGAGCGCCGCTTCCAGCCGGTTTACGTCGGCGAGCCTTCGATCGAAGACACCATCGCGATACTTCGAGGCCTGAAAGAGCGCTATGAAGTCCATCACGGAGTGCGAATCAAAGATGCGGCGATCGTTGCCGCCGCGATTCTCTCCCAGCGCTACATCACCGACCGCTTTTTGCCCGATAAAGCCATCGACTTGGTGGACGAAGCCGCGGCCGGTTTGCGCATGGAGATCGATTCGCTGCCCACTGAAATCGATGAAATCGAACGCCGCGTCATGCAGCTGGAAATCGAGCGCCAGGCGATGCGTAAAGAATCCGATCCACATTCCCGCGAGCGCCTGAAGCAAATCGAAAAAGAGCTGGGCACGCTGAAGGAACAATCCACGGCGCTGAAAGGGCGCTGGCAAACCGAGAAAGACGCCATCGGCCGCATCCGCAAAATCAAAGGGGAAATCGACAACCTGAAATCCGAAGAGCAGCGCTACGAACGTGCCGGCGATCTCTCGCGCGTGGCGGAGATTCGTTACGGCAAACTTTCGGCTGCCGAGAAGGAATTGAACGCGGCGCAAGACAAGCTAGCCGCGCTTCAAAAAGATCATCCGATTCTGAAAGAAGAAGTCGGCGAAGAAGAAATCGCCAAGATCGTCAGCAAATGGACCGGCATCCCGGCAGGGCGCCTACTGGAAGGCGAAATTCAAAAGCTGGTGACCATGGAAACGCGCCTGCATGACCGAGTGATCGGCCAAGAGGCGGCGCTGGCAGCGGTAGCCAATGCGGTTCGCCGAAGCCGTTCCGGTTTGAGCGATCCGAA
>Ga0307474_10003997_pt1 | contig 10608 bp, 10 predicted proteins | sample atmos_gasesECM1C_2_FD_203312 | JGI IMG/M metagenome (GOLD analysis project Ga0307474, IMG submission 203312) | Hardwood forest soil microbial communities from Morgan-Monroe State Forest, Indiana, United States - atmos_gasesECM1C_05 | ecosystem: Environmental > Terrestrial > Soil > Temperate...
GCCGGTTGCACGTGAGGATCAGCGACTGAAGCGAGCGCCGGAGACCGTTATAGCTGAGGGGGAGAAGTTTCTTCGGCCACTCAACGATGGAACCGTGACCCCGGAGTCCACCCAAACGCTGGATCAGTTCGTTGAGAACGTCTATTTCCCCTACGCTGGGGGGCAGAAGCGTGCTAGCACACTCGCCACTGACAAGAACCGCTGGAAAACCCATTTGAAGCCGAGGTGCGCCGGGATTCGGCTCCGGGACTTCCGCACTGTGACAGGAGAGCACCTGTTGCAGGAGATCGCTCGACACAATGACCTGAGTCGCGCCACGTTGAAGCAGGTTAAGAGCCTTCTCAGCGGCATCTTCAAACATGCCAAGCGGCAGGGGTTCATCGATGGCATCAATCCAATGCAGGACACCTCTATTCCAAAGGCCAGGAGAAGCGAGCCAACCTATGCTTATAGCCTGGATGAGATCAACCGCATGCTCGCGGTGCTGGATGAGCGTTCGGCTACAATCGTGGCTGTGGCTGCATTCTCGGGGCTGCGCCGAAGCGAGATTCAGGGCCTGCGATGGGCGGACTACGATGGCTCGGCGATCGCCGTGCAACGGTCGGTGTGGGAAGGAATAACTGATGACACAAAGACCGATGCGAGTAATGGCGCAGTGCCGGTCATCAGCACACTGGCAAAGCGGTTGGACTCTTATCGAGCCACAGTGAAGCCCTCTTCTGAGGCAGCGATGTTTGCGGCCAGCAATCGAGAGCCTCTGCGTCTAAACAACGTACTGCGGTCCCAGATTCTCCCGGCTCTGAACCGATGCGCCGAATGCGGTGAAAGCAGGGAAGAGCATGCGGCAGACGATCACAAGTATGTGCGCGACGATTCCCGGCCAGAGTGGAAAGGTTGGCACGCTTTCAGGCGGGGCCTTGCGACAAACCTTCATGACCTGGGAGTGGACGATCACACAATCAAGGCCATCCTTCGTCACAGCTCCGTGACGGTGACGCAGCGGAGCTACATCAAGAGCTTGCCCAAGCAATCGGTCGCAGCAATGAACACTTTTGACAGCTCAATCGCTGAGTTGGTACATAAGCGTGACATGGGTGCGGGCCAAGGCGCAGGTCGATTGGTAAACTAATGCTGTAGATTCAAAGCGTTAGCCACAGAGGGCGCGTAGCTCAAACGGATAGAGCATCGGATTTCTAATCCGAGGGTTGCAGGTTCGATTCCTGCCGCGCCTACCATTCTAGAATTTCAGCCCAACCGCGCTGCTCAGGAATGCCGTCATGGGGGCCATTTTGTGGCAGCTCGCCCCGAATATCGCCATAAAGTTCGGGCTGCAGACCTGTTTGTCCGAGAGGTCTACTGCGGTTCCCAGGTCGCGAAGCTTGAGGTCTTCGAGGAACTCATGATCGCAGGGAAATCCCCGCGGCGGGCGGGACAGCTTGCTGGCATCATCCCAGTTGAGCAGATAGCGAACTTTTCGCCATTCTTCGGGCCGCGCCACGATCGCGTTTCGCACTTTGAGCAACGTCGGCGCCTCCGGATGCCACAACCCGGAGGCAGCAAAACAGCCACTTGGCTCCAAATGAAGATAGAACCCGGGAGAGTGAACGTCCTTCCCGCGATGAGAAAAACGCATCGCAAGATGAGTCTTGTACGGTCGCTTGTCGGCAGAGAAGCGCGTATCGCGATAAATGCGAAACAGAGAGCCCCGCGACGGACGAGGATCGGCTACGAGATGCGGCGTGACGTCATATAAAGGCATCGCAAAATCGGTGATGAACCGCAACGCTGGCTGGCGCACTACCTTTTCATATTCATCTTTGTGAGCCAGGAACCAATCGCGGTCATTATTGCGCTTCAGGCGCTTCAGAAAGCGGAAGAGTTCGGAACTGAAATAAGCAGGCATAGCCAATACGCTAAAAACCCACGCCGGAAAAGTAAAGCGCTTCAGGCTTTCGGAATGCGATGTTCGCAGGACGTCGTGTTGATACAGGAATCGGCCAGCCGCAACCGCGCGACCGGCTTGCCCTCGATGATGTGGGATTGCACGATCTCGTCGACATCCGCTTCGGTGACGCCGCCGTACCAAACTGCCTCGGGATAGACCACCACGTTGGGGCCATGCTCGCACTGGTCGAGACACCCGGACTGGTTCGCGCGCACTCGGCCTTTCAATCCACGTTCGGCGAGTTTCTGCTTGAAGAGTTTCTGCAAGCGAGCTTCGGCTGTTGGATCGCAGCATCCCCGGGGATGCCCCGCCGGGCGCTGGTTTCCACAGATGAAGATGTGCTTTTCGAATTTTGGCATTAGCGACCGCCGGAACAGATCAGTACCACCATCTTAACCCGGAAAGCCTCGCGCTTTTTGGAGTGGTGCAATTGAAGCGTTGGGTCATACCGAAGCCCCGCGCTTTTACGAGCGGGGCGAGGGATCTCGCGAGCAGGCTACCGTGTGACGCTCTCCAGAACCAAACTGCGGCACTTCCCGCTTTTTGCGCGCGTTGCCTCGCTCCCAGCCAGCACGTTAGAATATTGCGTACACATCTTCTCCGCTCATATCCCCGTAATTTTTGGCGAGTGAATTCCCGCGCGGGCAAGGAGTGTGCGACCCCGGGGCACGTAGGTATCTGCCCGCTCGAAATCATTTCTCAGGGAGCCGCCAGTGAACAAAGGCAAGACCGCGGTGATCGTAGGCGCCCAGTGGGGCGACGAGGGCAAAGGAAAGATCGTAGATGTCCTCTCGGAGAATTTCTCCATCGTGGCCCGCTACGCCGGCGGGCACAACGCCGGTCATACCGTCATCATTAACGGCAAAAAATTCATTCTTCAACTCGTTCCCTGTGGCGTGCTGCGCGACGGTTGCCGCAGCGTCATCGGCAATGGAGTCGTCCTCGATCCCTTCGCTTTTCTGAAAGAAGTTGGCGCGCTGCGCAAAGCCGGCGTGAAGGTCGACGGCAATCTTTTTGTTTCGAACCGTGCCCACGTCATCCTGCCCTATCACCGCATGATCGAACTGGCATCCGAGAATGCTCCGGGGCGCGTCAAGATCGGCACCACTTCCCGCGGCATCGGTCCCGCCTACGAAGACAAGATGGGCCGCCGCGGCCTGCGCGTCGCCGACCTGCTCGATCTGCAACTGCTGCAGAAGCACATCGAGAACGCCGTGCGCGAAAAGAACATGATCGCCCACGCCCTGTTCAATTCTGACCCACTCGATGCCGACAAGATGTATGCCGAATACAGCCAGGCCGCGGAGAAGATCGCCCCGTTTGTCTGCGACACGGCAGTCCTGCTCAATCGAGCGCTGGATCAAGGCGGATCGATCCTGTTCGAAGGTGCGCAGGGAACCATGCTCGACATCGATCATGGAACCTATCCGTTCGTGACTTCCTCCAGCGCGACGTCGGGCGGCGCCGTCATCGGGACCGGCGTGGCTCCCAATGCCATCACTTCGGTTATCGGTATCACCAAAGCCTATTGCACCCGCGTAGGCGAAGGGCCGTTTCCCAGCGAAGAAAAAGGCCAGCCTGGAGAGAATCTGCGCAAGCGCGGCAACGAATACGGTGCGGTCACCGGGCGTCCTCGCCGCACCGGATGGCTCGACATTCCTCTGCTGCGCTATTCCGGCATGATCAATGGGACCTCCTGGCTGGTAGTGACCAAACTCGACGTGCTCGATGATCTGGCTGAGATCCCGGTTTGTGTTGCCTACAAGATCGACGGCAAACCCACATCCGATGCTCCCGCGCAGGCCAGTGGCTACGACAAAATCGAATGCGTATACAAGAACCTGCCGGGCTGGCGTACCTCGACCGAGGGAATTACCGAGTACAAGAAACTGCCTAAGCAGGCGCAGGAATACCTGTCGTTTGTGGCCCAGGAAACCGGCGCCAAAATCGGCATGATTTCCACCGGCGCCGATCGCGACCATACCATCCTCGTGGATGAGTTCGCTACAGGGTTGAAGACGTTCGCCAAGAAAGCCTAGAATGTCCTCCCCGGCGCACCTGCCGGTGAGAAGGAGCGAAGGAATGGTGGTGTTGGCGGTTACCTGGATGGCGAAAGTTGGTCATGAAACCGAAGTGACCGTGCTGTTTGAAAAGCTGACCGAACAATCCCGCAAGGAGCCGGGCTGCTCGATGTACCAGGTTCATCGCCACAAGACGGAACCGCGTCGCTTCTTTATCTACGAGCAATACAAGGACGACGCCGCGCTCGAAGCCCACCGAACTGCTCCACATTTCCTGCAGTTCGCGAAGAAGGATCTCCCCAGACACGCCGACCGCGTGGAAGGGCACTTGTTCGAGCCGCTAGGGTAGGTAGTCGTGCGAGCGCCTCGCCCGCGTCTGTCATAGGTGCTTACTTACGGCCGAATAACTCAGGCGCGGGAGCGGTCACTTTCCCTTGTCGATCATCAACTCGCCGCCCGAGGCGTAGCTTTCTCTGGAAACCTCATGGAAGGCTACGACGATCGCTTCCCGCCGTGCCCCGGCTTCTTCGACAAGAGCGTCCGTGATCCGCTTTGCGATCTTGCGTTTCTGATCGGCGGTGCGTCCGGTGAGCATGGTGATTTGAACCAGAGGCATAGGGATCCTTCACTTCGTTCAGGATGACGGCTGCAGGCTCGCATTTGACGGGTTCAGGGTCAAGAAGGCAACTGCGCCGTCACTTCGCCAGTTCATACCCCGCAAAGAAAAAGCTCAGCTCGAAGCGTGCGGTATCCTCGGCGTCCGATCCATGGATCGCATTGTGTTCGATGTTGGTCGCCCACTTCTTGCGGATCGTCCCTTCCTCGGCTTGCGCGGGATTGGTGGCGCCCATCAGCTTGCGCAGATCGGCGATGGCGTTCTCCTTCTCCAGCGCGAGCACCACAATCGGCCCGCTCGACATGAAGTCGGTCAGCGTGTTGAAGAATGGCCGGCTGGCGTGCACGGCGTAAAACTGTTCGCCTTGATGCTTGGAAATCTGCAGCATCTTCATCGCCAGGATGCGGAAGCCATTTTTCTCAAACTGTTCAATGATGTCGCCGATGGCATTCTTCCGCACGGCGTCAGGCTTAACGATGGTCAATGTCCGTTGCAAGGTCTTCATAATTTCGGTCGTTTGTCCTTACTTGTTGTAGAGACGTTGCTTGCAACGTCTTCTTTGCCTACACCGGCAAGACGTAGCCAGCTACGTCTCTACGCGGGCGTGATGCTAGACGCTCACACCCAGCGCTGCGGCCAGCGTCTCTCCAATCGCGGCAGGCGATTTCGCCACCCGGATCCCTGCAGCTTCCAGCGCTTTGATCTTTTCGCCAGCTGTTCCCTTACCTCCAGAAATAATCGCACCCGCATGCCCCATGCGGCGCCCCGGAGGCGCGGTCTGCCCGGCAATGAAGCCGACCACCGGCTTCTTCATATGACTCTTTACGAACTCTGCGGCGATTTCCTCGGCGTTCCCGCCGATTTCGCCAATCATGATCACAGCTTCGGTCTCGGGATCGTGATTGAACAAATCCAGCGCGTCCACAAAATTGGTGCCGATGATGGGGTCGCCGCCAATTCCGAGCGCAGTCGATTGCCCAATCCCGCGTTGCGTGAGTTGGTGCACGGCCTCGTAAGTCAGCGTGCCCGAGCGCGACACGATGCCGATCGATCCCTCTTTGTGAATCGAAGCCGGCATGATGCCGATCTTGCATTTGCCCGGTGAGATAATTCCCGGGCAATTCGGCCCGATCAGTCGCGAGCGCCGGTTCTGCAAGAACTCCCACGCCTTCACCATGTCGAGAGTCGGGATTCCTTCGGTGATGCAGACGATCAGGTCGATCTCCGCGTCGGCCGCTTCCATGATGGCGTCGGCAGCAAACGGAGGAGGCACAAAAATCACGGTGGCATTCGCGCCCGTTTTGTCGGCCGCTTCGCGAACTGTGTTAAAAATCGGCCAGCCTTCATGCGTGGTCCCGCCTTTGCCGGGTGTTACTCCGCCAACAATCTGGGTGCCATAGGCCGCGCTGGCCTTGGCGTGAAACGTGCCTTCCCGGCCGGTGAGGCCCTGCACTAGGACCCGCGTCTTCTTATCCACTAGGATTGCCATATAAAAGCCCTCAATTCGAACTTCGCCCAATGACTCTGCTCCGGACGGATGCGTCCGGAGCTACATCTTCAACGCCACTCGGTGACGCCCAGCGTGCCTCTGGCGGCCGCGACAACCTTGTCTGCCGCATCTTTCATTGTGTCGGTCACGACGAAATTCAATCCCGAGTTCTGCAGAATCTTCTTGCCCTCATCCACATTTGTGCCCTCAAGCCGCAACACCACCGGCAGTTTGATATGGGTCTTGCGCGCGGCTTCGACGACTCCGGTGGCCAGCGTGTCGACGCGCAGGATGCCGCCAAAAATGTTGATCAGCACCGCTTTCACATTCTTGTCGCTCAGCAGGATTTCGAACGCGTGCGCTACCTGTTCGGCATTGGCGCCGCCACCCACATCGAGGAAGTTCGCGGGCATGCCGCCGGCATACTTGATGATGTCCATCGTCGCCATTGCCAGCCCCGCTCCGTTCACCATGCAGCCTACGTTGCCGTCGAGCTTGATGTAATTCAGGCTGTACTTCGAAGCCTCGACTTCCAGCGGATCTTCTTCCGTGATGTCGCGCAGTTCACGCAAATCGGAATGCCGGAACAGTGCGTTATCGTCAAAGTTGATCTTGGCATCCAGTGCGAACAGCCGGCCATCGGTCGTCGTAATAAAAGGATTGATCTCCAGCAGGGAAGCGTCGGTATCGAGAAATGCTTTGTAGAGACTGGATAAGAACTGCACGGCGGGATTGATCTGCTTCGCATCCAGTCCAAGCTTGAACGCGATCTTCCGCGCCTGAAACGCTTCCAGCCCCATACCGGGATCGATGTGCTGCTTCAGGATTGCATCCGGATTCTCGGCGGCAACCTGCTCAATCTCCATTCCGCCCGCGGCCGAAGCCATGAACACAGGTTTGCCCTCGGCGCGATCGACCAGAATGCCGAGATAAAGCTCCTTCGCGATCGGCAGCGTTTCTTCAATCAGCAACCGCCGGACAATGCGTCCTTCGGGTCCGGTCTGATGGGTGACCAATTTCATGCCCAGCATCTTGGCGGCCAGATCGCCCGCCTCATTCACCGATTTGGCGATCTTCACGCCGCCGCCCTTGCCCCGTCCGCCGGCATGAATCTGTGCCTTAACCACGACTCCGGTCGCGCCTGAACTCAACAAGTCTTTAGCGACGGCCTCGGCTTCCTCGCGCGAGTCAGCCATCGCTCCGCGCGGAACCGTTACGCCATACTTCTTAAGAATTCCTTTTGCCTGATACTCATGAATTTTCATAATGAAGGCTCATCAGTTAAGAATCGGAAGGACCCTGCTTGCGGCGTCGGGTGCCCCAGGTCTCGTCGCATTTGCGAGACGTGGGGATTTACGGGCAGCAAACTTTTGATTCTATAGAAGGTACCGAGAGAAGGGCAACGCCGGGAACGGCTTTTTCCGCTGACGTTCCCTAAAACGGAAGCCGGCAACAACTCCTTGCGCCCTTTTCACCGCGACGACATCCAAATCAGACATTCAAGAGTGCATCCGCTGCCTCATCGTGAGGGACGAATGAAATTGATTTCGCTGAACGTTGCGCGCCCACGCCTTGCGCTGTATCACGGCACCACGATCAATACCGGAATCTTCAAGCAGCCCGTGTCCGGTCCGGTCCAACTGCGTACCTTGAATCTCGACGGCGACCGCCAGGCTGATCTCACCGTTCACGGAGGCCCCTACAAGGCCGTCTACGCCTATCCGTCGGAACACTACCCGTTTTGGCGCCGCGAACTTCCTGACATGGATATTCCGTGGGGAATGTTCGGAGAAAATTTCACTACTGAGGGCCTGAGCGAGAGCGACCTGCACATCGGCGATCGCCTGCGTATTGGCACCTCCATCCTCATGATTCGTCAGCCCAGGCAACCCTGCTACAAATTGGCGGCGAAGTTTGAGCGCGATGACATCCTGCAGCGTTTCCTCGAAAGCGGCCGCAGCGGCTTCTATTTCTCCGTCGAGCAGGAGGGCGTCGTCGAAGCCGGCGACTCTTTTGAAATCCTGAGCCGCGAGCCCCAGGCCGTCACCATCGCAGAGATGAACCAGCTTTTCGTTCACGATAAATACAATCGCGCTTTGCTGGAGAAAGCCATCGCATCGCCGGCCCTGCCCGAAGACTGGCGCGAATATCTTGCCAAGAGGCTGGTCCCAGCCGCGACGGCTCATGCCGATCAGGCCCTGTGATCGCGATCAGGAGCTTATGCCTTACAATGCCGCCTGACCAATGATTCTCGACGCTCTCCATCGCCTGGCCAATCACAGCCAATCGCTCGATCGAGCCGAAGCACGCGACGTGATGTCGGAAGTTCTTGCGGGAAAGTGCACCGACGCGCAGATCGCGGCCCTGCTGATCGCCCTGCGCATGAAAGGCGAGACGGTCGAGGAGATCGTCGGTTTCGCCGAAGCTATCCGCACCGCAGCGGCCCCCCTTCCCATTGAACGCACCAGCGCGGCCGAAGCCCTCGTAAGTGGTACCGGTCGCGACGCCCTCGCCGAAGAGTCCCCATCCGAATCGTCGTTGATCGACACCAGCGGCACCGGCGGCGACGCCAGCGGAACTTTCAACATCTCCACCGCGACCGCCCTCGTCGTTGCCGGAGCTGGCGTCCGCGTGGCCAAGCACGGGAACCGCAGCATCAGTTCGAAATGCGGCTCGGCCGATGTCGTCGAAGCGTTGGGCGTGAACATCCAACTGTCGCCCGAACGTGCCGCCCAATGCCTGCGCGAGATCGGCATCTGTTTCCTGTACGCGCCCAACCTGCATCCCGCCATGAAGCAGGTGCAAGGCGTACGCCGCGAACTTCGCATGCGCACTATGTTCAACCTGCTCGGCCCGCTGACCAATCCCGCGCGTGCCTCCGGGCAGGTGGTCGGAGTCTATTCGCTCGACCTCGTAGAAAAACTGGCAGAAGCGCTCAGCATGCTGGGACTGCGCCGCGCCCTCGTCGTCCATGGATTGGATGGTCTCGACGAAATCACGATCACCGGCACCACGCGCATCGCTGAAGCGAGAGAAGGTTCGGTGCGATCCTACGAAGTCGAGCCCGAGGAATTCGGAATGTCGCGCGCGACCCTGGGCGATATTTCCGGTGGCGACGCCGCCGAGAATGCAGAGATCATCCGCGCAATCCTGAACGGCGAGAAGTCCCCGCGCCGTGATGTGGTTGTACTGAACTCAGCGGCCGCCCTGGTCGCGGCCGGCAAAGGCGATCACATCGCAGAGACAATCCCGCTGGTCACAAAATCGATTGACTCCGGCGCCGCCGAGAACAAGTTGAAAGCCCTCGTACAATTCTGCGCGACCAGCTGATCTCAAGTCATCTATACCTCTCTTGTCATCCTGAGCGAAGCGAAGGATCTATGGACTCATTGCCCGCACCCATGAAGCCGGACTTTTGCCCCTAGGCAAGTGAAATTAGGATGCTACGGCAACTGACCTCGGCCCTTCACCACAGCCTTCTCTAGACGGGTGGCATCTTGCCAACGGGCTTGCTGTAATCCGGGATGTATCCAACGCATTCAACTCGAATGCCTTCCCATTGCGACTGACACCAACTGCGGTCGCGGCGAGTAGTCCGGCAATTAAGAGTAGAACCATGCGTCATGCTTTATATCGAAAAGTACATCGTGACGTCAAGGCGGTTCTTCTTCAACTCGGGAAGCACATCGGCGCTCCTTGCGTTGCGATCCTAAACGATGATTGTTCAAATCACGTTCACCCTCCTCGCCTACACCCCCACCTTTTCCTTGTACTCCGCCACCTGCACCTTCCATTCCAACTCCCGCTGCATCAGATCGCGCAGTTGTCCGGAAGCATCGGGCTCGCCATGCACTAAATAAGTAGTCGCCGGCCGGTTGCGGAAGGTGTGCAGCCATTGCAGCAACTCTGGAGGATCGGCATGATCGCTGAACTGCTCGAGGGCTGCGACCTGGGCCCGAATGGGCACGAAGTCGGCATAAATCTTCACCTCATCTGCCTTGCTCTTGATGGCAAACCCGCGTGTCCCCGGAGCTTGAAAGCCAATAAATAAGACCAGGTTCTTCGGTTCCGGCAGCCGCTGTGCCAGGTGATGCAGGATGCGCCCGCCGGTCACCATCCCGCTGGAAGAAATAATGATCACCGGGGAGAGTACGCTGTTGATCTTCTTCGATTCCTCTGGCGTCGAGGCAAACGTGAATCCGGGCCATTCCAGCGGCGAACCGTAGCGGCGAATCATTTCGCGCGTCTCTTCGCTGTATTCCTCGTCGTGCTTCAGGAAAATTTCAACCGCTTTGATAGCCATGGGGCTGTCGCAAAACACGGGAATGCGCGGAATCTGCCCCGACTCCATCAAATGCTTGAGGATGAAGATAAACTTCTGCGTGCGTTCAATGGCAAAGGCTGGCACCACAACGCTTCCGTCGCGCTCGGCCGTCGTCTTGATCAGTTCAGCCAGTTCCGGAAGCGGGTCTTCTTTCGGATGGATGCGGTTTCCATAGGTGGATTCCATCACGACGAGATCAGCAGTCTCGCCCTC
>Ga0307474_10003998_pt1 | contig 10608 bp, 10 predicted proteins | sample atmos_gasesECM1C_2_FD_203312 | JGI IMG/M metagenome (GOLD analysis project Ga0307474, IMG submission 203312) | Hardwood forest soil microbial communities from Morgan-Monroe State Forest, Indiana, United States - atmos_gasesECM1C_05 | ecosystem: Environmental > Terrestrial > Soil > Temperate...
TTCTCTGTTGGCAGGGCGCGAATCTCCCTGCCGGGACAATACCATAGAAGGCAATGGCGGTGTGTGGGCGGGTCTCTCGCGGCGGCACTTCGGGGGCGGACAATGGCGAGCAGGGGACCGCAGCGCAAGGCGGCGGTGGCCGCTTTTCCCATGGGATTTCGGCCAAATTATTGAGGATTTTGCTTGGCTTAGGCGGCTTTTTAGTTCCGCAGCCAAGGCCTGAAACGAATCAACTCTTCAGCAGCGCCTTGATCCGCTTGTCGAATTCCTCGAACGAGGTTTCACCCTTGATCTTCTCGCCATTGATGAAAAAGGTCGGCGTCGAATCGACCTTCAGCACTTCGGAGGCGTATTTCTGGTCGGCCACAATCTTGTCGAGCAGCGACTGGTTCTTGAGGCAATCCTCGACCTGCTGCTGACTGAGGCCCGCCTGCTTGCCGATCCGGCTCAGCGACTCCGTGGTGTTCTTCACCACCCAGTCGCTCTGCTGCCTGAACAACAGATCGGTGACCGCGAAGTATTTTGCGGAATCGCCGCCTGCGATGCAGCGCGACAGCATCGAGCCGGCCGCGGCCTTGATGTCGAGAGGAAATTCGCGGAACACGTAGCGGATCTTCCCGGTGTCGATATAGGCCGCCTTGATCTTCGGGAACACGGCGTCATTGAAGGCTGCGCAATGCGGGCAGGTCATCGATGCGTATTCGGTGATCGTCACCGGGGCATTTGCCGGCCCGAGCGCCATGTCCGGGAGCGACATCGGCTTGGCGACGTCGGCTGCGCCTTGCGCGATGGCCTGCGTCATCAGACGCAGCGGCGGGAACCCGGCAAGCACGGCAAGTCCCGTTAGCGACAGGGCAGCGGTAAAGGCGCGACGCGTGATGATCAAGATCTGCTCCTGAAATTGGCGCTTTCACGCCGAAAGAACCGTTGGCTAGCTTGAAACAACGCATGTGGCAATGGCGGCCGACGAATGCCAGACTTGCCGCCAGGCTCAATTTCGCTTGATTGAAGCGCCGAGTCGCGCCAGCGCCGCCCGCAACTCCTCATCTTCAATCGATGACAGGGTTTTCGCGACTTCCTGAACCTCGCTTGCATCGGGCGCGTGGTTGGGCGCGCGCGATTTTTGCCGCGACAACGGCCCTTGCCGTAACGCGAGCCGCCCCACTGCGTTCCAGCCGAAAAACCGGTTGACGCGCTCCAGGATGACGTCGGAAGCGTGCTGGATTTCCAGCGCGATCGGGCCCTCGACCCGCAGCACGAGTGTCGCCGCCTCCTGGGGCTGCCCTTCCACCGGCCGTGGCCACTGCAGTTTCAGCGGCTCGCAATGGGCGGCGAATTCTGCGCCCGCAATTTCAGCCCATCGCGTGACGAGTTCGCGCGCCGCAAACCCCTGGCGCGCATAGGCGTCGGAAAAGACGTCGCTGAGCAGGACAGAAAGCGGCTTTGCCGAGATCGGACCGGGTTTGGCCATCCGTCACTATAGCACCGGTCAGATCACTGCAGAAACCATCTCGACCGTCATGGCTGGGCTTGCCGCCTTCGCTGAAGCTTCGGCGGCCTAGTCAGCTGGTGGCCCCGGCGAAGCCTTGGCGGAGACGGGACCCGGCCATCCACGACTCAACAGAAGAAAGACGTGGATGCCCGCGACGAGCGCGGGCATGACGTGGAGAGATGAGCGCCTTATCACTACAGTGGTTTCATGAGCCCTGCGATTGCCAAAACGAGACGCGAAGTTGCTTCTGAGGCACCCGAACGCCCTGCGCTGCTCCTTTCCTGGTACGACCGCCACCGGCGAGTGCTGCCGTGGCGAGCGCCAAAAGGTGCGCGCCCCGATCCCTACGCCGTGTGGCTTTCCGAGATCATGCTGCAGCAGACCGGCGTGAAAACGGTAGGTCCGTACTTTGCGAAGTTTCTTGCCCGCTGGCCGGACGTTAAAGCTCTCGGATCGGCCTCGCTCGACGACGTGTTACGGATGTGGGCCGGGCTCGGCTACTATTCGCGTGCGCGCAATCTTCACGCCTGCGCGGCCGCGGTCGTGCGCCACCATGGCGCGGTGTTTCCGGACACCGAGGAAGGCTTGCGCCGCTTGCCGGGAATCGGTCCTTACACCGCCGCCGCGATTGCCGCGATTGCGTTTGGTCGGCGCACCATGCCGGTCGACGGCAATATCGAGCGCGTCATTTCGCGGCTTTTTGCCGTCGAGGAGCCGTTGCCACAGGCAAAGCTGTTGATCCGCAAACTCGCAGGCACCTTGCTGGGCGAAGTCTCGACCGCCACCGGGCCGTCTCACGCCGGCGACGAGAAGTCTCGCGCTGGCGATATCGCGCAGGCGCTGATGGATCTGGGCTCCTCGATCTGCACCCCGAAAAGGCCGGCCTGCGCGCTGTGTCCGCTCAACGAAGATTGTGCCGCGCGCAGCCGTGGCGACCCCGAGACATTTCCACGCAAGTTGCCCAAGAAATCCGGCGAGTTGCGGTGCGGCGCGGCGTTCGTGGTCCGGCGTGGCGATGAACTCCTGCTGCGCAGCCGTCCTGAAAAAGGCTTGCTGGGCGGCATGACCGAAGTGCCGACCTCGCACTGGCTCGTCGCTCAGGACGATGAAGCGGCATTGAGCCAGGCACCTGCGCTGAAGCATATGACGCGCTGGCACCGCAAGGCGGGGGTGGTCAATCATGTGTTCACGCATTTTCCCTTGCAGCTTGTGGTCTATACCGCCGCCGTACCACTGCGCAGCCGCGCGCCGAAAGGCATGCGCTGGGTGAGCATCGCTGCGCTGAAGGAGGAGGCACTGCCGAATGTGATGCGTAAGGTCATCGCGCACGGCTTGGCTCTTTAACCCCCTCTCCCCGTTCTTACGGGGAGAGGGTTGGGGTGAGGGGCCGCTATCCACGAACGGCGAAGATCAGTTGAGCACACTGCTTCGCCCCTCACCCGGATCGCTGGCGCGACATAGCCGAAGCTGCGCTTCGGCGTTTTTTTAGGACGGCCGCCTTTGGCGGCCTATGCCTCTCCCCGCAAAGAGCGGGGAGAGGTGAAGCCTACGGCGCGCTTGGCAGCGCAGACTGCGTCATGGCATGAGAACGCAACTGGGCAACGCAAAAAGTGCCACTTACGAACTTGAGGCTGCTTGTCGCTTCGGTCGATCCAGCCCGCGACCGGTTTCCAGCATCAGTTGGCGCAACCAGATGGAACCCGGATCGAACTGGGCCCTGGTCGGATAGAACATGTGCTGTTCGTCGATGCCGGGATCGAGCGGCGGCGTGACCGTTTGCAACGACAATTGCGTTGACAGCGCGGCGATCAGGCGACGCGGCACGAAGGCGACGAGGTCGGTGCGGGCGGCCACGTGCAGCGCCTCAATGTAGCCTGGCACGACAAGCGCGATCCGCCGCTCGATGCCTTTGGTACGCAGCCAGCGGTCGATCAGATCCTCGTTCTGGCCGCGGATCACCACCGCAACATGCCGCGCGCCGAGAAAAGCTTCGCGCTTTTTCAGTTTGGCGCCGACCGGATGACCGCGACGCACCGCGAGCGCGTCGCAATCGGTATAAAGGCGCTGGCGGTGAAAGCCCTTGAAGGCGTCACCGATGGAGATGACGAGATCGATGGTGCGGGCAAATTCTGCGGTAAAGATCGCAGGTCCCCGCCACGGCACCACGTCGATGGTCACGCCCGGCGCCTGTTTCGTCACCTTCTCCATCAGTGGCGGCATCAACAGCTCGACCGCGAGGTCCGGCATCATCAATCGGAAATGCCGCTCGCTGCGTGAGGCGTCGAATTCATCCGGTGCGAACAGCCCGCGTACCTGATCGAGCGTCTGTGCGAGGGGTGCGCGCAAGGCCTGCGCCCGCGGCGTCAATTCCATCCGCGCGCCGGTACGCACCAGAAGCGGGTCGCCGATCACATCGCGCAGCCGTTGCAGGGCGTGGCTCGCCGCCGGCTGTGACAGGCCGATCCGCATCGCGGCGCGGCTGACGCTGGCTTCCTTGAGCAGGGCATCGAGCGCGACCAGCAAATTGAGGTCAAGCGAATTCAAATTCATGAGATGAATAAATATCATATTTCATATCGATTGGAAGAATGACGATCGCGCTTGCGATATTTGGCAGGCATTTCTCCAAACGAAGAGGCCGCCATGAGCGATACCGCCAGCAACAAGAAACTGATCGAGCAGATTTTCGCCGCCGCTGCCGATCCTGATCCCGCCGTGCGCGATCGCGCGCTGTTCGTCGCCAGCCTCGCCGAGGACGCCAAATGGGTGGTGACGGGGCAATATTCGTGGTCGCGGACCTTTACCGGCAAGCAGTCGATCATGAACGACCTGCACGGCCATGTCCGCTCAAGGCTGGCGGAGCGGACGCGCACGATCGCTTTTCGTTTTATCGCCGATGGCGACTATGTCGTGGTGGAAGCCAGGGGCGACAACATCACGCGGGAGGGCGTGCGCTATGACAACGACTATTGCATGGTGTATCGCCTGGAGGGCGGCAAGATCAAGGAGATCAGGGAATATTGTGATTCAGTGCTGACCGAGAGCGCGTTGGGAAAGTTTCCGCACGGCGCGGCGGCCGGCTGACCCGTCATTCCGGGACGCTTGCAAAGCGAGCGGACCCGGAATCGGGAGGTTGTGGCGCGAGATTGCGGGTTCGGCGCTTTGCGCCACCCCGGAATGACCAGCAGGTACGTAGGGTGGGCAAAGGCACGTTTGTGCCGTGCCGACCGCATTTGCTTCGATGATGCCGTGCCCTGTTCCTTGTGCGGTCATGGCGCGGGCGCAGCTGTGCTCGGCGTCTGCTCGCTGTCATGAGCGAGCGCGAGTTGCAGGATATAGAAATCTGTCGGGCGGAGATTGCCGAGGAGATCGGCAGGCCGTTCTGGCGCGAAATGGGAAGTGAAAGGAAATCTGCCATGCCCAAAGAGTTTTTCAGCCCGGCGACGTTGCCGCCGCCGGCTGGCTATACGCACGCCGTCAAAGTGGATGGCGGTTATGTCTATGTTGCCGGTCAGATATCCAGCGATTCGTCCGGCAAACTGGTCGGCGAAGGCAGTTTCGAGGCGCAGGTCGAACAGGTGTTCAAGAACCTCAAGCTCGCGCTCGAGGCGGCCGGCGCCACCATGGCCGATCTCGTCAAGATGAACATATATGTGGTCGCGGAGGTCAGCCAGGACGATGTGCCGAAGCTGCGGGCGATCCGTGATCGCCACGTTAACACCGCAAGGCCGCCGGCAAGCACGCTTGTCTTCGTTAGCCGGCTAGCGCGGCCCGGTTGGCTCATCGAGATCGAGGCAGTCGCGGCACTCGAAGGCTTCCCGTGGAATCTGCGCCGCTCCTGAGAAGCGAAAACGGCGCCCGCGAGGGCGCCGTCACTGGGGCCGCTCCTAACGCGAGCGGACCCGGAATTGAGGTACGTAGGGTGGGCAAAGGCGCATTTGCGCCGTGCCCACCGCATTTGCTTCGATGATGCCGTGCCCGGTGGTGGGCACGCTAACGCTTTGCCCACCCTACGCTTCTTCAACGTGCCCTGGAATGACCAGGTGAAGAATTACGCCGCTTTGGTTTTGAGATGGCGGAACAGGAAGCCACGCGCCTCGTCATCGGTTTCGGTCTTGAAGGTGAACTTGTCCTTCAATGCGACGGCGCGAATGGCGGCCGGTCTCGCCGAGACCTCGTCGAGCAGGCGCTTCACGTTCGGATATTTTGCGAACACGTCATCGCCGAGCACGAACGGCGCCATCCGCGCCCAGCCCCAGAACGCCATGTCGACGATCGTATAGCTGTCGTCGACCATGTAGCGGCTGTTGGCAAGGTGGTCATTGAGAACGCCGTAATGCCGGTTCGCCTCGAACTGATAACGGTTGTGGGCGTATTCCAGGTCCTTCGGCGCGAAGTGCTTGAAATGCACGGCCTGCCCCGAATAAGGGCCCAAGCCGGTTGCGACGAACATCATCCACGAAAAAAGCTGCGCGCGGTTGTTCGGCGTATTGGCGGGCAGAAACTTGCCGGTTTTCTCGGCAAGGTACATCAGGATCGCGTTGCTATCGAAAACGAACACCCCGTTATCGTCGATCGCCGGCACCTTGCCGTTCGGATTGACCTTCAAAAATTCCGCCTTGAACTGGTCTCCCTTGCGGGTATCGACCGGGATGAGTTCGCAGGGCAGGCCGGTTTCTTCCAGAAACAGGGCGACCTTGTTCGGATTAGGCGCACCGTTGAAGTAGAACTTGAGCATTCAATTCTCCCTTGCTGTCGTTGATGGCAAAATCGCGGGGCGCGGCGTGATGGCCGCGAATGCGATGTCCATGCTCAAATTTGGCTGACAGCGCAACCGACGAGTTCGTGAGGCCGGGCGGCGAAATTGCCCCTTATTGTCATTCCGGGGCGCGAATGAAATGAGCGAACCCGGAATCTCGAGATTCCGGGTTCATCGCTCCGCGATGCCCCGGAATGACGGAAAATGGAGATTTGCAGGAGGTAGCCCGCCGCCATCTGGCGGCGGATTTCAGCCCGCATCTCGTCTTTAGTCTCTACGTGCCAGTGGGTCCTGTTTGTTACACGCTTTCGGCTAATGGCTTGCCAGAGTCCACTTTGCACCGATAGCGACCAAATTCCGCAGCACATCTAAATGACGCGATGGGCCAAAGACAGACGTTTCAACAGGTCAACATCAGCACCTCTCTGTTGATCCCGGAAGGTGGGTCCGCTTGTCGTTCAGTATTTCCGACTTCGCTAAGCCGTCTGATGCCGCTTCAGGAAGGTGCGCGCGCGGTTGATGGTGCGCGCCTTCAGCTCCGGCGGCTCCTTCCAGGGGAACACCGTGATCTCGGCATTCGGGCACAGCGAGGCGACATCGATCGAAGCCACTAGCGGATGCGCGTCGACGTCGTCCGGTAGTACCAGCATTGACGTCTGGCATGATTTCGCAAAATCGCGCGATACGCTGTACACGAAATCGGGCCGCACGCGGTAAAGGTTGTGCAGATATGTCTCGATGGTCTCCATCGAGATGTCGGGCCGGCGCTCGCGCAGCTCCTTGGCCCAGACGGTCTTGCCGGCGTCGTACATGTAATCCGGCTTCGCCGGGTTGTGCCCGACCGGCTGACTCAATATCGCGGCAGCGACGCGCTGCGGCGCCCGCTCCATCAACTTCATTGCGAACGGGCCGCCGATGCAGTTGCCGAAAAAGAAGAACTGGTTGATGCCGAGATGGTCCATCACGCCCAACTGGTCGTCGGCGAACGCGCCCCAGGGATCGTCGACCGCCACCGGTCCGGTGGACTCGCCGCCCGTGGCGTTGCGCTGGTCCATGGTGATCACGCGAAAGTCGTTCTTGAACTCCTCCGGAATGTTGATCACCGCGCGCGCCCACACGGCGATACACGAGTTCAAGCCGCCGCCGGGCGTTGCCAGCAGCGGGAAGCCCGAGCCGATCTCGGCGTAGCGGATACGGATATTGCCCTTCTCGTAGAAGCCGACCTTGGCGCCGGCCGGCAACCCCGGAATCGCGCCTGCCGGCTGTGCTTGTCCTTGCGCCTGGGCGAACACTTGCGGCACCGCGCTTGCCGCCGCGGCGGCAGCACCCGTTGCAAGAACGGTGCGTCGGCTCGAATCGATCATTGGTTGTTCCTCCCGCTAGTCAAACGTACGCTTTTTGTTGGTTATGCGCTCGTGGATTCCTTCGGAAATTGCATGAGCCATGCGATTTACGTCGCCGGGCGTGCCGACATATTGCGCGCCCAAGAGTTGCCTGCCGCTGGATATATGCCAAAGCCGGAACTGGACCTTGATGCGGCCGTCGGTCAGGCGGGTGACCCGTCCGACGACGAGCTCCTGTGCTTTGCGCCATGTGTCAAACTTCGGCACCTCGTCGATGCTCGCGTTGGTATCACCAAATGTTGCCGGATCAAGAAGCGCGAACGCGCCGCTGCTTTTCAGGTCGGACGCAATGATCTCTGAGATCGCGTGGGCCGGTTCGGCCTCGGAAATGCCGCCTGCGACGAAATCCGGCACCGCGATCGCCACCGGCTGATAGGTTCTTAAGACGGGTTGTTGAACGAGGGAATCTGCGCGCGCAGGCGTGATCGCCACAATCAAAATTACCGCGGCGACGGAAAGGCGCAGTGGCCGACCACCGCGCGTCAGCTTGCCAGATCTGGATGCCGCGTATCTGCGAAACATTCGAAAATTATCTCCAATGGAGAAACAACATTCATGCTGCCTGATTGTGGTGGGCACGCTTCGGCCTCCGCGCGTTGAGCTACCGCGGACGCTAGCCCACCCTACGGCTCTTGTTTGTGTCAGGGCGCGGAGCTCAGGTCCGCCACGCGGGTCACAAGGTTCACGGGCCAAGAGGCGTGCTCGTGGATGGCGAGCCAATTACCATTGATCTTCTTGTAGACGTCGGTAATGCGAAGGGTAAAATCCAGGGGGTTGCCATCCTTGGTGGTACCCGTGACGCTGAAGAAGAAGCGCCCATACGCGAGGTTGCCCTCGGACTCGCTTTTCCAACCGCTGACCGCGGCACGAACGCCGCCTGGGTATGTGGCCAAAAAGTTCGCCCAGTCCTGGCGAAAGGCTGCTGCGCCGACGTATTGGCGCGGGGGAATGCCGTCGAAGACGACCAGCGTTTCGCTGGGGACATTGTCGGGCACATAGTACTTCATGATGCCGTCCAAATCATTGGCGTTGACCGCGTTGACGAGGCGCTCGAGCGATGCGTAGATCTCGCACGTATCGTTCGACGCCGCAGATGTGGAAGAAGACATGGAAATTTCTCCTCGACGGAACGGCATATCACCACCATGCTACGGGCAATTAAAGAGCTAGACAACCCTTGCGTGTTGCCCGCAGCCACAAGCTTCAATCGCATGACGGATTCAGGAAACTAGGGTGGGCAAAGCGAAGCGTGCCCACCATCAACATTCACGCTGCCTGATTGTGGTGGGCACGCTTCGGCCTTCGCGCGTTGAGCTACCGCGGACGCGATCGCTTTGCCCACCCTACAGCTCTACGGCACTGATTTGCCCGTCGCGTCCAGTCCTCTTTCGAAAAAAAATTCGCTTCGCGGGTTGGTAGAAACAGCTTTATCGATTCGGCCGTCCCGCCTCGATCAGAGGGGCGTTTCGCGATCGTCACGAACGTTGGGCGCGGGATGCGATGGACGCAGGCTGCGTTACTGACGAGAGCGCAGCTTGCGGACGGCGAAGTCGTGTGGTTCTGATGCCTCGACGCTGGCATTAAGTTCTTACGAAGCTAACGCTTCTTAGGGATGACGGTGACAACAAAGCCCGATCACCGGGGAGAGCACGAAGAAAACCGTTAAAACCATTGCGCGGGGAATGCCGGGCGTTCCGGTGTGACCGTAGTGACTACACTCGTATGCTCATTTTATTTTGCATGCGAGGCTGCGGGCGCGCTGACGCGCCCGGCATTCCCTGCGCCCTCTGATGGCAGAGGGTGAGATTTGGCACAACCTGGGTCATTTATGCCTGCGGGAATGCGAAGGCGTGACTAAAAAGAAGCGTCTCTAGCGCTTTCGTCATTCCGGGATGCGCCAACGGCGCAGGCCCGGAATCCATAGCACCACAACAATGCCGGGCGAAATGGATTCCGGGTTCGATGCTTCGCATCGCCCCGGAATGACGAACGTAAGCTGTTTGAAATTCGAATCAGAAATGCAGGAAGGAACGCGTGAGCGCCTTCGCTCCCCTAACGGCTTTCTTAAAGGACTCAGCCCGCCGCCATTTCAGCACGGATTTCAGCCCGCAGCTCGTCGATCAGCTTCAGCCCCTTTTTGGTCTCGATATGCCAGTAGGTCCAGCCGTTGCAGGCTTCCGCGCCTTGGGCCACGGCGCCGATGCGGTGGATCGAGCCGACCTTGTCGCCAAGCATGATGGCGCCGTCAGCACGGACCAGCGCGCCATGGCGTTTCCTGGCGTCGACCAGCCTTGTGCCGGGCGAAATCATGCCGCGCTCGATCAGTTCGGAGAACGCAACGCGAGGGGCGTCGCGTGCGGTCATGAATGGCTTAAGCGTTGCTTCCGGCAGCGGTTCAATCGCGGCGATACGCGCTTGCGCCGCCGCCGCATAGCTCTTGTCGCGCTCGAATCCGATGTAGCGACGGCCCAGACGTTTGGCGACCGCGCCGGTGGTGCCGGTACCGTTGAACGGATCGATCACGAGATCGCCGCTCTTCGATGACGACAGCAAGACGCGCGCCAGCAGGCCTTCGGGCTTCTGGGTCGGATGGACCTTCCTGCCATCCTTGTCCTTCAGCCGCTCCTCACCGGTACAGAGCGGGATCAGCCAGTCCGAACGCGCCTGCACGTCCTCATTGGCGGCCTTCAAGGCTTCGTAATTGAAGGTATAGCCCTTCGCCTTCTCGTCTCGCGCGGCCCAGATCATGGTCTCGTGCGCATTGGTGAAACGGCGGCCGCGGAAATTCGGCATCGGGTTGCTCTTGCGCCATACGATGTCATTGAGAACCCAGAAGCCGAGATCCTGCATGGTGGCGCCGACGCGAAAGATATTGTGATAGGAACCGATCACCCAGATCGTCGCCGACGGCTTCATGACGCGGCGGCAGGCGAGCAGCCACGCGCGGGTGAAAT
>Ga0307474_10003999_pt1 | contig 10604 bp, 6 predicted proteins | sample atmos_gasesECM1C_2_FD_203312 | JGI IMG/M metagenome (GOLD analysis project Ga0307474, IMG submission 203312) | Hardwood forest soil microbial communities from Morgan-Monroe State Forest, Indiana, United States - atmos_gasesECM1C_05 | ecosystem: Environmental > Terrestrial > Soil > Temperate...
GCAGCTACCTTTGCACGGCTCTTACCGCGGGGACGAGCCACCAGTATGTCGTGCGATAATGCCTGGCGACGGCGGTCAACTGACCAGACCAAGTAGCTGCTCTTCAAGGAAACTGGTTGACTATCGAATTCATCATGACGAATGAGGTTGAGCCGCTTCTCGGCCGCGCTTCGCTGGGAGATAGCGCAGCCAGAACAGTGCGGCCTCTGATGTCCGTTGGCGTCCTGATGTTACAAGTGCGATCGTTGCCGCGCCGCTGCGACGCGTGCTGGCGCTAGGGGTTGTGAACACCCCATGGCGATTCTTAACGTCCACCATCGCACAACTTACCGGTATACCCAGCCCGTCGAGTTCGGTGAACACCGGCTGATGTCCCGACCGCGTGACAGCCACGATCTGCGACTCATCGACACGACGCTCCTCATCGACCCACCACCGAATGCGTTACGATGGATTCACGATGTTTTCGGCAATTCCATCGCAATTGCGACTTTCGGCCGGCTGGCGGATACGCTCACGTTCGAATCCGCGTTTCGCGCGCAACACTATCCCGTCGTCTCTGAAGAAATCGTTGTCGAGCCCTACGCCTCACGCTTTCCTTTCAGCTACTCCGCGGACGATGCACTGGATCTGGGCCGGACGAAGGAGCGCGTCTATTCGGATCCGGAACACACGATTGACCAGTGGGTGAAAAACGTGCTGGACCGCACGCCCCGGGGAGGAACGTTCGAAACACTGGTAGCGATGACCTCAGCGATTAGGGAGCAGTTCGAGTACGTGGTGCGCGAGCAGGAAGGCGTACAGTCACCGCTCACGACGCTCGAGCTTCGTCGTGGCAGCTGTAGGGATTTCGCGGTTTTCATGATGGAGGCGGCGCGCAGCCTCGGCCTGGGAGCGCGCTTCGTATCCGGTTACCTCTACGACGAGCACCTCGTTGGCGCCGCCAGCGGCATGGTCGGCTTTGGCGCAACCCACGCATGGCTGCAGGTTTATCTGCCGGGCGCCGGTTGGGTGGAGTTCGATCCCACCAATGCACTCGTCGGCGGTCGCAATCTCATTCGCGTAGCGGTGGCACGCGATGCGGCGCAGGCGGTGCCAGTGGTTGGCAGCTTCACGGGTCCTGCGGGCTCTTTTCTGTCCCTATCGGTGAATGTGACCGTCACTACTGAGTAGTCGGCTCCACGGTCACGGACACCGAAAGCTTGTGTGTTTCGCCGCCGAGGATCACCCCGTGCAGAGGTGAGACGTCGCCGAAATCGCGGCCCCAGGCGACGGCGATGTGATCCGTACCCACGGGTGCATTGTTGGTCGGGTCGAACTCGAGCCAGCCGAACGGCGGCGTGTACACCGCCACCCACGCGTGTGAAGCACCGGATCCGATCGCAAGCGGCGCGTCCGTCGCGGCGCTGGGCATCGGCCCTGCGCGCAGATATCCGCTGACATAGCGCGCGGCGAGGCCCCGTGATCGCATGCACCCGATCATGAGATGGGCAAAATCCTGGCAGACCCCACGACGCTTTTTCAGCACCTCCAGCAACGGCGTGCCGACAGTGGTTTCGCCCTTCGCGTATTTCATCTCCCGGTGCAGCTTCACCATCAGCGCATCGGCGCACTCGAGGATGGGGCGGCCCGTCGGAAAGCATTCCGCTGCGTAGTCGGTGAGCTCTTGCTTCACGCGCACGTAAGGCGATTCATGGCGAAATCGGCACGCGTCGAGATTCTCGCGCGTCGGCCACGCGCCGTGATACGCCAGGTCGGCACAGAGCTGATCCCACGGCACGCTGTGGGCGGCGAATACCCTCGGCCGTGGGTGTACATCGACCTCCATCTGTGTCACCACCTCGAGCATGCGATGCGGATGCTCAAACTCGATTCGCGTCAGAGCATTGCCGAAGGTGTCGATCTCGTCGTGGCGGCGGAATGTCGCCGGTTGCACGCTGATCGTATGCTCCAAGCATTGCTGGAACGGCGCCGGCCGTGGCACGAGATGCAGTACGTGATGGGCATGCAGCACATCGCTCGCGTACTCATAGACCGTTTCGTGATGGATGCGATAGCGCATGCGCTCGCTCAAGTCCACACGGACTGTGCGTCCCCGGTGTGCGAGAAATGGCGCATTGAGAGCCGGTCGGATAGCTGCCCGCTCGCGGCTTTCAGGGCCTGCAGTCGCGCCGCGAGCGATTGTCGCGCCGCCCGCGCCTCATCGCCCTCACCCTCGAGCGTCAACAGATCATGATCGGAAAACTCAGGGATCGTCTCTTCCAGGCCCGGGTCGCGGCTGATCTTCAAAGACGCCGCGAGCTCCTCGAGATCCCGCGCGATGGAACCGCACTGAAAGGCGAGCGAGACCGGATGATGGGCGTCGCGCACCAACAAGTCGAGGGCAGAACCCAATCGCGGGGCGACAAAGTAACGTGATCGATAAATGCTGATGCTGTGGCAGACGTCGAGAAGCCATTCGACCTGACGCTGACGCGTCGCCGAAGCTGCGACCAGATGCTGCGCCAGCAATTCCGCGGTGAACTGCAGTCGCTCGATACGTCGTCCGATCCGCAGCAAGCGCCAGCCTTCGTCGTGCGTCATGTCCTCGGCGGCGTAACCGGAGAGCGCAGCCAGTGACAACGCAAGTCGCTCAAGCGCTTCGCGTGGTTCTTGGCGTGAAGCGGCCGCCTCTTGAACCTGCCGTTGAAGGCCGACTACCGCGCGCCAATAGCGAGCCGAGAGACGACTGCGAACCTGGGAGGCGCACCAGGCGATTCGCTTGATCTCCGCTGCGATACCATATGGATCGCGATCGTCACGCGGACTTGCGGGTGGCTGCGAGTCCCTCGCGATGACACCGAGTGCGCGGCAGATGCGCACCGCGTGGATCCACACGCGCCTGTCGACACGCACACGCACTGTGCTGCGCAGGAGTCGGGCGTTGTCGGCACAGCGAACCGTGTAACGCCCCAGCCAGAAGAGATTCTCCGCCAGCCGCGAGGGCACCTCGTCGGGCCGTGTGGACACCTGCAAGCGGTGCGTCCCCGTCGTCGCGCGCTCATCCTCGCCACCCGACCGTACCCAAATGTCCTTGCTGCCGCCGCCGCGCTGCGCGGAGACGACATCGACGGCGCTTTCGACGGCGACGCGCGCCAGCCCGCCGGGCAGCACGCGAAATCCAGATCGAGTTGCCAGGGCGTAGACACGAATGGTGAATGCCCTGGCCGCAAAGCTCGGTGTGCCGTTTGAGCGCCACACAGGCGCCTGCGACAGTGCGATATGCTCCTGTGCCACGTACGCGTAGGCACGGTTCTGCAGCCGCCGGGTGAGCGCTGCGCGTTGCTCTCCTTCAATGTCGCTGCCGAATACCGGCTCGAAGTGCTGATTGGGATAGGTGGGCTTTACGACGAGCCGACCGAGATTCGCGAGCACGTAGTCGAGTGCCGGCTTCTCGCCGCACCACCAGGTGGCGACAGCGGGTAGCTGCAACGACTCACCCAAAAGTCGCTCAGCGACGCCCGGCAGAAAGCCGAGCCACGCTGCGGATTCGAGCACGCCCGTGCCCAGGGCATTGGTGACCACGACATTCTGGGCCCGGATCGCACTGAGGAGTCCGGGCACGCCCAAGGCGGAGGCGCTGCGCAGTTCCACCGGATCGCAATAGTCGTCGTCGAGTCGGCGCAGAATCGTGTGCACCCGCTTGAGTCCACCGAGCGTCTTGAGATATACGATCTCATGACGCACCGTAAGGTCGTGTCCTTCCACGAGGGGCAGGCCGAGCCGACGCGCCATATAGGCGTGCTCGAAGTAGGTCTCGTTGAAGGGACCCGGCGTGAGAATGACCACCAACGGATTGGTGCTATCGTCATACAGACCGCGCAGGCGTTCGCGCATCTCGCTGAAGAAATGGCGTACGCGCCGTACGCCCAGGTCACGGATTGCCTCCGGCAGCACCTGCTCGACGATGTCGCGATTCTCTAAGGCGTACCCGGCTCCCGAAGGCGCCTGAGTACGGTCCGCGAGCAGCCACCAGCGGCCATCGGGCGCGCGCGCGAGGTCGGCGGCATAGAAATGCAACCAGCTCGCGCCCCGGGGCACAAGGCTGTGACAGGGCCACAGGAAATTCGGGTGCCCGAACGGCAGTTCCGGCGGCACCAATCCTTCTGCGAGCAGGCGTTGCGGCCCGTAAAGATCGGCGAGCAATGCTTCGAGCACGCGCGCACGTTGCGCCACACCTCTCTCAATCTCGTGCCACTCGTCCTGCGAGAGGACAAGGGGTAAGGGGTCGAGTGCCCACGGGCGGTCTGCGCCCTGCGGATCGGAGTAGACGTTGTAGGCGACGCCGTTCTCAACGATCAACCGTCGTGTGAGTTCAAGCGCGCGGCGCGCGGTGGCGTCGGCCTTGGCGGCGGTCACGCGCTCAACAAGCGCCCGCCAGTGGGCACGTATCGCGCCATGCCCATCGAGCAGTTCATCGTAGCGGCCGGGATCGGGGAAGTAACTCGCAAGATAGGCCGTGGTCCCGGGTGTCACGGGACGCTGGTCGCTCACCGCTTCACTCTTCATGTGCGGCGTAGATCGAGCGTGCAGGGGAAGTCCGGACTGACCTGCGCCGGCAGCAGCGAACTTTCTCCGGGTGTGTGTCCGGTGCGCATGAAACGCGCCAGCCGTCGGCTTTCGGACTCGAGCGCATTCACTGGGAACGCCGTATAGTTGCGGCCGCCGGGATGCATGACGTGGTACTGGCAGCCGCCGAGCGAGCGGCTCATCCAAGTATCGAACAGATCGAAGGTGAGGGGCGAGTGGACGCCGATCGTTGGATGCAGCGCCGACGCCGGTTGCCAGGCCCGGTAGCGCACGCCGCCGACGAACTCCCCCGCCGTGCCCGTGGCTTGCAGCGGGATGGGCCTACGGTTGCAAGCCAATATGTACCGATCTGACACAAGGCCTGTTGCCTTGACTTGTACGCGCTCGAGCGAGGAGTCGACATAGCGTGTCGTAGCGCCGACAGCTCCCTCCTCGCCCATGACGTGCCAGGGCTCGAGTGCCTGACGCAGCTCCATCTCGATGCCGTGCGTCGCGAAGTCACCGTATTTGGGGAAGCGGAATTCCATATGCGGTGCGAACCATTCGGCCCGCAGCATAAAGCCTGCAGCATTTTGCTCCGCGATGACATCTGCAAAGTCCTGCGCGATGAAGTGCGGCAGCATGAAGCGATCGTGCAATTCTGAGCCCCAGCGCACCAGGCGCGCGGGCGAGTACGGCGTACGCCAGAAACGTGCCACGAGCGAGCGTAACAGAAGCTGCTGCGTGAGGCTCATCCGCTCGTGGGGTGGCATTTCAAAGGCGCGCAACTCGAGCAATCCCATCCGCCCGGTCGGGCCCTCGGGCGAATACAGCTTGTCGATGCAGAATTCGGCGCGATGCGTGTTGCCGGTTACATCGATGAGCAGATTGCGGAACAGTCTATCGACCAGCCACGGCGGGCACTCGGCGCCCGGCGGCGGCAACTGGCGAAAGGCGATCTCGAGTTCATTCAGGGAGTCATTTCGCGCTTCGTCCACGCGTGGCGCCTGCGAGGTGGGGCCGATAAACAGGCCGGAGAACAAATACGACAGCGAGGGGTGATTGTGCCAATACGCTAGAAGGCTTCGCAGGAGATCGGGGCGGCGCAGGAACGGCGAATCCGCGGCGGTGGCGCCGCCCAATACAAAGTGATTGCCACCACCCGTGCCTGTGTGGCGCCCATCGAGCTGGAATTTCTCAGAGGTGAGACGCGACAGACGCGCTGCACCGTAAAGATGAGTGGTTCGCTCGACAAGCTCGTCCCAACGCGAGGCGGGATGAATGTTGACTTCGATGACACCCGGATCCGGCGTCACGCGAAACCCACTGAGACGCGGATCGCGCGGCGGCTCGTACCCCTCGAGGACGAGCGGTTGCGACAACGAATCAGCGGTGGCTTCGACTGCAGCGATGAGCTCGAGATAATCCTGCAGATGACCGGTCGGCGGCATGAAGATGTAGAGCACCCCGTGACGAGGCTCGGCGCACATTGCGGTTCGCGCGACCCAGTGTGCCGACTCTTGGCTGCGTGGCGCCCGTGACGTTTGGGAACCGCGCGTTCCGGGCGTGGAGCTTTCAAGCTGCTGGCGAATCTTTGCGTATTCGGGAAGCGGCGCAAACGCCTGGTTCGGATCTGGCGCATGCATCTGCGGGCGGTCGGCGGGTGCGGCCCACGGCAGCGAATCGAGGGGCAGCCGCATGCCCATAGGGGAGTCCCCGGGTAGCAGATAGCACCGGTCGCGGCGCAGAAACCAGGCTCCCGTCTGCCAATGCGTGCCGGCAGCATCGCGGGCGATCGGCAAGACGTGACCGATCACGCTGTCAAACCCTTTCTCGAACAGCCGAGCGAGGCGGGCGCCTTCCTGCGCATCCTCGAGGCGGGAATCCCCGCTGTCGACGTTGGCGGGCAATCGGCGCTCGCGCCATTCATAGTAAAACGGGTCTTCGTAAGCCGGGAACACGATCTCGGGGGAAAGCCCGAGTTGGGAAGCAAACGTGGCGAGAAATCGATGCGCGGTCTGCGCGGTCGCGCCATAGTCGATCGCCTCATCGGCAATGAGCGCGTGATTGCGCCAGATCGGTTCGGCATCGCGACGCCAGAAGCAGTTTAGCGACCAACGCGGCAGCTGCTCGCCCGGATACCACTTTCCCTGGCCGAAATGGGCCAGGCCCGTCGGGGCATACCGCTCGCGCAGGCGGTGATACAGATCGACCGCGAGAGCGCGCTTATTTTCTCCGAGCGCCGCCGTGTTCCATTCCGCGCCTTCGGGATCGTCAACGGATACGAACGTCGGTTCTCCACCCATCGTCAGGCGCACATCGAGCTCCACCAAGTCCTCGTCGACCGCTTGACCGACGAGCTCGATCTGTGCCCACTGCGCCTCGTTATAGGGCTTTGTGACGCGGGGCGCCTCGCGGACGCGCTCCGTACGCAGCGTATGCTCAAAGCTCACTGCGGACTCTTCGACCGCTCCCGTAACAGGCGCCGCAGCGGACGGTTCAGGCGTGCAGGCGAGTGGGATATGGCCCTCGCCTGCGAGCAGGCCCGAGGTGGGATCGAGGCCGATCCACCCAGCGCCGGGCAGATACACCTCGCACCAAGCGTGCAGGTCCGCAAAGTCGGCGGCCGGTCCGGAGAGCCCGTCAAGGGGTCGCACATCGGCCGCGAGCTGGATGAGGTAGCCCGACACGAACCGAGCGGCGAGCCCCAGATTGCGCAGCAACTGCACCAGCAGCCACGCCGAATCGCGGCATGATCCCGAGGCGTTCACTAGCGTCTGTTCGGGCGTTTGCACGCCGGGCTCGAGTCGAATCAGATAGCGCACATCCCGGGCCAAGCGCCCATTGAGGTCGACGAGAAAATTCGCCGTACTGACGGGTACACGCGGAATGGAGGCGAGGTACTCGGCAACCCGCGCGCTCATGGCTGCCTGCGCCAGATACGGCGCGAGAGCACTCTGCTCCTCTGCCGTATAGACGAGCGGAAAGTTCTCCGCGTGCGACTCGAGAAAGAAGTCGAACGGATTGAGCACCGCCATTTCTGCGATCAAGTCGACTTCGATGCGCAGCTGCTCGGTCTTGCCCGGAAATACTACGCGCGCGAGATAGTTTGACTCCGGATCTTGTTGCCAATTGATGAAGTGCCGCGCAGGCTCGATGTTCATCGAGTAGGACAGGATGCGCGTGTGCGAATGCGGGGCCGGACGCAGACGCACGACGTGAGGACTTAAGGCCACGCGCCGGTCATAGCGGTAGTGGGTAACGTGATTCAGCGCAACATGAATCGACACGGGCCGGGATTATACGGATGAACAGGGGTATTTGGACGGCACCCGCGGCACCTCCTGCACCGTTCTGGTTCACGCACGGCACTGAAACGGGTCACGCGGCAGGACGCTCGATTCACGCCGAACTGGGCTAGTATGTTCAACAGAGTGCCAGATATTCCGGCCCAGGCCGCTGAAGAGCGCTCATGAGCATCAATTGGACCAACTACTGCGCATCCGGCCTGCATGACGAGCTGATCGGCCCGGGCGGCGGTGCGCGCGTCGCGGGTCGTGCGCTCATACGTCACCTGTCGGAGCTTGGAAGTCAGGAGCTCGGAGTTCGCCAGCAGGCCGCTGAACTCGCCATCAAGGTTATGGGCGTCACCTTCACCGTGTATCACGAGCAAGGCGGTTCGATCGATCGCGCCTGGCCACTCGATATCATCCCGCGCATCATTTCTTCCAGAGAGTGGAACCGGATCGCGGCGGGCCTGAAACAGCGAGTCGGCGCGCTCAATCACTTCATCAACGATGTTTATCACGAGCAACGTATCGTCAAGGACGGTATCTTTCCGCTCTATATCATCGCGTCCTCGAGAAACTTCCGGCCAAATTGCGTCGGTATCAATCCGCCGCAGGACTGCTGGGCGCACATCTGCGGCTCGGATCTGGTGCGCGACAAGGACGGCACTGTCTACGTGCTCGAGGACAACCTCCGCGTACCGTCCGGTGTTTCGTACATGATTGAGAACCGTCAGGTCGTGAAGCGCGTACTGCCGGAGCTGTTTGAGAACACCGCGATCCTCCCTGTCGATGATTATCCCTCCCAGCTACATGAGACGCTGGTGGCGCTATCTCCCCGACGCGAGCGATTGCCAGAGATCGTGGTGCTCACGCCGGGTATCTACAACTCCGCATACTTCGAACATTCGTATCTCGCGCGCCAGATGGGATGCGAACTCGTCGAAGGCCGAGACCTTGCAGTACAGGACGACTGCGTGTACATGCAGACAATCCACGGCTGGACGCGTGTCGATGTGATCTACCGTCGGATCGACGATGACTTCCTCGATCCACAGTCCTTCCGTGCGGATTCAACGCTCGGCGTTCCGGGACTTATGCGCGCATGGGCGAAGGGCAACGTGGCTCTGGCTAATGCTCCGGGCGCGGGCGTCGCGGATGACAAGCTCGTGTATACCTACGTGCCAGACATGATTCGCTACTATCTCGACGAGGACCCGATTCTCCCAAACGTTCCCTCATGGCGCTGTGCGGAACCCGAGCAGCTCGAGCATGTCCTGGCTCATCTGGATTCGCTCGTGGTCAAACCCGTCGACGGCTCGGGCGGCTACGGAATGCTGATGGGCCCAACGGCAAGCCAGCGCGAACGCAATCATTTCGCCACGCAGCTGAAGGCATCGCCGCGCAATTTCATTGCCCAACCGGTGATAACGCTCTCCACCGTGCCGACCTTCGTCGATGAGCGCATCGAACCACGTCATGTTGATCTGCGTCCCTTCATCCTTAGTGGTCCTAAGACCTATGTCACGACCGGTGGACTGACCCGTGTTGCACTGCGTGAAGGCTCACTTGTGGTCAATTCCTCACAAGGCGGTGGCAGCAAGGACACGTGGATCGTCGACATAGAGGCATAAGGCATGCTCTCCCGTGTCGCGGAGAATCTCTATTGGCTGTCGCGCTATCTCGAGCGCGCGGAGAACATGGCGCGCTTGGTCAACGTCAACGCGAATCTGCTCCTTGACCTGCCGCCCGAATACCGGCCTGGTTGGTTGGCCCTAATCGACATCACCGGCAGCCGCGAGCTGTTCGATGCGCGCGAGAAGCGGGGCGAGGAACGTGATGTCGTCCATTTCCTGATCGCCGATCTCGATAACCCCGGATCGATTCTCTCATCGGTCAGTTTCGCACGCGAAAACGCTCGCACGCTGCGTGACGTTCTTCCGAACGAGGTCTGGGAGCACATGAATGAGTTGTTCATGGAAATCAAAGAGAAGTTGCCGGCGGCGTTGAGCAAGCGCAGCCGCTTCCATTTCCTACAACGCATCATACGGGGCATGCAGACGCTCACCGGCGAGCTTGAAGGAACGATGAGCCGCAACGATGCATTCACGTTGCTGATGCTCGGCCGCAATTTGGAGCGCGCGGACATGACCAGCCGGATCATTGATGTGCGTTCGGCGCAGCTGCTCCCCGCGGATGCGCCGGGATTCCAGCCGTTCGAAACGATCCAATGGCTCAACCTGCTGAAATCGCTATCTGGCTATCAGATGTACCGCTTGAGCCAGCGAACCCGCGTCAGCCGCTCGGCGGTTCTCGAGTTCGTGCTGCGAGACCTCCAATTCCCGCGCGCATGTCTGTTCTGCCTGAAAGAGGTCGAGCATTTCCTGCGGGCACTGCCGCGCAGCGCTGGCGTGTTGGGCTCACTTGAAGGGGCCTGCAGCTTCCTCGATAGGGCAACGCTGGAGACTCTCGACCAGCCTGGTCTGCACGAGCTTATCGATCGATTGCAGGTGCACTTCATCGTCGTGCACGAGGGCATCGCAGAGACTTATTTTCCTCCCAGCGCGGGAAGCAGTGGCCTTCAGGTGCAGTTTTCCAGCGAAGAGCACCAGAAGATGCCATTGTCGTCAGGCGCCGCAGCGATTTGAGTGCGGCTTGCAGTGCCGACGGCGTTCCGGTCAGGCTGACTGTACCTCGTCAGTCCAGACCTTGAAGCTGGCGAGCGTATTCGCCCCGAACGTCGTGCTTATCGCGACGTCGATCGCATCA
>Ga0307474_10004000_pt1 | contig 10603 bp, 8 predicted proteins | sample atmos_gasesECM1C_2_FD_203312 | JGI IMG/M metagenome (GOLD analysis project Ga0307474, IMG submission 203312) | Hardwood forest soil microbial communities from Morgan-Monroe State Forest, Indiana, United States - atmos_gasesECM1C_05 | ecosystem: Environmental > Terrestrial > Soil > Temperate...
CTCGGCGTCGACAAGACGCTTCATGACGAACGGCTTGAAGAGCTCGAGCGCCATGAGCTTGGGCAGGCCGCACTGGTGGAGCTTGAGGTTCGGGCCGATGACGATGACCGAACGGCCCGAGTAGTCGACGCGCTTGCCGAGCAGGTTCTGGCGGAACCGACCCTGCTTGCCCTTCAGCATGTCGGACAGCGACTTGAGCGGCCGGTTGCCCGGGCCCGTGACGGGGCGCCCGCGGCGGCCGTTGTCGAACAGCGCGTCGACGGCCTCCTGGAGCATGCGCTTCTCGTTGTTGATGATGATCTCGGGCGCGCCGAGGTCCAACAGCCGCTTCAGGCGGTTGTTGCGGTTGATGACGCGGCGGTAGAGGTCGTTGAGGTCCGAGGTGGCGAAGCGGCCACCGTCGAGCTGCACCATCGGGCGCAGGTCCGGCGGGATCACCGGCACGGCCTCGAGGATCATCGCCCGCGGGTCGTTGATGCGCCGCCCGTGGTCGTCGCGCCGGTTGAAGGCGGTGACGATCTTGAGGCGCTTGATGGTCTTCTGCCGGCGCTGCGCGCTGAGGGGGCGACGCCCGTCCTTGGCGTCGATCATGTCGCGCAGCTTGATCTCTTCGGCGTCGAGGTCGATGCGGTCGATGAGCTTGAGGATGTACTCGGCGCCCATGCCGCCCTCGAAGTACTCGTCGTAGCGCACGCGCAGCTCGCGCCAGAGCATCTCGTCCTCGATGATCTGACGGCCGTGGAGGCTCCGGAACTCGTCGAGGGAGCGCTGGGCGATCTCGACCTCTTCCTGGGCCCGCTCGCGGGCCGACTGGATCTCCTTCTCGACGGCGCGCTGGCGCGCCTTGATCTCGGCGTCGCGGGCGCCCTCACCCTCGAGCGCCTTGAGCTCGTCCTCGAGCGCCTTGAAGCGGCGGTCGATGTCGAGGTCGCGCTTCTTCTCGATGTCCGCGATCTCCTCGGCCATCTCGTTCTCGAGGCTCGGGAGGTCCTGGTGGCGCTTCTCCTCGTCGACCCAGGTGACCAGGTTGGCGGCGAAGTAGATGACCTTCTCGAGCTGCTTGGCCTTGAGCTCCTCGCGGGGTTCGGTGCCCATGAGCAGGTAGGCGAGCCAGCTGCGGGTGCCGCGCAGGTACCAGATGTGCACGACCGGCGCGGCCAGTTCGATGTGGCCCATCCGGTCGCGGCGGACCTTCGAACGCGTGACCTCGACGCCGCAGCGCTCGCAGATGATGCCCTTGAAGCGCACGCGCTTGTACTTGCCGCAATAGCACTCCCAGTCCTTGGTCGGACCGAAGATCTTCTCGCAGAAGAGCCCGTCCTTCTCGGGGCGCAGCGTGCGGTAGTTGATCGTCTCGGGCTTCTTGACTTCGCCGTTGGACCAGCCGCGGATGGAGTCGCCGGTGGCGAGCCCGATACGCAACTGGTCGAAGGTGTTGACGTCCAGAGCCATTAGGAGAAGCTCCTCTCTGCGGCGCGCCGCTCGTCCTCTTCGTCCGAGCCGCGCTCGTTGCGGCTGATGTCGATGCCCAGCTCCTCGGCCGTGCGGAACACGTCCTCGTCCAACTCGTGCATCTCGATCTCACGGCCGTCCACGGCCAGGACCTCGACGTCGAGACAGAGCGACTGCATCTCCTTGATGAGCACCTTGAAGCTCTCGGGGATGCCGGGCTCGGGGATGTTCTCCCCCTTCACGATGGCCTCGTAGACCTTGACCCGCCCGAGCACGTCGTCGGACTTGATGGTCAACAGCTCCTGCAGCGCGTACGCGGCGCCGAAGGCCTCCAGGGCCCAGACCTCCATCTCGCCGAAGCGCTGGCCACCGAACTGCGCCTTCCCACCCAGGGGCTGCTGGGTGATCATGGAGTACGGGCCGGTGGAGCGGGCGTGGATCTTGTCGTCCACCAGGTGGGCCAGCTTCAGGATGTAGACGTAGCCGACCGAGATCGGGTTGTCGTACTTCTCGCCGGTCCGCCCGTTGTAGAGCGTCGCCTTCCCGTCGGTGCCGATGAGGCGCGTGGCGTCCCCGGTCGGGGAGGAGATGGGCGCCTCGGGGATGCCGGGGTCGTCGATGGCGGCGAGGCCGCCGATGCCATTTGTGCCGTCGCTGCCGGTCGTGCCGTTGGTGGCGGGAGTGCTCCCGTTGGTGACGGAAGTGGCGGAGTCCGAGTTGAGCTGGCCGAAGACCGCCTTGATCGTCGGGTGCGTCCCGGCGTCCTCGGTCTCGTCCCAGTGGGCGCCGTCGAAGACCGGGGTCGAGACCCAGGCCGCCGGCTCGGTGCGCGGCCGCGTCTTGCGGGCCGCGCCGTCGCCGCGGGCAGAGGTGCCGACCGCCTCGTTGACCTCCACGCCCTCCCAGCCGTGACGCGCCGCGTAGCCGAGGTGCGACTCGAGCACCTGACCGACGTTCATCCGGCTCGGAACGCCGAGGGGGTTCAAGATGATGTCGACCGGCGTCCCGTCCGCCAGGTAGGGCATGTCCTCGACCGGAAGGATCTTGGAGATGACGCCCTTGTTGCCGTGGCGGCCGGCGAGCTTGTCGCCCTCAGAGATCTTGCGCTTCTGGGCCACGTAGACGCGCACCAGCTGGTTCACGCCCGGGGGCAGCTCGTGGCTCTCCTCGCGGGAGAAGACACGGACGTCGATCACCTTGCCGTACTCGCCGTGGGGCACCTTGAGCGAGGTGTCGCGAACCTCGCGGGCCTTCTCGCCGAAGATCGCACGGAGCAGGCGCTCTTCGGGCGTCTGCTCCGTCTCACCCTTGGGGGTCACCTTCCCGACGAGCACGTCGCCCGGCTCCACCTCGGCGCCCACGCGGATGATGCCGCGGTCGTCCAGGTCGGCCAGGATCTCCTCAGAGAGGTTCGGGATGTCCCGGGTGATCTCCTCGGCGCCCAGCTTGGTGTCGCGGGCGTCGACCTCGTGCTCCTCGATGTGGATGCTGGTGAGCACGTCGTCGCGCACGAGGCGCTCCGAGAGGATGATGGCGTCCTCGTAGTTGTAGCCCTCCCACGGCATGAACGCGACGAGCAGGTTCTTGCCCAAGGCGAGCTCGCCGTTGTGGGTCGAAGGCCCGTCGGCGAGCAGGTCGCCGGGGCTCACGGTCTGCCCCTCGGCCACCAGCGTGCGGTGGTTGATGCACGTGTTCTGGTTGGAGCGGCGGAACTTGGAGAGCCGGTACACCTTGCGCCCGAGCGCGGTGCCGTAGCGGTCCTTCTGGCCCGAGGCGTACTCGACGGTGACGGAGTCGCCGCTGATCTCGGTGACGGTGCCGTTGCCCTCGGCAAGGACCACGTCGCCCGCGTCGCGCGCGGCACGCGCCTCGACGCCGGTGCCGATGTACGGCGCCTCGGGGACGACCAGCGGCACGGCCTGCTTCTGCATGTTGGCGCCCATGAGGGCACGGTTGGCGTCGTCGTGCTCGACGAAGGGGATCAGCGCGGTCGAGACCGAGACGATCTGCTTCGGCGAGACGTCCATGAGGTCCACCTCGGACGGCGGTACGAAGTCGATCTCCGACGTCGTCCCGTAGGAGCCACCCACCGCCCCGACGCGCACGCCGGTGCCTTGGGGGCCGCGGCGCACGAGCACACGGTCCTCGGTCAGCCGGCCCTCGGCGTCGACCGACGCGTTTGCCTGCGCGATGACGTGCTCCTCTTCCTCGTCGGCGGCCAGGTAATTGACCTCGTTGGTGACCTTGCCGTCTACGACGGTGCGGTACGGCGTCTCGATGAAGCCGTACTCGTTGACCCGCGCGTAGGTGGCGAGGGCGCCGATCAGGCCGATGTTCGGTCCCTCGGGCGTCTCGATCGGGCACATGCGGCCGTAGTGGGAGGTGTGGACGTCACGGACCTCGAAGCCGGCGCGCTCACGCGAGAGGCCACCCGGCCCGAGCGCGGAGAGGCGCCGCTTGTGGGCCAGGCCCGACAGCGGGTTGTTCTGGTCCATGAACTGGCTGAGCTGCGAGGTGCCGAAGAACTCCTTGACCGCCGCCACGACGGGCCGGATGTTGATCAGCGTCTGGGGCGTGATCGCCTCGACGTCCTGGGTCGTCATGCGCTCGCGGACGACGCGCTCCATGCGGCTCAGACCCACGCGCACCTGGTTTTGGATCAGCTCGCCCACCGAGCGGATGCGCCGGTTGGCGAAGTGGTCCTGGTCGTCGATGCGGTACGTCGACTCGCCGTCGGCCATGTGCAGCGCGAGGTGGAGCATGTAGGTGGCCGAGGCCAGGATCTCCGACGGCGACAGCACCGACTGGTCCGGCGCCGGCTTCTCGATGTCGATCCCGAAGAGCTCGGAGAGACGATCGATCTCAGGGCCGAGCTTCCGGTTCAGCTTGTAGCGGCCGACGCGGGTGAGGTCGTAGCGCTTGGGGTTGAAGAACGCGTTCTCGAAGTAGACGCGGGCGGCCTCGGCCGACAGCGGCTCGCCTGGGCGGGCGCGCTTGTAGATCTCGAGGAGGGCCTCCTCCCGGCTGGGCGCCAGGTTGCGCTCCTTCTCCCACTGTCCCTCGAGGAAGTCGAAGTGCCGGACGAAGCGGTCGAGGAAGGCCTCGTCGCCGTAACCCAGCGCGCGCAGCAGAACGAAGAGCGACAGCCGGCGCTTCCGGGCGACGCGGCAGCCGGCGGTGACGTCCTTGCCCGGCTTGGCCTCGATGTCGAGCTCGATCCACTCACCGCGGTAGGGGTGGATAGTGCCGGTGAAGACCGTCTTGGCGTCGCGGCCCGGCTGGAAGATGACGCCGGGCGAGCGGACGAGCTGGGACACGACGACGCGCTCGGTGCCGTTGACGATGAAGGTGCCCCGGTCGGTCATCATCGGGAAGTCCCCCATGAAGACCGTCTGCTCCTTGATCTCGCCGGTGGTGGCGTTGAGGAAGCGGGCCCGGACGAAGACCGGCGCCGCGTAGGTCATGTCCTTTTCCTTGCACTCCTCCACCGAGAACTTCGGCGGTGGGCGCAGGTCGGCGTCGGACGGGTCGAACTCGAGCTCAAGGCTCAGCTGGCCGGTGAAGTCCTCGATCGGGCTGATGTCGTTGAAGGCCTCGGCGAGGCCCTTGTCGAGGAACCACTGGAACGAGTCGCGCTGGATCGCGATCAGGTCAGGGAGTGGTAGGGCCTCATTGATGTTGGCAAAGGAGACGCGTTCGGGGCTGCGGGACCGTGATGACAACGGTCAACACCTCCAAGGAGAGAAAAGACGGCCGGCTGGGGACGGACTGCGGATACTGCGGGCGTGACGAGGGCGGACGGGACGGCTAGAGGGACTACGAGGGCTGCCGGGGCGCGCGCCGACACGCAAGAATTACGAGTTCGAGCACACGGAGACGCACGGCAACCGTGCATCTTAACGTGAGACGTGCCTGAGCACAACCCTCCGGCCGCGTCAGGCCAGACGGGCTGCGCCCGGGGTCCCCGACAGGGTAAAGGTGCCCTCCTCCTGCGTCAAGGACCCTGCACCCGGCCGCCAACCGGCCAGGTCAGGCTCCTTCTAGCCCCGCAGCAACCCGGCAAACCCCTTCTGGGTCTGCCTGTGCCCGTTCCTGCTCACTTCTCTCGAAATGCACAGAAAGGGCTGTTCACCTGGCACTTGCGGACACCCCGTCCTGCTCGGTTCTCACAAACCGAGCAGGATTTGGCATATACGGGGGACGGAGGCCGGGCGCCCGCCCCACGAGCCGCTACTTGACCTCGACGGTGGCGCCGGCGCCCTCGAGGGCGGCCTTGGCCTTGTCGGCGTCTTCCTTGTTGACGTTCTCGAGCACCGGCTTGGGCGCGGCCTCGACCAGGTCCTTGGCCTCCTTGAGGCCGAGGCTCGTGAGGGCACGGACCTCCTTGATGACCTGGATCTTCTTGTCGCCGGCCTCGGTGAGGATGACGTCGAAGGCCGACTTCTCCTCCTCCGCCGCACCGCCGGCGTCGCCGCCGGCCGCCGGGGCCGCAGCCGCCACCGCCACCGGGGCGGCCGCCGTCACGCCGAACTTCTCCTCGAAGTCCTTCAACAGCTCGCTCAGCTGGATCACCGACAGTTCGGCGATCCCGTCGAGAATCTCTTCCTTGGTCAGGGTTGCCATCTTTCCTGGCCTTCCTTTCTTTCCTTCGGTCTTGGGTGTTGGTCTTGTCGTTGGTTCGATTACTCGGCAGCCGGCTCTTCGGTCGCGGCTGCCTCTGCTTCGGTGGTGGCCTCTGCGGCCTCGGACGCTTCGGGTGCAGCGGCCTCGGTCGCTTCGGGTGCGGCTGCGTCGGGGGCTTCCGGCGTCGCCGGCGCAGCGGCCTCTGCCTCTGCCGTTTCGGCGGCTGTCTCGGGGGTCGCGGTGTCGTCGGCCGGCTGCGCCTCCGCGGTCTCGGCCGGTGCTGCCGCCGCAGCTGCGGCCTCGTCGACGCCGCCCTTCTGCTCGATCAGCGCCGAGATCCCGTACGCCATGTTCTGCGGCAGCGCCTTGAGGAGCCCGGCCATCTGCGTCATCGGCGCAGCGATCGCACCGGCCAGGCGGGCGAGCAGGACCTCGCGGGGCGGCAGATCGGCCAGGGCGGCCAGGTCGGAGGTCGAGAGCAACGAGCCGTCGGCCAGCCCGCCCTTGATCACGAGGTGCGGGTTTGCGCGGGAGAAGTCGCGCAGCGCCTTGGCCACCGCGCTGATGTCGCCCTGGACGAAGGTCAGCGCGCTCGGTCCGCTCAGGTACTCGCTGAGCGGCTGGTACTCGCCGCCGTCGATCGCCCGGCGCACGAGCGTGTTCTTGAAGATCTTGTAGTCACCGCCCACTGCGGCGAGCGCGTGGCGGAGGTCGGCCAACTCGGCGACGGTCAGGCCGCGGTACTCGCTCACGATCGACGCCGTCGCCGCGCTGATGCGCGTCTTGACCTCGTCGACGACCTCGACCTTGTGCGCCATCTGTGCGTTCTGCGTTGCCATCGGTTCCTCCACCGGGCTCGACTGCCCGGAAGCGGGCCAGGAGTCTCCGGCGTGCGACGGCGCAGGGCGGCGGGGCCGTTCTGCGAAATGTCGCCTCGTCAGGCCGGCCCGACGGGCCGTTTCAGCACCCTGAGGTGCACCGGAGGTCTCTGGCGTACGGATTCAGTGCCCGTCCGCCGGCAGGGCTGGCGGCGAGCTGTGCGGGAAAGCGTAGTACGAGCCGACGGACCGTCCCGTACGGGGTGTCCGGCTCACGCCGAAACGGCAAGCTCCTCTTCGGTGAAGCGGGCCTTCAGCGGGTCGATGTGGACGCCGGGGCTCATGGTCGTCGACACCGTGACCGAGAGGAAGTAACGCCCCTTGGCGGCGGCGGGCTTGGCCCGTTGGAGCTCTTCGACCACGGCGCGGATGTTCGCCATCAGCTGCTCCTTGGTGAACGACGCCTTGCCGACGCGCAGGTGGATGTTGCCGACCTTGTCGGTGCGGTACTCGACGCGGCCGCCCTTGAACTCGGTGACCGCCTTGCCGACGTCGGTGGTGACCGTGCCGGTCTTCGGGTTGGGCATGAGGCCGCGGGGACCGAGGACGCGGCCGAGGGAGCCGACCTGTCCCATCAGATCCGGCGTGGCGATGGCGACGTCGAAGTCGAGGAAGCCGCCGTTGATCTTGGCTACGAGGTCGTCGGCGCCGACGACGTCCGCACCGGCGTTGCGCGCCTCGGTGGCGGCGTCACCGGCCGCGAACACCGCCACGCGGTTCGTGCGGCCGGTGCCCTCGGGCAGCGACAGGGTGCCGCGCACGATCTGGTCGGCCTTGCGCGGGTCGACGCCGAGGCGCACCGCGAGCTCGACGGTCTCGTCGAACTTTGCGCTGGCCAGATCCTTGAGGATGTCCACCGCCTCGCCGAGGCCGTAGAGCTGCTCGCGGTCGACCTTGGTCAGGCTGTCCTTGTACTTCTTGCCGTGCTGGGTCATGTCGTTCTCCTCTGGCCGCCTAGCTGGCGACGGTGATCCCCATCGAGCGAGCCGTGCCGGCAACCTGCTTCTTGGCCGCCTCGAGGTCGTCGGTGTTCAGGTCCTTGAGCTTCGCCGTGGCGATCTCGGCGAGCTGGGCGTCGGTGATCGAGCCCACCGTCTCGCGCCCGGTCGTCTGGGCACCCTTGTCGAGGCCGGCCGCTTGGCGCAGCAGCACCGGGGTGGGCGACGTCTTGAGGATGAAACTGAAGCTGCGGTCCTCGTAGATGGTGATCTCGACGGGGATCACCTGGCCGCGCATGCTCTCGGTCTGCTGGTTGTACTGCTTGCAGAACTCCATGGTCTGCACGCCGTGGGGGCCGAGCGCCGTACCGACCGGCGGCGCGGGCGTGGCGGAGCCGGCTTCGAGCTGGATCTTGACCACGGCGAGCACCTTCTTCTTCGGTGGCATCGTCTGTAACTCCTTCTTCTTCGTTCTGTGTGCGTCTGGTTCGGTTCGGTGCCGGTGCCGCTGCTTAGAGCTTGGCGACCTGACTGAACTCGAGCTCGACCGGGGTCTCCCGGCCGAAGATGTTGACCAGCACCTTGAGCTTGAGCTGGTCCTCGTTGATCTCGGAGATCTGGCCCGAGAAGTCGGCGAAGGGCCCTTCCTTGACCCGTACCGTCTCGTTGACCTCGTACTCGAGGCGCGCCCGGGACCGCTTGGGTGCCGCGCCGGGTACGCCCTCGACCTTGACCTGGAGGATGTTCTCGACTTCGCGCCGGGACAGCGGCGTCGGCTTGGTGCCCGGGCCGACGAAGCCGGTGACACCCGGCGTGTTGCGGATGGCGCCCCATGTGTCGTCGTCGAGGTCGCAACGCACGAGCAGGTAGCCCGGGAAGACCTTCTTCTGGACCGTCACCTTCTTGCCGCCCTTGAACTCGTCGACGTCCTCCATGGGGATGACGACCTCGAACACACGGTCCTCGAGGCCGCGGGAGGCGACGACGTTGCCCATGTTCGAGCGCACCTTGTTCTCGTAGCCCGAGTACGTGTGCACGACGTACCAGCGGCCCGGACGGTCGTAGGGGCTCTCGACCTCGACGATCTGCTCCTCTTCGTCCTCGTCGTGACCCCAGCCACCGAGCTCGACGTCCTCCTCGGCGGCGGCCGAGCCGTTGCCGGTGGCATCGAGCACGAGGTCGGGCTCGGTGCTCGCCGCCGGAGCCTCCAGTTCGTGCTCCACCTCGATCTCTTCGGCTTCATCGATCGTGCCCAACACCGCCTCTTCGACGATCTCCTCGGCCACCGCTTCGACGACCTGCTCGTCGGGCTGCTCGGCGGCCACCTCTTCGATCTGCTCGGCCGCCGCTTCGACGACGGCGTCGTCGGCGATCGCCTCGAGATCCGCCTCGTCTTCTGCTGCGGCCTCGTCCAGGACGTCGTCAGTCGACGTCGTGCTCATTGCGGCCTCCTCGGGCGCCTGCTCGGATTCTTCCCGCTCGGCCTCGACGGCCTCAGCGACGTCTTCCTCGTCACCGCTCGCGAGGGCTTCTTCTGCTTGTGTGTGCGACATGTCGGTCATCGTGAGAGCTACTTCGTGAAGAGGAGGGTGATGAGCTTCCCGAACGCGAGGTTCAGGACGAAGATCAGGCTGATCATGATCACGAGGGTGGTGAAGACCACCGACGTGTAGTTGATGAGCTCGGAACGCGAGGGCCAGGCGACCTGGCGCATCTCGTCGCGAACCTCGCGGACGAACTGCGCCGGTGTGGCGCGACGGCGGGCGGGAGCGCCACCCTTCTGCTGGCGCGGCGTCCGGGTCGCAGGCGCGGGCGCGCGCCGGGTGGAAGGAGAGCCATCGGCCTCCATCTGCCCTTGGCGCTGCATCATGCGCTTGGTCTCGCGGTTCACTGATCTCGCCTCACGTACTTCGTCGGGTGTTCACGTCCGGGGCAGGGCAGGAGGGACTCGAACCCCCAACCGCCGGTTTTGGAGACCGGTGCTCTACCAGTTGAGCTACTGCCCTCGGTGGGGTTGCCTTCGGTTGCCGTCGGGCAGGTGGTTCTTCCCCCTGACCTGGGGAACGGCCTGCCAGAGTAGCACCGGCAGGGTCGGATCGGCTCAGCGGGTCTCCTTATGCAGCGTGTGCTGACGATCCCAACGGCAGTACTTCTTCATCTCGATCCGCTCGCGGTCGTTGAGCTTGTTCTTGGTCGTGATGTAGTTGCGCCGCTTGCACACCTCGCAGGCCAGCGTGACCTGGACCCTCTTCTCGTTCTTGGGCATGGGGGATTCCTTCCTTCTGACCGCCCGGGGACCCGCCCCGGGCCTGGTAGCGGCGGCGGGACTCGAACCCGCGACAACACGATTATGAGCCGTGTGCTCTGACCAACTGAGCTACGCCGCCATGGGCGAGCCCCCTGTCGGAATCGAACCGACGACACCAGCCTTACCATGGCTGTGCTCTGCCGACTGAGCTAAGGGGGCGCCGCGGGCTTCGTTCCGCGAGTCGCCAACGATAGCCGGGAGGCGGCCCGAGCTGCCTCCGCTCCCCCGGTTTTCGCACGTCAACAGTACCATCGGCAGATGCGGATCCGACTTGCGGAATTGGCCGATGCCGAGGCCATCCGGACGATCTACAACGTCGAGGTCACCGACAGCACCAACACCTTCGACATGGTGCCCCGCACCAGGGCCGAGCAGGAGGCCTGGATCCTCGGCCACAGCGGTGT